>JAABUP010001745.1_pt1 | contig 44569 bp, 56 predicted proteins | sample 5559201 | NCBI WGS metagenome assembly JAABUP01 (sample SAMN10711887, study PRJNA513373) | rock metagenome | isolation source: Antarctica rocks | place: Antarctica
TCTTTTAGGGACAATACTGTCTAGGAGGGGGGGGGGGGGGTTTGGGGAATTCCTGGGGGGGTTGCTGAGTGGGGTTGGCAGGAGGCATGGGGTTTGCTGCAATGTATAAGTGCCTGGTGTTTGATGCGGCCATGTGAACGGCATGCTGTTGCTTGGCATGATCTGGGTAAGTCACATCAGATATTACTGCACTGAATGGCGGTGCCACCCACATGACAAGTTGCTCTCAAAGCAAGACAGCCCAGATCTGCCTTTGTTGGTGCACCAAGCAGTCTTAGCAACACCATTTGGTCAGCCTCAGACGTGCATCAAACCTTCACAGAAGAAGGCACCAATGGGGTTCAGCACATCAGTAAGTGCCACCCACCTGTTCCACATTGTTGAGGTGGTCTGACACCCCATTGCCCAGCACGGAGTAGCCATTCAGGCTGTTGGCATACACAGTCAGGTCCAGGTCATTCACCAGCTGGGTGGCGGCACTGAGGGCAGCAGGCACATCGTGCCACACCAGGGTCACCTTGAGGGGTCCCCCCGTCCCTGTCACGCAGTACTTCTGGCTGTTGCCTTGTGCAGCCATGGGCACCTTGTCCACCACCTGCACATGCATTCCTCTTGTGTGAGTGCCACAGGTAGAGCCACAGGTAGAGCTACTGGTAAAGCTACAGGTAAAAGCACAGCAGCTACAACCACAGTCAAAGCCACAGATGCAGCATGACAATAATAATGGTAATCGTCATAACAACATAATAGTAACAACAATAATAATAATAATCATCATCATCATCATCATCATAATAATAACATCAACAACAACAGCAATAATAATTGTAGACACTGATGTCAGATCCATTTTGTCACGTATGTCGCTGTCATATACTTCAGATTGCACAATTCTCAATGGAGTATCAAGCTGGCAGGATTTCAATTAAAGGGTGTGTTTACTGTGATCTTACTAGCAGTACTGTAGGATGGATGGTGTATATGTCTGTTGTAGTCTTGTAGGTGACACTGTGAAGGCCACTCTTTCGATCTTCATGCTGAATATCATTGTTGAAACACGCAAACAATTTTGCTGCATGCATTGTGCAGTGACTCTGTGCAAAATAGGATTGGCAAGCAGAACTGTCCCAGGCAAGCTAGTGCATGATATGCACCAGCCACTGCTGTGGACTGTGAGTGCTGCAGTGACATCTGAGAAGTGCCTGTTTGCACAGCTGACCATCAACACTATGCTTGGGTCATCTGCTTTTTGAGCATGACTTAAACAGCCCAGCATGAGTCAAACAGCCCAGCATGAGTGGCAGGAATAGCAAGACAAAGCAGGGCTTGATCATAGCAAGGTACGCTGTATGCTGACCTGCATGCTGGTGGAGGAGCCAGACAGCGGCAAGCTGGCACCCAGCTGCATGCGCCCAAAGCCCTGCCTACTGGAGGGGGGTGGGTCCAAAGGCGCCCCGTTCTTTGTTGGGTCTTCATCTGGGGTCAACCCAGTCATGGCCACAGCTCCGCCTGAGTGATTGTCAATTGCTGGTACAGGACTTCATACAACATGACTTCATACAACAGGACTTCATACAACAGGACTTCATGCAACAGGACTCTGGCATAATTGCACAAGAAGTCATCAAGGTATGTGTGATGCAAGCTGCTCAGTGCATTGCACAGGCTTCCTGCTCTGATGAAGGCACTGTTGCACACTGCAGCCAATGTTTATCTGGGAAGATATCATTCACAGCAGCTTCCAAAGGCGACGGCTGAGCCTAGCATGCATTACACACAGTACTATGGCGAGACTGCAAGTCAGGACCAAGTGGATCTCCGTTGGCCATACAATAATGACAGACTCATATGAGGTAAGAGAATGGTAAATCTCACCAAGCATGACAGCCTTGAGCAGAGGGCCTGAAGGAGTGTAGGCATTAGCTGCAACAGCAGCCCCAGTGGGGTACCACCCCTCCACAAAGTACTGGCGCACCAAGGCCACAGCCCCGGCTACCACTGGAGTGGACATGCTGGTGCCTCTGTCTGTGCCCAGTGCACAGTTTTGGCTGTTGGTGTTGCTGCAGGCACACCAGGAGCAGTCAGACGCCCTGTTTGTGGTACAGGCTGCTGAGACCGAATGGAAGGAAGGGAGCAATTATCGTATCTTTGAGGATGTGCTCAGTTAGAGTATGCGCAGGCTGCCATACACGCCATTGATGATGCTATCAAGAAGGGATGCAGCCAAGTTTGCTACAGATGCACTGCATAGTTCAGTAAGCTGATACCTCTCCAGAAAGGTCTAGAGCAGCAGCATGATGCTCTGTGTACAAGCGGGCGAGCCCATACATTGGAAGGTACAGAAACTCACTCATCAGAGTATGGTGAAATGGTGGTCCCAGGTGCAATGATATCCGGCTTATACCGCCCATCCAGAGTGGGTCCCACAGAGGAGAAGTAGGCCAGGCTTTCCCATCGGTTAGTGGGCAGCGTGAGGGCACTGAAGGTGGCTGTAAGGCTAGCACCTGCCAGCATGGCTTGCAGCAGTGGGCGAGCTGTGCTAGCAGGGATGAAGGCTGATGGCATGGTGATGGTCACGCCTGACCAGCCACTGTCTGCTGTCATCTTCACAAAACCATCCTCCTCATCATTGTAGATGATGGCTGCGGCTGCTCCACCCTTCTGTGCATTGGCCACCTATCGGCAACGAAATTGTTGTGACAGTTTTGTCTTATGTCTGAGACACAGGCAGGGTTCAAGGCGTTGCAGCTGCTGAGCAATTGGCTTGGACAGTCACAACCCATGCAACATGTCTCACAGAGCTAACCAGCTTGTGCTGTGTAGTGGCCATGCAGTTGTAACGTAGAGCAACAAGCGGTGGTGTGGGATTTTGGAAAATTGCGTTCAGGCATTGCTACACTGCTTGCACGAGGGCATCTTGCAGCAATTGTCTGCTGCTCACCACACGCCTCTGTTCTACAGCACTGCAATACAGTCATGCACTCTCTCCAGTGTATAATGAGATGCACGAGGGCATCTTACAGCAATCATTTGCTGTTCAGCCCATCCCTCTGCCCTACAGCATTGCAGTACAGTCATGCTCTCTGTCCAGTGTATGTGCAGATGCACCAGCACCAGGGCCTAAGGTGAGTGCATGACTGTATTGCAGTGCTGTAGGCCAAAGGCTTGTGCTCAACAGCAAACGATTGCTGTAAGATGCCCTCAGGCAGACACCAGCAACAGGGCCTAAGGTGAGTGCATACCTTGTACTCGAAGGTGCAGTTGCCCCTAGACAGCATCACAACCTTCCCAGGAAGGGCGTAGGGGTAGCTCAGGGAGGAGCAGCCATCAGCAGGCACCCCAGCCACCAGGGGGTAGACAGTACCAGCACTGACAGCACTCCCCAGGTTGTTGCCAAAATAGGCCAGCATGACTGTGTGGATGCTGTCAGCAGCTGAGGTGGCAGTCAGAGATCCGGAGACTGTCATCTGGTAAGTGAGGCTGTCTGTTGTGACAACTTCCTGCTCTATTGTGCCACTGTAGGAGGCTGTTAGACTTGCACCTGGCCACATAACATGCAGCTGTTACAACAGGTGACAGTGCTGCAGAAGGACGTATGTGTGTCAGAAAGCAGGTGCAGTACAGCGTAGTCATGCCCACAAGTGTTCACAGCTTGAGCACTTGGTCCCAAATCCCCGCGGGGGCTTAAATAGGCAACACAGAATTAATTTTTGCGCACTCGACTAGCCTAGTCGGACTAAGAGTTTTTGATGGTAGTCATGCAGCAATAAGCCGGCCTCTTGGTCGGCTATTGCAGATACAGGAGCAGACCTCCCTTCAATTACTGAAAAGATACAAGCATTTCTAGAGAGTTTCCAAGGGACAACAGTTTTCCCTTGAAAAACCCTTCCTTTTCATCACTTTAGACAATGAAAAGGGCAGGCTTATCAACGGCAGCAGGCTGAAAGTTGGCTTACCAACAGACAGACAGTTCTTGGACACTGAGGGCGAGGTGACAGTGGAGTCCACCTCCTCATACCCAAAATTGCCGGCAGCAAAGACAGGCAGGAAGTCTTGGTTCACGTATGAGAACAGGTCCACATCGTATGCCAGGGCATCATATGCTGAGGAGCCGGTACCCCACGAATCTGAATGTATCTTAGCCCCCCTGCACACAAGGCACCGCTCTATTGGATACATTGTATCTGTTTTCGTCCCCTGTCCCTGTCCCCTTCTTTTGAATACAAAAAGCAATGAAAGAGATACCCAAAAGAAGGATACTCTAAACAAGCTTTCAAATACTATAGTGATACAACAGCTTCTGATGTACGCACAGCAGGGCCCGCATGAGACTGCCAGCTATCAGAAGACAAGCATCTCATCGCTACATGCATTTTGGCCAAGAGTGTCCTGCATCGCAACACAAGACTGGACAAAGTTTGATGGAACAGAGACTCTGTTTTCAGATTCCCACAACCCGAAACAACAAATGTTACTAGCAAGACAACCCAAGCAGAGCAGATGTTACCAGTAGTAACCAAGCATCCTGACAAAGACCACCACCAAGACAATACAAACTGAGGCAAACCCAATGATGCAATGTTGAGGAGCAGAATACATGTGCATCCTACTCAAGCAGCTGTGCCAAATATTATATGGCACGAGGCTCAGCAGGGACACAGCGAACAGGTTCCAAGACAGCCAAGACTGGAACTCCCACCAGCTTGCTTTTGTCGCACACCACATACACCTGTGCTTTTAAGCCAGGATGTGTGATGAGTCACAACTGGCTCCACACCCCAGACTCTAAACTATAAAACGAAAAGAAGAAAAATGCAAAAGGCTCACTGGCTGTAGGAGAGCTGGTAGTAGCCATTGGCCAGATCATCAGGGGCATTGATGCTGCCTGTGGAGCCCGAGCCCAGATCCTGAAAGGCAATCTTGGCTTGGGGTGCCATTCCCTGCCACCCTGTGTAGCCTGCAGCAGGGCCAGCATAACAGTTATAATCATAACTAAAACGTATACTTAGCCAGCAGGCATTAGGTACGTGCGACGCAAGTCAGTTCCCTCCAGACAGGCTTGTTTAGAGGGCCAGCATACGCTCCTTGAAATTCCAAAACATCTATTTCAATTCAGAAACGTCACCCCTACACTGGAAATCTAAGCTCAGAAACGCCTGGGGACATCAAAAAATGCGTTTCTACATTGTGGAGATGTTTCAGGTGTGGCAGGACCTGTTTGATGAGTGGAAGCTTTGCTGCCTGCTGCTGTTTCAGGGTTGACAGGTGTCTGCAGCCTGTTGAGCAGCTGATCATGCAAATGTGCAAAGACGGCAGCACGTCTCAAATATTCTGTGGCGTTGGCCTGGCTGATTACCAAGGTGGCAGCTGGTTCTGGTGAGCCTATTATATGGGAGCCTAGTCTTGAAGAGAGAGGGAGGGGGGGGGGGAGGGAGGATCAGGATTGGGCACAGAGGGGGCAATAGGGAGGGGAGAAAGGGCATGGATGAGAGGGGAAGAGGTAGGCAGAAAAGGGAAGGAATTGCCAAGCTGACAATAAAGGAAAGCAAAGAGAAGACAAAAGAAACAAGACATGGTGCCTTTTGGCAGCATTCATGTGACAAAGACCACAGATGAAGCTGGCTGTGCTTCTCTGTACACAGAATTGACGCTGACCTGGGGATTGCAGTGACCCCACAGCACTTCCTGCACAGTGTGTGCCGTGCCCATTCGCATCCACATTGTCATCAACCTGACGGTAGTACACAATCTTACGATGGGTAGTACTGACCCAGTACGTGTACCCCCCGGTTGCAGCACTCTCTGTAAGGTAGGGCCCGCTGCCTGGTCCTGAATGGGCCGAGTCGGTGAAAGTACAATGCAGCCAGTCGATGCCGGTGTCTCCCATACCCACGATCTGGTTTTCGCCATTCAGGCCTGCAAGACGGCTCTGATCAATGCACTTGGTAGCCATTATGACTACTTGGCTACCAGTAGTCAGGCTCACCACTACTATGTGGCAGACGTTTGAAGTGAGGTCAGGAAGGAAGTCAAGCAAGTCCAGAGACTCAAGACATGTCTGTGAGAACCTACAGACTGACTTGGAGGGTAGAAACAGCATCAAGCTGCGTTTGGTGTTGTCTATACTCATGCTGCTGAGCCCCTGTCTCGGGGTTGACCATGCGAGTGTTGCTGTGTTTTGACGTTGCACATGAACAGCAAGCAGTTTCACATCACGGCAGCATGGGCTATGACATCGTGCACCACATGCTACCATTCACAAGCGCATGCTACCATGCACAAGCACATGCTACGTGACCAGTCTGCATCAATACCTGCATCCCATAAGGGATGGGTGCCTGCATCATTAGAGGCCCCTGCAGGATTGCTGGCATCAGCTAGCGTGGCTGCGGTGCCGCTCTGGCTGATTCCGGTGGCAAAGAAATTGGAGGCTTTGGTCTGAGCCCTCGGGCTGACCCAGTGCACTTGTGGCTGCGCTGTCAGCCATTCTACGACAGCCTATGGAAAACAGAATATCAGGCATCAGCAGTTGCTTGCGTGTAACCAAGCACAGCCATTCTACGACATCCTATGGAAAACAGAGCATCAGGCATCAGCAGTTGCTTGCGTGTAACCAAGCACAGCCATTCTACGACAGCCTATGGAAACCAGAGCATCAGGCATCAGCAGTTGCTTGCGTGTAACCAACCATAGTCATTCTACGACAGCCTATGGAAATCAGAACATCAGGCATCAGCAGTTTGCTTGCATGTACTCAAGCACAGCGTGTATCATCATGTTTTGAGGACACTCGCTGTGTTCAGCCAGCCTTGCATGGCTTTGTGGGTCTGATGTGGGCAGTGCATTTCTGGTCTCATCAAGGCAGGCAGGCAGCAACATGACAAGACACTCTGTAACATTTTGTCATGCACTTGCCCATGTCATCATGTACGGCACACAGACATGGACATATGGCAACAGGTCACCTGTGAGTATTGCAGAGGCGCCTTGACCATGACACGCCCAGACCCTGAGGCTGCGATGCTGCAAAGGCTGCTGCAGAGCACAGCCAAGGGAGCTTGCCAGTCAGCAACAGCTGCATTGGAAGGGTGGAATTTGGCCTTCTGATTGACCCCTGATGACATATCAGCAAAGGACACGGAAGCATTTGCCCAGCTGTCATGCTGCTGCAGTGCACTCTGCAACTCCTCCAACTGCTGTGACAGGTGCTGAGGGAATGACACATCAAAGATGACTATTGGGCTTCCATCAACTGCCTGTCGGACATACGCATGCATGCTGCGTGAACGCTGGGATGCGCTTTGACCCTTAGCTGACGGGCTACTGCTGCTTTGCTGCATGGTTTGAGACCCATGACCACTGACCCAGCCAAGCAGATGCTGTGCTTCTGGAGCTGTTTTGTACTCCTCATGAAAGTCACCGATCCATAGTACTCCTGCACTGGACATTTCTGTTATGCTGACTGCCGATACTAAGGGTGTCATAGCTTTGTTTGAGTTCCTCTGCTGTAGTGCAGTGAGCAGGCTGCAACATGTTCAATTGTCAATGATTGTTGGCTGTCACAAATGTTGTGCTGAGATCAGGCATGCATGTGATGTCAGGGTTAGCTGAGGCAGGAATCTTGTGTTGCAGCGTATGAAGTGATAATCATCTGGCTTGTGCCACACATGAATGAGGACAGACCTGCTAGCCTCTTCAATGCTGGAATAAGCTTTGGTTCAGCTACCACTAGCAAGGTGTGGTCTGGGATGTAGCTGCTGACTGTTCCGCCAACTGATTCAATGCTTGTCTTAAACGCTTCTGAGCTAAAGGTTGAGCCTGAGGCATTGTAGTGGACTAAGTACTGCAGATTAAACACTGCATTTGGTGACATTGTCAGCATATAGTTTGACAACCTGTGCTGTATATAGTTTGACAACCTGGTCATCACTGATACCTGGTGACCTTCTGCAAGGTGGCCCCACTGCTCATGAACAGCAGGTTGAGCCCTCTGAAGCACACTTCGCCTGCCGTGTGGTGAGTCACTGCAAACAGTCACAAGGTTGGTGCCATCCCTGCACAGTCAACTTCATAATCATTTGTAAATTGCCTGCACCTCTGTGGCAGTACAGCTGGCTTCAAAGACCCAGTCCTGAGCTTGATTTCGGTCTTCAGGTACGGCAGTTGGTGCGCACTTGCCGTCAGGGTCAGGGCAGCAGTTACAATGATACAGCAAAACACTTGTGCCACACGTGTACAATCGCCAGGTGTTCTCACTGGCAGCATCGATATACGTAACGTTGGGCTGAACACAGAACGTAAGCCTGAGTGCCACTCGCTCAGCGTTGCAAAGCGTTTGTCACGACTGCTGCGAACTTAGTACAGCACCACAATGCTTCCAGACTATTCTATGCGCGCTTGCGTGTGTGCATAAGCGGATTGCCTGCAGTTGACGCTCTGGGCAGATTAGTAATCTGAGATATTACTAAGAGCTGATCAAAGCCGGAACCTGAGCGCGCATCAGTGACTGACGACCACGCAGCGAGTTAAGTGTGTCATGTGCCTGGCAAGAAACGCCGGCGGTTGTAAATGTACTATTTTCTTGTTGTCAAGCGAGTGTTCTGAACACTTACTTTGCCAGTAACTTTGATCACACCTGTGATCACACGCGCACCTACAGCTTCGACCATCCGGGTGTTCAACCTCACCATTTGATCTTCCGCACCTCTCTCCTTGTCCGACAGCAGGCCAAATGGAGGCCTTGGACCAATGACTTCTGCAGCTGCTGGGCTCGGTTCTTCGAAAGCTTCGAAGGAGCTACAAAGTGCTCTGCAGGATGACATTAAACGCCAGGTGCAGTGCTTGCCATGGTCAGGAAGACTGCGTTCTGCGATTGCTTTTTGACAAGTCTGGTCACAGTTTCCTACCAACTGTTTCAAGTATGCTGCTCAGGCCGTGGACGCAGCCAAGAAAAGGGCTGTTGGACAACATGTAGACTATGACACCTTCAAGAACATGGTGCGTCCTGCAAGGAGCATTGCCAATGCACAGCATAGTAGTGCTCCGAACATCTGCAGGAACAAAGGCATACGCACAATGCAGGTGGCGGTTGCGCACTTGCGGCCGCTGCAAGATCCCTCCTCAACACAGACAGGTCAGCTGGAACCATACTTGCATTGTATCCTTTTTGGCCGCCTAACGATTCTTCTCTTGGTACTTTAGTGAGCCATGCTCCAGCCTGGCGCTTTGCTCCAAATGGCTTGTTGGCCAAGTCAGCGGACTCACTTAAGCTCAGGTGACCAACATGCATGCCACCCAACCTGACAACACACGCCTTTTTTCCTTCCTTAGCTCTACTTTACTTTCTGTCTAGCATGCTGCACCTTGCAACTTGACTTCCAAAAGGGGTATGTGGGGTTACCTGTTTTCACTCATGTCCATGTCCAGCATGCTATGCTATGCGCTATCCACCTCAGTGTGTGCAGGATTGCCACGTTTGATCCTCAGACATCTCCTGTCCCATCAACCAGTGATGAGTTCATCAGGGTATGGAACCGACAGTGCCCCACAATTGCAGACAAGCTTAGACTGCTGTCAAGTTGTGGGCCAGACCATATGAGCAAGCTCTTCAGGGCTGCGCTCCCTGCAGATCTCCTGTCCAGCATTCTTATCACGCTGTGTTCTCTATACAACCCAGGTTCAGGCTCAACAGGAGAGCCAGCAGGGGCATCCTCAAACATGCCAGAGCAGGAGGGTGCAGACATACAGTTTGCCCAGGCTGAAGGTGTCATGCCAGGCAGCGTGCTGAGTGCAGAGAGTTGCAGCAACGCAGACTTCATTTTTGACATGCTTCATGGCCTATCTGGTAAGGACCATCATTGTTCTGACAGCTGTGCACTCTGTCTGTCATCACAATGCAGCATACTGACTACATGTTTCCTGCTAGGTGCTGGGAGGTGTGCGCTTACTGTGAGGCTCATCAATCAATCAGCTGACAGCTGTGCACTCTGTCTGTCATCACAATGTAGCGCAATGACTGCATGTTTCCTGCTAGGTGCTGGGAGGTTTGCGCTTACAGTGAGGCTCATCAATCAATCAGCAAGGAAGGCAGCCATCAAGCTGTCAAACATATTGCAGCAAGCACAAAATGTGAACTCTGGGACCGTCAGCTATTCGGCAGATCAGCTCCATCAGCTACAAAGGGATCTGGGCGTGTACAAAACCAACAGCTAGTGAAGATAGCAACAGCTATGCAATTGCTGTTTGTGACAGCCAATGCTACTGATGAGTTCCTTAGATGGCAAGTCTAATCAGCTTTGATGTTGAGTACAATATGACAGGCAATGAATCAGATCCATGCATAGCATGTAAAATCAACAGCGTTAACTTACACTACACTTTGTTATCATTTCAACGTAACATATTGTCATGCTGTTACGCAGTAAACAGACAAGAAGGTTGCCTTTGATAAAGGCAGAATGCTGTACTGAGGATGACCCATATACACATTATACACACGAGGAATGCAGTGTACGGAATGTTGCATGGTGCAGCAAAAATGATTATCAAGGAATAGCACTGTAGATATGTCCTAAGCAATTCAGGCAGAAAGCTAGTCTGAATCTGATGATGAAGACTCATCATCTGAGGAGTCATCAGATTCAGAGTCCTGAGGAAGTGCTTTCTTTGCAGACCTTTTGAACTTGTCAACGGCAGAAGCCTTTCGCTTGGAAGCTTGCTTTGCCAACTTCTCCTTTTCTGCCTCCCTTCTAGCCTTGGCACGAGCCTGCGCATAAAGTCACACATCAATATCAACAAAGATACAATACGACAGTATTTGTAAAACGCCTGTGCAAGGACAGAAGCAGCTTTGGCTTGAAGCGGGCAGCACAGTGCTGTGCTGGACCATGATTATGGTGCAGAGGCACAGCCGGCAAAAAATATGCCGTAACCACTGACCTTTTCGCCCTTGAGCCTTTGTCGCTCTTCCTTGATGGTCTCAGCATCGTAGGGACCGTATTGGTCTCCAGTTACACCATCGTCCTCCAAGATGTGATCAATGACGTATTTCTACATCACCACAAGCTTACTCAAGCACCAACTGTAGAAAGCAATACACGCATCAACTGTGCAACATCCTCATACACTGCTCTGACAATAGTGCAGTGGCAACTATGTTCAGAAAAGCAAGACAGACAGTTATCAAGAATGCTATGTCATGCCTGATATGCACAGCTTTGGGCCACCCACCTTTAGTGCAACTTGGGCAATGATGAACAGAGGTATCAGCCAGCGCCGTCGCTTGTTTGGGTTCCTCTTCTTGGATATTGAGGGGTCATATTGGAAGGCAGGCGCTGACTGAGCCACAGACACTATCTGCACCAACATTCCACAAACATTGCACCAATCATGAAGGACCTCTGCCAGAAATGCAGCCAAACAGAAGCTGAGAAACACTGTCCTGGGGATGCATCATTAGGTGTAAGCACTGTCACATGATGATGCCAGAAGGATACAAACATGCTGGGCACCCAATACGCCATGCAACCCAAAACCCTGTCCGTGGCTGAGGTAGTCAGTGTGCTGGCATGTCCAAAGCTTGAAGCCTTGACAAACACCAGCCTCAACAGCTTTGGTCTGTTCATGGACAGCTTCCTGTTGTCAGGTTCAGGGCCAGCAGCAGAGCGGGTACCTGTGACATGAGCTCTGGCAGCCATCGTCTGTCCTTGTTGACACCAATGACCTTCTCTCCCGCATCGTTTTTGGTGCAGTGAGAGCTGTTCTCGATGTATGCCACAGGCAGAGCTGCGTCCTTCTCAGCACCAGCTGCTCTGATAGCTTTGCGCAGTGTCTTCACACGTGTCTCTGTGTACTCATCTGCGGGACACCAAGCGCCTGTGTGAGTCCTTGTTGAGACGACACTTGTGTGGACAGGTGTGACTGCTGCTGTAGACAGAAGGCCTTGCATGCATGCAGCGGGCTGTACAGATTGCGCTGGAGCTTCTGCAAGAAAAGCTGGTGCTGTCAAGGTCAATACCATTGTTACGCCGAATAAGCTGATGGGTTACTGGCTGACGGACTGACTGACATTGCAGCTGGTGCAGTAGCACCTGATCACAAACAAGTTTTGTTGTGTATTCATAAACAGGCTTATTCAACGCTCAAACAGGATGACATGGACACACGCACATATGCATTGAACACAATTTAAGTAGTAAATTACCACAGGACTTACAACCATGCACCTGGAGCACAAGGCTGCGTGGGGGATGGTTAAAACAAGTTTGTACCCTGAACACACTGCTGCAAACATGTTGTTCACAATGACGGTCCTGGTCTGGAATATACCTTGAGTGGAACCCCTGGGAGCAACAGCTTTACCATGACTGAGGCCAATGATTGTATTCCTCCAGATCTTGGGCCCAAGCGTGTTTGTGATGGCTGACATGATTTCCTGATCTGTACGCTCCACTCTGTAGAAGTCCAGCCTATCTAGGTACAACACCACATCCACTGGGGTGTCGCTCAGCATATGTGCAATAGACTTGAGGGCCTGCGCATGGGAGCAGACATGAGCTTCAGCAGTCTCTGACTAAGGCATGCTCTTCTGTCAGCATCCAGTGTGCACAGTCTGCCATGCATCTATTCTGTAGGCCATTGCAATACTGCCTTGCTTTCCAGCCATTCTTCAACAGGAAGCCTGCCAAGCTTGTACAGGAAACCACAAAGCAGCAACTCAACTAGAAAGCAACAAATACAGACTTCTTGGGATGTCGCTATGTGTTAAGACGACAGCAAATTGGAGGGAAAGCATTTCCCAACAAAGCAATAAGCGCACATGCTTGTAACATTCCTATGTGGTTACACAACAATGCTGGGCCGCCAGACGCTCACCGATGTGCTGACGCAATCACTATCAAGCAAGCCAGGGGTGTCAATGACAGTTAGCTCAAAGCCATGTGCGCTGCGCCTGATGGCTTGTGGTCTGGCAGTGTCCTGCTGGAAAGATGTGACTTGCGCCACAGTCTCATTGAACAGTGAGTTTGCTGTGGAGCTCTTGCCCATCATGCTCTTGCCTGCATGATTGTGAACACCCTGCCTTTAGCAATCTGGCCAGCACACTGTTATGTGACTGTATGTATATTGCCTCAAAGTGTGCATACTGCCTGCATGTGCTACAGAGATGCATTGTGCATGTGGTATGGACACGCCTTCATTGTGTCTACAAAGGGACAATCTTGTGATACCACAAAGCAGCATGCGCCAGTCAAAACTGGATCTGTGCATAGCCAGAATGTGTGGACGCACCAAGCAACAACACAGTCAGCTCGCGCTTGTTGTTCTTCTTCAGCTGCTGGAGCAGTTCAAGAAATGAACGCTGAGTCGGTTCCTGCAAGTGAAATTTGAATTAGACAGCTCTGCCATGTTAAAACTCAGCTTGTGTGTTTACTTCACTTACCGGCAAATTCTGAATACCTCCCCAGGCCCTAGTTTGTGCAGGTGAGGCTGCGCCACCTGTGGCCAGCAGTCACACTTCAGAACTCTCAATGCATGTCACTAGCCGGGTTTTAGCCTGCACTTACCTGTGCGCATAGCTTGAGCTCTGGCTGGGGCAAAATGTTGCATGGACTCATCCTCGCTCTCTTCATCCACTGCAAAACCAGTGCAGGCGCTATGCAGCAATACAATGGGGGTGCACCCTTGGTACGGCCAAGACAAATATGACCCTACACGCCTGAGACTGACTAGATCGACAGGTGCATGCGACTCACCCTCTTCTATTTGACCATCAAAGTCCTCCTCCTCTTCATCCTCGTCTACCTCTTCGTCGTCCTCCTCGTCGTACTCCTCGTCGTCTTCGTATTCAACCTCTTCGTACTCCTCTGCTTCAGCAACAGTGCCTTGTTGTGCTGCTCTAAACGACATGTCTTTTGCAGAGATACACACGGAGCAAGCTTCGGACTTGCAGCAATTGTTGCCGACAGCTGCAGAGAGTGCAATCCACAAACAGTTTGACCTATCGTTGATTTAGGGTTTTACTGGAGATTAGTGACTCTCTTTATTTGATGCCCAAGGCAAGAGCCGGTAAGTCTGCTGCACAGGATGGAGCTCGAAGGTACATCATCGTGCATCATTGATGCCTGCTTGGTGAAGCAAGCGATTCGTGGGCACCAATTATGTCACTTAGCCTGCGCTGATACCGTGTTGGTGGTCGTTTTGCGCCTGTGACCCTGGTTACAGGCAACAAGGGCGGTCTTATAGGCCGTCGTCCTGCCCTTTACGACTTCCATCGTACTCTTGAACGCTGCGGTTCGTGTTTGTCTTCAGAACAACTGGCAGCTTCCTCCAGGAGCTTTGGACCGTCATGCAGCTTTTGTCAGACGCTTGCAGCGTCACAGACAAGCTCAAGAGCAGTTCGGACAGGCAAGCCTGGGGAAGTGACTGGTGCAAATCAGCTCATGAACCTTGCAGCCCATCAGCTGAACCCAATACATGTTGGCAATGCAGGACCATGCTGTGTCAAAGCTGATTGCTGCTGATCAGCTGCGCAGCTTTACAAAGCGGTTGCGGAATGCTATCCTCAGTAACGCAGATGTCGCTTCTGTGTGGAGCCCAGCTGCTCGTGTGCTTGACATCAAAGCAACATTGAGAAACAAGCTGAACAATGCAGACAGTCAAGCTGGTCACACTTCTAGCACAGCTGCAGAGGTGACACTTGCTCTCTCTCATCACCTGGCAGTCTTTGTCTCTGCTTGTTTCATGCACGACAATTGCAATAGGGGGCAGGTGACACTCACGGTGCTGTGATCATGAGGCACTTCACATGTTGTTTCATCGTGTGCTGTGTCTTAGACATGCCCACCACCACCAAATTGCACTTGTCTGTTTACAGAAGTCTCAAGCCAATGCAGCATCTTCAGCGCCATCAAACAGTGTGCTGCAAGAGATGTCTCAGCTGGTTGATGCAGCACTCAGCCAAGCGCCAGCAACTTCACGTAGCCCTGCAGCTTGTGAGGCAGTTGCCCTGCCAATCACAACACAAGACCCCTGCCCAACCCATCATTATGACTGCAACGCAGCTGGGTATGCAGCTGTAGATAACAGGGCCAAAGGCAAGGGCACAGTGGGTACAAAGGGCCCTGATGGCTTGAGCAGCAGTCAGTCTACCAAGAGCATTGGCAGTAAGAAAGTGAACAGGCCAGCATGGGCGCTGACAGCCGGTGCAGCTCAAGATGCTGAGCAACAGGAGGAAGAGGATCTTTTGGCATTTGCTGGAGGCTTGGAGTTTGACGAGTACATCAATGAGCAGGAGGATGCAGAGTTGAGGACAGCCCTTCAGGTGCTGCTTATAGTGCTGCTTTGGGGCTCAGTCACATTGGCGCAAGCCAGCGTTGATTCTTCCAGTTGTGCAATGTCACCTTGTCAGCAGCAATTCTGCACCACAGCAAACAGCCTTGCAAGTATGCTGCAGCCAGCCAAGCATACAAACTGTACACTTGAGCCTGCAGCACTTGGCTGAAGCAGTGTACCATCTTGGAAGCCGTGATCAGCAATTGAAAGCTCACGTCTGCATGCTGGGTCTTACTATGTTCTTTGTTTGGGCCCTGTTTCAGCCACACTAAGACCCTTAGCAACAGCGCAGATGTTGAAGCAAATGCATCCTAGGTTTGTGCAGCCTCGACGCCATGCACACGCACTTTAGACACGCCCAACTCTACTCACAATCATTCTGCTGCACAGTTGCAGATTTGCAGACTTGTGCATGGCTGTAGGACATCCGCAGCACACATGATCCAGCAAACATTGCTGACAAGGCGACATTGAAGAGGCATGTGGTGCGCGCCATCAACAACCTGGCAGGCAAAGATGTGAAGGGCAAGGTTGATGGCAACGCTGCTGTGGATGCCCAATCCTGTGCGCAGCAGTCAGAAGGCGCAGCCAGCACCTTTTCCAGGTAGCATTCTGCTGCCTTCTGTGCATGGCTGCGAAGCAGAACTTGCTGAGCCCTACACAAGCATTGGCAGATTGGTCACTCCTTTTTGAAACGCTCCATATGATGCAGTGCTTGCTTACAAGCAACAAGCTGTATCCTGGTATGGTGAAGGAAGCCCACTGTGCATGCAAAGCTGGCCTGTTTTGATCTGTCCCAAGCGCACCAGTACTGTTGAGCATCAGTCCAGAAGCTGTCCAAGGCATATGCAAACATTGCTGTCACCATGCACATCATCAGCACCAGCAGTGCCCTTGTCCAACGATTTGGTCACATCCCTGAAAGGTACTATGCCATGAGCTCTGCATATCAAGTTTGTTTTGTTGTGTAACAGCGCCATGTTCACACCAATGTTCAGCAAGGTTGCAAGGTTGAATGGCTTGATCAGTACACCCTTGCTTTGTAGGGCCACAGTGGCAAGCAAGGCCAAGGATGCAGGTGGTAGAGCAGCTCTGCTGGCTGCCTCTGACACTGGTGGCAAGTGGGACTCCTCCACAAGAGCAGGTAAATCATTTTTGGACTAGCACTACATGTGGATGCCATCTGAAATTGTATTGCATTCATGCACTGCTGCGCTGCTCTGCACTCCAGAGATGACCAATCACACCATTGCCTGTTGCTGCAGCCTGATGTGATTTGCTGTTACTCTTTGCATGCATAACCACAGCACCTGGCCATGTGCAAAGTCAGCAGTTGTGTTTTGTCACTTTTTGCTTCCGGTCAATAGCATGCATGCTGCTCTGCACACAGGCAGTGATGTGGGGTCCATGGGCAATCTGGAGCAGGATAGCTGTGGGGAGCTGTTCCGAGAAAATCCTGAAATGAAAAAAGTACATTCACTTGCAAGTGCTGCAGCATTACTAAAAAGAGTTGCTGCCACGCGACCAAAACAGTCATGCACCTGAATGTCTCAGTGCACAACAGCCTGTACATGCACACCCGCAATCATGCTGCCTTATTCACAAGAACCAATGCCCCCTCCACGGTGTAGGGCCATAGCATCGGCAGAAATGCAATCTTATGCCGGCAATCATTGGGGTATGCCATGTATAGTGGACCAATATAGGTTTACCACAAGAGATACTGAAATCAACCACGATTCAAGTAATGAAGCCGTGCTGCTTTATTGAAAGCCCCTTTGGCTGGTGACAGTTCAAGCAGCAGACTTATGTTTCGTTGCTCACTGCAACTTTAGGGACGTTGCTTGTATGCTACTGCAGCGTCGTGTCACAAGCTGTTGAGGGAGTGTTGCGACTCGCCTGCTCATGTGACCAATGCGTGTACCCGTATTGCTGGGTGGCATTGCGGTAGTATATCAAGTAAACATGCCTACAGCCAGCAGCGTTTACAGCAACAGCGACTAGAATGACTATTTGTTGATGCTGTATGCGATGTAGTCAATGGACTTTGGATGAGATAAACGGTAGTGCCTGTATCTTTTATCTTCATGTTAATACCTTGCAGTCTTGGGTGTGGAGCCAGTTGTGACCCAGTTGTGACCCAGTTGTGACCAGTGTACAGGTGTACAGTCATGACTCATCATCGCCACAGCTCCGAAACCAATAGGCTCATCCTGAACATCTCATCTCTGTGCTGATACATCGACGTTGACTTTGAGCAAATTTGGGCACACACATTCCTGTGATAAAGTTGCGAGTGCTTTGTCGAGCTCGTGTGCTCGAGTCGGCTTTCTTTGCTCGGAAGTGCAGGCATGCATGCGCTGAGTAACGCTCGCAGCTTGCCTGGTGTTTGCTCCACTAGCGCTCCTGCACCGTCCAGCCGCCAAGTCGCATGTAGTCGCAGATTACGAGTGTGCGCAGCAAAGGATGTAATGTGCAAGGATGTCGTCAACACCAGGAAAAAGCCAGCATCCTCTATGGAAGGGCAAGCCACAATAGTGTTTGCTGGTGTAGAGGGACAGGAGATTAGCGTAGCTTGTCCGAAGGCAGGCCCCTTGTCATACCTCTGATGCATCTGTTCCAGCCTCATTCTGTGAGGCTGGAAAGCACTCACACATACTTAATGGCTTCACTGTGCAGGATACATACATATTAGATGCTGGAGTGGAAGCAGGCTTGGAGCTTCCTTTCACTTGCAGAGCAGGCATTTGCGGGTAGGCTGCATGTCCTTCATTCATTTGTCCCCTTGAGCTGTGCTGCCTGTTGTTGAACCTCTGTTTGGCCTGCAGGACATGTGTTGGTCGTGTAATAGAAGGAGAAGTAGACATGAGCGACGTAAGACTTGACCATCCAAATGCTGACAATTTGATGCCATGCACGCACTGCCTTTACTCTTGCTTGGCCAAATGCAGATTGCAGACCTTTCTTTTACTCTGGAAGAGGATGAGATAGAGCAGGTGAATACTCAGCATTGTCTGTGAGATGCTTCAACAAATGCAGCAGCGGCACATCTCAGCTGCAGCAGTAGAACATCAACCTAGACAGTGACGATTCAAGTGAATTTGGCCTCTTTCCTGTTCTGCACCACTACCTCTGTGACTCATGATTGCCTGGCAAGGCATGACAGTCTCGCCTGATGCTATTTGCTGCAGGGTCTGACGCTCATCTGCATGAGCCGTCCAGTCAGCGATGTGGTGAAGATTGAGACTCAGTCAGACTGGGGCTATAGCTTAGGCACAACTGACTGGAAGGGTGCCACTGGGCATATCGCTGGCAAACAAGTACAGCCACTCAGCAAGTCGTGATACACCACTGCTGTGCAACATTAGATGACCTGCAAATACCGTATTATTGGCAAAGCATTGCATCATCCAACCATTAAAATCCTTGCGAGCACACTCTCTGATATGGCAATTCGAATCACCCCCAGTGCAAGCATTTGGTACTGAATCGCCTGTTGGGAGTAAGGTGTTGGCCAAGCTTCACTTGTACAAGCTTGGCCACATGAACACATTCATTTTGCTCACGGTCTTACTAGATTGGCCAGAAAATTTGTGTTTCAATCAGCATCTTGCGAAGGTCTTGTCTGCGCATGCAGGCATTTGCCGATCTGCTGTATACGCTTCTAGCAGGATACGACCTGACTCTACTTTTAGTGTGTATGCTGCGCTTCACTGTGCTGTGCAGTGTGTAAACATACGTCGTGACCATAGCGTTTCTATACGTGCATGAAATGATCGCCAGTAGGTGCAACAAGACAATTGTTACATGGCAACGGAAAAGTCGATACAGTAGGCTGATTGCAGCAGATTACCATGGACAGGTGACTAGGCAAAACAACTACTTGGGTGCAGATGACAGACCAAGACTCATAAAGATACAAGTAGTGAAAATAAAGTGATGCTGTGTTCAAGGTCAGAATATAGATATTATGGCATCACCCTGAAGTCCAATGGTACACTATGCAGCTGCATAAGGAGGCATGTCATTGTCAGCACAACATAGAATATTGGACTGAATAAAGGACAGAACAAAGGACAGAATAAAGGTACATCTACTGTACAGACTTGCTGTGAATGGTACATTGCAAAAGCATGAGACACACATATTCCAAGCTATATCACAGGCTGAATCATTGGGTCACTGGAGCCCAACATAGCCAATGGGGCTACTCCTCCCTCAGGGCCTTCTTGACCAGTAGCTCCGCCAGGGAACAGATATTCAGCCCATTCCTGCAAATCAGGTAGACAACACATTATGACGCATACTGCAAAACCCTCTGGCAGCTCTCAGGCTTCCATTCTTGCATCATGTGCACATTAGCTGCACACAAGTACAGATGGTGTAAACGGCTGTACGAGACTAGACACAGTATAAGAATTCCAGACTGGGACTAATGCATGTCTAGCAATCTGGTCCCTTCAGCTGATCCCTAAGTTGGGTCCAAGATTTTCTCAAGTGAGACTTGAGGGGTTCCCAAACCCTTGTGACAACATCATTGTGCGACTATGGCTAAGGCTGCTGACAAAGGCTGTGGCAAGTCTGCTGGCAATTGCAGCTTTGAGCCTGGATCATGAGCGTGCATTCATGCCATACCAATACCTTGGGTGAGTTGTCAACATCTCGCTCCATGCCCACCAACACTCCCACCTGCCACGCTGATGGTGCCTGTACAATGCACAGCCATTACTTTGTGTAAGCTCAAATGGTCGGCAAAAAGCCAACGACATTGTGAGGAACGAAACAGATTACGCGCACTAGCTTGCTCACCGATGGATTCTTTTTCAGTTTCCACCCCAGCTGCTTGAGAGTTTTGCTGCCCTTCTTTCCGTTGCATTTGTTGCAAGCAGTGACCAGATTTGACCATTCCCACAAACCACCTTTGGACACTGGCTTGACATGATCCACTGTCAGGTCTTGACCACTTCCACAGTACCTGTGAGCAGCCAAAGAACGTGCTGAAGTGCCAATGGCAGGGACAACTTCAAACAGCAAGTGGTGTACATGGCTTTATGCGTTTTTAGGACCTTCATATGGTATGCTATAGCAGAGACTTACTGGCAGATGCTGTTGTCACGCAACAACAAGTTGCGGCGGGTTAATGAAATGCGCCCCTTGTGATCCCGTTGAACATACATGCGGACCCTGAGCACAGCTGGTATCATGAACTCATGCCGTGCAGAATGAACCAGAGCATCATAGTACTCCAAAACATCAACCTGCACACCGTACAAGCCATTCAATCAACTTGTTCACAAACCAAAGTAGACGGGAGCCTTGAGTGACTGCCACACATACCTTGTCAAACAAATCTAAGCAAATGGCCCTCTGCCAGTTGACAATGTCAATTGGTCGGTAGGAAGTGTCTAACACCAGGGCTCTGTATCTGTTGAAGCTGCTGAGTGGGGACTCACGAGAGATCTGCAAAACAAACATTGCTTGCAACGTTGTGGCCATGGCGCACAAGCACCACGATCTTGCGACGCCAGGTGGACTCAAAAAGCTTCGCTCCTGAGCGATTACAAGTTTTGTTGTTTCAGCGTTTTTGCCAGGGCACATACCTGCACATCGACTGTCTCGACAAAGGGCCCGGCTGTCGACACAGTGGGAGGCAGAGCAGTGGTGTGAGCCGCGCGGACACTGCGAATGGACCTAGAATGGAGGCTGCACCAAGACATACTTGGTACATTGCAGGCACGAGACTTGGTGATCACTGCAGTCAAGGACGGACATTCCTACCGACAACAGGGGCGTGCTTGTGTATGGCGAAAGTTTCGCACGGCAGAATGCACACGCTGCGCTGTCGACGACAGCGTCATGTTGCTGTTCACCCTAAGAAGTGAAGAGAGGTGATGCTGTGGTGAAAGCTACATGCCCCCAAGCGACAAGCTCAGAAGATACAGCAGGTACACTGTTTCGCTGAAGAGTACTGTCGCAAATAAACGCGGAGAGAGCAGCTGACCCTGTGAGAGTGTACCTCTCCAAGACAAGATGCTTCAGAACATCGCTTGAATTTTGGCCCAGAACATTGACACGAACGACATGTATGACTTGACCAGTTTGACTGAGTCAGATTGACTCGACTTGTATAGTTTAGCTCGGTTGCTTAGGCTTGCCTTGAAGTCGCTAAATCAGTTTGACGCTCCCGTATCACCTATAAAGACCAAACAATCAGCTGTCCCTGCTACCACACATGGAGTCAGATTTACAGATCCCTTTCGAAAAGGGAAAAACAATTGCTTGTGTGCTCACAAGAGCAGCTGGCAAATGTAGTCCAGTTGGCATCATCCTAGCGCACGGGGCTGGGGGAGACATGCACTCTGGAAACCTGGCACACTACGCGGCAACCTTTGCTGATGCTGGCTTCCCTTGCTTGCGCTTCACTTGCAAGCCAACGCGGCTACCATACAGGGTCAAAGCATGCCAGGTAAAAGCATATCAAGCAGATGCTTTGCAGGAAGCTTTGAGCTTGTAGCACTCATGTCAAGCTCTTTGACACTTCCGCGCCTGTTGTACCAATACCTTGCAAAGTTCTGCTCTTCATATTGCATTGCAAGCTTTCCCAGCATGTACATCTGTTCCTTCAGGCTGTCATGGATGGAGCAGCAGAAGTGCCTGGCCTGGATCAAGTCAAAGCCTGGATCTTTGCTGGCCATTCCATGGCAAGTCTATGCTGAGAGTATGGCACCAACTATGAGACATGCTTGTCTGAAACGTTGCCATGCATCTTAACTAAGTAAACAAGCATATTCCTAGTGGATTTGCAGGGCGCCCGCGTTGCCAGTGACATGGCAGCAGCAAATCCAGAAAAGACCCTTGGCTGCATTTTCTTCTCGTACCCATTGCACACTTCGGATGACCAGGTCTGGTCGCTGCCTTAGAGCATCTTCTGTTCGTGTTAGTAAGGCATACTTTGCTGCAGCTGACGGACTCACCGATGCTGCTGTCACAGGGCAATCTGCGGGATAAGCCCCTGGTTGATTTGACTTTGCCGCTGCTGTTTGTCCGAGGCAGCAAAGACAGCATGTGCAAAGCTGGCATATTTGCAGCTGTCAAAGCACGCATGTCTTCCGTAGACTTGCAAGTAAGCTTGATGGATCTTCTGCCTGGCTTTGATGATCATGCTGAATCTTGACTCCCTGGTGTACTGCTTTCACTTGCAACCACTAATCGAGGGGTGCAAGATGGTGTTGGCTTACACAGGACAGCAACTAGCGTCAGCATCAAATTTCTGCATGTCAGCTTAGGTATGTGCTTTTGTCAAGCATCATGTGCAAAAGGAGATCCATCAATGATGTCCTTTAGTGATCCGCGTTCACCCGCACGAGCAATCACGCCAAGTCTGTGATATGGCACAAGTTACTTTAGATGTGTGAGATCCATCAATGATGTCCTTCTACAGGTGCATGAGGTGGAAGGAGGTGATCATGGCTTGGCAGTCCATGCAGGCAAACAGAGCAAAACCAACACACAGAATGCCTTGAAACAGGTGTCATCAGCCATTTGCGAGTTTGCTTGCATGCTTCAGCAGAAACATGTAGCAGAGCTATCAACAGATGGCAGTCAACAGCAGGATAGTCAATCCCATCACAAACAAACACATGCTATGACTGACAGCTCTTCTTTAGGTCAGGGACCAACAGCAAAGAGGAGCAAGCTCATGATGTGACATGCGTACAGTTCGGAATGTGCATCACATTACAGCGAAATGTGCATTGTATCCAAGTAAAAGCCTTGGATGGTCCAGCTAACAAGCTGTGGCAGACTAGTCTGTACTGTGGCACCATTACTATGGCGCTAGCACAGACAACATGTATCACGCCTTGAAGTACAGCAGCAAGTGTTCAGCAGTGCAATCATTTCCTATAGAAAAGGTGTACAAGGGGCGGAAGTCACGGATCACAGCCCTAGACACTACTTTGGGGACATGTTCATCGTTCACTGCTTATTGTGACCTAATACTAGGCCTAAGGGAAAAGCAATTCTTACCTGCAATAAAATGATTTGCTGCATAATCATTTATATGTCGGTTCAGCAAGTTCTCAATGATAGTCAGTTGCTGAGAGTCAGCAGTCAAAAGCCTCTCACTGTACACCCATAGTCAAAAACAATTATGTACTGGCCCCACAAACAGGCACGCAAGCAACTGCATCATGCAGCCTTGTTTAAAACGCAAAGAACAAAATTCATTTTGGACATGACAGCAGGAGGAACAAAAAGGATCAAACGTGCTGAACACCTGCTGTAGCTTCTGGTGCCTTGTGTTGCCTATATGCAATATCAGCCGCAGTTTGCCTCATAAGAAGAACTTGGGCATGGTCTGGCAGGCTGAGGCGGCAATCTCAGATTCAAAGAGACTCACATAAAGCAAAGCAAGCTGAAGCCAGAAAAAGTGTTTCGTACATTGCTAGTCTGTGATATGTGCCTTATTGCACTGAGCTAGGCAGCTATGTATGACTACAGATGATGTGGCTGCTGACTGCAAAGACAGCTTGCAAAGTCTCATTCATTAGACTGAGCCTCACATGATTCAGAGAAGTCCTCTTCTTTGATGGCTTGAACCGTCCAGCAGAAGAGTTGACAGCAATGACTAGAGAGGTTTGTGATCTGTCATCAGCTTCTTGCACCAAAAAGTCCTCGTCTCCCTCAGATTTTCCTTTTCTGTTGGCGGGCAAGCTCTGGGCTTGTCCTTGAGCAAGCCTTGTTTCTCGCCTGGGTTGTGCATTCATGCTGATACCTTGCAGCTCTTTCCGATGCTTGGTGTCTTTCACCCTTGACTGTTCGCCATCCATGTCAGCTGTCGCATCTGCTGTTGAGCCTGGCAGTTGTTCCTCAGACGTGCTTCTATACTGTGATGCTGTATCACTAGACCCAATCTGCCCGGCCGCTCGTGTATCAGATGAATGTAGCTCTTCTGACTTTTTACTATCCTGATTGAAGTACAAGCCCAGGGCAGCTTTGCCGCCTGATGGAATCACTGATGGAATTTTGCTGCGGATGCCGAGGGCTTTCTCTTTCACATGATGTGGAATATCTTTCGAAAAATAGAAGCCCAAGGGTTTTGCATCTCCTGAAGCTGCAGCAGTTTCGTATGTCTCTACAGCACCCTTTTTGGCTTCTTGTACATTGGACAGGAAACCGTTGCCATTCTTGGTGAGGTCAACACTGTTGCTACCTGCAGTAGTCTCACAAACTGACTGATATGATGACTGCTTCTATGACTCAAACAGTTAGAAGGCTTGCAACTAGTCTGACTGACCCGTTTCAGCAGATGGTCGGCCCTTGAAAATTTTATTGCTGTCCTCTATGGACACCTCCATAAGATTGCTGTGCTTCAAATTCTGCTGGCTCTCTAGAGATTGCACCTCGTGACCTTTACATCGGCAGCCAGACAAGAGTTTGTGCCTGATTCTCTATGTAAAATTAGCAGAGTAAGCGGCATTCACACTAGTGTACCTGCTTGGTCGTCTGTGCGAGCAAAGCCTGGAGTTCTCGGCAGATCGTAACTCCCGGCATACTGCCAACGGCCGGATACGACCAACAGTCCACACACCACCGTCAATGTGAGCACAAGTACGGTACATTGACCTGGTGTCGCCCACGATAATGCGTTGCTGAAGGCGTTGTTTCTGTTGAGACTTTTGGGTCTCGGCCGTGCCATACGTCACACAACGCGGTGAGCCATTGAGGCTTTTCAACGGTGCCTGGCAGCCGTGCCGCAAGAACAGCTTCAACGACACTGCAACTACCTTCTTTGCCCTTTGCGATGTTAGCTGAACGACACGCGCCTCGGTGGAATGGAAAATTTTCACATTACTTCGTCGTCAAACAGCCCACATATCCAGTCATGTATATTTTCCGGAAGCGTGGGGATGCGCGCATCCCTGCTAGTATATTAATCTTGCAGGCCGCGATGACTCACCTGCTGCTGCTATCGACGCTAGAGTAGAGTACAACTGCCCTTTTGCAGATTTTCCCCTTGAAATTAGTCACGGTGATCCCGTCAGCTTGAGGAGGCTTCAACAGCAAAGCGCGCAACTCGAAAATTGCCTACTGCTTGTGCTTCCTTGATAGATTGGATCTCAGATACACTTTCTCAAGGATACACTGATTTGCAGAGCTTGGGAAAATGCTTGGAAATCCTGCTTGAGCTTGTTCGTGATCGAACTTCAGATACAGGTACACTTCCCAAGGATGCACGAATTTGTGCTAAAATGCCCAGATCATGCAGACGTTGTCACACAGCAAGGCATCGCACCTGGCTTAGACCAGTAGCATGTGGGCAATTTGCTATAAGCTGGCATGCAAGTGTATGCACATGCAGTACAAGTTCTGGTCAAGTTCTTGTGAAACCAGTTGTCCATGTGTATGTTATTGTTACACTGATCGCTGACCACAGCACAGCTGAGTTAGAGCAGTAGCAGTCCATATATACGCAGCTTGGGTGCAGCTGGAAGATACAGTGAACCAGTGAGCTGGTTGTGATCTGACATTTTCAAAATCGTGCTTGGTCTGACAACTGCAAACATTCATCTCATTGCAACAAACAGCTATGCAGGTGCCTCTGCACATGCATTGTCCTGTTCAGAGCAGCTATGTGTTGCAACAAACTAAATCTTTGGTGGAATCTGATAACAGGCATACCTTTGAGCTGATCAGAAGCCAATGGCCTACTTGAAGTGCAAGTCTCAACTGCATGCCATCAACTGCCTGAGTTCAATGCACAATGCAATCGAAGTCAGCTGTTGCAAGACTTTTGCAATTGAGTCAGTACTGTAGCCCTATTTGGGCCTGAGGCAGCTTCTTCACACACCCAGACTGAGGACTCAAGCACATACAGATAGCCAGAAAGAGCAGCATCAACGTGCCGGTCACGAGCCTGTCTGCCTTGTGCTTGGCTCTGTGGACAAGTACCTGCATGTGCCTGATTGCACACTTCAACAGAGCCTCGACACACATTCTGAGGGCTTTTTGCTCTGCTGATATAGGTATAACCACTGCCACAACCTCCAATATCAGCTCTACATGCGATGTACTTGTGCTCGTGGCCGGCTGTCTGGACTGTCAGCCTTGTCCTAACAGTCAGCAACAGACAGCATTACTGTTGTCACAGGAGCTTCTCAGTCAGCAACTCTACTCTCCATGACTGTAAATATGGCCTCCGAGATGCTTTTCAATGCATTGCGCAGCCTGACACAACCTTGCTTGACTGAATACTGTATCTGATACAATACCCACATGATCCAGGCAGTTTACCTGAGCTCTGCAAACTAGTGTATCCTTGGGCAAGTGTATCTGAGGTCCAACCTATCAAGGAAATCGAGTCAGTATGGCATCTTGCAGACACCAAGCAGCTGGGAGCTTGCAGCAAAAATAGGCAACACATCACAAAGTGCATTGTGTGGCCACCACTCAGCTGGACGCTAAGAAATAAGTGAAAGACCATGGTATATAGACCAGGTGCATGCACATGATAGACACAGCTGAGCACTAGTGTTGCACACACAGTTCCTGGTTTGCATTTACTAATAACAGAACTTCAGAAGGCCAGACGATCTGTCAGAATGACAGCTGTGCCTCATAAGTGACATGTGGGGAATCTACCAATGCTTATAACAACAGGTATGCTTATAAGGTCGTAGCCAGTTCGATCGCAAGCGCATAGTTATGTCTGCTTGCAACGCTTACCGTACAAAACAGACTCAAATTATGCGTCTTGTGTCGTTCATAGGTGATATGAAGCTCGCGAGAGATCAACACAATCTTGACTCCAGCGGTGATTGCTGGGACCAGCTTTTCAGCAACATGAAACGCGCATTTGTGGAAGCTGATCTCCACTGGAAAAAAGGGCATCTAAATGTCCAAACTGTTGTTGCTAATCGGGGCTCTGCACACTCATCACCTCTGGTCCCACCACTGGTGCCGCAGCCTAGTGAAAGCAAGGGCGCAAAACAGCACTGATGAGCATGTCGTGTCACGCTGCGAGAGGTGCTTTCGATGACAAGCGCTTGTGCACAGTCGCCTTGTGTGTAACATCATATCTATCGCTCGAGCAACAGTTAGCGGCGTAGACCAAGGTTGGCAATGTTAATCTCAGAAATATTGCATCGCGCTTGAACACTTCGTGGGCGGAAACTTCTGGTTGCTTGCCAGTTATCCTTCCGGAAGTGCAATTTCACAACCCAACTAAGATAACGCTGCGCCTGGAGAAGTGCACGCTTGTGTTCACGGCAGCGAACCTTGTTCGAGGTTAAGTTGTTGGGCATTCGAGCTGCTCGTGGTCATCCCTCGCTAAGAAGGCACCCGTTGAGGAGGCTCACTTGAGCTGTCATGAGTGGACAAAGTAGCTCAGGCGGGGATGGCTGGGACGACTTCTTGAACGGCCTCAAGGTCATGGTTGTTGATGACGATCCACTGTGTTTGAAAGTGGTTGAGCATATGCTGAGAAGGTGCAGCTACACAGGTGTGTAGTTGTAAAGTACCCAGCTGGCAGTGTCACTGACTTTCACTCATGAACTTTGCTCATCATTTGCAGTGACAACCTGCCCCAATGGCGTCACAGCGCTGGAGATGTTACGTGACAAAAGTCAGCACTTTGACCTCGTCCTATCTGATGTCTATATGCCAGGTATGAGAGCCTCTGCAGATATTTTGGCAAACTCAGCAAGCACAAAGGAACTGAACTGTGGTGTCACACGCAGATGTTGATGGTTTCAAGCTTCTTGAGGAAATAGGCTTGGAACTCGATCTTCCTGTTATCAGTAAGCAGAACTGTCTGTTGAAACGATGTTCATGCTGCAGGTATCTTGGCCTGCGTTTGTGAACATTTCTCAGTATCTGCTGCCTGCTTGTAGTGATGTCATCAAATGGAGAGACAAGCGTTGTTCTGCGTGGTGTGACGCACGGAGCAGTCGACTTTCTCATCAAACCAGTCAGAATTGAGGAACTGCGTAATGTCTGGCAGCACGTCGTCAGGCGGAAACGGGATCAGGTATTGTTCACCATGATCAGACATAGCATGCAAGGTTTGCTGCGACACGATTGTAATGCACCTACACTGGCAGCCAAGCCCGCCATAGAGTGTAAAAATGTTCACAACCATGCATGTGATCGATCCAATGAACAGCTAAAGCTTGACTTGGCCACTGACAGCTTGTGCTGTCTTTTGATAACAGGTGCAGATTCTGCATGACCAGAGCCTGTCACTGCACTCCTCAGCCACTACACTACCTATATGATTAGTGACTGCCCATCATGGCTCAATTTGCTCACACCACATGCTTGGCTCAGGTGAAGGAAGGCAGAGAAGGATCTGATGAGGATGCTGATGAGGTCACAGGGGGCATCAAAAGATCCAGCAGTGACAAAAAGCGCAAAGGGGATGTAAGCCACCTGCACCCTTCCTCATCTTCGTCTGGCATGCTCATGCGTGCTGCATTGCATTGAGCTTGTGGCAATATGCTCAGTCTGTGATAGAGGCTCATGTGGCAAGTATTCCCATCACTCATGCAATGCAGCCTGCATTCATCGTTCTTTGTAAGACTGAAGAGTGACTGTTAAGATGTGATACTGCAGCGGCGTGACAGTAATGAAGAGGAGAGAGATGGGTCCACCAAGAAGCCTCGGGTAGTGTGGTCAGTCGAGATGCATCAGCAATTTGTCAATGCTGTCAATCAGCTGAGCATAGACAGTAAGTCTGTTGCCTCAGATAACAATGCTTGCTCATTGAAGATCGTTCCGAAAACAAAAGGTTGCTTAAAATGCCTGTCAGCTGGCAACTTTGGTGTGAAGACACACTAGCATTGTGCAGTGTGTTCTAGGCCATTGTGCAGTGTGTTCTAGGCCATTTGGCCTGTGCTGCACATATCAACATGCACGACGAAGCCCCAGTAGTTTGTGATGAGATGTGGCATCAGAGCTTGTGCTTGGACAGCCTGCAAAGTATGCCCTGCTGCACAAGCACAGAACACTGTGTGTGCTCACACACAGTGTTCTGTGAGCTTGTCAGCGTTGACTTCACACCTTGCTCTTCAGCATCGTGCATTGAAAGCCTTTGCAATGTGTGCCTGCAGAGGCAGTCCCAAAGCGCATATTAGATTTGATGAACGTCGAAGGTTTGACCCGTGAGAATGTAGCAAGTCACTTACAGGTCAGCTACTGCTGGCTACCAGCACCTTCTGCTCACACACGCAACTGCATTCCTTATGTTTGGAAGCCGCAAGAAGATGTGGGCAGGCTGTTTCCTGGACATGCTGGCATCTGTCATCTTGTCTTGCTCTGATGCAGCAGCAATGTGGCCAGCAGGCTTCTGTAAGCCTTAAATGTCATGATATGCAGAGCATAAGGCTTTCATCCTGATGCCTGCAGGTTTCAAGTGCTGCCATACCTACTAATAATGATTGTTTGTTTCCCCCCACCGTTTTTGATCTTCTGCCTTGTCAATGACAAGGAGATTGAACTGCTGTGTACAGAAATACCGGCTGTACCTGAAGCGGGTGTCCGGAGTATCACCCTCGCAAGGCAGGAGGGGTGTAGGCTCACAGCCTGATTGGCCACAAATGATGGGGCCCCATGTTGGCATGGGGATGGGACCTGCCCAGTCCCCAATGGGCCCAATGCCTCCTGTGAGCCACCCTGGTTCTCTGTTGGCGTTAAATTGATCCAGTTTGATTCATTTCAGTTCAACGCATTTCAGTTTGATCAAATATTGGCAGGACTCCCTGTGGGTCCTTGGTCAAACATATTGTTTTGCACCCATCTATGCATTGCATTGTCATCATCTGCAGCAGATTTACAAAATGCTGACATGTGCTTGCCTCACAGGCTCATGGTTCAGGCTGACTAGCTACAAATGTGGTGCATTGTACTGAGATGTACACCTGTACATACTGCATAGCTGCCTGCACATGAACATTCAGGTAGTCAACTAGCATTGGCATCAGCATATGCAGTTTCTCAGGCAATGGTAGCAAAAATTTTCAGCAATTACAGCGATGCAAACTTATCTAGCTGGCTCCAGCTCCTGCGCAGTTGACAATTATTCACTCTGAAATGTTGGGATGTCAAGTGTGAGCTGTGGTGGTCACCAAGGCTGTGGGTACAGGGCATGGGTTACAATGGGGTACCCATGGGCAACATGAGCAATCAGCAGCTCATGCAGATGCAGCTGCATGGAATGGATCTGCAGCGCATGGGCGCAGGCTATCCAGGTGACTGCCTGCCTGCTTGCGTCTGTGTGTGTAGTTGTGCGTGCGTGTGTGTGTGTGTGTGTGTGTGTGTGTGTGTGTGTGTGTGTGTGTGTGTGTGTGTATGTGTGTATGTATTCATGCATGTGTGTATGTATGCATGTATGTATGCCTTGGTCGTGTGACAGGAGTGAGAGGAGTCCTATGAATGGCTGTGAGTGTGTTCCATGCCCTGCTGTGATTGTGCACCAAGCTTTAAGCATACAGCATTGGCTCGATTTCTGCTGTGTCTGTGACAGGCTCAAGTGTGATTGGTGCTGCACCCACCAATTCAGGCATGCACCTGGGTCTGGGCATGGCCACTGGTGCAGCAGCCTGCTTGACTGCTGGCGTGCAACAGGTACTCCTGCCTCAGACTCTCCATTTCATGCAGCGCATTACAGTTCACCACTGCATGCTTCCTGTTCACAAGCCGTTGATTCCGTCTTCTCCAAGAACTGTCGCAGAGCTTCTAGGCACTGGTTGTTGAAAGTTTTGTTGCGCCCACCAAAGCTACAGGGGCCTGTGATCATGTCATAGGGCCATGATGCTATGCACAACAGACAGCACTTTGCAAGGTCCTTGTCATTGTCAGCTCTCTTCAACCCCGAAACGTCTATTTTAATTCAGAAACGTCATCCCTATACTGGAAGTCTAAGCTCAGAAACGTCTGGGGACAGTAAAAACGCGTCTACATTGTGGAGGTGTTTTAGCTCGCAGCAATGCATGCAGGGACCGTCACCAATGGTCATGCAAGGGGGGAGTGGTATGGGACCCTACACGGGTCCAAGCATGGTGGTGGGCAGTCCAAGTGAGTTTGCTGACTCTGCATTTGTAGCCATTACCAGTGTTCGGACAGTCGAGCCTCTAACTGCCGTCAGGCATCAAGTACTGTGCCACAGCATCTGCTGAGGGCTAGCACAAGATGCAGCAACTTACAACATGGCAGTCTGTGTGCATGCAATGGCTGCAATTGTGCAGCACTCTCCGGTCACACCAATGCCAGGGCTACTTAGTCTTGCCAGGCCAATTAACTTTTCTTGTCTTGTTGATCCTACATGCCTCTGACAAGCAATGAAACGACCATACCTTTCGGCATGAATATGATGAGAAGCCAGGTGCTATACCGGGCTGCCCAGGAGTGTCTCTGACAAGTGACACATGTTGCTGACAAGTGACACATGCCGCTGACAAGTGATACATGCCGCGGACAAGTGATAAATGTCGTTGACAAGTGATAAATGCAGCTGACAAGTGATACATGCCTCTGACAAGTGACACATGCTGCAGCCCCTCCACATCTGCAAGGCATTGGCAGGGATGCATCAGAAAGCTCCCTGCTCAACTCCATCATGGGCAATGGGATGTACGCTGACCAGAGCACTACTCAGCACGCCCTGTCTCCCGAAGACATCATCCCACTATCTGACCATTCCCTATACCAGTCTGATCTTCCCGTTTCCATTCCTGAGGATCAAGTGGCTCAAACCCAGAGCCTACAGGGCTTACATGTACAAAAGCAGCCTGTGCGCTTGTCTAGCGACACCCTGTCCAGCGATGCAGCACAGAACACTTGTCTACCTGGAGTGGGGGAACCAGAAAGAAAGTCACTAGGAGAAGACTCTGTCAATGATTACGCAGTCAAGCAAGACGACACCATGGACGACATACTGCGCTTTTTACTGAAGGTGATGGTTGGCTTCAGCCAGTGTATCTGTGTGTGACGCATGTATCTGTGCATGACCATCTCCTGTCCAGGGCTACCTGCTGCATTGTCCCATGTTGGTGCTGCAATGCCTGTACACAAGTTGTGTTGTCAAGTCATGAAAGCTGTCCTTGCCCTTTTACCAAAGCATGGTTGGGTCTTTAGTTTCTCTGATGTGCTGTAGTTCCCAGCATTCACCTGCAAAGGTATGATGCAGTATGGTGTGCTCTGGGGCTTTGATAGAACTGTTGCTGCATTGCAGGATGGGTATCAAGGTTGAGAGTTAACCTTGTGTGGCCATGCAACCAAGCATGAGTTGACAGCATTGCTCGTTGTCGTTGACTTTGGTATGGTGTTGTTGCAAAGCACATTGTATACTTTCGGCTGTGTCTCCTGTGATTCATTTCATCTTGACTGCTGCTTTTGGCCCTTCCTTGATTCTAAGCAGGGTGTCAGTTGGGTTGCTGCTGTCTGCTTCTCAGACATGGCACAGTTTCTTAGGTTTGTCCTGTCCTGTACTTTCTAGGAACTACATTGTTGTCAGCACGGCGTGCATGGGTTTATATTTCGTACATACTGAGCCTGCAGGTTGACCAGCAGTTGTTGCAGCTGTGCTGTTGGCGCCATTGCTGATTCTCTGTTTGTAGAGGTGTGAGTTCTCACCCACACCGTCACTGTGCAGTTTTGATGCTTGACATATGCTTTCAGCTACATCCTGACAATTTTCAGATTTGTGATAAAATTTTGGGTGAGATGAGAAGACGATGACACTGAAAATAATAACGCTGATTCATACAGGAAAATGTTGCGAGATAAAGCTAGACTATTGTATCTGCAGTGGACAGTGTTGTAAAGACTTTCGGCTGTTGGTGTACTTGCCATTACACTCAAGCAAACGAGAGTGGCTCGACTTCTTGTCTCATGAGATTATGCTGCAAAACTGTCTGTACCACAACAACAGGCACTCAATATAAAGGTATGTTTGCAGGAAAATACAATAAAGTACAAGACCATGCAGCTGTGTTGTATATACAATTGGCCATAAGCTGTACAGGAGCTGCCAAGCTTGAGACTAAACCCTCTTGAGTGCATACTGTACCCCAATCATAAACATTATTCACCCCAGCAATTGCCATTGCCTATACACCTTTTCTACATAGCCTCCACCAGAGATGATGGCGGTGCTGCAGAAAACACACGGTCAGGTTCTCTGCTGCAGGACAAAGCAGTCAGCAGACCAACTGCTACGTACCTCAGTGTCTCATGCCGAGGTGGTATTCCCCACAGCAAAGGTATGGCCACTGTCATGTGCAGACTCTCATGTAACCCACTGCACACATGACAGTATCAGCAAATGTACGCTGTGCAGAATCAAGCACCATCAGCTACAGCACCGCCGCTAGCAGCTGCCTTTGCACAGGAGCAGCATACACTTTGGCATAAACGTCTCCAGCGGCCCCTCAATAGCCAATGTGCTGGCACGTCCACCAACAGCATTGCAACATCATCACCTTTGCAGCACCATATAGGCTGCTTATCATGCAGGATATCAACAGTGTATGCAACCCAGAGAAGCCAACCTGCTGCTTTTGTGCTCACGGATGACAATTTCGCCACCACTGCTCAGTACGGTATGTTCTACAACATCAGACAGTAATTCTGTACAGCGGCAGTAGCCCATCAAGTTTAATCGTCGATAGATGTCAAGACCATTTGTGGCTGTCACCCAAAAGGTGTTGCCTATGCACAGCCCTTGCTCCTGCCAAGTTGGTAAAGGATTGTGCTGTTTTATTTTGATGGCCTGCATGCCAGTGCGAGACATCACAGTCTTCAAGCAAGCCAATGTGACCTTGCACGTATGTGACCTTGCACATGCTGACAGCGTGGCCTTTAGACCCAGTTACAAGGTGACTTGTTGATTGCTGCCTGGCACAGGTATGTGCAGGAGATGCATTTGCAGGACAAGGGCGGCAGGTCATTCCAAGCAAAGGCGTCTATGGCAATCAGGTGGGATTAGGACTTTGCACGTTACAACCTCACAGGCTTCTAAGACAGATACCTTGGAAGGAGCTTGCCATTTTGGTAGCTGCACAAGACCATCTGAGGTAAAAAAGGTTACAACCTGCAGCTGACCAACAACGTTTTTTCAGGCTCGCATAAGCAGGCTCAGCAGTCTATGTGTGCATCACCTCTGAGGGCCTGTATGACTCTCCGTCAGGTTGTCGACTTGCGAGCACTTTATTCAGCACCTGAAGGTCATTCACAAGTAGAGCTTGAGGCTTATGACAACAACATGTGCAGCAGACGTAGCCCATGCTACAAGCTCAGTGCGCTCACCCTGCGTCTTGTGGCGTTCGAGACCGGCTTAATGGCCTTCTGACCGGCAAGACTGCCTGCTGCTCGACTGATATCCGTGGTCAGCATGCCTGATCTTAATGTAAAGCTATCAAGCTCAAAAGTTCCTGCATTATAGCGACATGCGGGTGTGCTGGTGCGCTTTCTTGCGGCACAGCGAGCTCGTCCACAGAATTGTATAACGAGAGTGGTATACTGCAGCAATTGGCACGGCTTTCTGCTCCAACTGTGCTCATTTGAACTCAGCTGAAAATGGTGTAAGCTAATATCGATATCGTCGCGATTTACTCTCAAGGACTTCCAAAGCCTAGCACAGCACCGCTTATGATGGCTGAATCATCCTTTGGCATCGGCATTCTCGGGGCAGCATCAATCGCAAAGAAGAATGCCCGAGCAATAGCTAAGTGTCGCAACGGCACAGGTGATCGCACTGGTCTATGCAGCAACGCCCGCAACTTTCTGCATTGCTTGATTTGATGTGTGAGTCACATGTTAGGACCAGTTTGCAAATGTACAACCTGCAGGCAAAAAGTGAGCGTATTGTCAACAGTGTCTCCTTGTTGTTGCAGTGCATGCACAGTCTTCGATATAGAGCGTACAGCAGTTTGAGTGACGTTCAACACTCAATACTTGTCCTCGTCTGCAGTCGTGGTTGCTGTGGGGAGCCGGACCCTTGACAAGACTCAGGCGTTTATTCAAGAGACTGGTGCCAGCTCAGCAAAAGCTTATGGCAGCTATGAGGAGGTGCTCAATGACTCTGCCGTGCATGGTGTCTACATACCACTGCCAACTTCACTCCATCTCGAGTGGGTCAAGAATGCTGCTGCCAAAGGCAAACATATACTACTGGAGAAGCCTATTGCTACCGTAAGCGGCTGTCCTGTCACCTGCCCACAGCAGCTGTATGGTTTGCAGTCGTGCTAATGCGCTGAGAAGGTTGTGTGTGTGCGACAGATTGTTGACACCCATAGACTCGATTGTGCCCACAAGGAGAGCTATGCTAATATGTCGTACCCTCACAAGTCTCCAGTTTGCACAATGCAAACCTCTATCATGTGTTACAGACTGCCGAGGTCACTGATGAGATCATCTCTATTTGTGAAGAAGCCAACATCCAGCTGATGGATGGGACTATGTGGTCGCACAGTGACAGGGCAGAGCGCATGCAAGAAGCAATTGCAGCTAGGCTTGATCCTGCTGGCATGGGACCTCTGAAAGCTGTGACCTGCACCTTCTGCGTTGCTGGTAAGCAGAACCTGGCTCAGCAGCAGCCGCAATGTCAACTTGCATGTCTCTGTTGTCTCTGTTGTACACAGCCTGGTCCATGAGTGTGACAGCTGTTTATGCACTGATGTCAAGACTATGCAAAGCAATGGATGCATGCACGTACGTCAATGAACCATTGAATTCATGCCAGAAGTATTGAAAGACAGCAGCAGCTTGTCAACACTGTTGCATCAGGACACAAGCAAGGTACAGCAGGCGCCTTCAACTCACAAACATTGGGTCTGCAGGGGGTGCTGAGTTCCTGGCCAATGACATTCGAGTGAAGAAAGGGCTAGATGGGCTAGGCTGTCTTGGGGACATGGGCTGGTACTGTGTGCGAGCAGCCCTCTGGGCCTATGGCTTTGAAAAGCCTGTCTCGGTCAGCGCTCATGCCGGTAAACATCTGTCATGTGTGACCACTCTGAGCCCTGATCCGCATTGTTTGTTGTTCAGCTACTCAGGTGTGTCACAGAAGGTTCTGGACAGCCTGTTGCATCTGAATCACCTCAGGACCTACTCATGTGATGTGCTGATCTTTTGAGCAGGGTTGTCACTTTGAAAGCAAGCATCCTGTGCTGGCTTTCTGTTTCACTATAGAACCTGAGTCGCTTTCAATTGGCCCCTAGTTACAGCATTTTCCACTCCTTCAAACAGTCAGAGACAAGATACATACACTCACGCATAAAGGCGCCAATGTCATCTTTATATGATTTGCAGATATATTGTGCAGGTCCTCTGTATAACAATGAGGGCGTGTTGTTACACGTTGGGGCCACTATCATCTGGAGTGATGGAAGGCGAGCCAACTTCCAGTGTGGCTTTGACCAAGCTCTCACGCAATACCTTGAGGTGTGGATGCAAACTGCCGATGCATGCTGTTGTAGCATGAATTCAAGGAGCCTACCTGATTATAGTCTGGCACAGTCTGGCACTAGTACCAGTACAATCTGGTACAGTCTGGAACTCACAATGTCTCCCATCTCAACCATCAAACCCTGATATTCTGCACCAACATTGCAAACATTGCCTTGTTTTGCCCTGTTGTATGGTCTGTGTCTATGCTTGTGCCATCTCACCCAGTCACAGCGGCAGAATATTTGCAGCAAGGCATCAGCAGATGTGCACATTGATAGAGCAGTGGCCTAACAAGCTGTTGACTGTGGTGACTTAGGTGGCAGGGACACATGGCACCGTGCGTCTAGATGACTTTGTGATTCCATACCGACCGGACAAGGCCAGCTTTCTGGTGACCAACAATCATGGGTTCACAGACTTGGATCTTGCCGTCAAGACAGAGACAGAAGAGCGCGTGGTGTGCACTCATATGCAACCTGGCTGCAACATGATGGTCAACCATCACAGTATTGGGGGCAAAGTCATCATTGGCTGTGCAGTAATGCATTGAGCTATATGCGTCGTATGGGCATGCTTGTGTTTCTTTCTTTCTTTACACATCAATTGCTGCCACACACTGCTTGCTTCACCTGCAGTTTCACAAACAAAGAGACCAAACTTTGCGGCTGTGTCTGTTGTTACTAAGTGCAAGATTTGCAGCAGCATGTTATAGAGGGACTTTGCCTATGTACTGTGATCTCTTGGAAGAGCGGTGCCACTCTAGCTACTTGAAATGCTTGCAGGTATCCCTTGATGTGCCTCAGGAGGTGCGCATGTGGGAAGACTTTGCTGACTGCTCAAAAGCCATCAAGGATGGGGGAAAGCCTGAGAAGCACTGGCCAACAATCGCCATGCTTACACAGAAAGTAGTATGTGCAGTTGAGCAGTCAGCTTCTGATGGATGTAAAACAAAGAAGATGCAGTGGTAGAATAGGGCACGGACCTGAGCATGCACCTATCAGCCATGATCGTAATAAGCACGTACAAATGTGGTGCACACAGAGCAGACAAAGCATTTGCATCTACCAGTGACCCGCTCAGTGCAGGCAATCTATACATTAGGTGACCTAGTTTAGGTCTAGTCATTCTTATAGAAATAACAACCGTGTCGGCATGCATATATGAGACACACGTCACAGGGCAGGCACTGCCTTGGCAGCTATGATTTGTGCGACTGCAGCAACAGCCATAACAAAATTCGCTGTGCCTTCAACGCTTTGAGCAGTTGCTTGTTCAAATTCTTCTGCAAGCGCACAGCATCAATCCCTCCATTCAGTGCAAGAGACCTTTCTTGGTACAGCCGTTCTGGTCTGTGATGTTGCGCCCATGTTGAACAGCAGGGAAAGCTTACCTCACATTCGGTTTCAAGCTGTTGTGATGGGCACTGAGCAGGTACAGGTTGATGGGACATAGCCAATCAGAGCAACGCAGAGGACAGTGCATAGACCGCTCTAGCCTGACCGCTCAAGCCTGCGTTGGAAGCACAACTTCCAATGGACTTCCAGCAGGAGCTGTGAATGGCAGTGTGTGATGTTTGCCATTCTCATGTTACTGATACCTTATGCTATGCATCAGATCAAGCTTAATGTATGTCCAATAACATATGATGCCTATGCAAGCGTTTTGTATTACAATTCAATGCTGAAAAGAATTTGCAAGTCATGAAAGCAGACAAGACTTCCATTGTAAGGACAATGCACACTGATTGAAACTCATAAAATTCATGTTCAGCACCAGATGGTGTCAAAATTGAGGTTGTAACACAAAACATTCTGAGGTCAAAATGCAACAAAGTATTTACCCAAAAGCATGAACTACCTTTTTAAACAAGAGGGTGGGTGCATGCAAGACACTGCAAAACTGCAGGCCATTGTCTTCTCATACTTTGAACGACTGACCAGTTGACTATGTGCTGTGCTTGGAGCAGGCAGGTAGCCGCAAGGGTATAAAAGTACAGAAGCGAAGAAAGGAGCCAGGAGTTATGCAAATCTGTCAATCCTGACAGTGACTGTTCGCCCCCCTATCTGACTGTTATTCAGCTTCTCTGCTGCAGCATCAGCCTCTTCCTTTGAGGAAAACCTGACTGTTCCAAACCCTCTGCACAACATCCAAGCGCATGTTGACCATCAGACATGAGTTTTCCATGACGCTGTAAGCAGACCCACATGCACCTAGCTGCTTACATCATTGCAACACAGGCTGCCCGTGGCAGCCTGTGCACCAACTGACAGTGCATGCAAGCCAGCATAACCATTGCTCAGTGAACATCCAAATATGTGTTGCAGTCATGGTCAGGCAACTCAATGCAGCTGGGGATGGAACTCTACATGTCAACAACTATAGTGTGCTTTGTCACTTACCTAGAGCGGCCTGAGCTATCTATTATGACATCTGCTCGCTCTATCACGCCAGTGTCAACAAAGGCATCTTTCAGCTGTTGCCACGTGGTGTTCCAGGGTAGATTGTGCACTACAACCTGTACCCAGCATTAAGTTGCTAGATAAGGCTGCATTGTCAGTATCTAATCTTACATGATGGCTGACATGGCTTGACATTCGATATCAACCCATGCCAAGAGCTCTGCATGAAGCTGCTCTTGTGCCAATCTTGCCACAGATTGAGCAGCAGCCTGTGCAAATGCCTATTGCACGCTAGCTTTGCACACCCACACATTTCTGCAAGTGATGATTAGGAATGACGTCGCCCTGTGCGGTGCAAAACAGCATGTGCTGCAAGAGTGCAGCAAAGGCAGCAGATGACCTGCAAGCCACTGGAGACACCAGGGGTGCCAGGAGGCGGTCTTCGCTCTCCTATGAACCCTCTGCCGCCCCCCATCTGAACCCCTTGGGGCATTCTACCAGGGAAAGGCTGAGCGTAAGGGGGAGGGAAGTAGCCATAACCGTATCCATAGCCATATGCTGGTTGTGCAAATCTGCCGGGTTGCATGGGCATTGGCCCTCGTCCACGCCCCCTGTAAGGACCCATGTCCATGCCATAGCCCATGTACATACCTGGAGGGGGGTACCCAATGAACGGCCGGCGGGGTGCACCCTGCAATGCATAGTGACAAGGGCTTGCTGGTGATGTGCAACTTTCCATCCCCCAGAACAATCTCTTGCATGATTTGCTGTGTTCTGTCTGCACATCAGTTGATTGCCCATTCAAAGCATGTTTTGCCCGCACAAAGTTGTGTTTCTGCTGCTCTCAAACTGCAGATTTATAGTGTGTACCTGGGGTGGTGCACCTCCGGGACCCGTCACTTTGATGGCCTTGAAGCGGTTGTCTTCACTAGGCTCTATGACAAATTCAACTTCCTCTCCTTCCCGCAAACTCCTAAAACCTTCCGCTTCGATTGTGGTCTGCAATTAGCCGATGAAGCTGTCGTAACTCCAGCAGGTCGCTGACCGGGCAGATTGCGATTGGAGTCGTGCACAGTCTACGAGGTATTGTGCCATTCTAACACGAGGCTCGTGCGTTCAGGACAATGTGCTACGCTTACGGGGTTAAGTTTTGCAAACTTGCTGAGTACGACAGCCTGTGCTGACTTGTAACGTGGACGACGCACTGTGCTGATGTGCACACCTGGTGAACAAACAAGTCTTCGCCACCGCCTTCGGGAGTGATGAAACCGAAGCCTTTGGAGGCGTTGAACCTACGGAGGACGCAATACAGCTAGTAAATCGAGTGATCACCGGCCAAATATGGTCGAGCAAGGGATAGACAGCGCGGCCTATGGTCGAGATGTAATGCGCGACGCAGCAGAATAAACTACCATTTGACAGTACCCCTGCTTCTTCCTTCCTCCTGTGGTTGTGCTGCCATATCCCAGCCAGGTCAACGACAGGCAGGAAAACCAGCAGAACCACGCTGGCTATCCCTGGTCTTGTTCAGCTCTCCACCAACACTTATCTGACCGGGCAACAGCGCGGACCTCATGCCTCACGGGCGTTTCGCCATGCGCTGCTTCGCTACGGTGGTGTCAGTCAAATCTGACCTGGATTGGTCTTCAGCGCAGTGTAGCGTTCAAGATGGGGTTGGCATTTCGATTCACCACTCGGGCTGCATCCGTTCCCCGTGATCAGTCATGTCCAATCGGTAACAGCCGCGTACTCATTTGCGTATTACAACAGCCCTTTCACCTGCCAGCGTCGTTCAAATGTACATCATATGCATGGCAGACTGAGACTGTAAACACCATGCAACAACGTCGAATGCAACACCACTGCGCATTGCAATCGTACAAACCTGCCGAAGTTACTTTTGTTGCAAACTACCAAACTATAAACAAAGAACACAGCAACTGCAATGACTTTCCTTGATAGATTGGAACTCAGATACACTTTCCCGAGGATACAGTAATTTGCAAAGCTTGGTAAAGTGCCTGGATCATAGGGGTGTTGCATCCGATACAGTATGCAGTCAAGCTGCAATGACTTTGTCAAGTCAACTTTCACTGTTGTGACATCAGCACCGTGTTCGATCGTTCAAATTTTGCAGCTACGACAGTAAAGTGATGTGAGGAACCGTGTGTACAATCACTTGTAAGTGCATCAGCAAGCATGATGCATGTGTGCATGCGTCTGCGCAAAGGCATCATTGCAAGCATGTACAAGCAGACATGCCATGCCATTGGCCAGAGCCTATGGTTAAGGTAGAGGTTCTGCAGCTGCTGAAGATCTGGGCGCAGTCAGTCTAACACCAGCTGGTTCCAAAATGTACTTCTCCAGAGCTTCAGCTACCCCATCATTGTCATTGCTGCTGACCTGCACATCTGCAGCTTCCAGGCATGCTTTGCTGGCGTTGCCCATTGCCACACCCAGCCCCACCATCTGCAATGCAGCTCACCAGTGTTACTTCATGCCTCCATGCAGGATCATATGACCTGACAGAACGCGGAGAGTACTGTGCCGGAAAGAGTCTTAAATATTAGTCAAGATGCTCCACATTCAACAATCAAATTGTGATGGGTATTCTGTTCTATAGGTATTCTACCCTACACACTGACTGACTAACAGCTGTGGATGAGGCATTGACTTTGCTGCGCTCAGTAAAAAGTATCAGACCACGTGATGCATGAAAGCAAGGCATCAGCTGTAGGCGTTGCAGCTCAGATGCAGAGCATCAGGCGACAGCATGTAGTGTGGTACACTACAGCATGCAATTTTGAGTTGCTTAACACATCAAACACAAACATGCACATGGTCTATAACATGCCCCAAACATTGTTGAACAGAGGTCACTCAGACCTGCAACATGACTTTGTCATTCTCCCCATCTCCCATGGCCAGCACTCTTTCTGGCTTCACATCCAAGTGCTTCAGCAACTGGTCAACACCTTTGCCCTTGGATGCTCCAGCTGGCAGAATCTACAAAGCAAAGAGACCAAATTCTTTCCCACATGCCAGTGTTATCAGCACGATGATAACCGCAGCTGATGCAGGATGCATATCCACCTACCACCTTGGCACGTTGGTCTGCCAGCCCTGATCAAACGTTTCAGCGCTTTCAACTACAATCTTATTGCATGATGTTTGTGTAAAGATAGACCCCAAAGTTGCCTAGTTGGAGGCATGCACTTGTCATGTTGATGTGGACGAGGCTGTCCTTGTGTCCATGTGGTCTTGAATGCTTATACTGCTCAAGGAGGATGTCATGGTCTGCATGTTGTTGAGAGCTTGATGTTGATGCATATGCCAAAGGTTGCATTGATGACGCAAAGTGCAGCTCACATCCTCACAGGACAGCTGTTGCTTCACATTTTGCGCTTCACCAGCCTACAATGAGTACATGCTTGCTCACCTCAAGCATTCCAGCAATTGCAACTGTAAGTGATGTACGCTTGCCATCCCCAAGGCGCTCAGCTATCTGATCCCTAACTTCAGCGATTCTTTGTTCACTTGCTATCATAATGCATTTCTGAAATGCCAGCTTGCCAACAAACTGTTCCAAGTCTCCCACGCTTTCTGGTGTGGGATCCTCGTATGGAAGCAGCCTGTCGCTGTCTGCATTGGTCTGTTCTGCTAGGATCCGCTCATATGTGTATAGAGTCAGTGTGATGCCTGCATTTACGCAAGCTAGCTTGACTTGAAAGGCATACAGGCCAGACGGAATAGAATGCTAAGGTCTGTGTCACTACCACTGCGTTGCTATTATGAGCATGTGCATGGACTGTGCTCACTTTTATGCTAAGCCTTTAGGTGTGCAATGTCATGCAGCAAGCCCCAGCACTCTTGAGTATGTTATTGATGTATCTCTTTGTCATGCTTCACCCACATGCACAAACATGAAAGGCATAAGCATGCCACAGGTGTTGAGCTCCATTGCCTAAGCTGTTGCATAATGCTTGCTGCAACACAGGCCACATACCCAGCTCTTTGGCCAATGTAATAGTTTCTCTGACAAGATCTTCTGACAAGCTTTCTTCATGCATGATGCTACCATCTGCATTGTAGATCAGCAAGCCTTGCATGTAAACGCCAGGCATTGGAGCACCCAACTTGGGCAGTACCTTCTTGCACCAAGGGCCCCTTGCTTTTCCAGTAGCTACATAGCACAAAGTGTTTAGGGCTCTACAAGAAAGCCTCAACGGATTGCGCAGCGATGGCAGAATTTTTCCAGCCCAAGCTTGCAAAAAGATCCACAATGTCTGTGATTGCGCACCTATACATACGGGTATTCCTAGCTTTATGCACTCAGCAATGGCTTCCTCGTTGCGTGGAGATAGCTCATTTTCAGTACTCAGCAAAGTACCATCAACATCAGTGGTGACAAGGTCAAACCGCCTTTCTGCTGCTTGGCACATGATAATGCGCTTTGAGTTAGGCCGTCTGAAGTGTGTAGCCTGTATCAATAACAAAGACGCTCAAGTAGCAACGCGAAGACTGCAGTGTGCTGGCTGGTGACTGCACGTTCTGACATGGGCATCAAGTGAGCTCAGTCGCGCTTTCCAACCTGCAACGCTAGTCAAGTGAACAAAGGACGAGAAAGCCACACTGGCACACCTGAGAAGAGCTTCTGCAGGACTGAGGCTGAGGTACGCGCAGCTGCGCAGCAAACGGTCCAGACTTTGCTAGCATCACACATCGCATCTCGCTCATTGTGCCACAGACGCGCTGCTCGGACTTGCAAAACCAGTAGCTGTGTTAGCCGTATCATCTTCAGTTTGAATCCATTAGTCATGCCTTAATAACTGCTGGCAAGGCAGCGTGCATATCTTGTAGGTGCAATACGTGTGTCGAGATAGCGAATGAATTTACAAGCTCAGCTGCGTCAGTGAAGGAAACACTCTGCTCATGACAGACCCAATACCATGATAGGCATGCACAACAGGCAAAATTCCTATGGTCATATAACAACTGATGACCAGGATAGGTACGCACACCAACATATAAATCGTATGAATAAACAGGCAGCGTACACAACGTGAAGACGATACAGAAGCAAAACAGTCAGCACAGCAGTCACAGTCTTTTGTAGCACAACACGTCATACCCCGAAATACTCAGTACTTGCAAGCAATTGCTCTAGCTGCTTGAAGCACATTTACTGACGTCCTCATAGTCAGTGCTCAGCACCTTGCCAGCCTGCTTGCAGTTAATCAGTCGCACATTTGCCTTGTACTGCTCCTCATCAATGCCTACCATAGATGCTTGGCAGCCTCTGTACGGGCCTTGCAGGACACAAACAGTGCCTCCAGGCTGTGGCAAGACAGTCTCAAGCTCAGCCTGATCAACCTGAAGAATATCTCCACCATCTA
>JAABUP010001746.1_pt1 | contig 44559 bp, 55 predicted proteins | sample 5559201 | NCBI WGS metagenome assembly JAABUP01 (sample SAMN10711887, study PRJNA513373) | rock metagenome | isolation source: Antarctica rocks | place: Antarctica
GGGGTAAAGGGAGGGCAGGGTGAAAGAGGGTACGGGGAGGGCAGGGTGAAAGGGGGTAGGGGGAGGGCAGGGTGAAAAGGGGTGGAGGGCAGGGTGAAAGGGGGTAGGGGGAGGGCAGGGTGAAAGGGGGTTGGGGGAGGGCAGGGTGAAAGGACCTGATGCACAAGAGTCTTGTCCTCAGCCTTGACCCCGTCCCAGTCCACCCCACAGCGGGGGGCGGCTGGGCCAGCCCCCTGTGACGTGGTACTATCATTCCCTCCAGGCCTCTTGAAAGCCGCCTGCACCACCACAGAAGCTGAATTTGCCTACAGGCCATTCAGTTTCATTTTATACCTTACAGTCTGGGGTGTGGAACCAGTTGTGACTCATCCGACATCCTGGCTTGAAAGTACAGGTGCAGTTCACTCAGGATCCAGATGTGGAAGTGGTCAGCTGTGCAAAGTCTTGATAATGTGTTAAAGATCTGTTGACTGATGCAGGAGCCAGATTCAGGGGTTGACACTTTCTGCATGCATAGACCAAAAGTGTGCCACTAGGCAGTCATGTGACAGCAACAGCTTGCAAGCATGCACACAGCGCCAAGATGGTCAGGATAGCAAGAAATCATTGGCAGCTTGAAACAGCCCAGACGCCATACAAAAGCAGAACAGTTGTGAAATGAGTTTAAGAGCCCTGCATGAATAGCGTCAACCATGTGCTGACAATGCAGAGACTATATGGCTGGCATAGTCTACAGCATTGAACGACTTGTATCACTCAGACTTCTCCATGCATCCTCAGAATTCTTTCAGTCGTTGTCTGTTGACTCCCCTGATGAGTCCTAGAAGACAAGAAATGTCATGTATGTACAGTCACACAGAGGCAACAGGGAAGGAAGCAAGGGCTTCACCTGAAACCTGGATGTGATGTCAAAGTGCTTCTTCATGTCGGTGCCTAGCACCTGGCTGATGCACATAGACCGGATCTCCACCTGGTCCTCTAGCAGCCGCTGCGAGCTCAACTGCAAATGCCACAGGTGTCACAACACTGCCAACACTCACTCCTTGCATATGACTTTACATCCTAGTCCATCCATGAATGCAGTGAAGAGTCAATCAATGTTCAAAGCTCATGAAAGACACCTCTTGACATGTTGTACATGGCATGCAAAATTCAGGCTGCTCATACAAAATGGCCAGATGACAGCTGATGGGCACAGATTGTGCGACTGTGCGACGCATGGTCTGTGTGTCACGACCTCATCTGATGTTTCAGCTGCACAGACCATCTGTGCTACAGCTGCATTGGATGCTGCGCATGTATGCACATTACACATCAGGGCAGGCTGCCCTTGTCGGCAGGCACTCCTGCGTGATGACTTGCAGCAGGCAAACCACAGCAGGCAAAGCACAGCAGGCCAACCCAGCAACTCAAAGGTCACTGGCTCAACTTGCTTGTCCACAAACATCAGACTGGAGCCTCTTTTTTTGTGCGTCAGGCAAATGGTACACAACACGGCTTGACTATGTGAGCAGGCAATGATGGTGAGGGGGCGGGGGGATGACAGCATGTGCTGGGGGGTTGTACCGGTATGTAGCGGTGCTCTGGCTGGGTCAGGACTCTGACAGCAGCAGCATGATGGTGGTTCTCCAGCGGAGACTGGTCATTGTATGTGATGGCCAATGGGTGTGACGTCTTGATCTGCACTTTGGCAAAGCTGCGTCACGCTGGTTTGCCATTGCTCAATTGATTGATTTGAACCTGTGCCTTGCCTTTGCTCTCGTCTCAGGGTAGGTATCAGGTATGCCTCACCCCGCTTCAGAAGGCCATACTCTGGTTTGCCATGCACTTGCTTTCAAGAAGGACAGAACAGAATCGTGGACCATCTCCAGCAGAAGTGCAACCCCGGAAGGCTCTTGCACTGCTCGACTCAAAACCACATACATGCATGATACACACATGATCTCCGTCTGTCCTTCTGTGCCTTTGTGCATACCTGCCTTCATTTGCAAGGTGCCAGCAGAACAACATGCATGTCAGCCATGTGAAAACATGAAGTGTGCCGTGACTGGCAGCAGAGTGTGACAGCCAGCTAGCTCACCAGGAAGTCATTGTTGACACCCCCATGCTCAAAGTCATGCACCAGAGCCGAGAAGTAGGTGGCCAATTGCTGCCGCTGAGTCAGCGCCTGACTCGCCAGGACACCCCCATGACGCATCAGCATATGAGTCATCTGCACCACTGACGCCACATGCACACTGCACCACATATGGGTTTTCCATGATGTAGGAGACTGTCTAGATTTCATGATGACTTGAACATGATTGCCATGATTGCCACAAGTGATCGGGTGTTGGCTGGCAGAATCTTGTGGAATCTTTCTCCCTCTTCTTCATGCAAACATTTGTGCTTCTGTTAGTGTCCCTGTAAGAGCAGCATGACCTGAAGCCAGCAGCACAGCACAAAGCTGCAGCCTGTTCACAGGCTACCTAAGCGTGAGATGCGTTTTGATCAACAACCAACCGAGCGGTCAGCGCCAAAGATTTGATGGCAATAGGTGCAGCCCAAAGCTGGAGACCATTGGTGGACACTGCAGCAGAAAAATTCTTAGACTTTCTACAGGATGCACATCGTAGTTTTTGTGGTTCAGCCAAGGTTGAGCTCGCTCTGCCTGTTTTGCCTCCAGTTGTTGTGTAGCGGTATGAGGTTTGTAAGAGGGCTGTGGCCTGACACAGCACGCTGGTGAGCCCAAGGTGGGAGTAGTACTCACACCACATACACCTGTGCTTTCAAGCCCAAGATGTTGGATGAGTCACAACTGGCCAGACTTTAAGGTATAAATACCAGACTGTAAGGTATGAATGAGTTACAGGGTGCATGCAGCTGTGCTCAGCCAGGTCTTGCTTGTGCACCTCTGTTCTTCTTCCATTCCATGTCATGCAACAGCATCATGCAATCGCCTGGCAGTGCAATGGAGCCTGACCTGTTGTGGTAAGGATTGGTGGGGTTGTAGCCTGCCTCAATCCTACGTGCAAAGGCACAGAACTTGCCCTCATCTATGCTCATCTCCTTGATCAACCCAGCTCCCTTGACGAAGTGCCAAACGAGGAGCGAAAGGCTGTAGCCCGGCGTTGCATCAGAGTAGCCGAATATGTCAAAAGCCCAATTGTTGTCAGCATCCTGCAATCAGATGTGATGTGCTATAATTGAGCAAGTATGCTGTGGCCATATCCTGTGACATACAGCGTAAGCCGAATCTGCAGGTGCCAAGATACTAACAGGTTTGGCTGGGACTGGCTATGCGCCAAGCACCAGTCAGTCAGTTAAACAGTCCTCCAGTCACTCATTTGAGCAAGAATTGCATGAAACACAAGGCAAGCAAGCAAGCAAGCAAGCAGCAAGCAAGCAAAAAAGCAAGCAAGAAAGCCAGCCAGCAAGCAAGCAGGCAAGCAGGCAAGGCAGTCAGCAGGCAGTGAGTAACATCCCAAGGGGTGCTTGTGACGACGCTCCACATGCATCACTAGAGGCAAGCACAGGGCGCCTTTCAAACACAGTGCTTAAGGAACATCGGTCTCCCAGTCATTGTCTGTTGACTTCCCTGTGACAACAAACATACTTTCATTGATTAGCTCATAGACTGATAGCACACCTGCAGCCATCTTTCCACCTCAGGTGTGACAGAGTGAGGGAGGAACTCTGATTGGCCCACTGGGACTACAACAGTCCCAAGACCACTTCCTGCAGTCCCCACAAAAGACCCTGCAGCTCCCACAGATGGTCCTGTAGTCCCGCTAGAGGATGCTGCAGTCCCCACAGGTGATGCTGCAGTCCCCACAGGTGATGCTGCAAGCCCCTGTGGGGACCCACTTGGCCCAGAAGGCAAGGGCACAGCTCGTGTCTGTGCCACACCACCCCTTGCAGAAGCTTCCTCAGAAGGTGCAACTGAAGCTGCTGCAGCAGTGTTGTCAGAGCCTTCAGGCAGCCTGCCGGATGCCGAAGCAGGTGCTGCTGCAGGTGCAACTGCAGGTCTCTGTAGCACCGAGGCAATCCCAACTGGAGCCCTGTTGGTGGATGCTGGGGATGCAGCTGCAGCAGTCTGGGATGCCGGGCTGGATCCGGGGGACTGCAACACCATCCTCAAGGATGGTGTTGCAGTCCCAGGGCTTGCTGTGCTTTCTAAAGATGTTACAAGTGAGGCACTCTGGGAAAGGAGGCCACTGGCTGCTCTGCCTGCAAGCATGGAGGGGGTCCTGACCCCCTCCAGGCACCCCCTTCGTGCAGCAGCCTTGTTGACCGTGACAGGCGCGTTTCCCTATAAGGCTCATGATGGATCAGCTTGTTGAGGACAGGAGCAAAAGGCATGACTTACTGCATGATCTGATGCAGCTGCTTGTCAGCAGCAGGCAGCCCAGCATGTACAGGCTGACATCGTTGCCAGCAGTAAAGCTTTTGCTGAGGCAGCGCAGAGATGCAGCATGGGCGCAACTGCATGGAGGTGGGTAAGCTGGGCAGCAATGTGTGTTGTGCATGAATCAAGCTTGCCCAGATAGTTTATGCTGGTGATCATGTAAGTGTTGAGTCTCATGTTGGGCAAGATCAACAGAGCATGACAGATGTGCAAATGCCAGCCTAGTATGCCTGAGTACAATACATATGCAGCCTCTCATGGACTCACCAACAAGCCAGTGTTGTTTGAAGTGACGCAATTGCTGCAGGCGTCACTGCCGAGGAAGACAAACAGAAGTGATGCTGAGTTTGCTGTGAAGAAGAGCAAGCATAATGTGTTGCGCATGTCAGTACGCACCTGTAGTAGCTGCAACATAGACTGCCCGACTTCAGAATCCAGCACATCATCTTTCAGCAGTTGCTCTTCTAGGCCCACAGGCTGTCGCAGGTCTATGTTGGACTCACTCAAGATATCATACAGCTCCAGAGCAGCTTGCACTTTTGGCACACCTCCCTGTGAACCAGGCGTCTTTTTTAGCTGGGCAGGCACATCAAGATAACACAGCTGTGGTGGACTGTTCAAGCCAGGATGTCTGATGAGTCACAACTGGCTCCACACCCCAGACCGTACGGTATACAATGAACAAATGACTGGCTACACATGGCAATGCATGTTGCAGTGTGCACAACTGGCTAGCAACGCATGGCAAGTCTGGTGTGCTAAACCTTCTGTCAGCATACAAAGCACCAAACCCTATTTGGAGGCAAGGCAGCAGGCAGGTTTTGCACTGGTGGTTCAAAAACCTACATGCAACTGGCAGAGGAACTGCAAGGAGTAACTGATGGTGCAAACATGAAGGCTACAAGCAGTGCTGACCATGATGATGCTCTGCAGGAACTTCATGGTCTTGTCAATGGGCGTATCAGCGTCAAATCCAGTGCTGGTGGTGGCAAATTTGTCGTGCAGGACAGCCTCCAGCTGTTCAGCAAGGCTGTCTGCTTCTTGCTGCAGCTTGGCCTTCTCCTGCTCAGTGGCCAGAGCGTCCTGCTCCAGCTCCTGGTTGTGCCTGTCACACAGCTATCTGTCACGGAAATGCGGCTATCTCTCACTGAACTGTGGCTACTTGTCACTCAAATGTGGCTATTTGTCACTCAAATATGGCCACTTGTCACTGAAATGTGGCTACTGTCACTCAACTGTGGCTATTTGTCACTCAGATGTGGCTATGCTGGACCCACCATGTCAATGCAGAGAAGGTGTGAAGAAAGAGTTTGCCAGAGCTTTGCCAGTGCAGGGGTTCCACTCTGAAGTTGTTGCCAAATCTGGCATCTACTGCTTGGCAGAAATGCTGACAAGGATGGAACAGGTACATCACCACAACTGTGTGCAGCCGGCATGTCAGCTTCCAATGTGGTCGCAGTGCCATGCGTCTTGCATGATTGCCCCAATGACTGCTTTGCAGACTGGAAAAAGAGGGATGCAAGCATGGTGGGAGCTATGTGGCTAACCTTTGCAAGGCTTCCTGTTGCAGATGAAGCTGCAGCTCCAGTTGCTTCTGCTGGGTGATGTTGTATCTCTGCACCAGCACTGCTGGCTTCTTGTCTACAGGATCCTGCAACATCACATTTTGCACCACTTGGGATCAAGTGTGGTGGAGTGACATACAGACTGTGCAAATGGTTGTATGGTGACAGCATAAGGCACCACAGCATGCTGGCTGTTGAGTGTGCACTTCTGTTGTCACACACACAATCAAAAGCGTGATGGGTAACAGTCCTGGCAGCTTCGTTTTGCACTGCTGCAAGCTTACAAGCATGGGGGACATTTCAATCATGGCCCATTTGCTGCGGCCATCCTTCTTGCTGATGTAGGGCTGGGTGTGGCGATGCCTCTCCAGCTGCAGAACAAAGATGGCATGCAGGGCTTCATCATATGCAGCCTCTGCCTCCTCTTCCCCTCCTGCAACTCAATGCTCACCTTGTGCCTGTTCACACTTCAATCTTGTCTGGTCAACTGCACGACAAAGGTCGCTGCCAATGACCGCAACATCACATGAATGGCTAAAGACACCATGCAAATGGGTACTGCCCTGTACATGCAAGTCAAACAGCAAGAACTGCAGACGTTCCAGCGACAACAGTAGTGTGTCCCGCTGCAGTAGACATATGGAGCAGCTCAATTGAGTAAGGTCAGTAGTAACCCAACCAGGGTCGTCTCCGCCATCAAACAGCATCTTCATTGTCAAGCCTTGTGCCCCAGAAGACGTCAGCCCTGCAATGCATGCTGCATTTCATTATAGCAGACATAAATGTGGTGTGTCCAAACAACTTTTGTACACAGCACTCAAGACAGCCAAACATTGGCAATGTATGCTCCAGTCATTCCTGTTATGACACACCACACATAAGCTCTTGAATTATTGCGCTATGCATCCATCTCTGCGAGCTTTCCTGGGCAGTGCTACTTGCAGCCACATGCTGAAGGGGTAGCTGAAGTGCAACTTATGCTAGGTCTGAAGTCTGTACCTGAGTATCTGCAGGCTTCCAGGGCTGCTGTGTTTGCATTCAGCAGCTTGCCCCGGCTGCTGAACATGAAGGTGTGTAGAGGGTTGAGCTCATGCATGGCTGAGACACGCAGCTCAGATGCATTGCCTACGCCCTCCATGATGTGCAGTACAGCAGCCTCTACTGTGTTAGCAGATGTCTGCACTCTGATTGGCTGTACACAGACATCATCTGTCATAGCAGTCATGGTGCAGCTAGATTGAGTCAAGATCATGCCAAGCAAGACTGCAGTGCAGGACTGGGTACTAGTAACATGACGCACCAGGCAACAGCAATTGAGACCAGGTTTTGGCTCAACAATTGGGCTGTGGACAGAGCACTAGCACAAAGATGCATGGCAAATAATGGCAGAGCGCAGATGTCAGATACAGATGAAGGCACTATTTGATGATGTTGGGCACACCTTGCTGTCGATTCTTGCTAGACAAGGACCATCAGGTACATCTGTAAAGATGGGGCGTAACAATTCATGCAAGTCCAGCCACGACTGCAGATATTTCCCAGCCTGCTTCATACACCAATCAGAAATTAGCGAGAACTGGCAAAGTAGATGCATGTTTTGATCATCCAGCTCTGTCTGCAGTGCAATGATAGCACAGGTGCTGCCTGACATCGGCAACAAAATGTGCAACCCTACCCGCAAAATACTCATCAACCATTTCCGTCTTTCACTTCGAGCCTCTTCCGACAGCTTGCTCAACATGCTATTATAAGCAGCTTGTGACCTTGGCATGCCAAAACTCTTGATGGCCTCAGCATTGTGGACAATGACCCGGCTCATGAACCTAATGCCGCCCTCACTGCAGCATATTGCCTCCAACTGTGACCCTAGCTCCTTCTGTGCAGAGTCTCAAGCTAGATAAAACGCTGACTTACCAGTGAGTATCCTCATAATAACCGTCGACAACAACAGCAATAGGTTTGGCCATATCATGCAAAATCTCAAGCTCTTTCAAAGTCCAAACCCTGTCAGGCTTTATGTCTACAAGGGCTAAGGGCTGAGGAGAAGCCACGCGCTGCGCCGGGACAGGGTGCATGTCTGCAGTGCAAAGACATGATTTGCCTGGAAAATCTGCTTGGATTGTCTACCCGTGATGCATCTGCCTTTACCCGTGCAGCAAAAACCCACCTGCCATTGCTCACCAAAGCTCACAAACAGAAATCACTCGCGCGAAGGAGCGCGTGACGCGAAAGCATACCATGAAATATGCTGCGCTTGCAAAGATGCGACAGGCCATGACGCGCGTGTGATCTACCTGAAATAATCTTTTGTCAGTCGGGCGAAAAGCGAGTCGCCCGGCGAAAGTTCACGAATCCCCGAACGGATCCACAGGCGAAGCGAATCATCCCCAAGACAACGGTCGAGCCGTGCCAAAGTTTGTGTGGGCCTTTGCAATAAAACGCGTTGTCATCAAGGTTTCACATATGTTGCGTTGCAACAGTGAGTGCTGTCACGCATCAATTCTGAGTTACGAAGGTCGCAGACAGTGAGCTGCCATTCAGACAAGTTGATACAGAATGTCAAGCTACTTGCTATCACTGCTATGTCGAGAAGCAATCATCAACATCACAGTTATCTCCATGTTCAATTTGAGTACCTGAGCTCTGCCACCATGGTGGCCACCAACAAAGCTCAAGTCAAACACACGACTGTTGATGTCGCAGCGTCTGCAAAACCTGTTGCGTGCATGTTAGCTTTGCCTCCTTCAGTGTACTCCGCAAACATCTGCAGTATTTTAGACATGTCACACAACTCCATGCTTTCACAGTGATTGTCAGGCAGGCACATGGCCTTGTCAGATGCCTGCTTTTGCACCTGCCTCTGGACTGCAGCCACAATCTCCCTCTGCTCACGCTCTGCTGTATCACACTCCTGTTGCAAGATGGCCTCAATGTATCTCACATGTTTGATAACCCTGCAATGGACAGACAGAGCTGACTGAGAACATGGTACGCAGCTGTGGCAAGCAGAAGACAAGCAGGTGCCCACCATGAATTGCACAACTCAAGTGCAGGACAAAGACAATCGATGGAGGGTTTTCAGGTTTTCGGTGTTCACGTGCCAACGCCTCCGTATGTGGGGCGACAAAAAAACCTGTGTCATTGTTGTCCAAACAGTGGCATAGTGCAAATACAGTGTTATTTGCCTGCTGTACTACACGGAGCAAAATGTGCAATCACCTGTTCATGTCAGTGCTGGTGTGGTGCAGTTCGACAGCTGTTATGGCTGCAATTCCTGAAAGGCAGCTGGTTGCAACTGGCTGAGTGGAAGTTCCTCCTGAGGCTGGCCATCTTCTCAGGATCAGCAGCATGTGGCTTCACATCATGGACAATGCTGGTGAACTGTGCTGCTGGCGCTGAACTTGCACATTGTCCCAGTACCATCCCTGGCATTGGACCGGCCATCATATGTGATGGCCAAATTTTGGGCTGGCCTAGGGTCTGCCAACCACCTGGCATGCCTGACTTGCCTGACTTCAGCTCCCGTAGTAGGTTGGATCTCAGATACATGTCCCCAAGGATACACTGATTTGCAGAGCCTGGTGAAATGCCTGGATCATAGGTGTTGTGGTAAAGACAGTATGCAGTCATGCAAGGCTGTGGTAGGCTGTGCTATGCATTGAAATGCATCTCAGAGACTATTGTTACAGTCAAGCAGAGCCGCTGACATCAACAGCTGCTGGAAAAACCATGTAGCGTCTGCTGCTGGTTATAAGATCGAGGCTGACAGTCCAGTTGGCCGGCCACGAGCACAAGCACAATGCACGTAGAGCTGAAACCGGAGGTTGTGTCAGCGTTGCCTGACTTCAGTTCAGAGAATATTTAGCAGCACGGTTTTCATTATGTGCTGACCTGCAGTAGTCCCACATCATTCTGCGTCATACAATTGAACAAGCACCAGGCTGGTGTGATGTTGTAGTTGCAGAGCTCCGGCAGCTTTATCTGGTGGATGAAAGTTGAGGCGCACATTCGCCAGGAAAGCTGCAAAGTGAGCAAACCCTGCTGTGCAAAACGCCCAGCCATTCATAGTAAGGCCATTCATAAGGCAAGGCACAACAGCAGTTTCATTCTGAGTGAAGGCAAGGATGAGTCCTGTTTGCTGAAGCTTAGTGCAATGCTGCTCAACAGTTGCATGTGCACATTCAGAGGTACATGTTCCGCTCGATGTCTTTCAAGGTGGCTGGACAATGGAGGTCACAGTCATGTCATTGAGGGAGAAGATGATCATGTCATTGCCCAGCCTGGTACTCACGTGCGGGTGGTCTGGCAAGATTTTGCTGGTACGAAGCACTGCCCAATGGCACATGCCGATAGCGCATGCGGCTTGCACAAAGCTAAAGTTCAGTTGCACTTGACGTCCTGTACCGTGGCTACCGCTTTCCCAGCGTTGCATTGCATCTGTATCGCGGTCAGCTGTGAGCCCTGCAGATCGTTACTACCAATGTCATACAAGTTCGTGTGTCTTCAGAGCTGCCAAAACTTGGCCCTTTTTTAGCCTCCAGGTTGCAATGGCAAGGACGAACCTCCCCTGTGTTTTGTTAATACTGAGCTTGCTTGCCGCCCCGAGCTTCGTCCGAGCTTTGCAGTCCCGTCCGTCGGCAGCCAGAAGGCTTCTACACGACGCAACAGAGGCCAACTCAGGCACCGTATCCAGCACAAGTTATCTGGACACGCTGCAAGCACGGGGTGTCACTGCAGCTGAGCAGTTGAATGATGTTCTGGGCCTTCCCGTTGCTGGTGCTTTAAACGAGGTTGATATCAATACCCTCCTGCAAAACGTTCAAGGGTGAGGCCAGCATTGCTGCACAAGTTTGAGCATGTGTATGGCATTGCCTGGTCAAAAAGTGGAGCATTGGCTGTTCAGGCAGTGTGTTCTGGATCTTGCATGACGCTAAGCCTAGCTTGTGTTATATGCAGGGACTCTGCTGCCAGTACAACAGCCAACGCGTCACTATCAGCTGACGACATCATTGACACATATGGTGATGCTGACCGTACGCTGAATGCAACTGCAACTTCATCAGCAGCTCTAGCAATGCTGGCCTGCAAGGTGAGGTCAACTGTCTTCATAGGATGTGTATCTCCCATTACCACGGTATTGCACTTCAGGCATGTGCTTTGGATACCCTGCCCAGCTTCATTTGTAGCTGTAGCTTAATGTCATGCTAGTGCTGTATCATTTGCTTGACTTTCCACTGGCATCTGCAGGCCGACATCAATTGCCAAATCGACACAACTGGAGATGCTTCTGATGACCAAGGCAGCAGTCACAGTATTGCATGGCTGAAATGGACTGGCGCAGCTATTTTGTTTGTGGAAGCCCTCATTGTGAGTTGGTGGGGATGTTGCAGCAGCTTTGCAAGTGGTTTACGTCCCCTTCTCAGCTGTTGCTCATGCTCAGTGTTGCCAATATGCACAGCACAGTCATACATGCTTAGCATTGCCATGTGCTGTACTCCTGTGCCCAGACAGTACAGACAATGTAAATCGATACATTCTAGCACTAATTTCTGTGCAGGGACTGTTGATACCGTTCTTCTTGAAGCTGCAGCTGCCCATCTTGGATGGCTGGTTCCTGGCAGCCCTCAACTGCTTTGCTGGTGGAGTCTTCCTCACCTTTGGTAAGAATGCCCTAACACAAGATCTCTCAAACTTTTTAGCACTGCCATGGGCCACATGCAGATCTAGCGTACTGTGTACATTGTTGTTGTTCCTGTTGGGCTGTGCACCTGTCGTTTCCACATCACTACCATCAGTACCTGTGTGCCTGACTCAGAGGTGTGTTGTACAAGCAACTCAGCTGGTTCAAACAGCGCACTTGTTGATTGGCATGTACTTGTGGGAAGCAACAAGGTTGACACAGTTGAGTACGATCACAGCCTTTCACGCAATGTTGTGCTGGCTGCAGGCTTTATGCATCTCCTTCCAGACGCTGTGTCAGCAACCTCAGACAGCTTAGCAGACAGCTTCCCCATGGCATACTTCTTCGCAGCGCTGGGTTTCTACATCCTGTTTCTGATGCAGAAGGTGGTGGCTCCCATGCTGAGCGGCTCCCATGCTGTTGCTGGCCACCATGGCCTTGCACATGACCACAACGCATGCACAACTGCAGGCGGCTGCTGTGCACCACCAGCAAGTCTAACGCCGGTGAGTTTGCCTCCTGCAAGGGTTGCATGTCAGCCATGTACATGTGTGACTCAGCAGTGGTCGATTGGCTACTTGTAGTGCAGATGACACTGTGCCTATTGTCACAGTTAAGGGCTCTCCAGACTAGCATGGGAAGGCCTTTCCTGGGACCATTCATACATAGCGAAAGAAGCCTGTCTTTTCACTCTGCGTTTGTTTGTGCAGGCTGCCTCTGATGCTACCTTGCTGCCAACAACAGTCAACCCAGCCTACACACCAGGCAATGCCATGGCAAAGCCGCTGTCATCAGAAAGCTCCTCTGCAGATGCTGTTGTTGAGTGCACTAACTGCGGCTGTGATCTGGACACAAGCCCAGAAACAGCCCAAATGGCTCCGCAAAAAGCTGCTACTGTGGCGGCACAGTCCTGGCAGGGCATGACTTGGCAGATGTGGCTGTCTCCCATCATGATGTGGGCAGGCATCTGTGTACATGGGGTCCTAGAGGGGCTGTCATTGGGGCTGCAGCACGACAAGGCTGGCGCTGTTACAGTGCTTGTTGCCATGGTGTCACACAAGTGGGTGGAGAGTGTTGCGCTCAGCAGCATGCTGGTCAAGAATGGTGGCGGCTTCAAGTAGGTTCTGGCCTGTACCCGTTGTATGCTGCAGCACCTAACCAGCTGTGCTTTGAGATAGACTCTACTGGTTCCTGCAACCTTATGTACTCTACACTGTGCTGACTGCAATGCGCTTCAGACACACTGCAGCCTAGGCGTCAATGGTCAGCAACATCAAGCTTACGCTTAGCCAAGACGATTGCAGGATTGATGTTGTCATCTGATGCAGGGCGGTGTGGATTTGCCTGCTGCCATTTGCTGCATGCTTCTTCCTGGGAACTGGGATTGGGGTGGGTGTAGGCCATGATGAGAACCCCTGGGTGGACATTGTACTATTTGGCCTTATAGCAGGTCAGCTCATGACCCCATGTTACATGTCTTGAGACATTTCTGTCAGACTTGCGTCACCCCTCAGGCTCCATGTCATCATGTGCTTGATATGTTGATTTGACAACATGAACGTCAAAATTATATGCATGCAACTGCTTGCAGTTGCCCCTGCAATGCTTCATGTATTGTGCCTGCTGTCCAGTTCTATGGTGCATGCATATACAGATTGCTCTGTGCACAGCAAATACTGAAAATGGTCTGTGTTGCAGGTGCATTCATTTTTGTCGGTGGATATGAGCTCATAGCCACTGAATTTACCAATGAGCGTAACCTTGGGAAAAGCAAGTATCGAAGAGCTGGTCTCTTTCTGCCCATTTTTGCTGGCTTTGTGCTAGTGGCACTATTGCAGCTAGTACATGGCTCATGATTGTGCATTCTTTACTGTGACTTGTTGCTTTTGCTTCTGATTAGGCAGAATTTACAGCCCCTCCTTGTGTGCCACCTCAGGTCATGCAAGTCATGCAATTGCATGAGATGCTGTGAATTTTGCTGAGCTGAGTACTGAGAGTGTTACACATAGTGTTACTACAGTAGCAAGAGATGTATGAAAACCAAAGGTGTCCCAGTTTGAGTACATGCTCTAGGCAGGTGCAGGGTGTTCAATTTGCAAGGAGCAATTTTGGAAGGTTCTGGCTTCATGGCTTAGCAAACTAATGAGTTTGACAAGTCCAACAACATTTTGATCTTGAGTGTTGTCTTTGTCACTGGATGAATGAAACATTCAAGCTACATCCATCAACTGTTATCATCTGATCTGGAACATGTTAGCTGCATGCATCAAAGCAATCGTTCACATTTTCAAAGTTGACACAATATTCAGTTCGTCCGAATCTGACCTAACCGAGCAATGCATTGCGCAATGAAGGACTGTCTGATGCACTGACCGATTTGCGAGCTGCACTGACTGTTTACTTGCCACTCTGGCAGTGTAAACGATGACATGCCTTTTGACGAATCACGCTGTTCAGTACGCGTCGCTCGTCGCAGTCTCACTTAGGTGATCGTTGGCAAGAACTGACTTGTTCAGTATGGCCGGGAGTTGGCGAGATTCAAAATCCGCCAGACTGCTAGGCCGTGTAACAAGAGGAGCTCTGATATCTGTTGGAGCTCTGACGCTCGCAGGATCCCTTAGTGCGAGCTTTTTGTCGAAGGTGCCCGAGCTCTTGAACGCGTATATGCAGGCGCGCGCTTGCCCCGCGCGTCCTCCCGGCAGTGACTGTTTTTGCTCTGCAGAAAGCTGCTCAGAAGCGGCTGCAGCTTCCTGCAGATTTTGTGCTGGTGTTAGACTTTGAAGGCAGTGATCTGACTGAGAAGCCCGATGACCCTATCACCAAGGTTTGACTTGTGATTACCGTTTTCACAAAGTATTCATCACCTGCAGCGACCCCAACAAGTTGGTGTGCTTGCAGCTCCAATCAGGCAGCATCAATCAAGTGCAGCTTTCCAAGGTGAGACGCAGTATTGTGCAGGCACTCTGGCTTTAGCTATAGACCCCAACATGCACATGCAAACACTGTACACATGCAGATGGTAGATGCACTACAGCATGCTGGCTCTGACAAGCGCATACAGGGCGTGGTGGGTTGCATTGGTGATGCACAGAAGCATGGTGGACTGGCTCAAGTCCAGGAATTGCGCAATGCAGTGTTGGGCTTCAGGTCTGCTTTGATGGTTTTCAAGATTGACATGCATCCAACAAGATCAGCACTTGAGTTCCTACTCTCAACCACACTAGTTGACCACACAGGCATGAGTTTGAAAGTCACACCTGTGATTAGCCAAATGCAGCTTCTTAGCAGCCGATCAGCACAGCTGACAACATTGTTGTTCAAGCCAGTCAGCACCATAATCTGTGCCTGAAGGTCCATAGGTTCAAATACAGTCTCTTTACTGCACTGCAGTGTCATCTTGCAGGAAACTGAAGCAAGATGCTGTCCCCACAGTTGCATACTCAGACTCATTTGGGGAGGGTGGCGGTAGCGGAACCCTGGGCTACTACCTTGCTTCAGCTTTTGACCAGATCTATGTTCAGGAAACAGGCCTTGTCAGCTTCACAGGTTTGCCAACTGCCCCACATGTCCTGTCACTGACGCGACTGCACACCAACGGCATGTCCTGCCTAGCTTTGCCTTGTGTGATACTGGCATTGTATGGCCTTCCAGAGTTTGCAAGCTTTGATTTGGTGCCATATACCGCTATCCCGCTGTCTGACTTGCCAGTAGATGCAGCCATGGGTGAGCCTGCTGGACTGCAATTGCTGTGTCCCTGTATTGACAGAAGGCCTCAGCGGGTGACAGTATTGCTTGCTTCTGCTGATTGGGCAATTCTGCAGCTGATGTAGCTTTATGCTCATCTCAACTTGCATGTCCTTGTGCCGTGACTGCAGGTTTTGCAGCCAGCACACCATTTCTGCGTGGGCTCTTGGACAAGTGGCATATCAAGCCTCTGGGCTTTGCACGAGAGGAGTATAAGAGCGTGGTGAGCCAGTACACTGACAAGGAGTACAGCAAGGCCAACAAGGAGGCCACCAGGGCTCTGCTGCACAGCTGGATGGCTCAAATTGTCATTGACGTGGCTGCAGCTAGAGGCATGACTACTGCTCAGGTAGGGCACACTTCTTTCTCTGATGCGCATGCCATGGACAAGACTCCCCTTGCTGGCAGAGGGGGTGCTCTTTCCTGTGCTCTTGATGCAGCATGACTGATGTGCAAAGTTTTGTCATCATCGGCGCAGACTGTCTGGCCATTGATTGTCAGACTCCCCAATGAGCATAATGTCTTGTTCAATGGCCTGAATTGCAACCACCATTGGTGCTCAGTGACTAGGGCCTGGGCAGCCCGGTATAACGGTTGGCTTCTTCTTGAATTGATTCCAAAAGGTGTAGAGTGTTTGTTTCTTTTCTTTGCCTTTCTGTTTTTTGTCTCAATGACTATATGTTTGTGTGTATAGGTGATGGAAGCCCTGAACACGTCACCATTGTCAGCTCCTGAAGCAGCAGCAGCAGGACTGCTGACAGGTGTCAGTCACAGGTCTGATACCTTGCAAACCTTGCTACATTCCCCCAAGTCTGCTGCTGCCCCAGCCACGCTAGTCAACACCAATCAGGGCTTGCTGGCGGGATCAACAGCGGCCAAAAAGATTGGCAAAGCTATTGGAAAGACCAAAGCTGCAAGATCAGAGTCAGCTTGCGACAGTCCAGACTCAGCTGCTCAAGCTGTACACTCAGCCGCGCACCCCTCTGACTCAGTTGCTTTAAGACCCACTGCAGATTTCCAGGACTCAGCGTCGCTCGCTCAGAACTCAAGCAGTGCTGCACTAGCTCAGAACCCAGCTGCAGATGCTGAGTTGCCAGCTGACATGTCCAGCAAGCCTACAGAAAGTTCTGACCAGCCACAGGAATCTAGAGAGGAACAGGATGCTGACTTGGTGAGAAGGATACGGGCAGCTGCCAAACCTTTGAACAAGGCAGTCGTGGTCCAAATCACTCCAGAGGCTCTGGATCTCAAGTGCTGCCCTGCTGTGCCCATCAGCAAGTACATCCAGGCATGCCTCTGTGGATGATATTGCACATCTTGTCATCGCAGTGCTGCCAAGACTTGCTGCATGCATTGAATGCTGTAAGAGTTGAGAAGCATTGAACATTTAGTGACAAAGCTGTTGTACTACACCCAGCATCACCCAGCACCCAACCACACCCAGCATCTGCACAGTGTGCATTGGTGTGCATCAGCAGCCCTTTAGAAGTGTGATATTCAGGCTTACAGATGGGAGGACCATTAGTGCAGATTATGCATCAACCACTGCTGCAGGTGTTAGAGCATGAGAAGCACAAGGAAAAGCCAAAACCCAGCATCATGCAGCGCATTCAAGCTCTGCAAGCTGCCGAGGAGGAAGAGGATGACACAGCGACGTCTGTAAGCCGCACTTCTGGCAGCAAATCTAAGCCTCAAGTGGCAGTCATCACAGCTACAGGTAAGCTCAGCTGTGAGAGGAAGCCTTTGGGCATGGCATGGTGCAAGCCATCTTGGCATAGATCTAAGGCACTTTGTCAGTGTAAAATGTATGCTGAAGAGGTATAGCGTACCTGAATTCTGAATGTGTGCCGTTCCGCCTGTGACATGCACTCTTGGCTGTAGCAATGCACGCCCCAAGTCTAGCGCTGAATCTTGGCTGCTGCCTTGTCCTGTTGCACCTCTCTGCGATGACGTTTTTCTCGTCTTGCTTTCAGTCCCCAACATGCTGCTACTGGTATGCTGCGCTGCCCGCAGCACAGTACTGCACCCTTACCAAAGTGTCATGAGGTGCAACTGTGTCATGTCAACACGTACTGGCTTGCTTGTGCTGTGCTGGTACTGAGTTGCAAGCTGGGCTGGTGTGTGATGAGCGTGAATGGTGCAGGTATTATTGTGTCTGGCACAAGTGCACCAGGCTTTCGCCAGCAGAAGCAAATTGCTAGTAGCGAGCTGGGTCAGGAGCTGCAAAAAGCCAGGCTTGACCCCAAGGTCAAAGCTGTTGTCCTCAGGGTTGACAGCCCAGGTTGGCACCCCAGTCTCAAACCCTGTTTGTGAAGCAAATTTCTGATGGGACATAGTGCTCATCCTCCAAGCACAAACTTCACATGAGCAACCAGAGCAGCACACTCATCATGTCTGTGTCGCAGAAGAGATTACAAGGTTTTCATATTGCCTGCAACCTATTCACATAATGGTTTGCACACATGGTTGACAGAAGACAGAGATGTGTGAGAGCACAGCTATGCTGCGATGAACATAGTGTAACCGCAGGTGGCAGTGCAGTGGGTTCTGACGCCATATATCAGGAGGTTGTGAAGGTGCAGCAGGCTGGCAAGCCTGTTGTGGTCAGCATGGGCAACTTGGCCGCTAGTGGGGGCTATTACATCTCAGGTCAGCTCCTGTCTTTTATCATCCATCACCTGGTCCAGTTTCTTGAGCTGATCATCTTGCAGGCCAAGTGATTGTTGTCGAGGCCTGTTTTGCTTGATTGAAGCCAACGTTGGTCTCATATCAGCAGAGTTGTGCAGCTTGCAGCAAAGCCACTTGCAATGTAGGCTGTCACTGCATGATTGCTGATCCAGGACTCAAAGCGACAAGGCCGATCAAAGCTGGCATGCTGTGATACATTGTGCGTGCGCGTCATCTTGCACAAGGGCCATGTTAGTCGTTACTGTATGGTTTCAATGTTACCAGATGTGACCAATGTAACAGTTAAGTCACATGGAACTTGTGATGCAGCCTCAGCAGACAAGATTGTGGCCCAGCCAGGCACCATCACTGGCAGCATTGGAGTGGCTTTCGGCAAGTTCAATGCTTCACAAGCCCTGAAAGACCAGGGGATCAATGTCGACACCGTTGCTGTTGGCAGAAACGCAACAGCTCAGTCCCTGTTCCATGACTTCACCAAGGAGCAGCGGCGTCAAGTCAATGTGCTCATGGACAGGTGTGACACTTATCATCAAGGGCATGCCAGGCCAGCCATGAGCGTTTGCAGCTTGGGCAAATTATGCAGGTTGATTGTCATTTTGGAGGAGCACAAATACATTGGCAGTTTGTGCTTGTGCTTGGCATGCCTGTGGGGTGACGAGAGTCATCATTTGCAATGTTCGAGTGCAGCTGTAGTCTAACAATGGCCATAGGCGTTCCCGCCCAGGCGTTGTAGCCAAGCTGTCACAGAAACATGACTAGCATGCTGTCAACCCAGTATGGTGCACCTCCATCATTGTGTGGTGTGCAGTATGATCCAGACAGCATTGCGTTCTACTCATGCTGTTGTGTAGACAATGCGCAAGACCTCCCGTCAACAAGTGCACCATGTAGTTATATGTGCCTGCTGCCTGTGATGCAGGACGTATGGCCACTTCCTATCGCGGGTGTCAGTAGGGCGCAACATGACACTCTCTGAGACACGTGAGGTGGCCAAGGGGCGTGTGTGGACTGGAGAGGATGCTCTGCAGCATGGTCTGGTGGACCAGCTTGGAGGACTTGCAGATGCTGTTCACCTTGCCAAGCAGCAAGCTGGCCTGTCCCAGGTCACCTCAGGCCACTGCAACACTGCATTACCATCACTTGCTTGCAATCTGTCAGGCACAACTTGTCAGGCAATGGCACTGCAAAAGCTTCAAGCTGGCATGGCAGTAAGGCTCACAACTGCCAGGCATGCACTGTCCTCTGTGATTGCCTGCAAGGCAACACCAGAGCAGCTTTACATACTGCTGCCATGGCATGCACCATGGCAAAAGAGTAGATGTGTTCTAAGCCATGTGAGGGTTCATAAGGGCAGTAGTTGTGGTGTGCAGGAAGATGATGCAGTAGAGGTTATCGACTTCCCGCCACCCAAGTCACTCATTCAGCTTCTCAGAGAGGCTGTGAGCAAGCAGCCCCAGGGCTTTGGAATGCTGGCTGCTGCTGCCAGTCTGATGGAACCCCAATTGAGTGATGCCTCCGTTCTGACGCCACTTTTGTGGCTGGCAATGGCACACCAGCCTGGCCTGCAGAGTCATGCACTCCTGCCTGGTGCTGCAGCCCATGTCAATGGCGTACCAGATATCACCAGCATGATTACAGGAAGGGCCAGTTATATGTCCCACCTTGGTGGTGTGCAAATGTTGCAGGCGCCAATGCACGTTGAGTGATGTGGCATATGCTGATGTAAAAGCATGCACGGGTTGTTTGGTTGATGATGTGCTCAAGTGAGGGCTCAATTATGCTTTTGTACTTGATACCAAGAGGCATGCATGTATATGTGAGCTTGCGGCAATTGCAATGCTTGTTGCAACACTTTATTATAGGTAGGTACTAATGCTACCAACCACTAGTACTGCTGCAGGGTTTGCATTTAGATCGCAGCATCTGAGGGCTGTGCAGCTCTTGACTACCGGTATATATATATAGTTCGTGTCTTTGCTCAAGTTTGGCATAGCAAGATCAACATTTAAGATCCAGCCTTAAAATTTCGGAAACAGCCGTGCTCAAGTGCTAGCATGTGTTCTTGATGCCTGTACACTAACAATAGTGTCGCTCTGAGTCTCAAACACTCAGACCCAAATCTTTTGTTGGTATGTTTTGTAATGTATATACTCAGAGACAATGTAAGACCGGACAGGTACCTGACCTCCGTTACAAAACCTCACTATCAAATCTGGACATCAGCATGCATGCAGCATGCACTATCAAATCTGGACATCAGCATATGCAATTGACTCTGAACTTCTATAGTTAACCCTGAATTGGAAAGTTTAAATGTTTGAAGTTGCAATTTAGTGCTTGCACAAACTTTTCAAATTCAGGGGCTAATAAGGCTGGGGACCTTGACTTCCAGACACGTGGCTGCAAATTCACAGCTCTGAGCGCATCTGCAAGTTGCCGCCTGAAGGTACAAGAAGTGCAGACAAAAAAGCAAATTCCAAATCTGTCTTGGACTGCCCACTGCTCTGTTAGCAAGTGTTGTGCTGTTTTGTGCTAGAAGTTGTGGAGGCAGTGGATGCTGCACAACTTCAGGCTTTCATTGATGTGCTGCCTCTCAACTCTGCAGCTCTGGAACAATTCAAACGTTTGAACTGTCCCAATGCTGCGGAGTTGAGAGGCAGCAGATCAATGCCAGCCTGAAGTTGTGCAACATCCACTGCCTCCACAACTTTCAGCACAAAAAACAGCACAGTAATCGCTGCGCTCCGGTCAACAACAGCTAGTCTTAGCAGGTGGTGACAAGGGCACTCTTGCTAAGACAGGCTTTTGTTGACCGGAGCGCAGCAATCACTGTAACTGGTTTTTGTGCCAAAAGTTCACCACCTGTGACTGTGCTTCTTCAAACTTCTCCACCTTCAGTTTGTCGCTTTGCTTTAGCGCATAGCACTCAACTCCATACTGGGTGCCTACACACAAACAAAAGTTGAGTAAAGGGCTATGATGTCCGGTGTGGTCTCTCAAACAAGCCAGTGATTTTGAGACTACAAGTCATACTCTGGCTGCAGGCCAGAACTATGTATTTCCCTATTTGATACATTCTGGCTTACTGAATCAGATATGTTCTGTGTTGCTGTTCATGGTTCTAAGGCCGTGCATGACAAGTGATTGGTAATGAACGTAACTCAAAGTCCAGTGCGACCTCTGACCCTATAAACCTGAGTTGAGTGACATTGCTGCACACAAAACAGAACTTAAATACTTCGTAGGCCCGTAGGCTGACAAATCTGTGAGCGGACTTACTTTTGGCCAACAAACTTGCTACGATTACCACACACTGCTTTGTTACATACAACAGCAGCATTGGTGTGGACAAGTCACCTTGTTGTGTCATAGGACTAGGGGTTGATGACAGCCACACAGAACCACATGACCGCCAAAATGAAGAATGGGACCAACGCCGCCTAAACATCAGCTGAGATTCTCCACCCGGCCGCTGCTGGCTTACTGTCCTCCTGGTCTTCAGATGCAGGCTGCGGTCCATTGACCTGCAGAAAGCATGTACAAAAGTGAACAGCACTGCCTTGAGCACAGTCTTGCACCAGACCAGGTGTCAGTGCTGGTGTGCATGCTTACTTTTCGCTTCCGGTAGGCACTTGAGGGACTCACACGCTCAGCGACGCTCCTGACCACGCCGTAAGGCTTGCGTGACTTGCGTGGCCTGCAAAGGACTCTTGCGTCAGTTCTCAGAAATGACCGCCACAGTAGAGGCTTAGTCTTGACGTGCCTTCGGAAGCATACCTGCTAGCGAAAGCGAGCTTGGAAATCGCGAGCGTGGGACGGGCGGCTGGAGCATAAAGAGGGCTGTTGACTGTCTGGAGCATGGTGGCCAGCACACTATTATTCACAAGGCACTGACGGATGGCTGGTCGTTGGGCGTTGCATTGTTTCTTGTCCGACCATGACGTGTGTGCGAGGCCCAAATGAGGTTAGCGTCAAAAGCTCTTGCCATCTACCCGGCAAGTGCTTTAGCGTTGATACAATACCTCAGCTGATCACCTTTGACACGAGTGAGGCTGGCGAACGAACCCCTCGGCACGCTCATCAAGGCAGCGTGTGCCTTAGATGCAACTTCTTTCGACGGCCGACCAAGCGATGTCTGCCACACAAGCTACTCCACATACTCCTCAAACTGTGGGTCTCAGCATGGTCCCGCGAACAAGTGCACCGGCTGAGTCACCATTCAGCAAACGGTTTTGCGTCGAGTAGTACGCCTTCCACAGGTGTGCTGCGGCAAGCACTGTCCCGGCTTTCCCTGCAGCATATGGCCAGGTGCCTGCTCAGCAGCTGGCCCATCGGCAGCAGCATCTACTGCTACAGCCACAGTTCAGTCGGGTACAGAAAGGTGCCAGCTGCACCCCCAGCAGCAGTAGGTGATACTGTTCGACAGGCTTCTGGACCAGAATATCTGCAGCGCCAACGGGCTTTTGACTGATCGCTGCTGTTGTGCTCAACATACATCCTGTGTCACTGAAGGTTTAACTTGTGTGCGCAGAAGAAGGCCCTTTTTTGTATGATGCCATTCTGCCGGGTGGGATGCATGGCAAGGCTCTTTGTAACTACCTTGCTGCAGCTTAAGCTCTGTGCATAACACGTGCCAGCAATCATTGGGTTATGCCTTGTACAACAGGCCTCTCATGACTAAATATATAACACTGCTCCATGTTGTATGAACATTATCAAAATTTGCTGACAGTTCTCCACCTATGCAGGTGTCACTCACAGAAAAAATCAGCAATTGATAGGACATGACATTGGGAAACCCATGTGAGTATCACCAGACTTGTTGGCATGATAGACTCTCATCAGCCCCATAACATGCTCCATGAGTTTGCTGCTTCATGATTGCAGTGCTTAATGTGCTTATTGCAAAGCTCAGGAACACTGTGCTTGTGCAGGTGGACTCATCTTCAGATCAATGGCAACAAGACATGCAGGTGCAGCTGTCATTGCTGTCGTCACGTTCTGTCTGAGGTCAATGATGGAATTTCAGCAACATCAGCTTCCAGATGGTATATCACAATACAGCTATTGCTGGATGAATGACAAACACAAGCCTTTCCTGCTGCCACTGGCAAGATGTTGTCAGTGGTGGCAGTTAGTGCAGCCAGAAGTCTCGCCGTCTATTCTGCAAGTTTCCTCAAGGCAGCCAAAGGACAGACGCCAAGCCATCTTGAGATATACCAAGTCCCATGGTTCTATGCAGATCCTCCTCGGGATGCACGTGCCATTGCTTCCAGCAGCAGAGGCTTGCAATGGAAGGCTATCATGTATTGTAGCATGGCCTTCTACGATTGTGTCACCTGCCTTACTCTTGGTAGCATTTGGGACAACTTTCCCCTGGTAGAGACCTGCCCTGTTACCAGGTGAGTTTGCTTGACTACCACAAAACAAACTGAAAGACTGTTGGCTGCATGGCAAGCTAGTATAGGTGTCATTAAGTGTCCATCACATGTCAGGGTGACACTGCAGTGACCACCTTTCTTGTCTTTTGTGCTGACTAGCAGCAGGTGCGGCTTAGCCGCCTTTCCAAGCTGCCTAATTAGGACCAGGTAGGGCAACGCGCTGCCACCAGTGGGCAACAGGATGTTGTCCAGCCTGAGGCCTCATGCATTGAAGCCCCTGAAGCAGGTCTGCCAGACAATCGTACTGCCACCTTCCTCTGATAGTTGAGCTCTGCAGCATAATTTGCATAGCCTGTGAGCATACTTTTGATCTGGATGCTGTGCATGGGATTTCCAGTCTGTGTAGCTGTGTCCCAGTCTCCAGTGTGTCCCAGCAGCTCAAACTCCTGAGCCAGGTGTAACTTGATCCCTAACAGGCTGCTTGGAGCAGCCCCTGCTGCAGTGGTCAAGAGACAAGCGCATTGCAATTTGTTGTTGCTTTTGCTTTGCCTGCTTCATTGTATGTCCTCACTGCACCAAGTTATTGCATTGCTGTGTTCTGGTGACAAACCATGCAGTGCCCTGCTGCAGTGAACAGGAGACAAGAGCACTGCAGGCATTGAAAGTCACAGCAAGCAAGTGCTTGAGAGTCTAAGCTGGCATGGAAGCCCACTCATGAGCTGAAGTTGAACCCCACAATTGCGATGCTCACGGAGAGTGACAACATGTATGGCATATGAGCTTGATGGCAGGTGTTGGTATCGAGGAATACACCTGTTCCAATCTCTCTGTGCATTGTGCTCAAAGCTCAAACCGTGCTCCATTGGTGACAGCTGCATGCTGTGCTTGACACTGTTGCAAAAGCCAGGTGAAATGCTGTGCTGATGCTGCCACTGCTCCATCGCACATAATTGCAGCAGGGCCAAATGTGACATCATATGTCTACATTTGGCCCTAACTCCCATGGACCTGCCTCAGGGCAGTTAGAGACAAACAAGGGCGGGCGGGTGGGACAACTTTTCCCTGGTAGAGAACCCCCCTGTTACCAGGTGAGCTTGCTTGGCTACCACAGAACGAACTGAAAGGCTGCTGTCTGCACGGCAAGCTAGTATCACAGTTGCTATGACCTAAGTCTCATATCCATATCACATGACAGACACGTGCACTTTTGTTAGGTCCTGGTACATTTAATCAATTGACATTCTGCTCATTGCACATGGCAGTCTCTGCTATTTCCTGGTTGCTTTTGTGCAGCTCCATCTGTTGGTACATCATGTTTCCTCTCCTGGTGCTGTGCACACTTTGGCCTGTGTACTTGCTTGACTCCTTGAGGTGTTTGGTCAGCCTTGCCCAGACATTGCTGCTTGTCATTAGCTTTTCTGAGAACACCTTGGTGCCAACCTGTAAGGGCCTTGTGAGGTAGTCTGTGATAGGCTGTCCACCAACAGCATAGTGATGTAGAGCTAGCTGTAGCCAGGTGGTAAAGCACAGCACATCGCATGGCAGGGTGACAATGCAATGACCACCTTTCTTGTTCTTGGTGCTGTCTGGCAGCAGGTGCAGCTTAGCTCCTTTTCCTAGCTGTCTGACAGGGGCCCAGTTCTGCAGCATGGTTTGCATAGCCTGTGAGCATGGTCTTGATCTGGATGCTGTGCATGGGGTTTCCAGTATGTGTAGCTGAGTTCCAGTCTCCAGTGCGCCCCAGCAGCTCAAACTCCTTAGCTAGGTGTGACTTGGTTCCTGACAGGCTGCTTGGTGCAGCTATGAGCTCCCCTCGTGAGGTAATTGAGCCAGCATGGTAGCCAATGCTGGGTCAGGTACACTAGCATGTCCTCAGATGTATTTTGCAGGTGGTGCCAAGGGCTGGAATGTGGTGAAAAGGCAAGTTTCTGGCTGGTGACCAGTTCTGCTTGGGGTGCACAGATCCAGCTTGGCGGCTTCAAGAAAATTGCTGGGACCTGCCAATGTTTAGAACACACCTTCAGTATTAACATCTTCTCTGCATTTAGATCATGACTGTGTATTGCAGGCACAGTCCTGCTGGAGAGGCTTGGGCTCTCATGAGTCTGTGACTATACTGTGGTGATACTGTGACTCCACTGAGGTATGCTCCTGTGGTTTGCAGGTGACGTGCCATCTGTGGTGATCATGGGCTGACAAACTTCTCAGACTGCCTGTGCTTTGAGCTGCATGTTGTCTTTACTTTTTGTGTGGCAAGGACATTGCTTCACCTTGTGTCGCCGAAGCACGGCTCAGCAAGTCACATTGATGTATGCATGTGATACACCACGCAGTGTTCCTGCTGATCAAGAGGCAAGAGTGCTGCAGCTTTGAGAGACACAGCAAGCAAGTGCTTGAGGGTGAAGGCTTTGCAACTTCTTGGAATTCAGCTTGCCAGACACCATGAAGGACTGGCCAAGCTCTTTTGCAACAGACATCACTAGCCACGACTATCGTTGTATAAATCATCCAACAATGACTAGGGGTTCGTCGGTCAATGTGGGTATGAGTAGGTGTTGCTACGATGCCCGCTTCTAAGCAACCATGGCAATGGCATACCCAGCACCTTCAAGACTAATGAGTCCCATGTCATGTTTGAGCACACTGTCGGTCATGTGTCAATGCAAGTCTGATCTATGTAAATGCAGATAGCTACGAGCTTGCCGCAATACTTGCTGCAACACTAAGCCTTATAATAGGTAGGTGCCAAGCATTATGCTACCAATCACTAGTACTGCTACAGGGTTTGCATTTAGATCGCAGCATCTGAGGTCTGTGCAGCTGTTGACTACCGGTAAAACTCGTCTCTATGCTCAGGTTCGACATAGCAAGATCAACATGCATGTCTGTGTCAAACAACGAAATTTCGGAACCTTAAGGCTGAATTTTAAATATTTCGTTGTTTGACACAGACGTGCTCGAGTGCTAGCAAGTATTCCTGATGTCGGTACACTAACAATGACGTCGCTCTGAGTCTCAAGAACTAACTTGACCCAAACCCACAAGCTTTTGATGGTATGTTGACGGAGGTCAGGTCTTACCCCTGTGATGAGACCTGACTGTCAAATCTGGACACCAACATGTAATTGACTCTGAGTTCTTACAGTTTGAATTCGCGATTAAGTGCTTGCACAAACTTGTCGAATTCAGGGGCTAAGGCTGGGAACCTTGACTTCCAGACCCATGGCTGCGAATTCACAGCTCTGAGCGCATCTGCAAGTTGCACGCCTGGAGGTACAAGACTTGTAGACAAAAAAACAAGTTCCAAAACTGTCTTGGACTGCCCACTGCTCTCTCTGATATATTCCAATGCTGCAGAGTTGAGAGGCAGCAGATCAATGCCAGCCTGAAGTTGTGAAACATCCACTGCCTCCGCAATTTTCAGCACCAAATACAGCACAATAATTGCTGTGCTCCGGTCAAGAACAGCCTGTCTCAGCAAGAGTGCCCTTGTCACCACCTGTAACTGTGTTTCTTTAAACTTTTCCACCTGTACTTTGTCGCTTCGACTTAGTGCGTAGCACTCAACTCCATTCCGGGTGCCTATACACAAACAAAGGTTGAGTAAAGGGCATGGGCTGTGTTGTCTGGTGTGGTCTCTCAAACAAGCCAGTGATGTGAAACTACAAGAGATGTGAGACTACAAGTCATACTCTGGTTGCAGGCCAGAATTACGTATTTCCCTATTTGGTACATTCTGAACTACTGATATGTTCTGTGTTGCTGTTCATGGTTCAGTGGCCTTGCATGGCAAGTGATGGGTAATGAACGCAACTCAAAGTCCAGTGCCTGAGCTCTGACCCTAACAAACCGGTGAGCGGACTTACTTTCGTCTAACAAGAGTTGATACAACTACCACACACTGCTTTGTTACATACAACAGCAACATCAGTATGGATGAGTCACCTTGCTGTGTCATAGGACTAGGGGTTGATGGCAACCACACTAAACCAGATGACCACCAGTACAAAGGTTGGGACCAACGCCGCCTAAACATTAGCTGAGATAGTCCACTGGGCCGCTGCTGGTTCACTGACCTCCTCGTCTTGAGGTGCATGCTGCTGTCCATTGCCCTGCAGGAAGTACAAAAGTGAATAGCACTGCCTTGAGCACAGCCCTGTACCAGACCAGGTGTCAGTGCTGGTGTGCATGCTTACTTTTCGCTTCCGGTAGGCACTCGAGGGACTCACAGGCTCAGCGACGCTCCTCACCACGCCGTAAGGCTTACGGGACTTGCGTGGCTTGCAAAGGACTCTCGCGTCAGCTTTCAGAAATCACCGCCACAGGAGAGGCTTAGTCTTGACGTGCCCTGAAAGCGAGCTTGGAGATCGCCAGCGTGGGACGGGCGGCTGGAGCGTAAATCGGGCTGTTGACTGTCTGGAGCATGCCGGCCAGCAGACTACTATTTACAGGGCACTAACGGATGGCTGGTCGTTGGCCAAATGTTTTCTTGGAGGAAGGGACGCCAAAAATGGGCGTTGCATTGTTTCGTGCCCGACCATGACGTGTGTGCGAGGCCCAACTGAGGTCAGCGTTAAAAACGGCAAGTGCTCCAGCGTTGATAGGATGCCTCAGCTACGCAAGGCAGCTATTCACGACAACAAACGTTCATACATGTCTGTCTGGTTGCGCTCAACATGCGGTCTATACCCACGGCATGTTCCAAGTCCTCTGCAGGCCCAAATCCAGGGCCACTGCAAGGACATGGTGCAGCTAAATACAGACATGGGTGATGCTCAGAAGTCTGAACGTCAGACTGCACGCTTTTGGCCTGGTGGCTCGTGCACACATCAAACTTGGCTGACCACAGCACATATGTCACAAGGACGTACATATTGTGTACAAAGCCCTGGCGCTTATGCTGATGCTCTTGTTGATTATGACAGCAGCGCTCGGAGGCAGCAGCACTCGTAGGAGCATCACAACGACAAATGAAGGTAACGTTTGCTATCTCAGTTGTGAAAGTGGCCTTCTTCTCACAGCCGGCAAGCATATTTGATTTGCTCAGCCATTGGGGACCTGCAAGCTGTCGCTGCCAGCACCGCACAGTCAGCCTGTCATCGTCAGGCAAGCCATGAGTGTTCATGCTTGCAGTGTTGATGTTGAATCGATTGGTCAATGGTGGCGTAAGGGTGGTGGCAACGCTAGCCAAGTGTCAGGATATCTTTATCAGATTATCCAGGACAACAAATTGTGCTAACACTCATGGGTATACCTAGGAGGTCCTCCATGACATTTGGCGCTTTAGTCCTTGCTATCCCTCACACAAAATCACCATCTTTTCCAAGCTAGACACAGTACGTGGATACAACACAAGTTGCCGAGACACAGAACTCCACAAGCCTATTTGCTTAGACTGGTGACACACAGAGGATGGCAGACAGAGTTGTGGGTTTTGCCAATGGTGAACCGCTGACCAGATCATCAGCTGATTGAAAAAGTATTTCAGAAAGCAATGAGGCTTCACCATGTAGTGCCAACAAACAGCGTAATGCAGCTATCAACACATTCCTTTGGGACTACACATAGATGTTCTCCTGCTGCTCTGTGAAGCCATGACAGAGCCTCATTCAGCCATGCAGCTAAACAGCTGCGACGTCATAAAGCCAGTCACAGCTGCAACTTCGAAGCCAGCCACAGCTGCAACTTTGAATTCAGGTGCATGGCTTAGGCACTAGCCCCCAGACAGAGCCTGACAACTGCAATATAAGGGCTGGACGATGGCAGTGGTGATGCAATAGTCAGTGCAGCCTCATCTGCACCAGACAAGGCAAGTTCGCTTGTAGCTACAGGTTTGGTACGTCATGCCCCAGAACGGCCAGGTGCTGCTTGTGCAGTGTGTATTCTTCAGGATGAAGAGGTGTGTCAGTCTGTGTTTTGCATGAGCACATGCCTTGAATGGGTGAGCTGAGGTTGCTAGACTTTGGCCTCATTCAGTGTGCAGGCTTTTGGCATGACAAGGCCACTTTGTCACACATCGCCTGAAAATGTCAGACCTTTACTATGTCTGCACATGAAAGCCTGAGCAGTGCTAGCAGCGCTTGTAGCCTTGCAACATCTCATTCCTGCTTTGCTGCTTGTGCATCAGCAGATCTGTCGCAATACAATGTGCATGGCTGCTGAAATGCAGACCAGATCCTGACGCACGCTCAGCAAGGTTGCCACAGTGTACAGCCCAGAACGTTTGTGAGCAGGATGATGAATGTGTTGAAGGCTTGGGTCCCATCAGCAGAACCCTCGACTGTGTTATTTTAGCTGTAAGCTGCACACACCAGCCCCAGCTAGTCGCGAAGGACAACTCACATATGTTACACAGTGAATGGCGCCCAGCTGCAGCATGCTGTCAAGCACACCAAAGCGATTTCGATTGTCTACCTGGGACCTGTGATGCGACCACTGCAGAGCTGTGATGTGGCAGCCTGTTGCCTGTATGCTGTGGGAAGGATCGTCTCTGGAGCAGCATGGACAGCAAAATCAAATTTACTTGGCTCCTGCATTGCATCTGTACAGCACAGCTTGACTCAACAAGCTTGTATAAGCCATTCATTGATCAAGTCGTGACTCGCACATAGCGCTGTAATGTACCGCACTATCTGCTTCACAGCATGAACATGCGTTTTGTGGATTTATATATATGCACACGTACATCAGCTTTCTAACAACAGTCAGAGACTCAAGCCCGTGCAAAATTTGCTGCGATCGTGTACAAGCTGCAAAGCGTTGCCTCGCCTTCACTATGGCCAGCATGCATTGTACAATGAGTTGCTCAGCTTGAACAAACAACAAGTTGGTCAGCTTCTCCTGGCTACATGCATCTCAACGTGGAGGAGGAGGTGACCGTGACTAAGCGCATGACAAAAGGCAAATTCCGCAGCAAAAGTAGGTGCGAGACTACCGCGAAGACGACAACTTGAGATCTAGAACCAACTCTCCTCTCACTGTTTGCGGTAGGCAAAAGAAAAATGCTCAAGTACACACTTGTCGTTGCTGTATGCCTCTTGGTTGCCTGCAGTGGTGTGTCTACTGCGCAGTCGCTGCAAGCTCCAGCTCCTGTTTCCGCGCCTGCCGGTATGTGCGATGATGGCTCAGCTGCTGGACAGCTTACAGTGAGTGGTACCGGAACTGTCAGCGTGACCAGTGACGTTGCCACGGTGCGATTCATTCACGCTGCAGAGCAGAAATCGCACTTCCCATGTCATCCTCGCGCCTGATCAGGAGCACCAGGAAGCTACAAGACCTCATATCTTCCAAGTCATCTGCGATCATGCTCCATAGGTTTCAATGTCCGTCGGTGTTACGCGACCGACAGCAAGGGCTGCGCGGGAGACTGCCGCAGCAAGTGCGAACGCAGTCTTGACCGCAGTGCGACAGGTGACTGAGACTGACGCGCAATCACCACATTCTTGCTTGTGACTCCTCAAGTGACCGTCTGCCGTACATTGCAGGTCGCAGGCATCCAGCCAACGGATGTACAAAACACTTTCCTTACCCTTACCCCACAAACAGTGTATGACTCCAACACCAACCAGCAGAACATCACAGGTACAGCAGCATGTTACCAGCAAGCAGTACAGACACTGCCACTGTCTAATCATGCATAGCCATGAGTGGTCATTTCTACAGTACATCCATAATACAATATGGTGCAACAGTCTGTACGTGATTGCGTTGGCAGCGCTGACAGTGATTATACTATGCAGGCTACCAGTTCAAAAATGGCATCCAGGTTACCGTGAACGGCCTCACTGGAGACTTGCTGGCCAACGTGACTGACACAGCTGTGCAAGCTGGCGGTGATGACGTCTCCATTGACAGCATCAATGTAAGTGAACTGCCAGCTCTGACTGACCAAAAAAACAAAAAACCTCAATGGCAGAACAGAATGAGCTTCGTACCCAAAGCTGTAACATGTGCAGCAGCTGCTACCTCGGCTGTTGTGGATCCTGTAAGCCTGACTTGTGGTGCAAGGCCGTTGACTAACACGTCTGTCTGGTGTTGCAGCTCATGGATTCTAGCTTGATCAGCTAATTGACTGATCTACTCTATGGCATTCCTGCTGCAGTTTGACCTTTCAGCTGGTGTCAAGGCTCAAGCTCTCATGCAGGCCCGCCAGCAAGCCACACAAGACGCCAAGTCAACTGCTGGCCTATTTGCGTCTGTACGTCCCACTGCCCAATTGCTTTGTTACATGTGCCCGGCAAATGCAAACATGCTGTGTTCGGCAATAGGCCAAGAAACGTCAGGGGCAAAGTCATGGTGCAAAGCAGTACATATCATACTATGGACGTTCAGATATGCAAGTCCGCATTTCTTGCGGTGTGCTATGCTGTCTGTGATTGCTGTCACGGTCTGTCTGGTCAGAATTCCATGCTTATCATTTCTGGCACAGTGTTGTGAACCAACAGAATTGGCTTGCAGATGCATGCCTATATGTTCAATACTTTGTCTTGACTCAATGTCATATAAAGGGTGCTGCTCGCTGCCAATGCACTACAGGCACATTGTGTTGTTTTGTGTCACCTTTGTGCCGTGGCCGCAGAAGAGCTTCTGTACAGTTAAGCAGTGATTACAGTTTGTGTGTCAGTCAGCAGATAGCTGTGTGTGCTGCAGCAACTGGAAGTCACGTTGGACCATGTGGTGTCCTTCAATGAGCCCTCTCCAAACGTGAGCGTGCCTACACCACTCTCAACCATGAGCACCAGGACAGCGGCTTTTGGTAAGTTTGCACGTGCACAGCCCTTCTTGATATGCCGTAGCAATGTGTCACTGTTGCATGAACAAAGTACTTTCCATAATGGCAGATGTTCAGCTGAATGGTTGTTGTGCTGTTGCTGCAGCGTCTGATGCGGCTGCCACGCCCACTCCAGTGTCAGTTGGTCAACAGACAGTCTCTACCACTGTCTCTCTGACATATGCTATCTGCTGAACTGGATGATGCCTTGAGGCTCAGGCATGGCTGGTGGCTTCTGGAGTTATAAGCATGAAGTCCCCAAGACAGCGATGTACTGATGAGTTCAGTGTTGAAAGATCCACTGAATTGTGACTCAGCAGTCAAATACGGAAGCACCAATCAGCAGGACCAGGCCATTAAAAAAATGCATTGTATTAGTGTGAAGCAGGATAGAGTAGGCCCACTATCGAAGTATTGAGCTAAGAGAAGTACTGTGATCACGATCCACAGCCAAAGAACGAGAGCACTGCAGCTTGGTGTATATGTATGTGTATCAAGCCATCCACAAGCACATGTAGGCTGTCAAAACAGCCTGAATGACTTAGAATGTACGATTTTTGGCTTTGCAAGCCCAAATTTGTGGATGCCAAGTATGACAGTGAAAATTGTACTGTGTATGTGCATTCCACTGCAATCGTCATGTACAGGTTAGCCATTGCTGTCAACAATCACGCCATACATAAAAGATGGTGGGGTAAGCGTTATGATGTTTGCATATGCACATGCCGCACTGCAAATTGTTACATGAGGTTGGATTACAAGCCCTTCAGAGTCTTTTGTTTCTTGCCACCCTGAAGAAGATACGAGATCAAGCCAACAAACGGGATGTATTTTTGAGGTTTGGTAGCATCTTCACCCATCAGCAATATTTGCCACACAAAATACAGCACTGCATCGAGGACAAATGCAAAGAAAACTCTGTTGGACACACTCTGCTGCACAAAGTATTGCCATCGCTCTGCCAGTCCTCCATACTCTGGTCTAACGCTCAGTGCCCAAACAATCGATCCAAGACCAATGACTGCGCCTGTAATGCCAATGATGGGTGCATATCCAGGCAACTTGGCTGCTTTTGGGTCTGCATCTGCTGTTGTGCCTCTGCTACCAGCAGGCTGTTCACGCAGAGCCAGGTATGGTACAAAGAAGATGTTGGTGAGAAACTGCAGAATACAAGACAGATCTGATAAGTAAAGGCAGACACAATGGTGTTCTCAGTAGGTTGTTGAACCAAAGCGATATATTCTGCCACAAGACAAGGCTATGATATGCATGGCACTCGTGGATAAAGTGTGGTCCCAGTACACACACACACAACAATGACATGCTGGCAGCACAAGCAATGACAAATCCTGTTACCTGCGTGCCAAGATAAATGCCAAACTTGTTTTTGACCTTGGCGCCTTTTTTATCAGCCAGCATGAGGGGCCACAGCATCAAGCTCCAAACATTCACCAGATTGAACAATGCCTCGTTTACAGGATGTTCCTGCACAGATGCACCGGCCAATTGCAAGCCAAGCCATCATGCTGATAGTCAGGTCAGGAATATTGCCTGTTGATTCTTCTTCAGCTTGCACTCGGCCCTGGTTTTCATACTCTTCTGAAACGCGTGTTGTGTCACAGCACACAGCAGCAGTGCAATCAGCATGAAAGACATGACAAAGCATCAGCTGAGTCACAACAGGCTCACCGCTGCGCTCTGGATCACGTGCACGCCAAGCCAATTGAGAATCTGGTTGACGTAGAAGAAGTTGACACTACAGTGCCAAACCTCCACCAGGGTGCGCCACTCCACAGCGTAAGCCGGTTTGCCTGGCAAGGAGGTGCCAAACAGCACAATGCCAATATAGCCTGCACCCCAGCATGGGATGCATGCAAACACAGTAGTAAAGCCTGGAGCTCAACAGCAGTTTGTGCCAGTTCAAAAAAAAGTGCGCAGGAATCATCTTGTTGTGCTACTTGCTGCAGGAGAAAGGCAGTACGCATGGCTCTGAAGGGCAGCTTACCAATGTAGAAGGCCCAGGCAGCAATGGCTGCAGGTGGAAGGGTCTTCAGATTGGCAGGGTTGGCCTTGGGGCCCAGCTTGCGCACCAGGGGGGTCAATGCTTTAATTGCCTGCGCGGAGTCATACTCACTGTTTACTTGCAGTCATTGCCCCTCAAAGCATGAATTGAGCACATTTGGCTGCCAGAAAGATGTGATTTCAGGCATGCAGTGTGTGACTTGTGACAAGGTGGCAGCAAGCACGCAGAAAGGCAAAGAGGCCTTACATAAATAGCTGAGTCGCCAGGCTTGATGGTTGGCTCTGGGATGTCTCTGGCAGAGGTGATCTTGCCATCATCGTTGACTTCGTAGAAGCTGAGGCCACGAGAATAGGGGAAGTCCTCACCGTTCAGCTCCAGATGCCTGCACAGATTTACTGGACTTTGCCAGCTTTACCAGACACGTACTGGACAGAGAATTTGGTGGGTCAAAACAGAGCTGGCTCTCAGGGACATGCACATGGTACATACTTGGCATCCAAGCAGAAAAAATCACTTTTATGCAGCGCTGTGCATGACTGCTGTCTCTGCTGTCAAATCATGGTGAGACAGCACATTGCTGCAACTTTGGAGTCACAACAGCACTAGGAGGTTGTTGCTCACCATTTGACACCTGTATTGTTTGGGTCCCCACCAGAGATCCCGTCCACCACAAATTGCAGGTCTTTCGATATAGTAGATGAGAACTTTGCAAAAAATGCCCTGATCTGTTCCTTCCCAGTGAAAGGATCAGCATAGATCATGTCATGGTACTCACAGTCGTCAGCAAACAGCTCCATGATTCCATTCACATCGCCTTTGTTGTATCTGGTATAGAACTCTTGGACCACATCTTTGGCTGTCCTTTTTGAGGTGGCAACACTCGCAGCCGCAGCCGCGCTCTGCAGCCATGCGGTGTCACTGTTTCTGCAGTGTGCGCCACAAGTAACTGTGGCATGCATTGCCATGACGAAGGACGAAAATCTCACCTGCTGGCGTGCCGCCGCCATGTGCTGAGTTCTCTTGCGCAATAAGGGATGCTTGTGGTGAGGAGAGCGCAATCTCTGACTGGCCGTTGAATGCAGGACAGTGCCTGCACAATTGCATGCCTTATGCCGCTTTTGCCAGCATAACCATTGAATTTTAACACAACGTGCAACCACTCACCTGGTGAGAGTCTCAGCAAACAGACATGTCTTGTCTGTAAAGGCCTGCCAGAAGATTGCAGGGAAGCGTGCTGCTCTTGCACTCGCATCTGGTGATTAAGTGAAGCTGCTAACAGCTGAGAGTCATGTGGGGTGGGTTGCAGCTGCAAGGGTCGGGAGTAGAGATCAACTCAGGTGAAACTGGTGTAGAAGCGTCAACAAACTTCAGAAACTACAATATGCTGGCTGCAATGTCGCAGACCTGCTGGCCTCACGCAGAGCTCATCTGAAAGAGGAACGCCAAGCTCTTGGTTATACAAAATGTGCAAGCGGCCTGGTGCCACAAGTTTGACCTAACGGGGGCGTTGACCAAATTGTATAAAGTTTGCACGTGACATAGCGCAGTCGGTCCTACAGCTGTCGGAAGGCCTGCATCTGCTCTTTCTGATCGCTCCAGCCAACGGACAATCACACCGAGGAACGTGCAGCAGTTAATATCGTTCCTGTAGGCGCCTGACTGTAGGTGCACGAACGCACGCACAATCGGTTTTGACACAACATACAGCGAAAATTGAGCAAAGCTTGCATCGGCAGCTGGTCACTTGACGCTGGGTGACATTTGCAAGGTCAGCACACCTTGAGCGCAGCCTGCGTGTAGCCAGCACCAAATTTTGGTGTTTCGACGTCAAGCTGTAACGCTTTGCCTGCCAACGTCTGCCGCAGGTCCAGACTGCTGGCTGAACATGTCTGTTCCTCACGGGAAATGGCACATCGACACCGAAGCAGTGCACGCTGGCGAGGCGGAGCGATATGCCGGCGCTGCCATCACCCCCATATTTCAGTCAGCTACATATGTCTTTGATGGAGATACCTCTAGGGGTTATGATGAAGTCAAATATGCACGCTGCAATAACACACCCAACCACGATGTGAGTCCACACAAAGAAACTATCAATGCAGGCATTTGCATGCAAAGGCTCATACTATGGGAAGCTCAGCACTTTGTTCAAATCAAGAATTGCTGCTAGACAAGCAATCCATACTATGCAGGTACTAGCAGCCAAAATGGCTGCTTTGGAAAATACAAAAGCAGCTGTTGTCACTGCCAGCGGCATGGCAGCAATCAGCTCAACACTGCTGACCTTGCTAAAGTCAGGGGACCACATGCTTGTCCAACAGTCTTTGTATGGAGGATCTGAGATATTCTTCACAAACGATTTGCCAGACTGGGGAATCACATTCACCAGAGTTGATGCAGACAAGCCTGATACCTGGGCTGCTGCAGTAAAGTCCAACACCAAGGTGACTTCACTCAGCGCATAGCATAATGGTGCAAAACCATATCACTTGCATTTGCGCCGCTAGAACTCACACACATGCGCAGCGTCAGAATGTCAACAAAGCATGACAGTATCATCCCTAACACTCTGCATGCTTAATTGGCAAAGCTGCATGCAGGTTCACAGTGCCAAACAGCTCTGGTTCTACACCTCTTTCACTGCAGAACACTCGTCTCCTATGCTGTTGACATGCTGCCCTTGCTGCCATGCTTACTTGTGGCTGTCCTGAGTATGAAGCTATGCTTGGACCACTCAACCTGAGTATCTTCCCTTCTCTTTTTCAGTTTCACTTTTGCATGGCAGGTGTTCTACATTGAAACTATCAGCAATCCTCTGCTTGAAATACCAGACATACCAGCAGTGGCTGCTTTCTGCCAACAGAAAGGCCTCACCAGCGTTATTGACAACACTTTTGCCAGTCCAGCTGTTTTCAGGTCTAACTCGCCTCGGGTGAATGCTTTGAGAATCTGCCGGCTACCTCCAGCTTTGTGTTGCTGAGTCTGTATCTAGTGCCAAAATGCTATACATTGCTTCCACACTGCATGTTGCACGTGAGCCTACACAGATGCCCAGATAGCAATTGCTGCATGAGTTGAAAGTGTAAGTGACTGTGTGCATGCATTTTGTACTTGCTTGCATGTGTTTGCATTTCTTTTTGTTTTGAAAGTTGTTGCGTGTGTGCACCAGAGTGCAGAATTGTTTGATTGAATTGAACCTGTGCCAGCTCATGCTTGCACGTCAGCTACGTACTTGGTGAAATGCTGAGAGTTGCATGGGAGTGCAGGCCTGCAGATGTAGGCATTGATGTGGTGTGTGAAAGTGCCACCAAGTACTTGAATGGCCATTCTGATATCTCAGCTGGTGTTGTTGCCGGCAGTGCTGACTTCATCAAAAGGGTATGTGGCTGATCCCCGATCTGCATGGCAGAATTGCTTCACGTATGTGTGTGTCTGGCTGCAATCGTTCCCACATACAAACATCGTAGATCACCTACCAAGTGTTTGCATCGCAACAGACAGCAGAACCTGCAGAAGCAATATTCGTTGCTGTGATCCTTTGCACCTGCAAGCTGGCATGCCTGTGCATAAAGCACGCTTCTAGCTGCATTCCATGTGACTGCAAGTCTGAAGGTAACACTGTGTGGGTCTTGGTTTATGCAGCTAGTGTCCCGGCTGAACCATTTGGGGGGCACCCTGGACCCCCATGCCTGCTTCCTGCTGCAAAGGGGCCTCAAGACATTGCCGCTGAGAGTGCGCCAGCAGTCCAGCAATGCCTTAGCTCTAGCTCACTTCCTGGAAAATCAGCCCCAGGTACTGCTGCCTGCCGCACACAGTGCTTCATGCACGAAAGACAGAAAAGGTTAGCAGGTTGCTTCTATGCATACTAGACGCCACGATGCAAGCAGTGACTAGGTTGCATATAGGTTTGGTTGAGTGGCAGGGGATGCAGTGGTGCGTGCTGCTGTTACACACCCTGCTCATGCTCTACACCAGCATCTGCAAACTGTGTGCACACATGTGCTGTCCTGGCCCATGTACTCCAAAAGCCTTTTATGCTTGCAATTCTTTTTTGCACAAAGCTAAATGCAAGCTGTGTGCAAAACACACCTGCTGCTGCAGGTTGCACTGCTTGAAATGTATGTTGAATCCCATGGGCCAGATATGCAGCCTACTTTGGCTTGCTGACATATGAAACCAATTGCGCATGTTGTGCTGCATGCATAACCAGATTTATGACCGGGTCCAGGTGTCTTGCAGGTGTCAAGAGTGCTATATCCTGGCCTGCCAGACCACCCCTACTTCCCCCGGGTGCAGAAGCTATTTGGCAGCCAAGCAGGCGGAGTAGTCTCCTTTGAGCTGACTGGAGGAGCGCCAGCAGCTGAAATGATGTTCCAGGTCTGCACAACCTCCTTCGTGTCATTGCTGGCATGTGCCTGGAAGCGCACAAGAATCTGAAGCAAGCTCATGTTGCGCTGTTTAGACATGCTGGGTGGTTTTGCAACTGGATGTGCTGAACCGTGAGAACACTGCAAGGAGCATGGCAAGCATTGATGTAGCAGTGCACGTGTGCAGGCTCTGAACATTCCATTGGTGGCCCCCAGCCTAGGTGCTGTTGAGTCCCTCATCACGCGCCCAGCCACCACCACACATGTCGGCATGTCTCAGGAAGAGCGACAGGTACCCCTTCAACAACCCTTTTTTGGTCAACATTGTGCGGATTTGTGTTTGTCAGGTCCTGTAAATCGTTTTAATTTTTAATGAAGTTTCAGCTGCCATTTTCAATTCTTGAAAAAGCATATTGCTGCTATGTGTACATGTTATGCCAGTTTGCAGATTTGGACTCTGACACCTCGCCTGTTTTGCATTGATGTGCACAGCTTCGATTACTGCACAAAGATGACTATGGTGCAAGTCAGCTCCTGAGCTGCTGCATGTATCACAGTCTCAGGCTTTGATTGCAGAGATGCGGCATCAGTGATGGTCTGGTGCGTGTGGCTTGTGGCATTGAAGCCACACCAGATTTGATAGAGGACTTTGAGCTGGCCCTAGCCTCCATTGGTGGCAAAGCAAATGCCCTCAGCCTAGGCTCAAGCAACGGCCCAGCTCTGGGAGAAGTGTTGCAAAATATGATTGGTATTGATGAAGCAGCTCAGGCTGTTGAGGAATCTGGCCTGGGAAAAGCTCCATCAGATGGGTTTTCAGGCTCCCCTGACATCAATGTCTCCCAATTGAAGCAAAACAAAAACATTTTGCAGCAAATATGAAGCTAGTGGGCATCAGGTCAGCACATTAGCCTGTTCAGATTAGGTTTTTGCTAGCCGCGTTTGTATGCAGCCCTTCATACAAACTTGTTTTTCGCAGTCATGTTTCTCAGATTGCAAGAGTAGTGAAGCAAATTTTCGATTGCAGGGTCTTGTTACATGTCGCTGGCTCTATAGATCTAAGATAAAGGACAGGTCAGTGAAAATGTAGGCATTGCAAGGCAGTGGCACTCCAGGTCTTCTTCTCACTGGTTGCACCTGGTCCATTGAGATTGTTATTGCAGTTTGGGACTGAGTCACCGCCACAACATTGAAACATCCAGCGAGTCTAGTTGATAATTATGGCGTAACATGGCGCCTTTCAAAAAAAGGATCTACAACCACGAGACTTTATTCATTTACGCTGACATAAAGATCTTTGTTGTTTGAATGTGAAGAACATCCTGAACACAGGGACAGAATTTCAGTGTGGTCTAAACTTCAAACCACCATCGACTGCTTGAGACAGCGTTGTAGAAAATACAATGAACAACACGTCCCAGCCATCAGAATGTGATCAAAACGTGCCTGAACGCTCACTGACAAGCATCAAGCAACAGGACAGCCTCTAGTCAGTGTGCACCTGTCTGCGTTGCTAGGGGCATCAGCAGCCTGTAACTACTGGCTTGTCTAGACTGTCTGAGGGGGTGTCTCATGAATCCTTGACTCAATCATGCCCCTCATTATCAACCTGGCCATACTTGAAAACCTATTACTAACTACAAGAATCATCATTGCAAACCCAGCTAGTCCATTCATCAAAAACTGCTGTATGGGTGTTCGGCAGCAGTGAAGCAGAAAACACAAAAGCATCATTTGTTGTAAGGCAAAGCGCTGGAAAACATGACACACATTGAGTCTGGCAGGTAGCTATATTGCTGAGAAAGCCCAGCCAGCCAATCATCTCCTACCTTACATCAAAACCTGACAATAGATGTGATTGCTGCTGTACATGGAGACTTGAGGGCAATGCTCTAGCATGATGTCGTTAAAGACAGAAGGCTGCGGTATGCATGCCGACTTCCACATGTTATGGTAAACATGCACTGCCCAGAAGTCCTCATTGTGAAAGTCAAATTCTGGCTGAGCAGGAGAGCTGCTGAGGGCCTGTATAGTGTTAGCCCAGTTCAAAGGAGCCAACCGCTCTACTGGCAACAGATGTACGCCCGCACACTCAGAGCGGGGCGCCACAGGGTCTGCACATAGCAACCGATTGTACAGACTGGACACCAGGCGGGGCCCATTGAAACCCCACAGTGCGCCTGCAAGTCAACATTGACACCTTTGACACAACGTTGCTGGTGCAAGTAAAAGCATGTATGCTACCACTGAAACCAGGATGTTTCTTTGTTGTGCAGACACATAAGAAGTATCGATGACACTTCACAAAAGCATGTCGGCAGCGGAGTGTATGGTCGTGATATCATGCAGTGCTGCAGACTTGATGACTAGCATGCACGAAATGATATATTCAATATGTAATCTTGCGTATGTAAGACGCCGTCTTGTATTGTGGACATGGATAATCCTCAAGGAGAATCTCAGAGGTCTTTACCATTGAACTCTAGAGCAAAGGCGTTCATGAGCTGCCACATGAAAGGGTGTTTGGGAGGGAAGTTGAGATAGGCATTGTTGAGCCAGAAGTCTTCTCCACACTCTGCAATTGTGCACTGCATGGACAGAGCACCCTCCGCCAAGAACATCTTGTCTTGCAACGGTATAATATCCTGCAGGTACGAATGTTGACTGTAAGCGAACGATATGTCCTGATATGAGGTGTCCTTGGCAGTGGTTCAGAATGACTACGGCATACCAGATCTAAGTAAACTCCTCCATTCTTGTAAATTGCTGCCAGGCGCAAGGCATTTGCAATGTTCTGTTGTCGAAATACTGCAGCTGCCAGCTCTGGCGACTCCAGCCAGTGTTGCAAAGGCGTATTGGTAAGACAACTTGGGACATCCACCAGTCGTGCTGGGCTAGGCAGTGAGCCTGGCCAGGACTCTTTGAATTGCTCGATGTTATCAGTCAAAACAATAACGCTGTCGTTGCCTCGCTTGAGCATAGCACTCTCTACAGCACAGTTGAGCCATGGAGTCCTCACTGTTGTGCCGTAGAGCGCTGTGAATATGACTTTGCTGCCAGTATAGCCGCAGCCTGTGTCGGGTTCTACTGACTGTCCTTGCAAAACTTCCAAGTGATGTCGGTGGTGGGTTTGAGAAACTGCCTGGGCAAACACTATTTGCGCGCACAGCAGGACGCAGCCAAACCACGTTACGGCAAAAACCTCTTTGTACCCGCCTGCAAACAATAGCGACTTATTTCTGTGATCCAAGCGCAAATCACAACAACCAAAAGCGGATTTGTCGCGCACGGCGGCTAGCAAGGCTGACGTGTTGTAGGTTCCGTCAACGCAGACCATCGCTTACCGCTGGTGGGCTGCATCTACTGCAGGCCACACCCTGCACAGCAGCCACAAAATGCCCTCGACGCCAGCTTGACGACAAGGGTTTTGTTCCGTGAGGCACGAGAATGTTGAGGCTTCGGATCAACAAAAAAATCGTCGGGTGGCGGGTTTGGCAAACAGCGCCAGACTTGACTTTTTGGGCGCTAGGGCGCTAGGTCAAACGCGAGGGCGGCATGATCTGCTGGTACTTTCCTATCCACTACTATAATTACAACATCGGATCAGCTGACTGGACAGTAAACGTTGTTTGCGTAACTTCCACAGCCAGTGCGGAATTGTGGTTCAGCTTGTTGTACCAAGCGGCAGAATGAAAACACTCAATGCAAATCAATTGCAGCACGCTAGCGTTGGAAGCAATGCGCTGCGGATGCGCAAGCGCACTGCCGCAGCTCGATCTCGCGTTGACCGGACCAAAGCCATTGCAGCGCCGGAGCGTATGCAGCAGGAGCAGCAAGACACCATCAGATTGCTCGACCTCGAAAGAGGCGAAGAGAAGCGTTTGGAGCAGACCGACGCTTTCAAAGAGCTGGTGGCGCTCAACAAGCAAAAGCAATCCGTCAATCGGCCACAGCAGGTTTGTGTATGTCGAAACACTCAAACATCGACGAGGAAGCTCCGATGATTGAAAGAAGCACTCAGGACAAGAACTACACTGCAGGCTGAAAAGCTCGACTTCCGCCAAAGCCCAACCTTTGCAGACTGCTTCCCCAGCAGCGAGAAATGCTACAAGGAGGTCGATCACGAGGGTACCAAGCTGAGGGTGAGCTCAGTAATTCAAGTGGCGCTCAGCACTGTTTGAGCTTGTATGCCTCGTATTTGCCATGTGGGCCAAAGCAAGTCTCATACTGGCACATGCGCTGATCAGCTAAGCCTGGCGCACGCTGTTACAGGTTCCCTTCAGAAGGGTGCACTTGCAAGAGGCAAATGGGCACTTTGACTTATATGACACCAGTGGAGAGCAGGTGATGTTGCTTCTGACTGCGACCTTGTTATGCTGCCCGCAAGATGCATGGCACAATATGAGCGCAAGGGGTTATGACAGTTGCTGCGGCCATGGCGGCGTTTGGACATTTGCTGGTTAAACTATACAGTGTCTCGTCAAAGAGACAAGACAATAACCAAACGCTGCATGTGTGCATAAGATGCCAAATATATCTGAATGAAGACTAGACATGTTCTTGCATGTCTGAAACACGCAATTAGCATGTATGCAAGCCATGACCCATACCGCTGCCAGCAATGCAGCGCACAATAATTTCGGCTCAGTGAGCTTCTTATGACATGGCAGGGAGTGAATCCTAGGGAAGGGTTGCCTAAGATTAGAAAGGACTGGGTGAAGAAGAGGGAAGAGCGGGGTGACAAGGTGTTCACGCAGATGCATTACGCCCGTCAGGGTGTCATAACAGAGGAGATGGCATTCTGTGCTGCCAGGGAGAGATTGGAACCTGAGTTTGTCCGATCGGAGGTAGTTGCCTTTCCAGCCTTGTTGATGACACGTTAACCATGCCAAACGTACTCAATGTGTTGCTGACTGGCACAGTATCAAAGAAAAGCCTCCTGGCGTGGCAGACACATGCAGATGCTGCAAATTGGCCAACTGCATGTCTCAGCCTGCTGGCAGACTTTCAGTGCCTGTTGACTGCTTGCATGGAAATCGTAGCATCACAGCTTTTCAAACTCAGCAGTTGTCAACCTATCCATCATATTGTGCTTCTTTAACCTTTTTCTGGAGAAGCCAGACTGGTCTCGCACCTACCCAGCCTATTTCGTCACAGGATTTGATCACCACTTGTATTGCCACTGTTGTGCTGCTGCTGTTGCTGCTGCTCCTGATCGTGCAGCAAGCTTGCTATCACCAGCTCATAACTACTGCACTTTGTGTTCTGCTGGACCACTTTCCAACTACGGGACTCATGATCTGCTTAGTTCTGCTGGAACACTTTCCAACTTCGAGACTCAAACCCCTTCTCAACCCCATTTTTAATCCGCTTTCCAAAACCACTTCTCGAAACACTTCTCATAATTTGTGAAAAAAACAACATGGTGTGTAGGTAGCAAGGGGGCGAGCCATCATCCCTGCCAACAAGCGCCACACAGAGCTAGAGCCCACCATTGTGGGTCGCAACTTCCTGGTCAAGGTCAATGCCAACTTTGGCAACAGCGCTGTCAGCAGCTCCATAGAGGAGGTAACCCATACCCTTTACCCTGCGTTCATTTCGTCATTCCTTCATTTCTTAGAAATCAAGGTTGTTGGGCCGACTATGACCATTTGGCTTCTGAGAGTGCATGAATCAAGGCATTCATTGCTGTTTTGGGCCACAAGCTAGCATGTGCTTATAGTGCCATTGGTTGTAATGCATATCCAGTCATCAGCAATGCCAAGACCATAATCGTAGAAATTAAGCTGATGTAGCGATCAATGTCACATACCAGCTCAATTTCTGCTATTGCGGTTTTGGCATCGCTGACGGTCGATATGCATTATGACTGATGGCCCTGCAATCATGTGCTAGCTTCAAAAGTGTATTGATGTTTAGGACAAGACAATCAATTCACACACAATCGTCCTTAGCTT
>JAABUP010001747.1_pt1 | contig 44554 bp, 53 predicted proteins | sample 5559201 | NCBI WGS metagenome assembly JAABUP01 (sample SAMN10711887, study PRJNA513373) | rock metagenome | isolation source: Antarctica rocks | place: Antarctica
GAATTCGCTGTATCTCCTGGCTGCCTTGAATTGGTACCTGTGCAATGATTGTACCCGAGATTTTGAAGAAACAGAGAAGTAAAGGGAGAATCTGTTTTATTTGGCATGTGGATTCGGCCAAAGGTTTAATATAGCCCAGGCTTGAAGACCCGGTTTTTCTTCCCTTTGTAGACAAGGCCAGCTCAACAATTCAACGAAGCGAGCACCAGCCCTGCAAGGGTTTTCTCGATCCATTTGAATCTACTCAAAGATGTTTTGACAGGCTCCCAGTATCAACCCACTTCCAACAAAAGCGAAAAGGTCTCGCTCAAGCAACATGCTCTGATTTTTGTATAACCAGATTGGAAGGTTTTTCGAAATCATGTCGAGCGTCCAGCCAAGGACACTTGAGAGGCTTCCTTCCAGCCAGGAAGCAGCCGCAGGAGTAATCGAGCTCCAGCCACGCCTATCAGCTGCGGACTTCGATATCGATTTCAATGAGACAAGAGAACATGAAAAATGGACAGAAACAAAGATCATGTCGCACGCTTTGACACACGATGCAAATATATTGGGTCAGTACCTGGAGGTGGAAGCCAAGCTTGTACCGGATCCCATCTTGCGTATTCGGGGGACGCATAAAGGACAATATATGGAAGATGGCTATGGGCGATATGGGACGCAGGTGGACTTTGATCTGGTCATATCGTTGCGAGATCAGGTCGCTCACCGAGCACAATTCAAGATTATGGGCAACTCAAAAAAGGCATATCGGGGCACACGCACCAAGACCAACGCCTTGAGCAGAGATCCGGAAGCCTGCCTCCCCGCACCCTCTCTGGAAGACTGGTGCCGTGACTTCTGTGCGTACAGCAAAGGACCCAAAAGGTAAGAGACGTGTATCTCCGTGGACCAGTTCGCTCCAGCTGACGTTCGTTCTCGAATAGCTTCACCTTCTCACGCCAAGTTGGGGCTCTTCAAAAGACAGTTCCTATCCCAGACATCAAGAAGCTCCTCCGAGACGTCAAGTACAAAGGCGACATTGAAGTTACAGTAGAAGCCATCGATCAAACAACGACATTGACTTCGGACCCCATGATGGCTCGGACCCACAGGAACGTATTCTACTGGCTCCTATGGATCGTATTCTGGTTTCTGAGCAAGCGATGGGAGATTCTCGTCATCGAATGGCCGACCCGCTCCTCCCAACTCCCAGGAGGCGACCGAGGAGCAGGCGACATGGCCGCGGCTTGGGTCGAGAAGTGGCGAGTGCCCATCGCCAGAGCTGCACTGTACAACCTGCAAGAGAGGCTCTACTCGGCCGAGTACAGCGCACCAGGGCAAGCGTGGAAAGCACTGGGGGACTTTGATGAAGTCCGAGAATGGGGGGGTGGTGATGAAAAAGACGATGTCTGAGACAGATGGAAAGTACTGGTGGTGCTGGGGAAATAGACGTACCCACATGCATAACGAAATCAATAGAACAATTCATAACCCTAATGCAAGCAACCGGCGACACCGAGCGCTAGGCGCGGGAGGGCTTAGTCATCAGCCTCGGGTGTCGCTTTCTCTGCAGGAAACTGGCATACAGAATCAAACCCCGCACTGGCAACCAATCAGTCTGTGTTGGAGGGGTCATCTTTCCAACTTCCCTCCGATGGCGAACTTCCCGTCACCAGGGCCCGTCAAGTAGGTAAGTAGGATGTAGACTCACCAGCTCACCAACTACTTATATGTTTTCGGAGACGGGATGCCATGTGGTAATGGCCTCCGACGGGGCTCCGATCACTCCACTCCACTCCACTTCAAGTGAAATTCCGAGCCCAAGAAAGGAAGTCGCGTTCTCTGTTCGCTCGTATCCCGTCGTTCCTACTTTGTATATCTTGTACACTTGTCTCCTCGAATATCTCCTACATCCCACTGTGACCCAGCGACAATGCTTCTACCTACAAGGCATTGATACCTCGCCGAGTTTGTATACCGCTTGTGTGGGCGGCGACTCCTGACGTTGCCGTCCCGTAGTGATACTCAGTGGGCACTTCTTGAAACGAGCCCTTCCTTCTACACAGGCGAGATTCTGAGCGTCAGGTCATTGCCTCGCTACAGTCATCATGGCTTCTCTCGTCCTCCCATCTTTCATCCAAAGCCTTGTCGCCATCATTCTTTTCTCCCTTGTCTACTATGTTCACTGGGAGCTCACTGTTGGCGCATCTCGCCGGGCCATGATCAGCCAACATGGCTGCAAGCCCAACAAGAACAACCCAGAGCTCAATAGCTTTCCTCATAACATATTCAGTAATTATACCATCCTCGACAGCTTGAGGGCATTGGAGCGTGGCAACTTCCTTGCGAATGTCCGGGCTCGCATCACAAGACATGGCGGCACAACCATACATAACAAGGCAATGTTCACAACGCTCTACACGACGATGGAACCTGAAAATCTCAAGACAATCATGGCCTTGAACTTCAAAGAATGGTCTTTGGGCACTCGTCGAAAGACTGCTTTCTTGCCTCTCCTTGGTCACGGAATCTTCACAACAGACGGCGCTGCTTGGCAACACTCCCGTGAGCTCCTCAGGCCCAATTTCGCTCGTAATCAAGTCGCAGATCTCGATACTTTCGAGATCCATGTAGAGCAGCTGATCAGAGCAATCCCTCGAGATGGCTCAGCTGTCAATCTCCAAGATCTGTTCTTCGAGCTGACTATGGATTCCGCCACTGAATTTTTGTTTGGGGAGTCGACGGATTGCCTGGCCCCCGGGAAAGCTTCCGAGCACAGCGTTCGATTTGCAGACGCGTTCAATCGCTCACAAGAAAAGATTTCTGAGAGCTTCCGCCGGGGACCATTGGGCGATTTCTTTCGTTCTAAGAAGCAATTCAAGCAGGACGTCAAGACCTGCCACGATTTTGTCGATCACTTTGTTCGCAAAGGCTTGGAGTATCGAAAAACTCTGGATCTAAGCAAAGGGCCACCGGAGATCAAGCAAGGGGAACGCTACGTCTTCTTGCATGAATTGGTCAAAAGGACGGCAGATCCCATTCAGATCCGATCGGAGCTACTCAACATCTTCCTTGCGGGGAGAGACACCACTGCTAGTCTGTTGAGCGATGTATGGTTCGTCTTGGCTCGGAGGCCGGACATCTGGTCCAAACTGAGAGCTGAAGTCGATGACCTTGGAGGCAAGCAACCCACATTCCAGCAAATCAAGGATATGAAGTATCTGAAGATGGTGCTGAACGAAAGTAAGACTCTTGCCTCATTTGCTTGACCCTCACTGACATCCCATTCAAGCATTACGTCTGTACCCTGTGGTCCCCGGTAATTCTCGCCAAGCTGTAGTCGACACCGTCCTCCCGCTAGGTGGAGGTGAGGACGGAAAATCCCCTCTCTTCATACCCAAGGGCCAGATTATGCAATGGTCTCTCTACGGTATGCACCGCCGTAAAGATTTCTACGGCGAAGATGCCGAGGAGTTCAAGCCGGAGAGATGGACGACCTTGAGACCTGGATGGGTGAGATCACTAAACTCAAGAAATAACCAGGAGACTGCTAACCGTAGGGATAGGAATATCTACCCTTCAACGGCGGACCCAGAATCTGCATTGGCCAACAATTCGCCCTCACAGAAGCCAGCTACACCACCGTCCGTCTGATGCAGGAATTTGCGAGCATCGAAAGCCGAGATTCGAGGCCGTGGCGGGAGTGGATCACGCTGACTTGTGCGATACATCAAGGGACGCTCGTTGGGTTGACTCCCGCATAAACGCTTGCTGCCGTCTTCGGCTCGAATGAGCCCTGTACTATAGCCATCATTGCTACGACACCGAAGACTTCAATGGAGAGAATGGCGGATAGGATTGTGATGATCCATTGAGCTACAGGCATCTCCAAACTTTGCTTGCGGTGTCTGGAAACGCGCCGATCCCTAAGACTCTGGGGCTTCACATACAACAGCAGGTGTTGTCCTGCATCAGTAGCTTGGAGCCGGCTTAGAAGCTTGGACATGGGATGATTGCTGAAGCGGTGAAACGCCACATAACTTGCATAGTCACATAGCTATCATCCCAGCATTAGCGAGCATAATGAGCATTATTCAGTTTCAACCATGCATGACCTATCGTTCCAATCTCTCTAGCATTTCATCATTATGATCATTCTCATCAAACCGATACAATCTCATATCTCAACATCTCATCTCCGCCATCAACTTCAGCAAGCCGCAGGCCAAGTCGCCCAACCCTCTCTACTCCAACCACCCATCTCAACTCAACTCAACTCAACTCAACTCAGCTTTCCCCACACAACCCCACACAACCCCACACACCCCCTCCCCTCCCCTCTCACCAACTCTCCCTCCCACTCTCCCTCCTCAAACTCTTCCTCACCCCGCTCCCCAACCCCTTCAACCTCCCCGCCCTCTCCTTCGCCAACCCCCTAACCCTCTGTCCGATTTTCTTCCTCTCGCTGGTCGTCTCGGGCCTAGGTGATGTGGCTGATGCGTCGTCAGCGGTAGTAGTAGTATCGCCACCACCAATGGCGTTGTCGATGGTAGGGGGAGCTGCATGTGCTAGAGATAATGCGGAGGCTTTCGCGCGAGCTTTCGCATTGCCTGAACAGCGGGCTGAGCGGCGTTGTTCGACTGTATTTCTATTCCCAGCCCCAAACTTCACAGCACCGACATCTTCCACACTACCATGCTCAACCTCACTCCCACGCTCCCCCTCCTTCCCTTTCCCCTTCCCCTTCACATCCGCACCCGCACCCCTCATCTGCCGTATCCGTCTCAAATCATCAGCTTGCGCGCCCTGGATCTGAGAGGCGCGGACGTGGTGGGAGGGGTGGAATGGGGATGGGGATGCTGAGAGGGTGGTGGGGTGGTGGTGAGGGGAAGGGGGAAGCAGGGAGGGATGGGAGGTCTGGCGGTTGAGGGAGCGGGCGGGTATGGGGGGGGAGGGGGAGGGAGGGGGGGGAGTGCTGCGGTAGGCGGGGTGGATTTCGGATTCTGGAGGGGTGAGTGGATGGCCAACGATAGGAGAGGAAAATGTTTCGGAGCTAGGGAGTGCGGGACTGCTTTGGTTGCTTCGTTGTGTCGTCGTGCTTGTAGTCTGCGTTCGCTGACGACGGATCATTTGAGTGGCGGATGTTTCGGGGCCGTCGTCGGTGCGAGAGGGATTGGATTCGACGGTCTGGAGTTTGGGATTGTTCCTTATGATCATAGGCGAGTTCCTGCCAGTTGGCGGACTGCGGGGAAATGAGCCTAGGATTGGCGATTGTGGGCCGAGGACTTCGTGGATATCTAGCATGGATTCCTGGGCTTCGTCGTAGATGGGGGAGAGGTTGAAGGTTGGTGAGGAGGGAGTGTTGCCGGGCGAGATTTTCGGAGAGGAGTGCGATGGGAAAGAGTGGGATGGGTGGACGGTTGGTATAGATCCGCGGACTGGACCGTCCATGGGAGGGAATCTGAATGAATACAGTGACGTGGGGCTGTTGGGCGCCATGGTCATTGGAGAGGAGGCCATAACCTGGTTCGCTGGAAATCTGGGGGAACCCGGGCCATCGATGGGAGAGTAATTGATGTTGGAGAACGTAGGACTTCTGCAGGCCCTGACCTTTGAGGAGGACGCGACTGCATTTTTTCGGACCCTAGGAGATTTCGAGGAGGATACGTGTGTAATGATCTCGTGGGAAATTTGTCTATTCAACCGCTCGGTCGGGGACATTGAAGCCGGGCCTTCGAATCCTTTCTCATCCGTTTCGTCTCTCTCCTCATTCGAGCTGTTGTCGAGATCGAGATGGCACTCTCCCCAAGATTCTATGTCTGATCTTTGATTCTTGAGGATATGCGGCGGTGCTAAAGATGATGACGAGGTTGAAGGTCTGTGTGTCAAAGGGATTCGCTCCCTCCTTTGCTGGCAGCCAGGACAAAGATTCTGGCTACTGCTTCTCGAATCATTTGTTTCATCTCTCATTTCCTGGCCTATCCCGGCGACTCCGTGGATTTCTAGTCCTCTTTCCTGCTCTGCCGTTTTCTCGTTTGAAGGGAATCTTTTCTCGAGTCGAGCGCGCATTTTTCGGCCTTGCCAGAGGAGCCAGGCAACGGCAGCACTGCCAATCACACCTACAGTGCCAAACACACCAACACATACGATCATCGTCTTCACACCTCCAAGGCCGCCATATCGATGAGCGTACACTGCTCCCAATACAATCGCCACCGTGACGGCAAGGAGACTGATCTCGAAAACAACGGCCAGTACTAGAAGCAGGATCTTGTGGCTTCCAAGCAACCACTTATACTTTAATGGCCGATCCTTCACAGAAGAACCGATGACCGAAGCACTAGATCGGTGAGACAAGGCGCGGGCCAATGTCTCTGGACCATGAGCTGCAGCAACATAGTGTGGATAGTCTTCATACGATAGCTGAGGTGCGGGAACAGAGGGATGGTTTCGAGTGTCTGCCCAGGGTGGGAGGCGCGAGCCCGGAAGAAATCCCGTAGAGGCAGCCATGCTAAGTCGGTGACACAGCCGGACCAAAAGATCTCTTGTAGCTCTCCGTCAGCTCCTTTGATTAGAGCCACCTCCCCATACAGTCGAGAAAGCAATTCCAGCCGTAGGAAATACCTCGACCGCTTCCATGATATTGATCCACATGTTCGACGTTGGAGGAGATAAGAAAAGCTGTTGGCGGATGTCGTAATTCAAGGGCGTCCTTTAAGGACGTCCTTTAAGTACGTAAAGGAGACTGAAGTGGGCCCGAGGAGGACAAGCGGTGCGAAGACAAGGATAGCGAAAAAGATGACAAAAGCACGAGCGTATGGCCAATAGAAGCAGCGTAGGATTTGCAATATGACCAAGCATTACTGTAAGTACGGTTCGTCGTAGCCTGCACTTTAAGATGTAAACACTCAGTACTGTCGAACACAGAGCCCACTTCCCCGCAAGCCCTACTTCGAAGTCAAAGGGACTCCTTGACCCTTATCCTTTTCGTTCCCTGTTTTCCCTCTGCCTCTTCTCCTTGGCCGCTTCTCTACGTCTTCGTTTCCAAGCGCGATTGTTCTCGCCTCGATGCTCCCAGAACCATTTCGAAAACTCACTCTCTGGCTTCTCTTCTTTGATCTCCGGCGTTCTTGACTTTTCCTTGCTGCCTGACGTAGCTATAGCCTCCATCTCATCTTCACTCTCGCTGATGTCGGAAGTACCTTCCCAAATTGAGCCAAACGTCTTTCCAGGAGCAGCCGTATCTGGAGTTGGTGCCGCACTTCGCTGTCGCCTTTGTCGGATATCCTGTTGCGTGAAGGGTGTTTGCGGAATGAGGAGGCCCTGGCTTTCACCTTCTTCTGCGTCTGGATCAAAAAACTTGAAGGATGTAGAGACCTCCAGATTTGGTTTCTTGGGTGTGTGAGAAGCGGCGGTTTTTGGCCTCTTGAAGAGAGCTTCTAGCGGGTGGACTTCGTTGGTGGACGGAGCCGATGTCGGAGGTGGCTCTTGCGGAGGAGGCGTGGCAGATGATCGAGTAATTGAAAGCCTCTCTACTCGGTCGACTTCCACTCCATCATCGCCACTTATCCCTAGCCCACTCTTCACCCTCTTAGCTCTGATTGTTTGCGCCTTTTTGGGTATCTCTGGTGAGTTTCGAGATGACGCAGACTCATCTCCACTATCAGAACTTGAAGTGCCACTCGATGATGTTTCATCATCAGCAATAGGGATGTGTGGCTCCGGTTTTATAGGACTTGTGATTTGAACGGAAGGTGCCTCAAGCCTGGAAGATCTTCTTGATCGTGGCTGCTCAGCTTTCCGAATTTCTAGTCTCATTTTACTGGCCTTGGACTTCGCTTTGGCGCGGTCTGATGGTGCTTCCAATATGTGACCATCTATGTCGACCCACCCTTTCCCGTCAACAAATTCTACAGCGGCTTGCTTTCCCTTGGCGCTAGGTTCGTCACGGAGGAAGCTCGCATGCTTTGTAGTATTTGCAAACTCGTGAACGACAACATCATGAGTAGATTCGCCCCTCTTCCTCTTTCTCACCTTGCCAGCTTTGGGCTCACCAGAAGTTGCAACATTGGGAGGGAGGGTTGTTTTGAAAAGGCATTCAGCATCACCTGTGTCAGCTGTTGAATTTGTAGTTGCCTTTGTGTCAGATTTTCCCCTCAGACGCTTCGAAGGTTTCGATTCGCTGGAAGGCTCTGTCCAACCGCGCTTGACCTTACGATTGTGGAGCTCATAGCCGGGGAGAACGCCCTCTTCCCTTCCCTTCTTTTTTTTTTCCTTTGTCCTCATCTCCGCGTTTTCCGGTTCCCCTACTTGAGTGTCGTTGGCATTGGTTCTCTTCTTCGGCCGTGCCTCCTCGATTCGCATTTTCGATCCCTTTAGTGTAGTTCCGTTCAGCTTCTTCCTCAACTTGTCTGCCTCCATATCTGGTAGTTCAAGGTAGCCGTAAGGATTTTCTGGGAAGGTCTGTATAGAGTGGAAGGAGATATTCGATGCCTTCTCAAGCAGGGGCCTAGCTAGGATAATTGGTAAAAGTTGAGAATTCAAGGGGGAAATGTGTAGGCGCTTGCCCGGCGGCATGAAGTCCTGGTTTGATCTCAACGCCACATAAGCATGCTAATGATGAAAGTATCACTTCAACATCTAGAGTAGACTATTCTGGGTAGCTGACGATGTCATGTCTGCAAATGACGGCGAAGGCACGGATCGAGAGCGTGGGGTGGAGGGGTGCGAGTGGAAAGTACTCTGAGGATTGCCTCGGTCCTTCCCGCTAGCTGGCCCCCCGCAGCGAATCGCCCCAGCCCCTGGAACGTGCACTAGACCGTGTTTCAGCTGTTGCATCTTAGAGGGGATCTTGGATCTTTCAGCAACTGACTTTACTTTGTACATGCAAGAACGTAGAGACTCTACATACCGGCCATGTACGACAGTCCATGCATACAAGCCTGATTCCTGTAATCGCATTGTGAGTCTTCCCTCTCATGATTAGGTAGTTGGTCCTGTAATCGCTCCGAGAATTCTATGGCGTTCCAACCGTTCAAGGACAGTGTGACAGACTCTCTGCTGGCTTTGTCATGTCGTTCGACTGGCACAACAAAGTACCCAGGACCGAACTCTAGCATGGATTCAGAAAAGCCTCTGCCGTAATCTACTGCTAGACAAGTGACAGCAATGGCTGTAACGCTGTCTGTCTGGGCCCAAATGCAGCCTTCAGCAGAGTGAGGATGCTTCAAAACATAGGTGGCACAGCCGAGGATACCAAGGTGTCTCATGCGGGATAGATTGATCGCATCTGCCCAATCGACTGCCCACACCATAGTCCATGGTAAGTAGTTTGGCTTTTCGTGCGATTTCTGGGACCATGCTTGCCAGGCGCACTGTGCAAAGCTTGTCGTTTCTCTCTAGCATTCCAGTCGCGGAACATCTGATCCACTATCTCAAATGCCGTCGAATATTTAGGGCAAGCTTGAGAAGATTCCGAGGAATCTAAGTCGTGAATGTTGTTGGCTACGGAGATGGGCTGCCAATTGATCTTCAAATCAATGATTGAATGATTCGAGATCTACATCTTAAAGTAGTCTCCTCTTATGCGAGCTTTTTTGCATTCAATGGACGAATAATCCGATGTTCTAGCTAACCTTATGCCTTCCCCAGCATGTATGTCGATTCGCTATAAAAGCATGTTTTGTCATCATGCTATCAATGCAATCAGAATGAGATTCAAGGCAGTTGTCATTCGCTCCCCGTGGGGTGTATAATTGAAAGAGAACGAATGTCAAGTATTCAAGATCTTGCCTCTCGACTTTTCTGGTCATTTTCATCTCTACACTCGAATAGTGATGTTGAAGGTCGCCGTCGAGCATTGAGCTCTACCAATTCTGCCAGCATGCGAAGCGGGGTGGCAATGTTCGCATGCTGGTAATGCCTGTCAGTCCGATCATCAGTGCTGGTCAGAAGCAGCCTCAGGAGGCAACCAAGACATGGAGATTCTGAAAGAAAATGGCAATCTTCTTGGAAGTTCAAGTGTCGCGGCAGGAATGGACGCACTAGACTGACAGACACAAATCGACTTCCACAGAGCAGCATGGATGGCAAGAATAAAAATTCCTTTCAACTGGACTCCCGTGATCCAAACAATCAGCTTCCAAGCCCTATGACCGTGGGGTTCCCGGCAATGCAACCTACCACGTCGTCATTCGTTGTGTCTATCCTGCTCCTCGGAGGTCTACGAGATTCGTCAAGGACACTGTCTAGTGAACATATGACAATCCGCAAAAGACAATACTGGGAGGATGCGCTTGCCTACTTTCGGCATAAGAGTGGAAAACATGTGATTACGTGCATCAAGCGCTGCAAGACAACAAAGCGTTTCGTTGGCTATCCGCAGCATCGGATCGCGCTTGTCAAGGCTCCATTGGTTTGCCGAAATCCATGTTCTTTGCATGAGCTGTGATGGATGAGGCAAGTCCAATTATCAAAGGCGGGGTAAGGGTGCGAATGACAAGGGGAATGTCAGTTCCCTGCATCTCATAGCTTCAAACGATGCGACTGAGGCTCTACTTCATGACAACGCTGAAATTGAGGATAAGCTAATACCATGATTTCTCATTCTCTAATTGGCTCGGATGCTGGGCTGTTCCGGTCGGTTCACGCATCAGGAATTTATTTGGTGGTCATCTTCTCCATCACATGCATCTTCAGGATAGGGAAGAAAGCGCCATGCAAGGACATGGCATCACATGAAGCTCCGTACCTAGGACTTGGTTCCCCTGAATCGTCAGCCAATCAAAAGCACATCCCAACGATGCGGGGAAAGCACTTATCCAGTACCACACATAGCATGTGATGCCTTGTGGCAACACGAGCCGATCTGGATAACACCGAATCACATCTGAGCCAGGGTGTCATCAGCCAAGTGACGCACGTAACACTGGGTCGGGCCGATGGAGAATTATCGTGAAGTATTTTGAAGTATAAAGTCACCATTGGTGCTGGACTCACGACATTCTCTCCATCACCCATCTCTTACAGGCTGTTCGGAGAGAACACCAACTCGACAGCGATCATGCATTTCTCAAACGCTTTCTTCATGCTGCTAGGCGCTGTCTCTGGTGCAGTAGCTGCTTCGATGGACGACTGTCCAGGATATACAGCTACCAACGTAGTCCGCTCTGCTACCGGTTTGACGGCAGACTTGACTCTTGCCGGACCAGCATGCAACGTCTACGGCTATGATCTGGGAGCACTGAAGCTACTAGTGGAGTATCAGACAGGTGTGTGCTCTCATACCTGACGAGTGTTCTACAATTAACACAAACTCTCCAGATACTAGACTTCATGTGATGATATATGATGCTGCGAAGACAGTCTATCAAGTTCCAGAATCGGTCTTCCCTCGGCCCTCCTCTGATGGAGTCAGCTCCAATGACTCTGCCTTGGCATTCTCGTACATCGCTAAGCCTTTCTCATTCGGCATCGAGCGTAAGGGTGCATCGGACGCAATCTTTGACACCACCGGTGTACCCCTGATCTTTGAGTCACAATATCTCCGACTCCGCTCATACTTCCCTTCAGATCTGGGGAGTCCTAATTTGTATGGGCTCGGGGAGCATACTGATCCATTCAAGCTCAATACCACTGACTACATTCGAACTCTCTGGTCTCGAGACGCTTATGAGATCCCACCGGGCACCAACCTTTATGGTAATCATCCCGTTTACTTCGAGAACCGTGGCAATAACCAAGCCCACGGTGTCTTCTTACTCAACTCAAATGGTATGGACATCAAGATCAACGGAAGTGCTACTGATGGCCAGTATCTCGAGTACAATACGCTCGGAGGAGTGTTTGATCTCTACTTCGTTGCGGGGCCAGGACCGCTTGACGTAGCTAGACAGTACGCCGAGATCGCCGGTACGCCTGCCATGATGCCATACTGGGGCCTAGGATTCCATCAATGCCGTTATGGTATGCAAGATATTTACGAGGTCGCCGACGTGATCGCGAATTATAGCGCCGCTGACATTCCTCTCGAAACCATGTGGACAGACATTGACTACATGGATGGCCGTAAAGTCTTCACTTTGGACCCTCAGCGATACCCATTGGAAAAGGTCCGCGAGTTGGTGACTTATCTTCATGACCATGATCAGCACTACATCATGATGGTAGATCCCGCAGTCGCTTACCAAGACTATCCTGCGTTCAATAACGGGGCTGATCAAGGCATCTTCCTCAAATACGCTAACGGATCCATATATCAAGGTGTCGTCTGGCCTGGCGTTACAGCTTTTCCAGATTGGTTCAACGATGCTACACAAGCCTACTGGAATGGAGAATTTGACAGTTTCTTCAATGGCGACGACGGAATCGATATTGACGCGCTTTGGATCGATATGAATGAAGCGTCAAACTTTTGTAGTTTTCCATGCAATGATCCCAAAGGTTATGCGGCGGCGAATGGATTCCCTCCTACGCCACCTCCGGTACGTCCTGGCTCGCCAATTCCACTGCCTGGGTTTCCAGCCGACTTTCAACCTCCTACAGGCTATGGACGCAGCTTGGCGAAGCGACAATCCACCAAAGGGAGCATGCTCGGCCTACCCGGTAGAGACTTGCTCTATCCACCTTACTCAATTCACAACGCCGCCCCTAATGGTTTGAGCGACAAAACCCTGAACACCGACCTTGTACACGCTGGCGCTGGGTATGTCGAATATGACACCCACAATCTTTACGGTACTATGATGAGCAGCACCAGCCGTGGCGCCATGCTTAGCCGTAGACCATCGCTGAGGCCCTTGGTCATTACGCGAAGCACCTTCGCTGGAGCCGGCACGCAAGTTGGACACTGGCTCGGAGACAACGCTGCAACATGGTTTGACTACCGTATTTCGATCGCCGAGCAACTGGCCTTTGCTTTCATCTATCAGATCCCCATGGTCGGCTCAGATGTGTGCGGTTATGCAGAGAATACAACTGAGAACCTGTGCGCTCGATGGGCTATGCTTGGGGCATTCTCACCTTTCTACCGCAACCACGCCGAAGACCGGTCCATACCTCATGAGTTCTATCGCTTTCCGCTCGTCGCAGAAGCTGCTCGTAACGCGATCGATATACGCTATCGCCTACTGGATTACATTTACACAGCCATGCACCAGCAGAGCGTGGATGGCACGCCGCTTCTCAATCCTATGTGGGCTCTCTACCCCAATGATGCCAAGACCTATGGAATAGATACACAATTCTTTTACGGGTCATCTGTCCTCGTTTCTCCAGTCATAGATGAGGACTCTACAAGTGTGTCAATCTACCTTCCGGACGACCAATTCTATGACTTTTACACTCATGAAGTTGTTTCTGGAGGAGCTACTTTCCACGACCTGAATTACGTCAATTTCACCACAATACCCCTTTACGTTCGTGGTGGATCCATCATACCCATGCGTAGCGAGAGCGCCAACACCACGACGAATCTACGAACAAAGAGCTTCACTATCCTCGTAGCTCCTGGCTCGGATGGAAGTGCTAGCGGGAGTCTGTATCTCGATGATGGCGTCTCGCTTGCACAGCCGGCTACCTCCGAGATTGACTTCAGCTACAACAAAGGGGTCTTCACAATGGGTGGCACTTTCGGATACAACAATGGCCAAGTTGGAATCTCGAACATTCTGGTCATCGGACAGAACAACAAACCATCCCGTGTGAGTGTTGGTCGCTCGGCTGTGGTTGCGAATGATTGGAGCTTCAATACAACAAGCCGGGTGCTGAACTTTACTCGCAACATACCATTGACAGGAGGCTTTACGTTGAAGCTAGATTAGGCGTGATTGAGTTGGACTAGGGTCGCTGAGTTGGATTGGACTCGAAACATGCATGCATTGATCTCAGTAGGTAGTATCAGAAGAGCCTGAAAATATAACATCGGACTTCCATTCACATTGAAAACAATAGTGCCAAGACTGAGCTAACCCAATCTGAATTATGGATTTTGTAATTTTTGATCCCCCTGCACTCGGGTCCGATCGCATGTAACCTTAATTCAGCCCTATGAGTGTCAATCTTAGAACTGGATAAATTCAACATCCCCCTGTGTCTCAATGATCACACAAAATGACAAGAATCATCCCATACAAAAAATACTCCGAATTGAAATTCGCACAGTTTCTGTCTACAAAGTCTTTTCGTAAAATTGCTTTTAGAAGTTTCGCTATGACAGTGACAGTGCTCCAGGGATGAGCTAAACCTCTTTTGAATTTTTGATCCTGTAATTTTTGATCCAGCGGAGGCGGGAGCCCATATTTCCAGTCTAAAGATGTGAAACCTTAAACCTTAATTATATCCCGACTCGAGATGCTTAATGTCAACAAACAGAATCTGCCTATGCATTTCGAGAATCATCCACAATGACAAAACACACTCCATTGAAAATCTGCTCAGCATCGAAGTGTGCACAACATTTGTATACATTATTTCTTCGAAAAATCGCATTTGAGAGTCGAGCTTTGAGAATGGCAGGACAGAGCAGAGCTAAACCTCTTTGGAAGCGGGCGCGGGAGTCAGTCGGGGCCAGAGCGCTAATCTCTTCAAACAGAATCTGTCCATACACTTCGGGAACCACCAACAACGACAAGAAAAGTCCAATTCTAAACTTACTCAGCAACGAAATGCGCATAACTTTCGTATACATTGTTTTTTTCGAAAAATCGTTTTTCAAAGTCTTGCTGCGATGAGAAGCAGAGGGGCTGAGCTAAACCTCTTCGGAATTTCAGATTTCGTAATTTTTGATCCCAGCGGACGCGGGAGTCCAGACATGTGAAACCTTAAATTTAGCACATCTCTGAGGTGGACAAGATGAACATACTTATGCCTCTTGACAAGCATACGATATGATAAGAATTAGCCCATATAAAATATACTCAGAATCGAAATGCGCAGAGCTTTTGTATACAAATTCCTCTCATCAAACGTAGTATTAGAATCGCTTGCGTTGACTGCAAGGCATGGATTCAGCATCAAAATGTAGGGGGTTTCCAATTTGAAGGTGAAGACTTCTACTGTTCTGAAGGTCATCTACATGAGTCATTGATATAGTCCGTGGAGAGGTACGATACAACGCATCATTGCCATTTGCTGGTGATGGGAAAAACATTCTACGGAGATATTCGCGACAGTGGTTGCGAGTCACACATCTGGTGAAGCACCAAGGATAGCAGAGACTATGACAGAGAACACAGAGGTTTGACTACCGTCAAGTCCAATTATCATTGCCACATTACTGACATGAAGATATTGTTACCCTCCAGTCTCTCGCCTTCTTCATCAATCACCTCACCTCTGCCCCCTACACTGCCTTCTCCATAGGACCTGACCGTTGTTAAAACACACACCCATAATCATCACCAGCTCATCTCGGCCAGCCAAGGTCAACTCTTGTCCGAAAGCGCGCATCCGTTACCACTCCTTCAGCTCTCTCAACTCCCTCTCCCTCTGATCCCTCAACCTCTCAATCTTAATCTGAAACCACATCTCCTTTCTCCGCCACCATACCCGCTCCCTATCCTCATCTTTCGTTGCTCTCGACCACTCCACTAAAGACGACAATTCTCCAGTCAGCAATCTCTTTTCCACGTATGCTTTGAATCATGAGATGCAACACCAATACGCCCCACATATCAACCCCCATCCAATGCACCAAAAAAGAAAATCAAAAACCCACCAATATCAGCCATCAAACTCTCCTCCCTCGCCTCAAAGATCCTCCAAATCTCACTCAATCGCGCCAAATAGCAATTCGCGCAGCGAGCGCGCACGGAGCGAGAGACGATCGTTTTGATCTCGAGATCCTCAGGGCCGGCGGAGCAGGTGGGCGTTTGGGAATCGTGCTCGATGTGGCAGGGCTGCGTTATGGTCGTGTGGTGGGGGTGACGGCAGGTCGAGTGGACGTGTTGGGTTATTGTGCACATTGTGGATGTGGGGGGTGTGGTTGGATGGGGGGGCGGTGGGTGTTGATTTTGTGAGTCTCGGTCGACCGTGGGATAGGAGGTTGGAATGGAGGGTTTGGAGTTGTAGGTCGATTGGCTGATGGTGAGGCGGTATGTATAGATGTTGGACCTTTGCGCTGTTGTTGATGTTTAAGCCTGTGTTGGCAAGTGTGATAGCGATTGAGCTAATTGGGGTATGGCGTCGGGGTTTTGGACCCTGCATGTTTGTCAAAAGTATTCACATGTGATTATACCTTCAAAGCTGCACACTTGCCATTCGTGCATGATTGGTAATAAATCCTAGATACAGATGTCAGCTTGGGACTGTGTATAGAAAATCTATCATCAAAGAGGACTTAAAATATGATCCAGGAGAAGGAAAGCGTCGGAAGCCTGTCGTTTTTATGCAAAAATAGGAAAACCATCGTAATGAAGACATCTGATTAAGGCTTTGTATGACATTCAGTATGGCTGGGGAGAAGTAACACGTGTTTCGAAGAGGAAAAGGGGTCAGAATCTTCTGGGAGCCATTTGGCTATGGGAGGACAGCATCAGCCAAGGCATTGCAGTGGCACCTGGCCGTCAGGCTTCATTTGATCGAGGGGGGAGCAATGGTTGTATTAAGGAGGTAGGAGGGTCTAAACCCCTCCTACTCATGTATATAGGGGTAAAAACCCCATCTGCTTTAGATGTCAGCAACCTTCGATCCTCAGAGCGTTGTGAGATGTAGATCTATTACCCCTACCAAAGACGAACACAACCCAACCCAACCCAACCATCATCCCTCCTAGCTCCAATCAATATTGGCCCTCTGCACCCGCAAATACCGCAGTCCCTGGTCTAGAACGGCGCGGGCCTGCTGGTATTCGAGGTCGGTGGCGCTGGGAGCCTCATTCTCCAGAAAATGCTGGAAATTATCGAAAAAGGATTGCTCCATTTTATTGAGTTCGTGGACGAGCGCAAAATTGTCCAGCATCTTGTAAAAATAGCAACTGGTACAGCGTCTATGTGATGAAGCGAGCCTGAGTCAGTACATGTCTTTTCTAGTTCAGGTTCTTGAACTGTGTGTGTGAAATGAGGGCGAGCTAGGTGTATTGCTTCTGAGGACAAGATGCATGACTGAATCTTCAATGCCAGTAATAAAGACTAAGGGGATGGGAAAGCTCGTACTGGTTATCAGGTCCCGGAAATTCGGCGCGGCCGACTTCAATGTTCTGGCTGGTACAAGCCATGGTGCCATTGGGTTGGTGGCCGGCATGCCGGCACAAGGTAACGAGCTCCTCGTGCCGGAAGTGGCCACATTGGTGGTGATAGTAAGCCATGATGTAACACATTGTGGGGTGCAGGAAGAGTTGGAGGATTGCCTGGTTGTCGCGGTGGCTATGGTGTTGGAGGAGAGAATGGGCTGCGGCGCTGAGCTTTGTGGTTGTTTGAAGACTGGTACCAGAATTAGAACGATAGTGGATTAGAACAGTGGTGAACAGTGGTGTCTGGTTTCGTGAACGAAAAGAACTGGTTCAAATGTTGCTAGTAGTCAGGATGGCTGGGAATGCAAAATAGCACAAGCAAGACAGGTGCTATGTTTACCTGTGATGAGATTCGCCCTGTCCTTAGGCGGCCTCCATCATGGCCAGAATTTTCCAGTCCTGGAAGCCATCATACAATGTGCAACTTCCTATCCATATCGTTACTCATGTCACTTTCATTCTAAGCACAATGCAATGGATATAACAAACAAGGGAAAGAGAAGTGTCCTTTTTCTGCTATTTTCCAATTTGCAATTACTAAAAGAGCTGGCAGAACAGCAGCACTACATACCTTCACCACGGGAGGAAACTATCACACCACTCCAAGAAGCGATCTCCCTTATAATGATCACCTTCAAAACCTTTCCAGAAATCATCTGCTAGCTTGTCCATCAGCCAGTCCCTCATCTCTTTCAAATTCTGAAGGAACTCTGTGATCTCCTGGACGGTGTACAAGCCAGCCTGCTCCCACTTCGCAATCTTTGCCTCGTCCTGCTCGTACAAGGTCTGTACCTCTGCTGTCTTGATGAAGTAGGTTGCTTCGTCCATGGTAAGTGGGTAGGAAGATTTACTTACTTGGTTGTGTGACAAAAGGCAGTCTTGCACAGAGAAACGAGAATCGAGGAAGAATGTTTCGCCAGAGAGTCTCTTGCCCGATAAGCCGCAAGAGATGGAGAGGGAGATGGGGGCTTTGGCTACATTTGTAGGTGAGCACGTGGACAAGGATTCTTTCAATACTTTGTTCAGGATCTAGTCACACATTGAGTCAATGCTTTTGTACTCTCATGGGCTTTTGCACAAAGGGCTCAGTCATTCATTGTCAATTGTTCTAGAAGGACGACCAAACTCACTACCAGCCATTTCCACCATCCCTAATGCCCAGGCGACCATAAGCCATCGCATCCCGCAAGGTCCTCTGATACGGTCTCTTCAGCAGATCCCGCTGCTCTTGGTATTCCGTCTTATTCCTGATAAGTTGGTCGTCGAGCTGCTTCTGGGTATGTTTATTATATTTATATTTGTCGATTATCTTCTCCTCATTCTTCTGGAACTTGTTCTGTAGGTCCCTCCTTTTAGCAGGGTAGCATGAAGAACCGCAGGAGGGGCCTTCGGCCGGAACCTTCGTCGTACCTGCGTTCTGCGTCAAAGAACAGTATGGCACACCGGTATCAGGTTTTCTCTTAAAGCCCGGGCACTGAGAGAATATGTTGATGTGATAAAGACAACCGCAGTGAACATGGATGTGACCTTCTATTCTGCACATGTTTGTTTTTTGTTTTGATGTTAAGAGTGTGGAGAGGAAGAGGTGTTATGACAAACCCAGCTCGAGAACTTGAAGGTCACATCATCTTCAATCGCGCGTTTAAAGCATGAATCAACACGTCGATCACTCTTTGACGTACCCTACGTACGTCAAAGGCATTGTTCCTGTTATTATGTGGCCCCATTGACTACGAACAAACCGCTTTTGGCAGGCTTTGGGCCATCTCGGCATGCGGGATTTCATGAATAACACGCGAAAGCACTAGTGTCCTTGAATATATCAAAAGCAATAGCGTTCTTCGGGACGTCTAAGCTAGCTTTGAGCATTGATAGTTCGCAGATATAGCTCTTTCTTTGTCAATCTGGAGCTATTGGTATCGCTGTAAAATGGAAGCTATTCGGTTTCTAGCCTTCTCACCAGAGCACAGTCATGGTTCCCTGTGCATACGATAGTAGGCACATGTCATTCCAAGATGTTCTTTGAGTACTCGAGCATTGATGCTCACAAGATTTCGGATCAAAAGCGCCAAGACTATTCGTCCTCGACCACCGGGGTTCTTACTCATTGTCAGTCATTTGAGCCCTCGACCTTCTGCCGATCGCACATCCAGGTGCATGTCTTGTGACAGCTGATCCTCAGGTTTTGGCGGAGGATCATGGTCCTCCACTCCAATGGCCCTATATCCAAACTTTTGCTGTAGCTTAAGTGGACTTCCCATTGCCTATGATGTTGCATGAAGTGAGTTGTGGCTTTCTATGATAACAGGTAAGCAAAATTTATGGTCCCTTATACTTTGATCGTGCGACGTCCTAGTAACCACAGCGCCGGCGTGCGACGACATAGCATGATCTCAGCCAGGCTTTCCCGGCTAAGTCGTAAATAACGTTCATCGGGTGATCCCGGATGATCCTAGGTTGTCTGGTGGTACATTAAAGATGCAGTATTCTCCCATCAGCTTTGTCAAGCGCTTCATGCTCAAATAGGCATCCTTAAGCTCTGGAGATGCCCCTACGCAATCCTTGAACCTCGATATCTACTAAAGCGCAAGCTCTACCAAAATTGCAACCTTTATGTCAATCAGCATTAAATGTGATGGCAGCCAGTATGAGAAAGAAAGCCCAAGGTCTGATTGAGCTCTCGCTGCAACAGTATTCGCCATGGCCTGAAACAAACTTTGAAGATCTTGATTGAGGACTTGATCCGGCCAGGCCAGCTTGACTGAATGCATTTCATCCGGTGCTTCTCCACAGAATGTCTCCCTATCGTGTTATTTCGGCATCGACAGCTTGAACTCCTCCAGTCTTGGTTGGGTCATAGCCTCAGCCTCACTTTTTCAAGCACGCATCATGGGCCTTCATCCTCTACCTTGCCGCAAGAAGGGTACTTCCTTTTCCCCATGAGAGAGCACTGGATTCCCGAATTCGACATTCGGGTTCGCTCGGATAGAACCAATGCGCTTCAAACATTGTTATGGGTTTGTACGGGGCTCAATATCAAGATTGGCTCTCCCCTATGTACAATGTCTTCGGGCCAATTCAATCGAGAGAAGCCCAGAGCAACCGCGACCAGATAGATCTGGGCGCTGGGCTTGACACAGGTATGGATTCTGCATGCTCTTCCAGACCGAAGGCTTCAAGACCACTGCATGGGTTTCCCCTTGGTTGAGTATGGAGTCGCAGCGAGACTGGGCCATTTGATGTAGACATTGTGAGAATGTGCCTCAGCTCTTCTGAAAAGTAGAACCCTAAAGCCAAGAAGAGTACTATCAATGCAATTGCAGTCTCTTTCTCACTTCTCGCATATGTGGCTTGCAGGCCCTTCAGCGCTTCCTCAGACTTGGCTTGGGCAATTCTTGCGTTTTCCAGCTCTTCCAGAAGATAATTCAAATTATAGGACTCCACACCACCTTTCACAGAAGCTGCAAGAGCGATCGCTGGGTCTGGCAGGCTTCTTTGGGATTCTTTGCCTTTGAAGGGGTCGACTTCGCTAGAACGGATCAGTTCTAGATGAGGCGAGAATTCCGTGCGTGGGATTCGCTCGCTCTTTGGAAAGGAAGCGAGATTCGCGAGAGGTTGAGAGACCAGAGAGATTGAGGATCGAATTGCTGGCTTGGGGTCTTGTGCTGTGGAATGGTCTACTTATCATGCCCAATGTTGCTCGTCCTTTGCTGACGCCAGTCTCGGAAGGTAGGTGGTTTCCAACAGCACTCAAACGGGAGATCATCGGGTTTCGAGCTGCACTCTGCACAACATCCACTACCGGACGAGAGAAGGCCATCTCCCTGGACTGTAGCAGCGCTACGGTTGATAATGACTGTTGTATTCAAATTGCGGTCATGATTCATGACCTCACCAAACCCAGGCCTCCGCTAATACCACAAGAGGGAGATCTTATCTAATCTTGTGCGCTAGCTCACCTTGCACTAGAAGCGAGCTGGTCTAAATGCTCAAAGCTCCCCATTTAAAGAGCAGCACCCGTGATCGCTTCAATAGTGACTTAAAGGTATTATTCCTTTAATGTCGCATTCATATTACGTTCCAGGTCCCTCGTCCTAATATCCTTGAATCTTTCAAGGTAGACAAATATCGGAATTGGAATCACCACCAGTTCCAAGGTCAATATGCTTAGCAACCGTTCACATTATGCCATTACTAGCTGTTCAAAGATTCCGAGAGATTTCCTCGACTAGACGAAAGTCGAGGGATAAAATTCACGCTACTCGTCCCTGCATTGAGTTTGACCCAATAGATCATAACTCTCATTGCTCATTACTCATAGCTCATGTACGCTGTCATGAACATAACCCTCAAAGCAATAGTATCAACCACCTACGTTCTCCCAAAATCCCACTCTAATCAATAATGTCTCCTCTCACAGCTCCTCGTGATATATACTTAGCGCATATACACTCTCCGTCCTTTTACGCCTAAACAGCTGCTGTTCAGTCCACCATTTGGGTCCCGTACGGCTCCCCTCATCAAGCTGACCTCTAAAAACAGCTTCGTCGACTGCAAATAGGATGGAGTGATATGATTGTTCTTGTTCCCAGCAATGAGCGCAGGTGGAGTGTGGGGCGACAGTGGAGAGGTATAGGGATGGGGATGGGAAAAGACAATGAGGGCAGCTGTCCATGGTCGTCAGAAATAAGATACTCTGAGTAGAGGTGGTAATGGTCGTGATCGTGAGTCGTGATTCGTAATGCGAAAAAATTGGTGTAGATAGAAATGAACAGAAAAGTAATCGAAGTAGAGCGAGAAAGGGATTGCCATTATCGAGCGGACCGGTTCTTCTAATGTTCCCATTCGAAGTTCGTCTCACTGCCTTTGTATGAGACAAATCGCTTTGTTTTATGGTAGAACCGCTTTGTCGCTTCACAAAAGCGTTACCAACGACAAACAACAAACAAAAATTGTCGGAACCACAGTTGTCTTTGTTGATGCTAGGCGATTGTACAATCCCGCCAGTGCTCACGAAATCTAGTATACGCTTTTTGGGAGAGGAGAGATGCCATTCCACGCTATGCCTTACGATATTAATCTCTACCAACGATCGTCACGTCATTCCCTTCACTTTTTGTCCCCAGCGTTCTCGCTAGCCAAGCTCTGAGCCTTGCTGGCAATCCCCCCTTTCTCTGCAGTCCCAAAAGCCTTCGTCTCACGACTATGCATCATATCTCCATCCTCTTTTGTGACACTAGCAGGATCCGTCTCGATCTTCGTTCCCACTTTATCAGCCGCATCAGCATAATTGGCTTCACGATCAAGTTTGCTCCGCTCGGTCGGGTTCAGTTCTGAATTAGAAGCTTGAGTCTGCACCGTCTCGCCTTTCTCATTGGCAGCGGCAACGGATTGAGCTTTTGAGGCAAGGTCGCCTTTGGTTGGGCCACTCATGGCGCGAGACTCACGCCTGTGGAGGAGCTGAGCATCTTCTTTGGTGATGGAGACAGGGTCGCTTTCGAGTTTGGAGCCGACGGTAGCGGCTGCGTCTTCGAGGTTGCGCTGCTTTGTAGTTTGAGATTGCATTTGGGCCGCAGTAGAGCCTAGGTCAATCAGCACTCACGCGCATGGCATGGCCGAGACAGGGAAGGAAGTCACCTTTAGAAGTTCCGCCCTCTTGCTTTGAAACTTCAGAAATAGTCTGACTGGCTTCTGAGGGTTGAGTGTTTGGCACCATCGTACGAGCAGTCGAGTGTATTGTCCTTCGAGATATGGGAGCTGTAAGGTGGGTGTGGGTGAAAGTGAGGGTCGAGGAGCGGAGGAACCTTTGGAATGCCATCTTGTGTAGGTGAAGGTCGTCGTTTCCGTTTCTGTGGATTTGCTGGCGGAAAGATCTAATCGAGGACTTCACCTCCTGGAGAAAATTGCAGTAGGTTCATTGACATCATCACCTTTGAGCTGAGACGCGACAACGGCAGGGCTGAGTGCCCCATCACTGTATTGCCTACCCATAGCTGCCGTGTGTCTCACATTTTCTGTTTGCTTGGTCGCCAGGCAAGCTCATCTCTCCAATTCACTGCACGAGAGACTGTAATGCTGTGTAGTCAGAGAATGCTACTTAGACCTTTATCAGGGTCCAACGCCAGATCAGGTGATCATGGCTTGGCACATGCAAGCTTCTCCCGCCAACAATCCTTTTGTATTTCAGACGGCCGATTTTTGATAGCATGGTTTATCGCCTTATCACTACTGCCTAATTGCGGTATCAAATACCCACTACGACGACCTTTGAAACTGGAAAATATGGTGGTGCAGCCTCCTGAATTGCTGCAAATACAACTCACTCCACTGACTGTTGTGCAACCCCAAAACAACATATGAAGCTGGGTCATCTCTATGTCATGTCTCTCTACAATCATCACATTGTTTCACATTGCGTTGAAAGACCAGAGCTGTTGAGCACCATAACTGTGATTCTATCATGGTATTTGATCACAATAGGATCATCAATGTGTCTCCTACCCTGCCAGCACGGCCGCAGCAAGTCCTCCTAACGCCACTAATCCATACTGGTTATAGCAGCCAGTGGGAGAACCTTGGTAGGTGCAAGAGCCATAATCAAAATAGACAGCCCCAATGCCATCCGCGGCCATAGTGTGCACCAGGCCCTTCACATCTGTGCTGGCTGTTGCATTGTATATGATAAGGGCGCTCTGACCTAAACTGCCGCGAGGCAAAGTGTTGATGGTTGTGTCGTTGTGATAGTCCGACGTTTGGCTCTCGAACTCGACCATAAAATCACAATATTGGAAGAGCTTCTGCGGGCCCAGGCTTCCCGGATTGAACACCACAGGCGTCACGATTGATGGAACTTTAGCATATGCGTAGGTACTGACATTGTGGTAGTATGTCACGATATCCTTTGTGGCCGCAGCAGGGCCACTGACATCGTCGAAAAAGATGCCACCAATTGAAATGTTGGCCGTGGCAGAGGGATAGGAGGCCCACTTAGCATAGACTTTGATATCCGAGACAACGGAAGAATAAGATCGTGAGGGGTACGCTGCGTCGACGTAGCCTAATGTGAGCTATTGAGGTGGGAGATGCCAGATATGTAATTCTGGTCTGTGGGGTATGAAGTTGTGCCCGGTCCACTGTTCGGATTGACGATAACTAGCCATTGGACTTGCGGGTAGGCCGCGATGGCTGCAGTGACATTACTCCAAGCCGACGCGGAGTCGCCGGGATAGATATAGAGAGGGAGGAGGATTTTGAGGCAGGAAGCTTGGAAAGCGTACAGGAGAGCTGTGAAGAAGACCAAGGTATATTTCATGTCTGCGGTGCTTTTGGTACAATCGAATCCTTAGTTGAAGAGGAAAATTGCAATGACAAGATACAGAGCGTCTGCCAACATCTACTTACAGCTGGCTTTGGTCGCTTTTCGCTCAGAGATCAATGGCTTGCTGTAAAGGCCCAGGCTCTGATTTCGGCGCAACGCATTCGTATGTGATCCAAATCAGATCCAAACTTCAACCGAGCGCAATCGAGTCTCACAACCTGCGAGAAAATCGTGAGCCTAACAAATTTCTCCTTGTGGTTCTCTAGGGCCGTCAGCGTTTGTTCTGGGCTTCAAGGTCTTGTTCACATTGCGCTTACCAAAGCAGAATTCTAAAAGGCCAGGGCACTTCTAGTCATAGGACAATGTAAAGTAGTGCTTCCCCAGTCTCTGAGGACTATCTGACCTTGATAGCTTCTCAATGTTCGTGAGAAAAATCAGCCAAATTAAAGGGGCCAACCAAGTCGGCAGTTTGAGATGCTGTAGGGATGTTGCCGCGGCCATGTGGCACAGAGACACAGGGGTCCCAACGATCTCTTACAATTTCACGTGCCAACATTTCTCTCGAGCCCTCGTCGCATAGGAGTCTACTGAGAGCAGCCGGCTGGCTTTTCCATCAGCATACGCCCGAGTATTGGCGCTTTCAAGTAGGGACATGACTCCATTGGCCGTCAAAAAGCTCCTACAGCCACGTGCCCGGCCAAGGGTTGCTAATAGTAAGTAGGAAGACACTTTCTTGCTGAGGGATGAAGTTCCTCAAATATCCTCCGGGAATTTTATTATGTGTATATGACGTTATACGATGACCTCGGTCTTGAACGTCATTGGCTGTCCGCAAAGCCCGGTGCTTGATATCCCAGTTTGGAAATCTCGGCTGGGTTCCAGACTGGTTCCAGACTTGGCTTTTCCATCAGTTTTCCGAGAGGCGGATTTAAGAAGATGTAGGTCCCCGGTGCCTTCATGTGTCGGAACACTGTGCTTTGAGAAGAGGTCCGAAGAAAACCTTGGATGACATGGAAAATTCGCAGTAAATCGTTCCAGTTCGGGTGAAATGATTGACAACAATTGTTCGATGGCAGTTCGTACAAGATTTGCACAGACAGCATGCAGGCAGATTCCTCTTATTCAAAATGATGCAACTACTTAAAGCATCTTATCGCTCATTGAGATATGGTCGGTGATGAATTTGAGGCCAAGCTGTCAGGACTGAACAAGCTGGCCATCTCCTTTGCTGCAAGCCAAATCTCTTACGACATGTATTGAAGGTCTTAATCCTAGTCCAACACCCGAATCCAGGCCTAGCGGACTTTAACGGCAATATTGAAAGCATTATCAGACAGGAGGAGAGCGGTAATGGAGTGTTTTGCCATTTGAGTCTCAGAAGCACGTCAAGTCCTGCCATAATAAGGTCACGAAAGATTTCTTTGGGGACTGAGACTCTGAGGAGAGTACCAATTCTTTTTGAAGTGACGTGAATAGAGTTTTCTAAAAATTTCCTAGTGTACCTACCGCTTTCTGATGGGACATATCTTCTTGGAAGGTGATACTCGAAGATCGACCTGTGGGGTACTAGAGGATCAATACTCAAATTGACACTAGGGAGTTTGCCTGACTGTACGACATATGTCACGCCTGGACACAAAAAGGAAGCTCAGTTTCGAGAATCTCAGCCCACCCCTCCCTCGCGTTCTCCTTGCCATCCATACACCATTTTATTGTTATGCCTGCACTTTCGCTTTGTAAGCTAGCTTTCCTGATCTTATTGCCGGGCTGGAGTGTATGCGAGATCTTTGATCTAGGCCACACTCTTGCAGTAGGCGTGTGACTGAGTGAGACCCATACATTGCAGTAAATATAGATCGTTCTGGTGTGACCCTGCGGTTGAGGGCTTGGATTTCGGCCAAGGTCGTTCCTTTCCGGCTCGTATGGCAAGAACTCCTCTCTTATTCTGGCTCGTAGTCTTAGCAGTCAAAAATTTAGTTGGGTAGCTCTCTTTGGGTGGTCCAGGGAGTGAGTGGTACAGTTCCGGGTGAACAGAGAAGGCTGTCAACGGGAAGTGCCCGTTCGAAGGACGCTGCGAGAATATGCAGAGTACCTCAACCCCTCAAAAAAGAACGAATCGAATTGAAGCTCCGTTTTTTAGCGCAGATCGTGCATTTATCGAGTATCTGGCGAAGTCAGGCCGAGGCAGCTGAATTGATCTAGTCGAGGCAACAACCACTGAGAGTCTCGCAGCTTCTGCTGTTAGGGACTGACTCGCCAATCAATGATGATCATAGATGTCAATCGGGAATACAGCTCAAGCGCAGCGAGCGATTACAAAGGCTGCCTGAATCAAGAGCTGCCGACCAGCCGGATTCACGTTCTCGAAGATTTTTTTGCTGCGTAGCTCGATGGCACGGGGGGCAATGCAGCGCTCTTTGTGTATGGTGAGCCTTGCGCCATATCACTCTTGAAGGTTTCCCTCCCCACTTCTACCCGTCCTTCTCTTAGCTCATCAAGGCTCAAACAACCTGATCCTATTCCTGATTGAGTCAAGGAGACTTGAAAAATCCACGATGCCGATGGATTCAGCGACCGCAGCTGAGCTACAGTTGCCGCTGAATGGGCCCGCTGGAAGCCCACCTGCAGGCACAACACCAAATCTTATTAATTCCCCAAGACTTCGTACTGCTAGTATCGTCATAATGACAGTCGGGCTAGCTCTGAGTACGCTTGCTGTCCTCATGCGCATGTACACAAAAGCATTCCTTATAAGATCGGTATGGTACGAAGACTGTAAGTCTGATCATCGTGAATCACCTGCACCCTTGTTGATGAAGCTCAGGTAGTCTTGTTGGCGCATGGGTAAGACAAATGCCTGCTAGGAATTCAAATCATCTGAACGACTCAGCTTGCACAGATTACGTTCTGTGCTACATCGATACTCACCATGGATCACGGAGGCGGAAGACACATGTGGGACGTGCGACTAGATGAGTTCTTCCATATGCTCTACGTAAGTATTTGTCAAAACAATCACCTCACCTTCGCATGTGGACTTGTTGACTATGAGCTAATTCAGTGGGTCAACGTCTCGGTAATCCTTTACATCGTCACCGTCCTTCTGATCAAGATTGCTATCTTGCTCCAATACTTGAAGATTTTCGTACCAACCCGGAAGGACGACAACGTGTTGTTCTTCACAACTCATCGCTCATTATGGAGCATCGTCATCTTCTACTTCGTAACCATGATCTTCGAGGTCGTCATGCGTAATCCACGTCAAAAAATCTGGAACCCCTTAACAATTACAGGGCATTACTACGACACCAATGCTACTTATATTGCTATCGGTTTATTCAACGTTGTATCTGACTTCATCCTTCTGATCATTCCAATGTACACATTTTGGAAGCTACATCTACCGCTAAGGAAGAATGTTTTGATGATAGCTATGTTTACAAGTAGACTCCTGTAAGCTATGTCACTGGTTTTCCTAACAACATAACAATACATCGGACTCAAGATCTTCGTTCCCACGCGATTACCACGCTAGCTCCGCTGACTCTTTCCCACTCACCTAGCTTGTGTGACATCAATTCTCCGAACCTACTACACATTCGAGATCGTACAGTCTCGAGACGTCAGCTACAATATCGTCGTACTTGGCCTCTGGACGTGGGCAGAGACTACTATAGGACTTCTCATCGGCTGCCTTCCGGTCCTACCAAGATTTTTCAAGCACTTTGGCCCCAGATTTCAGGAGGTGTTTTCCGTGAGATCTAAGTTCAGTCAAAGTTCGACTTCTATATGCCACAGGGACGAATCTTTCCGACTAGTAAAACCACCTTTCGACACGTTCCAAGGGCAAAGTGGTAACATGAAACTTTGGAGCGACTCCCACGGTATCCGGCGTCACAACCGAGATGATTACGCTGCTCTTCATGACTCGGATGGTTCCAAGACCAGTGGAGCCAATGAGACTGAAGCATCTCAGAGTGTTATCAGAAACTTAGATACGAACCGAGCTGATCTGGAGAGTGGATTCTAAGATATTCGCTACAAATCGTTTCCGAGCTTCGGAACGACAGCTTATAGCCTTCAATTGAAGCTAAACAGCTATCGACTTTGCGTATCGGCCGATGCGATTACAAGGTCTAAGATAAGCTGTTTTCAGCAGAAGCAAAGAATTTGGGTCAGATTTAATACGTTACTCTATCGCTCCCATATTTGGTCTTTCCAACGATTTCTCCAAAGCATTGCTTCACATATCTCTCAATATAGCCTCATACACTGTAGTAAGTTCCAAGATGAGAATTATCCGAATCGCAAAGTGAGGCCCAAAACTCCGGGTGCATTCTCCACGAGCCAGGGACTCGTAGTTGTAGTTTTTGTCATTGCTGTTGGATTTCTCTGCCACAAAACCCCGAAGGACAGTCACTGTATGTGAAACATGGCCGCCCATTAGAATGAACTGGCATTGAACACAATTATGCTGCGAAAGCAGATTGAGCATCGAGGCTTGAATCGTTCATGCATGGCTCATCGTCAGTATCAATGCAAGCTCTAGATCGATCTGAATTGTTTCACACCGTCTTGGTGATCCTTTCCCGTCAGCCCTTGATCATGCGCCATTGTCCGCAACATGAGACAACTGCATCAAGGTTCAATCTTTCTGAATTATGCATGTAAGACATAGCTACATCATCGTGAGACTTTAGCCAACTATTAGATGCGACTTGACCCACCATTACCCCGGTTGACCCAATTAGAAGAAGATAGATTGAGCCAAAATTCGCCCCGGCTCACGAGGAGCAGCTTGCAGAAGTCAAAACATGAAGATCAGCTTGGTTCCAACACAGGTTGATAATAGTCACAGGAAGACCAAGAGGGCGGCTGGAAGAGTATAAAAGGATACGAAGATGAGAAGTCGCGTAGAGGGCTCTCAGGTATCCACCAGACCTCAGGGCTTCATTGGAGACGTCTAGGACCTTTCCTGCAATCGAGTCAGGATATCCAGCATCCTTGAATTAGCACACTCAAGTCGTGCCCCCTGCTGAAACATCGTATGCATTAAGGCCGTGGCGGGATCCAGCCTGAAGCACCACTAGATTCGAAGAGGCAGGCAGAATACTACCTAATGACATGCAGTAGGTCTAGTGAAGATGCGTCGACCAGTATCCTCGGACATTTACACTGCAGAGCAAAGTGGAACACAAAGGAACTCAGTCTTCCGAATTAGAGCTCGGACCGCATACTGGTGCCACACGTCAAAGCCCTGTCGCCTTTGGTAGGTGTCTCTCGATGTGTGCCGCTAAATAGGTGGTCTGGCCATGGTCCTGCGGGTCTGTTGCTTGCATATGCGGAGAATTGTTTCACTTCAATCCCTACAATCGTTTGTGGGAACGGTATTACAAGGCTGCAGGACGGCGCTATGACAATCGCGTATAAAGACGTGTAGAGGTTGCAAGCCACTTATGGAGCTCACGAGACCCACATGAGCGTTTAAGTCATGCCGTTGTTCCATTCCGCATTGCTGAAGGCCAATGACTTGAAACTGTCTCGGACAATCTGTAAGATCTTATGCGGCCGCGACTACAGTATTGTTGTGCAGGAATACGGAATGGTCAGAGATATAGTTGCCTATTTATCGAGACATTTTGGCTAGGTTACAAAACCGGCCAGAACAGTCAATAGTCCGCGTCCCCAGACCAGTATCAACCGGAACATGAATGCACGGTTTCGAACCCGACATGATCTCATGATAGTCTGTGCCGCAACAAAAGGCTAGACTGTGAGAATAGTAGGCGTGACTCTCGGTTTCATCAAGAAGGAAAGATGCAGGTAGGCCATCACAGTGCATAAGGGAAGACACCCCCCAGCATGCCCTAGAGCTCTAACCCCTGTCAATTCTTAGTCTTCGCTTTCGTGGTTTAACGTCGGGTGCAACATGGTGGCTTCGTATGCCAATGGTCCATATTGCATGGGCACAACTGAGCACAACTCCCACGCCCTGCGCTACCACTAGTCTCAGCCCCAAAGTGCTAAGCGCATGGAAATAAAAGAGTGAGACTCATTGTCTTAGCAAGTGATACATTATGAGAATAGAGATCAATAATAGAATAAAATGAAATAAGAATATGACACTGCGAAGGCCGGATCTGCCAAGAGGACTTCCCTAGCAGCAACGAGAAGCGCACCTCGACCTCATTCATCCACCTTGCTAATTGACTTAAAGACTCATGTCCAAGGCGGTGTGTACAGTATGACTCACGATACTTCAGACTGGTATTGCAAAAAGGCTCGAAAAGCGATTCAGCGCCTTGCGCTTCAATGTTTCCTCTGTTGCGACGTACGCGCAAACGTGCCCTGTTCATGTTGTAAGCGCCAGGACACATCTCCACACAACTATGCGACGCTGCATGCTGTGCCTCATTCTCCGATCCGCAAGGTTTCTGCCAAAACAATAGGATAGTCGTTGCGCAATAAGCTGAGTCGATGATACATTAATCGAAGGATCCGCAGCGCCGAGATGAGGATTACCCATATCTAATCTCGCATCAATATCTTCGTATTCTCTGCTTCCACTGATACACATACGGCTTATTCTGTTCCTGCCAGATAAACAGGATTCTGACCGAGCTTGACCCACAATAAGCGTGATTATTTTTGTCGCTCGTCATCAAGCGACTGTGGGTCCACCCACGCCTATCTTCCGACAGGCCCACCTGCAACCGGAAAATTCCACCCGCTTGCATTATGGCCAAGGATTCCGGAGTCAGTCGGTGGAGAATGGTTGAGCAAAGGCTGAGAGAAGCACATCTCTTAAGCCCCAAGAAGCCATCACAGCGTGAACGCAAATCATCATGGTGCTCGTTTGATTCGAACACGACGTGCTGTGGATCCATTGACTCGACCACTTCAACTAGCTCTACCGTGGCAAGTCGAGGAGGCTGGAAAAGGACCAGGCTATTAGAGTGTCCTATGTGTCTGACAAACCATTCGGCGTAATGACGAATTGAGTCACCGACGAAATTCTCGGCGGAACACTATGCTATTGTTGCGGTCAATTCCAACGCTTTCATTGCTGGTTTCCATAAGCTTAATCTCCATCTCGGCTTGCAAACCTCTCCAACACTTCGATGTCCCTGATCATTCTGACGATAACAACTTGCTCGTCGGAGAAAGGCATATGGACTATGAATCATCGCTCTCCGTTCCCGAAGACCACAACCAATTCGATGAACGAGCCGCGACAAGTTTGAATAAACGGACAGAAACCCTCACCAACTGCTGCCAACTCATTCAGCGGTATCAGCAAAGCGCCATCGTCCCCACCGTCTCCAGTATTGCTGCTCTGAAGGGCTTCTGGCAAACCATTTCGATGAAAGCACTCTATTATAGTGCATTTGGGGAGGAACCAAAATATCTCTTCACGATCACTGAGGGCGTCCTGCAGGCTACCTTCTCGTGCTTGGGGCAAGAGGTGCCTTGGGACTTTGTACGATTATTTGCAATGAAGCTTGTCGGGATGGTTGATATGGGATGGACAGACACGTTTGATGCAGTATATGAGCTTGAAAAGACCGGTGTCGTGCTCTGGGTCAGTTTAAGAGTTTTGGTAAAGGCGACAAAGAGGAAAAAGCCGAACGCTGGAACTTGAAACAGAAATGAAAGACGTCGAAAATTACACATGGATCAGACAATGGCATAATAAAACGAGATATAGAAGGCAACGTTTCTGGTAGATTCCAGCCCACCTTTGAAGTCTATAATCGCACATTGAAGTCCAAGATACAGCGTCCCGAAGGTGGTCGGTATACGTCACACGTAGACTGCTATCCCCGAGACCCATGTGGCTCGAAACTTAATGCATCTCTCAAAGCATGACGACCTTGTCGTAGGCTATGATTGGCTACTGGAAGTCATGGAGGGCAGAGTCAAGGCCCTGGGGTCGTCATTTTGTCCGCTCTTAACACGGTAGGTCTCACCCAGGTTCGATGGTAGACTTTGGGTACTGTCATACTGAAGCACCCTTGCTTCACCAAGCTCCTAGCTCTCTGGCATGGCTGCCAGCTCACAGGACCTAATCTACCTTCCACAGCATTCGCATATCCCAGCTCTTAAGTGTATGTATCTGTCCCATTCCAACTCTTGCTCATGAGGAGACCTTTCAGTCTCTGTCTGAACCAAGTCACAACGCTCTCGTGGTGAGATCCGCTGTCCATTTGAGCAGCTCGAATCACGTTGTATGTATGGTTGTCGCTAGTTGTCGAGGAGCCATGTGTCCGATGGCGGCGACAGCCAATGTTCTCCGAGATATCATGTCTCAACGAGTATGCTGTCATTACCGATTCATCACCATTATTTGGATTACATTGACCCTATTACCAACCATGCAAGCCTGCAGGCTGAATGGCGGTTCCCAAGAGAATCTCACTGCTACCACGCCGACAGCGTGCTCGCAACAGCTTGATTGATTGAGAGATCTAGACGAGGAGGATGGTGTTCTCTTTTCACTGTGCCCTCGGTCATAGAGTACCTCGAGTACTCATGTATCGCGCCCTAGGATACTAGCGGCTTGGCATTCACCTTCACTAGTCATTCCAATCGCGATTTTGTATACGTTTCAAATCAAAACCACAACCTTACCACAACAGTCATTGATTATGAGCTAATGTACCCTACAATTCCGTTAACAGAAACTAGTAATAATGTTCGTGTGCAACAAGTCTGTCTACCCGGTCTGCTGTTTACATCCCATCCAAGTGCCTGTCTCTACATTAAAGCTAGCAATCAATATCTGTAATTCGCAATGCTTCCTCACTGGTCGGAAAGTGGTGTTGTAGGCCCTTCTCTGTCGTCAACATTGGCCTACCAGGATCGCCCGGCCAAGAAGAAGGCTGAGAGACAATTGAAAAAGACTAGGGAAGGGGCGACGAAAGCCCCGAATGATGATATGTTAGAACCCCTAAGTCCAAATCGAAACGCCATTCCGCTCTCATATAGACCATTCGCCAACCTGCAGTCACTGCTCATGATCAAACTCCCTCTTGAAATCCGCCAGAAAATTTACTTCTACGTCCTGCATACACGACCAGTACATATCTGGTCCACTCCTGGGATCATGTACCACAATGTTTGCCTCTCTTACGACTTGACGAGATTCGCGCATGACTGCTGTCTCGAATGGCCTGAAGTCGCTAATTCTCCTACGGACATCAAGCTTCTCCGCACCTGCCGCCAGATCTACGCCGAAGCACTTCCAATGCTATATTCCGATACCATATTCCACACTGACAATCTCAACCAGTTCAATTTTTTCGCAGCAAACACTCCTCAAAAGGCCAAATCATTCATCAGAGTCCTCCATCTAAGCTGGGCCGCCGACTTTCCACCACTCCGCGGCCTGGAGGCACGAGCGCCCCAAAGAGCGGTGGATGACGACGCTACGTATTTATGCTTTTGGCGGACGGTAGCGAGCCAGATGTCAGGGCTGCAGGAACTATGCATGGGGATCACTTATGAGCCGTGGACGCGGAAACCAGGGATCGGAGATTCATGGGTAGGCCCGGTGAAAGAGGTAAGGGGACTGAAAGTGTTTGAGCTTAAAATTGTAAGATATTGGTCTACTATGCTATCTCGTTACCCTGACCCTCGATTTTGGGACAAAAACTATGTGGCGGCTCTTGCAGAAGACTTGAGGAAGATAGTGTGGAGAACAAAAGATTGCGTAGAAGAAGGCTGAGCTTTGCATCGGACTCATATTAGCGATTGGCTCCTTTATGGTTTTCACAATACCAAAGAAAACTTATCAACATCTACCAAGATGCAGATTCGCACTTGCCTTCACCATCAGATTCCCACCACCTCATGGGAACGCTCTGATAAACAGATCGACGACTACTTAAAAGCCGCATCATCTTTCCAAAGACAAATGTCACAACAACAATAACGCAGTCTCATACCCCCTTGACCCAAGAAATCTACCAGCAGGCAAATGCTTCGATACTCATTCAGCCTCCTCCAGCTAGTCTATTGACATTGTGGTTTAGCCCGGTGAAAAAAGCAGTAGCAAGGATTCAAATCTCGTCGCCACCATCTCGAATTATTCTCCGAAGCGTTTCAGAGGCATACCATGACTGGAGAAAGGTCTACTCTGAAGTGCAAATCAGAAGCAGGCAATGAAGCTGCCGCACGAGAGAAAATGAATTCTAGTTTCCCAACTCCACGTGCTTAAGGAATAGGGACTTTGGTCGTCTTGAAGATCAGTTTGATAGGCTATACGAGGAGTAGTCGTGCAGATTTGGGAATCAACCAATTGCCGAAATAGGAATTGCACTGGCTAAGTCCAACGGCAGAGCGAATGAAAAGTCCCATCTCCGTCACTTACACAGCTACACCATGTCTACCACCTGTCAATGCTAGAAGTCTTCCTGCTAAAATCCGAGGAAGAAAATTGCAAGACACAATGAACCACGATTGCACCTGGAAACCAGAGCGAGACTAGCCAAAGATAAGTCGGCTATCCATGCCATACTATGAAATGGCTTCTATAAACGTTATATTTTACATGTCAGTCTAGTTTCATAACCATTCTAATCTTTCATCATCAGTCATGCTCGAGTCTATGCATCACTTCATCGCTATTCCGTGCCTCTTCTCAAAGTCTGGACTCTCCTCTCGTCTGTCGGGGACCCAAAAATGGCTTCAGCTTGCGCAGCCTCTCCGTCGCCAGATCAAGACCAGCGTCGGATTTGCAGGCGCCGAAGCGGATATAGCTCTCGCCTAGATGGTAGTCTTCTGGTGCGTAGAAGCCTGGAAGACAGTGTCAGTTGCTGCATCAATTCATGTCCTGGGATGGAAGGAGGGAAACGCTTACAGCTTCCGGGGATGGCCGAAACGCCAATCTCTTGGATCATGAAATAGGTGACCTTGAAGTCTCGGCCTCGAGACATGACGTACTCGGGATATTTGTAGTCTTTGGGAAGATTGATGCGGGTGATGTCGACGAAAAGGAAATAAGCACCTTGAGGATCAACGAACTAGGTCACACATCAGCCCTTGCTTTTCTGTACACGAGATCCAAAAATCTACTGGAATATCCAACTCTCTCAAAGCATTGCAGATCCTCCCTATCCTATTCTTAACATCGATATTATTGCTCTTCCAAAACCCATTAGTCTGCGCCTCCCTCAACCCCACAGCCGTAGCTTCCTGAGCCGGACTCGACGAAGCATACGCTGTGATCAAATGTGCGTTCACCACGAGGCTCATAAGATGTGGCGGGCCGATAATGAAGCCGACACGCCAACCTGTGGCATTGAAGAGCTTGCCGAGAGAGTGTGCTGTTAGGGTGATGGCGCCGATTTCGGGGTCCAGAGGAGCGATGGGAATGTGAGTTCCGGCGAAATCGAGATGTTCGTAGACTTCGTCGGCCATGAGGATGATGTCGTGCTTGACGCATAATCGACCGATGGTGAGGAGTTCTTCTTTTGTGTAACATTTCCCGATAGGGTTGTGTCTGCGGAGTATTAGATGGACCGTCTCATACCTCGATTCATTTCTTACGGGTTATTCAAAACCTACACATCGAGTCAGTATGACTTCTTGTTTTGAGGAAAGAAAAGTACATACTAGCATTCGGGTCTTAGGATTGATCGCGGATTCAAGGGCTTTCATGTCGATTTTCCACTCGTTGCCAGAGACAGTGGTAGACTCCTTCCCTGGAGGCGGGTGCAGAGGCACGAAACGCGGAGTTCCACCGGCTAAATAGATCTGATATTCATACCTGCGACGCCATTTTCAGCTTTGTTGTCGTCTTCTTCCCCCCTCACTCCTTACATCTGAAAGACCGGCTCTAATAAAATCACCTCGTCCCCCTTTTGCACGAATGCCATGATACAGGCCAAAAGGCCCTCTTGTGCTCCGGAGAAGACCGAGACCTCAGAATTTGGGTCCAGAGTTTGGCCGTAGATTGGTGAATATACATCAGCGATGGTGTCTTTTAGAGAGTCGAGGCCCTGAAATCATGAGTTGATGTCTTGCTAATCATTCAGGACCATATAGCCTACCGTTATAGGAGCGTATTGATTAGTTGTGACATTCTCGAGAGCTTTCTTGTGTGCTTCAATTACAAAGTCAGGTGGGTTGTATTCACTAGATCCGTTGAGCATTTCTTCGAAGCTTATAAAGAAGTGACATACATGAAGCCAGTGCCTAGATTAGCTATAGGCTGAATGGGCGAATTTGCAATGATTCCTGGGATCCATTCCCTAAATTCACCATCAGGTGTCGTGCCCATGATATCTTTTGCTGTACCCACCAGATGTTCTCGTCAAATCCGGTAATCCTGTCTGCGTGTCGCACAGCTTTTGGATTTTGGCCATGCTCTTTCGAATCAAAGGGCCCGCTTGTAGGTGTATCCATGCTTGTTGCCATATTTGATGATGATGTTCTTTTGGGGGTTGCTGTCGTCGTGAATTGACTGAGTAAAAGTGAAGAAGCTGCTATGATATCACCGACCTTAAATCGAGTTGAAGCCAATGCAAGGCATGAGTACGGCGCGTTTTCAATCCAGGCTCGGCATACATTTTGGTGCCAAGCTTACACGTATGACCACACATAAGATGCTCTAACAATAGGCGGTATGGCAAGAACCCTAGATAACGCAATTGATATCTGGCTGGCTCGTGCTCTACCCGAGGGAACGATGGATCGTTTGATCCACCATGCGCGTAACGGTCACTCCCTTCGCCGTCCCGAAACATGCTAATTGTATTTTTCCTTCACCGCTGGATGGTCTTGGAGAATCCACGTAGACTTCAATGTGTCTGGGATAGACCTGGATGCATCGATAAGTATCAGAGATGGCGGGGTCAATTACAGTCCGATTTCTATGGCATGTCGTCATTCGGCGACTTTCTCATGAAACTTAGTGTACGATACATACAACGTCTGGTCAAACATCTGCATTAGCGTCAGTGTATTGTTAGTCAATGCTACGTTAATAGTAACTTGCCGGAAGAACTCAGGTTAGCGCTTAGTTGGTGTAGAGACTTGAATCTGTGGGGGTAAACCTCGGGGGGAGGGTACCCTATCACGCCGCCAGAAGAAGTGGAAGCTCTGGCGGCGCGGAGGTGGTTGTGGGGGCCGATTCGTGCGCTGACAAGCTAAAGAATAAGCGATAGCCCTAGTAAGCCCTAGTTGATCTTGGTAACAATGTACTCAAGTCTCAATGCGAAGCGAGACTATCATCGACACTAGTTGCCTGACCTAGTCACTCTGAGCTTGACTGAATGCTTCGACATATTCGGGAAAGCGCCAAAGGAAGACTGCTCCAGTAATATGGACCAGCACTTTGATATTTGCAGAAGAATTTGGTCCTGCAAGCTGTGAAAGATCGATCATCTAGGGCCATAGCCTGTCTCTTTGCAAGTGAAGATCACGGAAGCCTTCGTCAACTGCAATACTTTCCTTAAGATTGACATATCGGAACTCTCTTGATTGACGCTGACTGCTCAGCCATTACTTGATTTCGGCTGTAGACGAATCGACTTTTCCGATCCCAAGGAGGGTTGCCATGGAGTGCTCCTGACCACCTAGATGATTGAAAGTGGTCTAATCTGATACTCCTATATTAATGCCGGAAACGTCTGATAGTGTTGCCACTCAAAGATTACTTCAGAGCCGAGTATGGTTTTATGGAATCAATACACCACATGAATACATCCAACCAGAATTAATTCAAGAAGCACGGGAGGACTCTATGACATGCAGGGACACTCACACCTCACCACCTCAATGAGCACTCCCTCTCCTCATCTCCACATATCCGCCCACCTCTCCCCTACAATCTCCTTCTCCAGCCCCGAACCCCCCCAACTCTCAATCCATCTAACCCTCTCCCACGCCAACCCAATAACCATAGCCCTAAAACGCAGTCCCCTATGGCCCCTCCAACGTCTTCGTCCCGCTCTCACACTCCACCACGCCAGCAATGGCCAGCCGGAATATCTTCCACGCATCGACGCCCCAACAAATGGCCCCCCGATCCCCAGACTGAGACAGGAACACAAGGATGACTTTCTCGGCATACGACCGGGAGAGACGAGCGTGGTCAAAGCTTCTTTCAGGCCTTATGATGAGCCGTATGATTATGAGAAATTCAAGGATAAGGGAATCGAGAGATATCGTTTTTTGTTTCCCATTGGCATGCAATTCTTGAAACCGGGAGAAGAGTATGAGATCGGATTCGGACCGATAGAGAACCATGCGTATATGGGTGGAGATCTAGAGGAGATCATAGCTGAGGTAAAGGAAGGTTCAGAGTGGAGTCCAGCTGAAGGAACTTTGGAGATCAGTGTGGGAGAGAAATGCAGATTCCGTGTAGAGGCTTGATCTATCCAAATTTAACCCCTTATCGAGGAAAATGAGCCCACCTGTTTGCTCGATGCCAGCCCAATCATTGATACGTAATCGAAACCTCCTATAAATCTCACCCAGCGACCCCAACCCCACACTCACAACCCATAACTAGTAACAACCCCCTCCCCCACCCTCTCCTCCCCCACCCTCTCCTCCCCCTCCCAAACCCCAAAAACCAAACTCGGCACAACCCTCCTCCCCCCCTCCCACGCCCACACAAACTCCGAAAGCCCAGCCGCCACGGCCGCCACAGCCCCATACGTCAACTGCCGTCTCCCAACCCCCCGGACGCCAAAAATGCAATTATTGGCATCCACCCTCTCGCTCACGAACGGGTCGTCGTCAGCTCGGAGGTCACAATCGCCATGGTCGAGGATGAATTCGTTGGCGCGGCTGGTGCAGTCCCAGAGGATCAAGAGGACGTCTGTGCTCGCGATTGGTCGGTTGGGTCGGGTGTCTATTTGGAGGATGAGGCCGGTTCCGCCGATGGGAAAGACGATGGCGTTGGATAGAGATGAGGAGTTGAGGGATGGTTGGTCAGAGCTGTCTGTAGCTTAGTTTGGCCTCGAAAGTCATACTTGAATAGAATTCATGCCTTGGCCCTAATACCGAATTCAAAAAGGCTTGATCGTATGTAGCATGGCTGCCATTAGCAGGTACAGAACCCAGAGACAGAAAGTTGGGGAAGCGAGCAGGCGAAGCAGGTAATGCCGATACCGCGGTAATGAGAAGCCATAACAGAATCGTACCTAGTCCAGCGTGGTGGCGCAACATCAAGCCTTCTCGCTTCTTCGTTACTCTTGAAGGGACAAAACAGGATTTCCTCGTGCAATCTGGCTCGGTCCTCGTTCCCTCCTCCAGCCTCAAGAGACTTTGAAGCGATAGGCGATATCGAAGTATTGGGTTGGTAGTATGCGACACTGGAGAACAACCGCAGCACCATTGGTTGCGGGACTTAGCACTGGATCTCGCCCACTCTTCGAATGGATATTAGCGTCACCTGAAGCTGGGGATGATACCTTAAAAGAAGTGGTCTTTCTGGGCCACTGTCCGATGACCCCGGAAAGTGGGCAAAGTTCGGGCGAAAACCCTCAAGACGAATAATGTGTTAAGCAAAACAGATATTGAGAATTACCTCCTTCGGGGGTTCTGTGAATCGAATACGCATTGAATCATCTGTCAGCAGTCAAACCATTTGCATATAGGGTAAAGTAAACGCATCACTGAGATCACGGAAGCAGCCTGTTCAAAGGTTGAAAAGTCCCAACGGGGAGAACACAGAACCAAAAGAAGTGAAACAATGGTCATGCTCGTAGCTTAGCACAGGGCCTGATAGAAATACCATTTCAAAACCTATGGAAGCGTGACACCCTTGCATGCGAGCTGACTCCAAGTCTTGAACCTATCCGGCCACTCGGACCAATCCTCGCAGGTGCGTAAGGATGAGAGTATGTCCTCCTGATACCCAAGCTCTCGTGCAGCGTCCCGGTGCCTTCGTTCCCCTCGACTTGATGTCCTGTCATCTTCCCATCGCTCGAAACGCCTGGCCCACGACAAATGGAACAGGTGCCTTCTTGCAACGAACACAGCCGCGTTCGGCAATTTAGCGGCTCGCTCAGAGGCTCGTTCAGATCGACAAGAGGAGCTTTTCGCCACTCCAATGTAGAGCTTCGATCGCGTAGTGGCGGAAAGGATAGAATATCTTGAGCTTCGGAGATGGAGCGTCTTTGAAGATTCAAGTCGAATGAAAATCTTCGTGGTCTGGTCAAATCAGGATTAGAGGCACTTGCCATGCGGTTCAAGTCTGGACGTCTGTTCTTACGTTCATTTTCTAGTCCTCCACCAACAGACGAAGCTGCTGGGTTTTCCCATGACCATTGAAGCAGACCACCCTGCAGCCGCTCATGAATAGGCATTCGCGGGCCGTTTCCCACGGGATGCGCTACAGCAGGGGTTCCGTACCCCAAGAGTTGGCCGTTATGTGGTGGAGAGTTTGAATTGCGCGAACTACTTGCAATACTACTCCCGCTGGTAGTCTCATCTTCCCTCCAGACCACCTCATGAATGCTATTGCGCGACCTAAATTGAACTACACTAATTCGTCGCGGTGGCTGGTCTGTCCCTGCCAAGGACGATTTGCGCGACTTCGAGTCCACTGCGAAAGTTCCAGGTGCGATATGAACATCAGCAAAGGTGATTATTGTAGCGGCAGCCAGGCTATGCCGCTTGATACTGGGAGGGTTTTGAACCAATCCTTTATTGCACAGCTCCGGTTCGATGTCCAGGGCCGTCTCGGGAGTCAGGGATGTATGATGAGGCGGAGCCGAATAATCAGGCGACAGAGACCCTAGTGTTTCTCTGTTGGTTGAATAGAATGCTAGCAATTCGGAGCTAGGCGCGTCTAGGGCCCGCATTCCCTCATCTTCACGGGATAATGAAGCACTCATGGAACTTCGAGGAAGGTTTGGTATACGAGCATTACTTGCTTTCCTAAGGGTAATGGTACTGGGAGTTGGTAAAATGGACTGGTGCTTGTTGTCTTGGGGATTCGGACGACAACGGTCTCCGTCCCGGTAAGCTAGACTTCTGCCATGCGAGCTTCTTTTGCATGAGTGTGATCTGTCTCTCGGACTGGCACTGTCGCCGAGGGAGACGGGATCAATGGTAGAGCTCCTAGGCTTGAAAAGATTAAAGGTATTGGACAAAGCAGTTGACACTCGTCTAAGCTTTGGTAGGTCCGAGTCTCCATTTGCCGGTTGATGCTGGCTAAGTCTTCGGAGGGCATTCGCTGCAGGAGAACCGACCGCGTCAGTACTCGAGGATGAAAAGGTCCTGGGTGGCTTCGAAAGGGCGCGAGCGGCATCGAAATGTACGATTTTTGCGGCGTCTTGGGTATTTGTCCGTAAAGCAAGGTGCTTATCACCTTTCGACAACGGAGCATCAGATGTGCTGTCCTGGGTTGTACAAACATCGCTGTCGCTACCTCTGGTGGTCGTGGGCTGGGGCTGAAGAGCTGGGTATCGCTGCTCGAGCATTGGATTTTCATCTTCTTCCATTCTACTGTTGAGTTTGCTATCCTTCTCCTTGCGGTGCCGCTTGCCGTCGTTATTGTTGCTGCGAGGATTGAAGTAGCCATCTGTTTCCTGCCTCGGAGGAGGACTGAAGTGTTGTGGACTCTGTAAAAACGGGGTGAGGAAGCTGGATGCGCCAGTCGTGGCTGCGCTAGTAGCTACGCTCTGAGCGGAGCGAAAGTGTTCTGAACTGAGTGCTGGACGTGGAGCTCGTCCTTTTTTTGACAACTGCTACGGTGGGGTTAACGAAAGCCATGGATGAGAGCAAAGAACCGAGTATTAAGCATGAAGGTTGGCTTACAGGTGAGGATCTCCCTGCAATGCGGGTGGACATTGTGCTCTTGACCGACAGAAGACACTCAACGAGGAAATTGGTCCCGGCAGATGAACAAACGACGAGATGTGATCCCGAGAAAGGAATAGGCGGGCAGGATGTGATCCCGACAAACGAGCAGAAAATGGGAGATGAGTCTGCAGATAAACAGGGGAATAGGATATTGTCCTGGCAAATAACCTGGAGGACAGGTTATGGCCCTGGCAGATGCATAAGAGGGGGACACAGTGAGCTTAATGATGAATAGTAAAGAATGCCAGGGGAAGTGATAGGATGAGGTGACTACAGGAAGACACAACCAGGTTGGCAACAGACTTTCTATGATTGCAATCCTAGCTCGTGCCTCCACTCGTTCTTTCCATTCACATCCGATGTCGTGTATCATGTTCTAGCACTCTAGCAGCGCCTTCTACATTGGAAGTTGAGGCCACTAGAGCATAGTCAGCAGGTGCCATTGCGAGGACCATCTATGTAGAACTTTTGAGTCTAGGTGTATTCGTATGAACAGTATTTCTCAGCTATTAGCTAGAGGCGTTCTGGTAAAGGAATTTCGTTGACCATTTCCAGTGTGGCAGTGGCGCATGTTGAATTTGACATGGTACGCTTTTCAGCATTTCCTAACAAGGCGTGTAAGTGAGAATGATTTGGACGTTACTCTTTCGCCCATACTACGTCAAGCGGTCACCAACACCAATCAAAGAGATGACCTACATGATAGCGCTCGGACCCATGATGAAATCTTTTTAAACCAATCGAATTCAGGATTCGACCGTTAAGATCCAACCGTCACCTGCCCTCTGGTTGTTGCTTGTCAATCCTCCCCAAAGGAATATACTTCCAGGCTCAAGATCTTGACCTGGGGCACTTGCAAACCATCCACGCGGGCCTGGATGTTGAGTGGTTCCTGTCTTAGATGTTTCCGGGACATCGCACCGTGCCCAAGTTCCTTCTGCTGTCTTAGCCCCAAAAAACTGTCTAGTAGCGTCTTTGAAACTCGCAGCAGTCATCCCTTCTGGTGGCAGCTGAAAGGACCAGACGTCGTCCCAGAATTGGCCGGCTGCCTCGTGACCTGAAGAGCTCGGGTCCCTCTCCCCTAGGAATAGGAGGAGGTAATGACGCCCTTGACCTGTCGTAATAGGTTGGAAACCAGCCATAGATCGATTTCCCGGGCGGAGTGTGTCGATTGGTGGCTCGACGCTTTCCCATCCACCAGTGAGTGGGGTGACAGCCAGCTCTCCTTTCCCACCTTTGTCATCAAACGTAGAACGTGTGAGAGGTAAAAATTGTATCGGGCCCCCAAGCTCTTGCTGCCCGTCAAAGCCTCCAAAGCGGTACAGCCGATCACGGTTGATCGTAAGGCAGGTTCCCCCACGAGCTGGTCCAGGAGCGTCAGGGTACCGAGACCAGGTCTTTGACGCTATGTCGAAGGCCCAGACATCAGCAGCTCGACCCGCCGCTGGACAACCTCCATGGATGAAGACTGTACCATGATCGTCCAAACCAGAGGCCGCGACTCCGAGTGGTGACTCCGTTTGGTCTTGGGACTTCTTAGAGACCTCCTTCGTGAACGTAGAGGACACCGAGCCGGCAGGTGGTCCGATGGGAATTACAACGCTACTCAGAGGATGTTCAGTCGACGTAGATGCGTGATATGATCGAGCGTCAGGGTATGGTGAGCCATGAATTGGGTCAAGGAAGGTCCACCGATTGAGCTTTGTATCATAGACCCAGATGCGTCCCCTCTCTTCCAATGCCTCCATTGCCTTGCCTCCCCTTCCTCCAAAGACATAGATTCGGTCGTCCACGACGCTGGCAGTGTGCCCGACGCGCGGAGCCGGTACTTCACCCTCCTCAGCAGTTGCTTGCCCGTGTATCACCTGGTAATCGACAATGTCATCCTCAGATGAGGGCAAGGTGAAGACGTGCATGTGATTGTCGACAGGCTCTCGAGGCTTCTCTTCCCCGCCGAAAATGTAGGCCTTGCTCTTAATGACCGACAGTGAGTGTGAGGAGCGAGGGAGTAGTTGATCTGTAGATATCTGATGCCACTTTGCCTTCAAAGGCATTGTAGCTTTGGCGATGGCGACAGCAGCACTCACACCACCCTCAACTGCAGTCTCAGCACCATAAGCTGCCGCAGCCATCCCAGGTTCCATGGTGCTCTAATGATTAGATGTGAATAGCGAAGTTGTGTATCGAACAAGTTGGAGGTGTAC
>JAABUP010001748.1_pt1 | contig 44552 bp, 61 predicted proteins | sample 5559201 | NCBI WGS metagenome assembly JAABUP01 (sample SAMN10711887, study PRJNA513373) | rock metagenome | isolation source: Antarctica rocks | place: Antarctica
GCCTTCGTAGGCGTTATTGTCATTTGCCTGTTTCTGGTAGGCGCATGCAGCGCTTTCTGCAGTTTAGGCTTGGTTGTCATAGCTTGCCTGTTGCTGCTGGTCATTTGGCTGGTGCTGCTCATGTTGCTAGGGCTCGCAGGGTGTGCTTGGCTTGCAATAGTGGTGCTGTGGGGGATGAGATGCACTTGGTTTTTGAGTGTACTGCCCTTGCTTCTTTACGGTCTCGGTACGCAAGCCTGTTCACATGTAGCACAGACACCATGAGGTCATTTTTCGCACAGGCTGATCATATCGGGGTTTTCCACTACGTAGTAGACTGTCTGGATTTCATGATGATTTGAACATGATTGCTATGATTGGCACAAGCGATCGGCTGTGTTGGCTGGCAGAAACTTGTAAAATCCTTCTTCTTCTTCTTCTTAAGCTGTGGCCTCATGCCACAGCGGTGGCATAGCGATAGATTGCATCTCAGACACACTTTCTCAAGGATACACTGATTTGCAGAGCTTGATAAACTGCCCGGATCATAGAAATATTGTGTCAGATACAGCATGCAGTCAAGCAAAGGTTGTGTTGAGCTGCGCAATGCATTGAAACTGTGCTCTTGCAAGAGACAGAGAAGTTTTACATCCGTTGCCCAGCCTGCAAATGTGATGGATGTGTCAGTGAACCCAGCAGGTGTTCACCTCTTTGAGCAATGACGTTCTGGCATGGTTCAACTAAGTACCTGCCTGGGCAATGCGCAATGTCTGCTTGCACTTTTATGGTTCAGCAGACACTGTCTTGGCATGGTCCTGTACATGTGGATGGGTGCAAGAACTCATTTACACCGTAGTATCAGCCCAGAACAGCTGCCTGAGTGTTATACTGTAAGCATGGAAACCACGTCAATGGCTTCCCATCAGCTGCTCCATTGTCCAACATAGCAAGCCCCTCTTTCAGCAGTGCTAACAGCGTCTCTGAAGCCCTAGTTTCACTCCACCTCAAAGAGTGCATTAGCTCCTCCTGCGATGTGTAACCCTTGCTTTGTGCAAGATTCAGCGCTGCATTCTTGTCTTGGTTTAGTTCACCAGGTACTGATTGCACCAGGCTTTTGTTGCCTAGTTTCACTAGGCGGAAGCCGCTCCCAAGCGTTTTGAGCTTTCCAATGGCTCGAGTGATGTCATCTTCAGATACTGGATCAGCTGCGGCACCTCTGCGCCGCTGCAGATGCACAGTAACATGTCAGCCGAGCCAAGATTGTCTGCAATAATGATTGCCATCTTGCCGGCAGCAAAAGAACCAATGGTAATTTTGGGTCATGTGCAACACAAAGTGGAGCTCCTGTTGATAAAGTGTCACAGGGTAAGCTTGCAGCCCACACATGCCTGTTGATTTGCTGCTGCACTCAGCTGTGAAGCTACTCACCCTGCGCAGGCACTCCAGGCAACTTGCCACACTTGCAGATGGTAGGACTGCATACCTGAACAGCATTTCTCAATGACCCGAGCTCCATGAAGCCTCCATTGTACGCACGAGTCGCCAAACAAGCCTCAACAATCTGCACTCCCAGCTCATAGTAGAAGTCACCAAATCCCAGCAGCTGTGCCCACATACCCTTGTTGGAAGCCAAAGGGTCAACACCCACATTTGCACACATGGTGTGGAACTGAGCTCGAAACACTGGGTCTTGTCGAATGTCGCTCCTGCAAAATGCAGTTCTTCTTACAATGTGATGCACCAACATGCAACTCAATGTTTTGTGATTGGCATTGTCAGTGCTTGGCAGTAGCACAGCACAGTGGAATGAACTCCAGAGGCCTGAGCAGGACCAGCATGCATTGCTAGCGCACCTATGTTTGATGGCAAACTCCTCCAAGCTTGTCTTGAAAATCACCATTTGGGACTTCATATGCTCCAGCTTCGTCTGCTGTACATGTACTCCCAAGACTTTGTACTGGTCCTGTAGACGAAAGGCTGGTCATTGAATTGCTGAGGTTGTTGTCAGAGCAGTATTTGCTGGGTGCGCACCCGAGTCTGGGCCCCTTTCTGTAGCCCCTGAATTCCAGGCCTTCGCCTCATGTTTGCTCAGTCAGTAACTATAATTTTCGCATAATTGCATCGCTACGTTCTGATCTCACGTTCAGCACCACGTTGCGAGCGTGTGGTGCTTGCGCAGCTGTGATCAGAACATACAGCTGACCAGTCTGGGGTGTGAGCGTGAGCAGTGACTTCGGCGACAATGAAGATCGTAACGCGCAAACCGATTACTGGAGACAGTCTTCGAATGCGTTGACCGAGCGTCTGACCGAGCGTTACGGCTCTCGGGGAGGAGTGATCAATGCGGGCAATGCGGTATCGAAACTGGTGCATGCTGTGTCGACATCATTTGCTTTGAAACTTGCTTCGAGCACCGCTATCGTTGACGTTTAGCGTGCCAGCGGCACGCAAACTTGCATGCGTTGCATGTCCTGGACGGCCTGGTCTTCGCTGCACCGGCCTGCCTGCGCTTGTTCACATCAACCAAGCCTGAGCAAGCGGTCGCTCTTTGCAGCTGGCCAAGTGAAAGAGGTCACACATCGAAACATCCAGCATCACAACCAAGTGTGTGCGAATAGCAGAAGGCGTACAAAGGTGCAGGCAGGGAGCACAGCACCAGCCAAATCCAGACCAGGCAAGGCTTCGTCAAGGAAGAAGGCAAGCGCTGTTGGCTCTCTACAGGTGGATTTTCAGCTCCAGAGGAACCTCTTGTGCAAAATTGCCAGCTGCTGTTCACACAGGCAGAGAAGTGGAGACTGTTTGAGGTCAAGTTGCCCATCGAGGACGACCCTGGCAAGGACACACATGAAACTAGTGTAGCTCTCTGCAGTGCTGTAGCCCTCAAGCTGAAGTGCAAGGTGAAGCCTCCCAAGTTTGCTCATGCTGCCTTGCCATCGTCTTTCCACTTATTGACTTGTGCACATACTCACTGCATGCTGCCACCAACAATTGCATTCAGAGACAGCTCCTTGTCAGTAACATGACTGCTGCTGGCATGTTAAGCTTGCTTGCAGATTGCACCCCGTACACCAGCATGTAGGAACCATGCATATGACTAGTGTTAGGTCTTAACAGACTTACAATCTAAAAGCAGGGTGCAGATAAGCCACTCATGCAAATATGCGAGCAGAGCCATAGCTGCTGTCTTTCCTTGACAACATCCTGCACCCCTCCAAAATAAAGACTGAGAGTGCGTGCCATCAGTACCGCACACACTGTGTATTGACTCAATGTACTCTTATATGTGAATGCCTCATGACAGTGGATGACTATCGTTCTTGGGGCGTTTGCAACCAGAGCGGTGTCTGACTTGGCCTGAAGCAAGTGTACAGGGCAGAATGGCATTGACGAAGTACAATGCGTTACATGCATGCAGAATGTCTATATGCATAGTGTGTTTGCTGCAGGGCCTGCCATTGCCCTTGGAAGCAGTGAGTGTCATCAGGAAGTCGTTTGATGCTAGAGCCAAGCACAGAGGTTTTGCCTATGTGGTGGACATAGACCCAGAAGCTGCAAGGGCTGCTGGAGCCAGCCCTCGCTTCAAGTCAGGCCAGCTTGAGAGGTGATATGAGCCCTTCATTGCAAGTGTTCAGTAACCCATTCCTTCATGAAGATGAAGGAAGCTTTGTGATATCGATATAGTGACTTGCAGGATTTCCAACCCCACCCTCCCACCCCCCCCCTTCTCCCCAACCGTTAGCCTTATAACAAGCCCACCGCATGCAATCTGCGTCAGCATCACCCAGTTGCAGGTTCATGCCTGCTTGTTTCTCTTCCTGTTTGCGCAGTGTGGTAGGTCTGCTCAATGTGACATCGCTGCCTCGACTCAGCCTTCACATCAGATGACAGGCAGCTTCAGGTGTGTGTGTGCATCACAGGCTTCCTCATGAGGCTGCACCTGCCATTCCTCAAACCCCAAGGCAGGCTCCAGCAATGGGCAGGCACAAGCAGGACCCCATTGTGGTTGTTGGCAGGTCAGTCCATGCTTCTTGAAGCCATGGCCCATAGCGTTCTGCAGTTTTGCATGCTTGCTGAATTGTCTGTTAACTCCATGAACGACACCGGGTGCATGAGACATTATTTGTCTGAAGCTCAAGTTGAGGATTTTGCTGACATGCTGCTGACCTACCTAGCTCATCATGAGCTGGAAAGTGTTGTTAATATTATTATTATTATGCTGCTGACGTTATGCAGCTCAGGTGCCGCATCACTCATGCATGCCCTCTGTGGAGCAACACGAGGGCCATCTCAACTGCAGCATCTGGCTTGCGTATCAAATAAGAATAGAAGACCCTGTCTGCGGACCTGCAGAAAAGGCACTCTTGCAGTGCATCGTGTAGACAGCGCTTGCAAGTAGCGAACACAGCAGGACTCATGTCATGCACCACTGTTGATGGATACAACAACCAAGTACATACTGCACTCGACTCCCAGCAGACTGGTCAAAAAAGCGCAAGGTGAGGTAGCTGTTTGGTGCAGTGGACCAGCAGGATTATTTGCTGCACTGGAGCTAGCCCAGACCAACCTTCCTGTTGTCATACTAGAGCGAGGGCAGCCTGTTGAGTCCCGAGGCAGGGACATTGGCGCTCTCATTGTCCGCCGCATGCTCAACCCTGACTCCAACCTCTGCTACGGTGAGTGCCTCTCATGCTGATTTGCATGCACTCATCGTATTGATCAGTGACCATTTGTTCCTTCAATCCTGTGCTCAATAGTCCGTCCATCCACCAGCTCCCCTGTTCATTCGCTCTTCCATTCGTTCGTTCATCCATTCATTCATTCTCCCATCAACATTGTCCAGAATCTCGGGGCATACAGTGAAAACATAGTAAGGATGGCATGACAAAGTCATTCTGGAAGATACGTAGACGCCGTGCCACTTCTATCTCTGTGACATATGTGATAACCTGCTCGTGTGGTCTGCAGCAAGTGAGGCTCCTAGTATACACAGCCCCACTGTCTGTGCTTGAGATACTGTGCATCCTGAGACAATACAATCAGCTGTGGCATCAGAAGCAAAACCTGTGCTTCTGCTGCTGCCTGTGCTTGGGCGTGCTTTGCAACTTAAGAGAACAGAAACAGCAGCAGAAGCAGACAAGTATAGCGTCGCAAGTATCCAGTCACGGGGTGCCAGACCGCCTGTGCTTGGGCGTGCTGTGAATCCTGGAACAATGCAAACAGCAGCAGAAGCAGAACCAGCATGCTTCAAGCATACAGTAAATGGGTGCCACACCGCCTGTGCATACTGAGACAATGCAATCATCAGCAGCAGCACAACTAGCACCTGTCAAGCTTTCAATGTTGGTTGCAGGTGAGGGGGGTGCAGGCACCTGGAGTGATGGCAAATTGACGACCAAGGTGGGGCGCAACAGTGACCCTGTGCGGCGCGTGCTGCACACACTGTACACATTTGGAGCCCCACAGGTAGCATCACGCTGCAATCACACATGGGGTGCACGAAAAGTACATCATGCTGCATGTATGCGCACATGTGCAGACATGCTCATGCAGTGTTTGACTACAAACTGACACCTGCTCATGTGTGCAACATCTAAAATTTGAATTTGGCCTTGCATCATCAATCTGGACTTTCCTTTGTGTGTGTCACAATTTCTAAACAGGAGAATGATAGCCACATTTGATCATCATGGGCCTTCAGTCTGTGCATAATTCTGTGTCTCACACGGGACTTCATATCCTTGACATGGGTCCTCCATGCATGCCAGCCGCACTTTTGAGTGTCAACCAGCAGTGGTGTGGGTGTCCCATGCATTGCCCTAGATGAGCCACCTGGTGTTTTGCAACATCCTGAATGCAGGCAGGCTACATGTGGTTACAGGCTTTTGAAGGTTCTGGGCAGGCTACATATGGATTCAAAACTTCGCAGAATCCTAACGGCAGGCAAGCCACATATGGACAGACATATTCAACGCTGTTCACTTGTACATTGCAGAACATTCTGGTGGCAGGCAAGCCACATCTGGGCACAGACCGGCTGATCAAGATCCTGCAGGCCTTCAGGAAGCACCTCACAGCCCTGGGTGTCCAGATCCACTTTGGCTCCTGTGTCACCGACCTTGTGATTGAACATGACAGAGCTGTTGGTGTGAAGCTTAGAGGTCAGCAGCTCACCGAGCATGTGCCATTCCTGGTTTTGTGTGAGCATGTGTTTGCACACAGTCCTCGGCCCTCAGTCCTTTGCTCTGGGGCTTGCCTATAAGCCTCTACAAATTTTGAGGCATGCATGGTCATCATTGAGTGCTGTAGCTGAATCCTGCATGCAGCTGAGTCTGAGTCTGAATCTGAGCTGGAGCCTGAGTCTGAAGTTTAACTCCAGTCTGAGTCTGAGGCTGAGGCTGAGGCCAAAGTCTGAGCCTGAGTTTGAAGCTGAGACTGAGGCCTGAAATGAGGCTGAGTCTGAGACTCAGCTTGCTCAACTGAGTCTTGCATGCAGGGGGTGAAGTCATCCCGGCCTCAAAGGTGGTGCTGGCAGTGGGTCACAGCTCAAGAGCCATGTATGAAACCCTAGCTGCCAGGGGCATTGCCCTCAGCCCTAAGCCCTTTGCCCTTGGCCTGCGAGTGGAGCACCCACAAGCCCTGATTGACAACATCCAATACGGTCAGGAATACGCAGCAGGTGGGCTCTCTTGGAATGACTATTTGTGGCACTTCTACCTACTCAGCTTCAGCAAATCCATCAATGTGTAGCACTGCTACCTACCCAGCTTCAGCAAATGCATTTGGGTGCCATGCTGGTAAGTAGTCAGCTATAACCATTGGATCAATCTGTCATGCTGTGCTCAACTACAGCAAAATCATGGATGTGCCATGCTCCTAACTACCCAGCTACAGCAAATGAATTAACGTGTCATGCCGTTACCTACTCAGCTAAAGCAAACCCATTGATGTGCCATGCTGGTAGCTGGTCAGCTACAGCAAAGGTATCAGCGTGGCATGCTGTGCTGAGCTTGAGTGCTGCCTGCTGGGGACTTCATGGACACATAAGTATGCACACCTGGCAAGCCCTTCATCTCTGCGCTAGGCAAGCGCTACAGCGTCTGTCTGACCAAATATCTCACCCACCTCCTCAGCACACCCCAACAGAGCCCTTGTCTGACCTTCTGCTCTACGCTATGCACCCTGGGCAGCCCGGGTACTATTTGGCTTCTCATGAAACTGGCGCCAAAAGTTGCAGTCTTGCCTGTGTTTCTATGCTAAGCTCTGCACCCTGCTGGAGCGTTGCATGCTCTGGTCAGAAGCTGTCATGAACGCTCAAGAACAAAGTAATGTGGTGTACTGGTCAGATGCTGCAACACTTGAAAGTTGAAACAGTTTTGCACCGCACAGGTCAGCTATTGAGAGACTGTAAGGAGTAAACGGTAGACAACATGTGCTGGACTGCCTATCACATCTGTTGGGTTCATTAGCTGCTAGTCAGCGCTGCTGATCTGCTGCTGATGAAACAGACCTTTCCATGCATGAAGTACATGATGCTGGGCAACGCTCATGATATGCTGCTAATGAAACAGACATTTTATTTGTTAAGTACATGATGCTGGGCGGCGCTCCTGATTTGCTGCTGCTGAAGTGCGCACACCTCTGAATGCAATTTGTGAAAGATGCACTTGTTTGGTCTGGTGTCTAGCACCAGCTGCTAGTCAACACTTGTGACCTAGGCACGCTGTTACACGCAATGCATGACTGATACATGTGCCTAGCTCATCATGAGCTGGAAAGCGTCAAACTAGTGTTGTTATCATCATTGTTATTGTTATTATTGATATTACTGTCATCAGTATCATTGCCATCATTATTACTATTATTACTGTGGCTGATGCAGAGGTTCAGAGGGGCAAGGGTCGCGTGCCGGTGGCTGATTACTCACTCACAGCTCAAGCTCTCCCAGACTATGCTGAGGTGTCATCACACACAGCCATGCATGCTGCTGCCGCCCACTCCCCTGCCTCCTCTTCATCCCAACCACAAACTGAAGAAGAAGAACATGCTGTGCCTGACTATGCTGAGGTGTCCCCACAGACAGCCATGCATGCTGATGCCAATCAACACACTTCCTCTTCTTCTTCACGATCACATGCTGAAGAAGAGGAAGGCTCAGGGCAAGGGAGGCTGCATCACCGAGCTAAAGCTGGAGGTCCCGGTCAGAATGCAGCATTGCCAAGCTCTTCTTCGTCAGACTTGGCATCTAGTCAGCAGTCGCATGACTCCTCTTGCTCCTCTTCTTCAGAACATGCACAGCATCAGGACAGACGCCAGTCTGGTGCCGCTGCAAGCACCACAACTGCTAATGGAAGCAAGCAGAGCAGTCACAATGGCAGTAAGAATGTGAATGCCAGGGAGGGGAGAGGGGTGTATTCATTTTGCATGTGCCCTGGGGGTCAGATAGTCCCCACCACCACCAATCCTGAAGAGCTGTGCATCAACGGCATGAGCTTCAGGTGTGCTCATCATGCATTTCTTTCGTACCACATCAGGTTTGTGTCTACCAGGAATTGTTCCAGAAACTCAAAGCCTGATCGTCTGTGGTCATGATAGCCAAGCAGTCCCTAAAGCCCTTGATCATACTGCAGTCTGAGTCTACCAGAACCCAGTATATATATATTCGTGTCTGTCTACCTGCATGCCCGTCTGTTCATACGCCGTAGTCTTCATTTTGTCCAAGTGTCTAGGCTGAAGGAAAATTGTCAACTCCAGAGGCACCAGACAGACGTAACCAGGAAATCCTACTCGAAACATGCATGTGGAGAGCGAGTCCATCATCACTCTTGTTGCGTGCAGCCGGCGCAATTCCTTGTGGGCCAATTCAGCCCTGGTTGTGGCTGTTCAGCCCCCAGATTGGGCCCACCTGGAGCCCCAGCATGGGGCTCTGGCGGGGGTAGCCCTGCAGATACAGGCTGAAAGGTGTAGTGCTTGTCTAGCACACATGCATGACTTTGTGAGCTTCATGCTTTTGTTAAATGTTGTTTGTGATGCTGGGGCTGCAAGCTGTATAGGCCTTGCAGAGTTTTGCTGCCTGCGTATGGGTTCACCCAGATCCTTTCCAGTGAGAATACGCAAATCCCAGAACAAATATGCAATCCCCAGATTGGAGATGCTGATCCCAGTGGGAACATGCAAATCTCGCAGTGAACATGCAAGTCCCAGTTTGAACATGCAAAGCCCAGAGTGAACATGCAAATGCCAGTGTAAGCATGCAAATCCCAGTGGGAAAATGCAAACCCCACTTTTTGTGACTATCACTTCTTGCAACTGTCATCCCTTACGTGAGTGTGATGCAGGCTAGCTGCAAGGCTAGGGGGAGGCAATCTGGTGGCTCCTGTGCAGAGAGTCACGGACTTCCTGGCAGGCCAACTTTCTTCTGGCGCCCTTCCTTCTTCCTCGTACAGGTCAGTCCTGAACACTTCTGGGGTGTTCGCTCCAATTGGAAGCAAAGCTTACATCAAACTCAAACTCAACAGGGCATTGCCAAGCTGCATTGCTCTGTTGGGCAGAAAGCCATGTTGCACGAGATTTTGCCAGGCCACATGCTTTCTTGAATCTGAGTCATGCCACAATTGCTTCTGAGTTATGCCTCAAGTGCTCCTGGATTGTGCCACAAGCTGACCTGTTTTTGTGGGTACACTCCCGGTGCCAAGCCTGTGCAGGCAATCATGTGTCCAGCTTACAACAAACATCCTTAATGCTAGCAGTAAGCACAGTTTGGGAGCAGGTTGGGTACAGTTTGGGCACGGCTGATGTCATTTGAGCAATTGATTTCTATAAGGTTGCATGCACTCTGCAGCAGTGTGTTTGTATTGAAGATGCTGAATTCTGTTGGATACCGATGAATGAGTACAGTTAACACAATTTTATGGTTCATCATTGTCTGAAACCTTTGATAAGAGTTCAAAGACTCTCCTCTCTGAGACTTTCATTCAATTGCTTAGAAAGTAAGAATCATATATACAGTGGTAATATTTGGGGTACGCAGGCTGGGAGTGAAGAGCGCAGGTTTGCATGAAGTGTACTCTCCAGCCATCAGTCAGGCCCTCAAGTCCGCTCTGCAGCAGTTTGAACAGAAACTTCCTGGTTTCGTCTCAGATGCAGGATTGCTGCATGGCGTTGAGACGAGAACAAGCTCGCCGGTATGCTGTGCTGTGCTGCGCTGTGCTGCGCTGCGCTGTGCTGTGCTGTGCTGTGCTGTGTTGACCTGCATTCAGACTGCAAACGAACAAACATTTCACAAGAAGAACAGGGCATCCAGTTACGGTAGCTGTCCACCTTGTATTGTTTTGAAAACAGGAAATTGGCATGCTGATCAAGCTTCTGTTGTGCTGGCACGGATTGGTGCCACTCTGCATGCTGCTTTATTTCTTGGGGTCGTCACTGTTTGTGTATTACTTGCAGGTGCGTATAGACAGAGGTATTGACCTGCAAAGCCTCAGCACAGCAGGGCTGTATCCCTGTGGGGAAGGGGCGGGGTATGCAGGAGGAATTGTCAGCGCTGCCGTAGATGGCATGAAGATTGCACAAGCAATCCTTCAGGATCTTGCAGTGAACACATACTAGCAGCATTTTCTGCCTGGAGTAGTTGGCAGACAGGCTGCAGTTCTGCCTGAAGGAACACAAGTGCCAAGCTGTTCTGCATGTAGCAACTGGGCTATTGGCCTATCTTCTGAGGCATCTTTGGATGGGTTGTCACATGTGTATGCTGCACTAGCACATACTTGGTGGTGGATGCTTGATTACTTGCCAGCAACTGGTGCAGCAGGAATTACCACATTGAGACCATGTGATGATTACAGCCCATGTGCAGTACAAGCCGTGCACTTGAACACATTGACTTGCTACAGTCAAGATAAGTTTGATATGGCAACATTGCTTGTGGCGTTACGGCTTATGCTGTGCGTGCTTATGATAAAACAGCAACGTCTGATGAAGTCCACTGATTGGCATCGATTGATATTCCTTTGTTTTTTGACAGCTTGAAATTTGCTTGCCTGGTACACTGAAGATGGTTGTCAGGGTGGCAATGTCAGGGAGTCTGTCCAGGACTGGATGACCTGCAGGCCTGGGTGACCTGTATCAGCTGATTATTGTCACTGCAAAGTCAGCACTGCCTCAGCACAAAAGCTGACAGGATACCTCGCCAGACGGGTTGTTTCAGCTCATTATAGCAGCGCTTACACAATCAGATAAAGGGAACAGTTGTAGTTCATCATACTGTTCCTTGGTGGTATGAGTCCGATGACCGATCCCCAGCACAGCAAAGCTCGGTAAACCATCGGGATCAGTGTGTCTTCATCATACGGTTGCCTGAGAAGAGGTGCAGCACCTCAACGAGCAGCTCATTGATTTGGTGACGGCGGCGTTTTTGTTGGCAGCCTTGTGTGTGAACCGGGCCGCCCTGCATCTACGTAATGGATGAGGGCAGCGTCTGCTTACATCTTCCGGGTTGCTAAGCACTGCTGACTTTGCTGAATTTGCTAATGGTTTCTATACGGAGGCGACATGGCAGCGACGGCAGCGACAAATGTGCAGCGGATGACAAATCTGCAAGAAGAAGTGGAGTGATGTTGAAGTCGGAAACTCGATTTGTCAGCTCTGGCACCTAGCGCTAGCGTAGATACACGGTTGTGTATAAAGCACGATGGACTTCGCTGCTTCACTTCGACGCTTGCATGCATTAAAGCTTGTGCCGCTGCATCGGCCCAGACTAAGTCGGTACAACATACCATGGCTCAAACCAAATGTCAGCTGCAGCTTTCCTGGGGTTTGACAGCCGTCCTGCTGCTGCTCCTGGGCTGCGTGTATCCATCTGATGCAGTTTCGAGCCGCTTTCAGGAAGGTCGTCGGCTACTACAGACCCAGAGTATGGTTGTCGTTTCGAAGTTGTCTAGTGAATTTCACTGTGATCTCGCTAGGTTTTGTCCCTTCTGTCTTTTCGTTGTGTTGTTTGCTGATACACAAATGTACACACAAGTTTGAATCGACCCGATGTCTTATCAGTCCGTGTTTGATGCAGGTGCTAGCAGTATTGCAGCAGCTGCAGCGAGCGCCGGGGCAGCTGCTGCAACAGCGAGCGCCGCGGCAGCTGCAGGGGACTCTGCCAGTCTACGACTTGGTCGAGTATATCGGTACTAGCGGAAGCAGTCTCACGTCAGCCGACATCGGCAAGTTTCCACTGCCTCCCAGCAACGTCAAGTTGACCTGGGTAGTTGCCTTCATCGGTGATGCCACCAGTTCAAGCACACCCAGCAGAAAATTTGGTTGCACTGGTGGCAGCTTCTGCTCTGGCAGTGGTCTCGACCAAGGCTTGATCTCTGCTTTGAAGGGAGTCTCCAACGCCAAGTTGCTGACACCATGTTGTCTGCTGCCTTCATTCTGTTGCAAGTCATACATGTGATGTATATTTGATGAAGTTCATCTGCTGTAACACCTTGAAGCTTCTACACACAGGTTTTGGCTGGTGTGGGTGGTGCTAATTACCCAAATTGGCCAACCTCCTCAGCCGCTGGTTATGCAAACACCGCAGCAGCAAGCCTGATTGCCTACGCCAAGGCAAACAATCTGGATGGCTATGACCTTGACTTTGAGAACGGATTGAATGCTGACTGGGTCACGCAATGGACATCCATCATTTTCCAGCTTGGGGTAAGCTCATGCAATGTCCAGTCTCAGGTGCTGCATAGCTGCAGCCACCGCTCTGAATGCAATGCACAGTTTGCTGCTTCCCATATACAGCCCAAACTGCTGCCATGTACAGCCCAAACATCCAGGGCGCTTCTGCAAGGACAGTCATATGGTATGCAGTGGGCATGTTCATACTTTGACATCTTGGTGTCATTGTCTAGACCACCTGCTGTATCACATGGCTCATATGTGCAGTCTGGGACCACCTGCAGCCGGCAAAGCAGCTCTGCATTCACCATGCAATATGACCATAAGGTCTGCTGAGCACACATACTTCTGTGCTGCAGCAAGCAGGCATTGTTGTGACCATTGATCCATTCTCTGCTACCAAAGGAATCTATGGGCAGCTGTATGCTGCTCTGGGCAAACTTGGCTCTACAGGAAGCGGTGTTGGGCCTCAGGTGAATTATATCTAGTAGCTTAGGAATACTTGGTAAACGCAGTTTTGACTTACTGTAGCAGACAAGAGCAGCACTGTTGCTCTGCTGCGCAATGCATGAAGACACCACTACATGGCCACAGCATCTGAGCTTTTGATCTGAATTTGTACCATGGGGGTTCAGCAGTCAGATTACTCAGATCTTGAGACAACCTCTGACAAACTTTATCCAGGAAGTGAACAGCAAGAAGGGCTGTGGGCATGTAGCTGCATACCACAGTGCTGCATATGCATCTACTGGTACCCACTGACTCCAATTGCCATCAGCTAGGCTGCGCACCTTGGGAGTGTGACCATTTTCTGCGTAATGTGCAGGTCAGTGGTGTCAACTACCAGGCCTATGCCTTTGATGGGACCAACGGCAGTCCCTCATCTGAACACGATGTTTCCAATGACATCACATCAGGGTCTACCAGCGCCGTGACCGAGTTTGGGGCTGCACAGGGCCAAAAATTGGTCTTTGGGGTGGCCCCTAATCGGCCAGGCCCATCTTCCAACCCCCCCTTTGCCACAAACTGTGCTGCACTGGGTCGCATTGTGGACTTGGTCTGTCCTGCCCTCAAGACCGGCAACAATGACCAGGACCTTGTTAGTCACTGGGCCACCGGCATCATGGTGTTTGACTTTGACACTGAGTTTGCAGCCGGAGGCTTCACTCTTGTCAATGCTGCCTACCAAGCCCTCAGCGGCAAATGCGGCAGCATTAAGAAGTGTTAGTTTTGCAAACATGAGCAGCTGTGTATATGGGGCGCTGCTACAGCGAAGAAACAGATGAGGCCTTCTTTCCGGGTGCACCAATGTGGTCATCACAAGTCTGTCATGGCAGGCCACTTGCAAGTGATTGAAGGGTTGTTGCCAAGTTGATCAAGTATGCCCAACTTCTGCAAATATGATAGTCTGGCTGAGCTCTAATGTTACTCGGCTGTACTGCGCGGAATAATATTTGCCTTTGCACTGAACATTAAACAGGAAACATGACACTGCTGAACAGTCGCTACTACAGCCTAGGAACTTATTGAGGAGTGTGATGTGATGAGGTCACAAATTCGACACTGAGTTGACCAGTGAGGCGGGATGCAGTGAGTGATCCTATAACTTTTGTCCGCAGCTGCAGTCTCAACTCAAATTCAAAGTGCATGCATGCATCTGCAAGCTTGCCTTAAGCTTAAGGTCATGATGACTGAGTCATGCAAACTTCATCAATGTGAGCGTGAGAGGGAATCGATGCTGTTAGCAACTGTTGCTGCGGACAGACATGCAGGCAGGATCTAGGCTTGCATCTGGGGGCAATCGAGAATTCTGACCAGTCATTTGTTGACACCCAACCTCATGTGCAGGTTCCGTTGTGTTCCGGTCAACCTGTTGGAGGTTGTAGTGCGTCGGTCTGCGCACCGGCAATTGCTACTTGATGTGTCGCCGGCAACGAGATGTGCAACAGCATCGCTTGATTGTAAGTCATCAAGCGGCATGATTCATACTCGTTCGAAGCCTCCCAACCTTGCTGATCAGCACGAGGTTGATATCATCGATGTAGCGATTGTCGGAGGAGGTCCTGGAGGTTTAAGTACCGCAGCTGCAGTATTGTCTGCTTTCGGAAATGCTTTCAGAGTCAAGGTGAGATTCTTGATGTTCTGCCAAGAACACGATATCGATAGTCACGATGGTTCGCGAAGACATCTGCAGCTGACCTAACGGAGAGCATGCTCAACACAAAGCACTGAGCTACAAGCAAAACTTTCCTATGGCATAAGCAGGTTTACGAAAGTTTGACGGAATACACCCTGCAAGGATCCGCGGTTGGCTTGCAGCCGAATGCTCAATATGCACTGGAGGCAATTCATCCAGATCTTTTTGCCAGGCAAGCTGCAGAATATGACTTGTCATGAAACCTTGACCAACAGTGATGTGCACCACTCAACACAAGGCACCACATCGTTCCTATGAATAGCTTCAACAAGCTTGCTCTTGAAGTTATCCCATGTTGCAACAATTGTGCTTGCGCTGCGCAGCGTCACCAATAACATCTGTGCTGAACTCCTCCTCAATTAAGTTGCACACATCAGTGCCAAGTCAATATACGCCAGTACCGTCTAGTCATTTCTGTGCCCATGCATGTCGTCAATTTGCAACTGGTGACTTCAGAAACTTTGAAATGCTGCAGATTCAAAGCATGTGGGCTTCCTATCAAGAAGCCTGTGACACGGTATGATCTTCACGGCAACTTTGTTGAAAATATGGAGGACAGACATAAGCAAATACAATTGCTGCATGCAAAGTATGGGAAGTACCCATTCCTTCTGGGCTGGCATGAGATCAGGCAGCTGCTGTTTGACTACCTGCCTGCAGGCGTCGTCGAATTTGACAAGCAGGTATGAAAAGCACAGGCTTGCCATTGACTTCAGGTCTTTCAAAGTCCACCCTGCTTATCCATCTTATCCATGGTCTACTGATCCATTTACATATACATGGCTGATGCACCATCAATGTCACAGGCGCACCATGCAAAAATGCATCATTCACAATAGATGTATACGTATGTGTCCTCATCAGCATATGACACAATGACAGGGGTGTCACCATAGTTAGAACGCCTTTGGGTGCAGAATATACTCCTCCATTATGCACCCGTTTTGCACCCAATCAAGTGATGTGTACAACATGAGCTAGTGTGCTCTTTGTGCCTTGATGAAAATATTTGGCTTCTCATTAAGTTGACGCCGAAAGGCGTAGTCTTTTCTTTTCTTTTTATGATGTTTTGAGCAGTCCGTGCCGGCCATGCTGCAGACGACTAAGTACGATGAGGATGAGAATGGAGTCACCATCCACTTTGACAGGGGCCACCCATCTGTCCGTGCAAAGGTGCTGATTGGAGCAGACGGCTACTTCTCCAGAATCAGAAAGCAGTGCCTCAATGACGGGCCACCCCTGTTTGCAGTAAGCACTACATCTGCAGCAATACAAACCTGTTAAACAGCACAGCTGTTGCTTTGCATTGAGCTCCGGGCTGCCGCCTTAGCCCAAGTTAGGAGGCTCCCGTTATGATAGCTGAAACGCGTAAACTTTTCTTTTCTTTCCTGTGCACTGACCTGAACACAAACTCTGCTGCTCCCAAAGAGGACAACCTCAAAGCTTGTTATTAAGCCTGCAGGATTTTCCCTCGCTTTGCTCCTATTGTTGCCTATCAAAATACTGCTGCGCATTGCAAAGTTGCCTGCAGATCTTCCCTCACTTTGCTCCTATTGTTGCCTGTCAAAAAACTGCTGCGCATTGCAAAGTTGCTTGCATGGCAAGGGGGTTTGCCTGCATGACAAGGGGGATGGCCTGCATGACAAGGGGGGTTGCCTGCATGACAAGGAGGGTGCAGCCAGGCTCACCCATTAGTATCTTCTGTCACATAAAGGCAGTGTTCAGTTGTGGCAGATCACAGCCATGTGTGCAGCCTCTGATGCATTGCACTCCTAGCTAATCATGCTGCTTGTGGTAGACACATACAACTGGTTGGTAGACAACAGGATGGTACCCGACAGGGCTGTAGACAACACGATGGTAGATAACAGGGTTGTAGACAGCAGGGTGACAGACGACAGAGTTGTGGACAGTAGAATGGTTGCTAACAGGTCTCAATGTTTTAGTCATTGCAATTGACCTGCTATTAACCACTCTGCTCTCTACAACTCTGTCGTGTGTCACCCTGCTGTTTACCTCTCTACCAACCTGCGTCTACCAAATCTTGCAGCAGTTTTATCCTCAGATTCCTAGCTGTTAAGTACTTGCTTGAGAGGCGAGCTGAAGCTTCCGTGCTTAAGCAGTGCTGTTCCCAGTCATGGCAGTACAGATGGCAAGGACACTCTTTTCCTAGTCTTGCTGTTCCATCACTTGCTGGTGGTGCTGTTCAAACATTTGCTGGTGTTGCTGTTCCATTGTTTGCTGGTGTTGTTGTTCCATCATTCGCTGATGTTGCTGTCCCGACGGTTGCTGGTGTTGCTGTTCCAACATTTGCTGGTCTGTCTGTTCCATGCCTGATGCTGATGTGCAGGGATGTGTGATGTGGAGGGCTCGCATTGCCGCCCCTGAAGGCAGGGCAGAAGAGTTCTCGTAAGTTTGCGCATGCCAATCAATCAAGTGCTTTTGGTTCACACTCTTGCCATCTGCAGCCTGTGTCACGCTCACAGACCTGTGGCAAAGTGTGTCGATCTGTCTTGCCCTGCTTTGCCGCTGGCTCAAACAATCTGTTCCTGACCAGCACTTTGGTCTACATTGCTTGCAGCGCTGTTGGTTGCTGCTTGCTATGTTTCATCCAGTATTGTTCACTTCTTGACTGGTGCAGGGAGAGCAGCACAGCTACACCTTATAGAGAACAGTCACCAAACTGCTTTCCTAGAAGCTATGATCTAACAGCAACAATGTGCTTGTCTGCAAACAATAAAAAATATAATATCAATACAATATAATATGATGTAATATAATATAAATATAAAATAATGTAATGTGAAATAATATAGTATACTATAGTATATAACATATGTCATGTACGGCATATGTTATAACAAATGTATCATGTCATATATGACATATGTTATGATAAATGTATTATGTCATATATGATATAGTAAGTATTGTTGACAAAATAATTTAGCTAACCCATATAATTGTGCACAGGAGCTGGAGGGAGCCTGACACTCCAGTCATGTCTGGGCCCTTTGCCATGCTCATACCAATGGGCACACTGGAGGCAACCAAGCACAAGCCCTGGACCTGGATCCTGGGAGCCCCCCTCTCAGCCCTCAAGGAGGCCGGGGTGCAGTTTGACCCTGAAGCTCGGGGGCTGAAGGCCATCCAGGGTGACGCTGACTCAGGCTCAGCCCTTGAGGTGAAGGCTCATCAGTCATCAGTGCAGCTTTGCATACACCGTGTTGGCTATGCTAGAGGAAAATTGACTTGTTGAACGGAGAGAGCAAGCTTTCCTTGATCAATCCTGGACATTATCAACATCGTGACCTTCATGAACAAGACTTGTTCATGAAGGTCAGGATGTTGATAATGTCCACGATTGATCAAGGAAAGCTTGCTCTCTCCAAATCAAGCATCTCAGATTCCCAGAGTCCCATCTCAGAGTCTGGCATGGATCAAGACCCAGGAATTCTGAAGCATACATGGACTTGTCATGATGCAAAAGCAAGATGCTCTGTGTGCTTGCAGAATGCTCTGAAGATCTTCAAGAAAATGCCATCTGCTTTGATGGACATTGTGAAAGGCACGGACCCAACTACTGTCACCCAGCATGGCCTCTACATGCGCCCCCGCCTTGACAGACCCCCTGAACAGCCTGCCCCCCCTGGCACGCCTCCTCATGAAGAAAAAGAAATGTCAGCTTCTGCAGCAGCATCTGGTCAGGTCAACTCTTCAGAATCTGGATCAGCAGCAGCAGAGCATGAACCGCATCAAGAAGTCAACCCAGAAGCTGCAAAGGAAGCTGAGGGACCTAGTTCAGCATTGACAGCTGGGAAAGCCCTGACCAAGGCAGCGGATGCCCTCTCACTCAACTCTCCAACAGCTGATGACAAAGCTACGAAGCCTGATGAGAACAATCCTCATGATAATCCTCTCAAGAACAGTCCCTCTGTTCCAGCAGTGACCCCTCCAGCATTAGAGGGCAGCTCCCAAATGTCAAAGGGCAGCTCCGAAATGTCAAAGGGCAGCTCATCATCCCCAATGGGAGCTGCCCTGGGAGCCCTCTCAAAACCAGAAGGCAAAGCAGATGGGGAGCCGGCAGTTTTAGAAGGCAGCTCTCCTGCTTTAAAGGGCCATCCAGTGGGCACTGACTTCACCCCACAGGGAGGGGACCCCTCCACAAAACCAGTGGGGGACCCGAGTCAGCTCTGGGGAAGAGGAAGAGTGACACTGCTGGGAGATGCAGCACATGCCACAATTCCAAATGGTAATTGACTGAATCCAGGCGTCTTTGCTTCTCTGCTCTATGTTCACAATTGCTCAGGCCCTGCCCAAGTCTCATCTGGTGTGCTGGATCACTGCAACTGTACATCTTGCCAAACAAGGGCTGCAAACCGCCACAAATTGTGCCTGGGAGCCTTGACCTTGAATACGAGCACTAATTCACTGCTTGAATGGACTTTGAAATATGGGTTTAGACAAGAGTCTGGTGCTTAATAAGTAGATCTCAGGTCAAGTGCAGGTCAGGGGTTGGCTTTGGCACTGGAAGATTCTGCAGTTCTGGGCTGGCATCTTAAAAGGCAGGGCCTCACCCAACAAGCCCTGCGCAGGTGTTTGCCCTTTGCTTAGAGCTGCTGCTCGCTGGGTTGTAATGTGGAAGCATACGACAAGCTAACTAGCTACTGCCTGGTAAGCCAATGCTCAGCAGCATGGCTGAGTACAGATGTGGACAGGCAAGAGAGGTGACTTGCATCAATCTGCAGTCACAGGCTGAGAGAGCTGTTGAGAAGCTGTGCATGTAAACATTCATTTACAGGCCATTGCATGCATCATTGTGTTGCATTCATCCTGTGGTATTTCCCAGGCATTGCCAATGGTATAAACCTGTGATGGTAAAGCTGCCCAAGCTTGCTTGGTCCAACAGCTTCATGCTCTCCGAAGGAGCAGAGCCTGCTGCATATGTGCATGTAGACGCGTGCATCCAAATCAGCTTGGTTATGATGTGTACAGCTACGAGACGGAGAGGCCAGAAAGGGTGAGGACCATTCATGTGAAGGGGGCGGATAGTGCAAGCTATGAGGAGCGAGAGCGCTACTTGTACAAACCCACCTTCAAGCCTCTCTGGTGTGATCAGGTACATGAGTCAGTGATCTTTCTTGCAGCCTGTCATTGGTTGTCCCATCGTACCTGGAGCACTAGCCTATTGCCTGACAATTGTGCTGAGACTGCTGATGCTGCATGGTGATGCCTCTATTGGCTGTATGTCTTGCTCATGGTTGTGTGTTGATTCATATGCTGACATTTGGGTTTGCTTGAGCAGGATGACCAAGGTGATACGTCCATCATGAACTTTGAGCCTTGATGATGCATGTGCCACCTTGAGCCTTTGGTCCAGCTGTTCATAGCCATCTGGCCTGCATCACTGTGGTTCAAGCTAGTGAGGTTTTTGTAAATCTGTTCCGCGGCTGACCAGAAGAGCGAGAAGGCACTGGCAAGAACTTACATTTCAGCTCTAAAAAGACGTTTAGCAGCATTTACAGTCCCAGGAAACATACTTCCAGAAGTGGGTGCCCATGAACAGCCATCAATGCACGCATATGGTGCGACCCACAAGTCATGTGACAGCGCTATATTTGCTGAGGTCAGGCATTTGGCTTGCAAGGATGGCGAGTTGCATGAACTTCGATGGCAGCGACGATTTTGGCATGGTGAAGTATCGCATGTAATTGTATACTGAGGTACCATGTGGCACTCCACATGCTGCCACTGGCAGTGCACCTACCATTTGTGTCCGTGGACATGCGTGACCACATTCTAACAGGGCAATTTCAAATGGGTGACCCACAGAATGACGCTGCCCAGCAGAGTTGTTTTGCCCTCTCAACGTACTTTGGATAGGCTCATTTTGGGAGGGCTGCAGCGAGGTTTTTGGTGGATCTCGAAAATTTTGTGGGGCTTTCATCAATCCCTAGCTCTGTCCCTAGCTTCATCCTGGAGAAAAGGCAGAAGTGTGCGGGCAATGAGCTCAAGCGCTGTCTTTCTACCGCAGCTAACACAGAATTCACTGCCCACTGCTGATTGATTGCCCACAGCGTTCGGTTGTCCCGCTTGCTGACGGGAGCCGCATCTGTGCTGCTCGAGCTGTTCTGTTCTTTTTCAGCGTTGGCACTGTCATATCATCATCGCTCAGGGTTGAAGTGAGAAAGCCGCAGTAGGGCTTGAGTGCAGCACGACTGTGTGGATCACCAGCGCATCGGTCACAGAGAGACTCCAAGCCTCCGCCACTCGTTAGACACTTTTGACTACTTCGACATGGCAGTCTGTTTGCCAGCCCCCTCTTTAGTACTGATGGACTGACAAGGCACCGTCCTGCGACACGTCCCAACTGCGTGTCTAGATGAGCAGGTGCGTCGTAAAGGCCCTTCTTGTGGCTCTTTGCTGCGCTACGCCTCCTGCAAAGTACCCTACACCTACCAGCTGTAGTTTGCGCTTGTCTCTGCCTTGTGTGCTTGTTCAATTGTGTTAGCTTTTTCAGATTGAACCTGACAACACAAAGCCTGGGCATAGAAACGTGAGTTTCATCCTCATCTGCTGACCAACCTGTGGGTGCAGACACTGAAAGACCTGGCTCAAGTCTTTGAGTTAGACAAAAGGTCCAAACTGGTGGCTGAATGCCCTGAGTTTGGCATGCCTGGGGCCTCTGCGTACCTTGCCCTAGTAGGGGGTGATTACAACAGAGCACGAGAGGAGATACTGGCAGTCCATCAGCGCTTCAAGGAGCAGGTGGGTTCTTCTTTTGTGTTATGCGTGCTTGTATGCCTCTTATACATTGCTGCTGCTGCCTGCTGCCTTCCTGTTCGGCATCAATAGCCTCTCCCTATTTCTGCAAGCTCCCATTTGTAGTCACCCCTTGCAAAACCTCGTCTGGTCATCTTCTATCTCATATCTGGACGGCTGCTTTTGCAGTCACAGTGTTGTTTTGCTTTACTAAGAAGGAAAGCTGCTGCAGTTACCCACCCATGTCTCTGGGTTTCCCTGCAGGGTGCTCAGCCCGTCCACCAGCTTGAGGCTGCCCTGCAAGATGCCCAGCAGGCAAGAGAGCAGGCTGAGCTCGAGAGGGATGATGCTTTGGCAGAAAAGGATTCTGCCATTGCAGAAGGCGTCCGTCTGACACTGGAGAGCAACAAGTGGGAGAATATGGTGCGCGACCTGGAGCAAGAGAACGAGACCTTCAAGGCTGAGACAGCGGTGAGTCAGCTCTCATCATAGTGTGTTGCCTTTCTGTCGAGCTGTCTGGATACGCTGTGCCTTCCACCATCAAATGATCACTGCACACTGCAGATGTCAGAGGGCTTTTCCCTCCCACCATGATCGCCCAGGGGACAAGATGCTATATCAATGGTGTGAATGCTCTAGCTTTATGTTTTATAACACAGATGCAGCTGTTACCTTGAGAGCTCAGATCCAAAGCCTGCTGTGATTGCACAGCTGTTAGGTGTGAAAAGTCATATGGTTTGTAAGCATGATGGAGATGTCAGAAAGCTTGCCACAGAAAGCTCTGGCTGCCAATGCATGTATGGAGGCGTTCTTTGTGTTAGGCTGACTATTGTGTGTTCATTGTAGACAGCCAACATCAAGCTCTATGCAATGGAGGGCAAGAACCAGCATGCCTCATCATGTCTGTCTGACTGTTGTGTGTCCGTTGCAGATAGCCAACATCAAGCTCTATGCAATGGAGCGCAAGAACAAGCATGCCTCATGATGTCTGTCTGACTGTTGTGTGTCCATTGCAGATGGCTAACATCAAGCTCTATGCAATGGAGCGCAAGAACAAGCATGCCTCATGATGTCTGTCTGACTGTTGTGTGTCCATTGCAGATGGCTAACATCAAGCTCTATGCAATGGAGGGCAAAAACAAGCATGCCTCATGATGTCTGTCTGATTGTCATGTGTCCATTGCAGAGGGCCTACATCAAGCTGCATGCAATGGAGGTGAAGAACAAGCATTTCCTATCATGTCTGTCTGAGCTGTTGTGTGACCATTGCAGATGGCCAACATCAAGCTGCATGCCATGGGGGTGACGAGCAAGCTTGCCTCATCATGCCTGTCTGACTGTTGTGTGTTCATTGCAGATGGCAAACATTAAGCTCTATGCAATGGAGGTGAAGAACAAGCATTTCCTATCATGTTTGTCTGAGCTGTTGTGTGACCATTGCAGATGGCCAACATCCAGCTGCGTGCCATGGAGGCGAAATCCAAGGAGTTGCAGCAGGAATACCAGGATGTTCATGGCTACATAGCGGTGATATGCTTTTTCCCCCTGATGTGCACATCAACATGTGTTGGTTGCCCTGTGTACCTAGTCCTGGGGTCGTGACCTGATTGGACTTGTCCTGTGTACAATGCTGGCAAAATGTAGTACCCACCTTTCAAGCACAACGCTGACCAGTTGTATTTGACGAGTCAGTCTTATTATTACAGCAACTATAGCATGACCATGAGCATTATGGTACATCCTGTTGATTGGTGCACTGCATGTCATACTGTCTATTTGAACCAGTGTTTTTCGACTCTCACAATTGGAATGATGGATTCATGCACTCATGTGATTTGGGCCAATTTGCCAGCCCATTGGCCTGTGTACTGATTTGGGGTGCTTGTGCAGACATTGGAGCAGGAACACTACGGCGAGCTGGCAGAGTGCCAGGCCCAACTTGTGAACCTTCAGGGCATTGTGGCGGAGCTGAGATTAGAAGCCCCGGCTGATGTGGTAAGCCTGTCAAACTCCTGTTTGTACCAGGAAGCGTGTGTGTAACAGTCATCATGATGATCCTAGATACACCTGGGGGCAATTCAGCAGTAGCTATGACATGAAATGTTGCATGTCATGATATTGGTAGCAACAGTGATGCTGATCAATGATGATGATGGCAAACATGATATTATGGATTTTGAAAACATCTGGGCTCCCCACTCTTGGAGCCAACTTGAGCACATCAGGTCATCCACAACACATTTCTGCACTGTGCCCTTGGGATCGCCTATTGTGTATACTGCACCTCCATTGCTGATACTCCACTCCTTGTGCAACCTTGAGCCTACAGGCCATAGTGATGTCATCTGGCATGAGCTCCCTCTGGACCTTCCCCACACCACACCACACCACACTGCACCGCACCGCACCACACCACACCACACCACACCACACCACACCACACCACACCACACCACACCACACCACACCACACCACACCACACCACACCACACCACACTAGTCTGCAGTTGTGCCCTGCTGCAACTGGTTCCAAGGCCTTTACATTCAGAACAACTTTTCTTTCTGCTAGTGCTGTGGTCAGTTCACAGCAGTGCTGAGCACACTGTAATGAATGCAATTCAGCTTGCAGCTACACAGAGATCCTGCGGTATCACAAGCAGGCCTGTTGAGCGACCTCACAAGTGTAATCTGTTGCAGGATGACAAGGTGGAGCTGCTGCATGTGCGTGGTGTGCTGGACAGCAAGCAGCAGGAGATTGAATCCCTGAGGAGTAAGTTGGCCCACAGCCAGACCCGTGTGCAGCTGCAAGGGTGCGTCCTGGATGGCACCCGGACCCAGCTGCAAGAGACACAGTATGAGCTGTGGGCCAGCCAGGGGCGCCTGCAGGCCTTGCAGCATGACTTGTCCAACACCCAGGAGAGGCTTCAGGTGATGCATGACTTCCTTCCTGGCCCCTGCACCTCTGAGCAGCACTCACTCTCAACAATGATGATGATAATGATAATGATAATAATAATAATAATAACCATAATAACCGTTTCCAGCTATGATGAGCTAGGTACGTGCGGGACAAGTCTTGTCTTTCCAAAGCAGTCTGTCTTGCGCATCTCTATGCGGTCTACCCAATCGACAGGTTTGACAATCATGCAACGCAACATCATTGGAACTAGACCTAGGGCGACCAGGTGAGCAAAGCACCTTGACTTGACCAACAATGGCATCACGACTTCAGCCTCGACTGCTTCACATGAATCTTTGCCTGCGTGATGTCATACCCATGCTTATATTCTGGCACATACTCATTTCCAGTCAGTGTCTGCTGGAGTCTTCTGCCAAATCGCCTGCAAACGCACCTAACTCTAGTGGATTGATGGGTGCTTTGGGATCTGACATATGTGGTGTGGTGCAGGGCAGAGTGGATCATCTGGAGGCCACGGTTGAGCGCACCACAAGTAAGATGCTCCAGATGATGAACAGATGCTGGGAGGCAGAGGGCCAGTACCACAAGAGTGAGGAGACTCTTGCAGCACTGAGAAGGGCTGTAGATGCAGACTTGGTGAGCACACACATGCTACCTCACATGCTAAACACATGCTACCACACATGCTACCTCACACATGCTACCTCACACATGCTAAGGGCACAGTGCCTGATGCCTGCTTGTGTCTAGATAACAATGTCATGACAAAGGCAGAGTACATGATAGGGGTCATGATGATAGTAGAAAACATGATGGTAAAGACAACGATAATGATGACAACAACGAATGATGATATTCATAAGAAGAGCAACATAGGCTCAGTCAACAGCCATGTGTGTCCGGCGCAAGTCAGCTCCCTCCACACAGGCTTTTTCCATGTTCAGATGCCTTGAACAAGACTCTTTACGGAAACCATATTTGATTGACATAACATGTCTCAGCAAAGTGCATGATCTTGTATGCAAAGGTCACATGAGAGGCTTAATTGCTCTGTATGTTTTCACCTGATGGCACTTTCCAGATGCCAGAGTGTCAAGGGGAAGCAACATGTGATCCCACTGCATAATGGAAGACCTCACGCTGTCTGTGGTCTGTGCAAAACAGAGCATGAGTGGTACACATGTTGATAGCACAGCGCTGCTGCAGGCTCGCAGTAGCAAGAAATTTGATGACATGTTCAACACCATGTTCAAGGAGAAACTTGACCTGATAGGGGAGAATGAGCTTTTGAAGCACAATCATGCAGCTCTAGAGCAAAAAAAGGAGAACCTGCAGAGGGAGCTGGATATCTCCAATCAATGGCGCTTGGAGGCAATCGGAGAGCTGGACAAAGTCACAGATGACCTGACTTTATTCAAGGAAACTCTTCATGCCCAGGGCTTCAGGCTGCCCAATGGAGACCCGTTTGATGTCTCCCCACCCCCTCTTGGGCTTGAGGAATGGCCCTTCCTTTCTGTATGAACAGGACAGAGATCCTGTCGGTCAAGATGGTGCTGCCAGTCATGTTAGGTGTCTAGGGTGTCTCAAGTTGTTTTCCCGCTTAGATTGTGTAATGTGATGGTTTTGGGTGTATCCGCATGCCAGCTGCAGCTGTACATGACAGAGCATGAAGTACTCAAGCTACAAAACAAATAAAATGGAGTAGAAGTGATTTGTGCTTTACATGTGCATTTACGCTGTTTACGTTGTTCAAGGGTAGCTGACAGTGAGAGTTTTCTGCAGCAAAGAGACTGTAGCTTCGTGATGCTTGCAGTATACTCCAGGCTCGAGCCACTGCATGCATGTGACACTAAGGTTGCAAGATTGTGACAGTCCTTACTGTGTTAAATCACTACTGAAATACAGCATAGTTGTATCACGCCTCTTTGCACCGTGCTTCTTGGGAAATTTGCACGTCTCACAGCTGTGCATGTTGATGCATGTTGATGGGTCCACATTGCAGGCAATTGAGAACTTCAGATTGTCACTGGCAAAGGCCTGCACAGCATGGGCCAAGATATTGCCAGCTGTCTACATAGAATACACTTTGCAGACTGAACGACACATTCAAGGTCTTGTGTCTGTCTGCTGCTGCAATGTAGCATCATGCTTGATAAGCCCTCAAATGCTCAAGTGTTGGGGTTTTTGTTTTGGGCTTTGAAAGAACGTGTCGGCAACATCAAGGAAGCTTGCTAGCTCTGACACCCAGAGCCCAGAGTCATTGGTTACTATGAAACCTCAATGTGCAGAACCACTTGCCAAATCTACTCTTTAATAAGCTGATGCATCTTAAACTCAACAGGCGTACTCATGTGAAACACTTATCTTAGAATAAGTCAAGTGGCTCTGTTCTGATTCTGTGAAAGGCGGGTGTCTGTGCGAGAGCTAACAGACTGCTGCCAACTACCTAGATCACTAGACTTCCACCAAACAACAGCATGAGATTTAGCTGTATAGTCACCAGGCTTCCCATCATTCTTGCTGTAATCCCAATCTTGAGCTATATCAGGATACAAGCTTGATAAGGAGTTGCAATTGCAAGCTGTCCTCCCACGACAACACGAACATCCACTGCCTGCCAGAGCCCGTGAACTCACTGTTGAGACCCACTTGTGTGTCAACCCCAAAGGACACTTGTGGCACACCCAATGGACACGCTTGTTACTGCCCAGCGAGAGTGTGTCAGGGAACAACCCCTCCTTGGCATTTGCCTCACTGTCCCAATCCTTGAGAAGTGCATGGTTGCATTCCGTCAAGGTGGCATGTCGCACCTTTGGCCCTGTACGCTTGAGCTTACGGCACTCAGGGCAGCCAGATTTACGTCCAATGCGATTATTGATTTGTGCCAGCCATTTGTGCCCACAGACTAGGCAGTGCCACTGCTTCTTGAAATGGCTGGCAGCTGTGAAGTCATGTGGTGTGCCTTCATTGGCTGTGCTGTCCCAGCTGGCAGCCACCTCAGGGGCTTTGCTGGCCACAGAGTTATGCTGACACACTTTCCTGCCTCGGCAGAATGGGCAGCCATCATTCTTTGTTCTGCTTGTCACTTGGGCCTCCCATTGATGCGGATGACCATCTGGACACTCAGGGCATGTCCAGCGCACCTTCCGATGGCTGTGTGGGGTGATGAGTATGTTGCCCAGGTGAGCATTTGTGGCATGGTCCCACTGCTGTTGCAGTTTTGGGCTAAGCAGGCTGATGTCTGGACACTGCTGCTGTTTGGGGTGCTGACTGATGAGTTGAGGTTGCTTTGTAGCTGCGCTCCAAATCAACAGACTGCGGGTCCTGTTGACTGCAGCACGTCACAAATTGAACGTGAAAGTCAGTGGCTAAAGCAAGACGTTGCTTCAGTGAAACTAGTCAGCTTCAAGCAGCTATTACCTCGTATGCAATGGCAACAGCACCACCCATGCGGATGCTGCAAGGCCTTCCTGACGATCGATGCGAGTCCAGGAGCGGGCTTATGCCAGGCTCGCGGCGAGTGTGTGGCTCGAGGTGGCGTGCAAGCTGTTGGGTCTATATGCACGCTCGCCCGATGCATGGCCTAGGCGCCCTTAATCACATGTTACTTGATGCTACGACCTTTCGACTGCAAAGCTGCGGGCGTTAGGGGACAAAGCCTACTGAGGCAGGGGAAGCTGCGTGTCCGCTAGATCGATCGAGACAAAACGCGCAGCAAAACAATCGAGAAAGCTCTCGTATATGCTGCAGCACAGCACTACCGGTGGTAAAGACAGCAGCAAAGTCTTATGCGACGGTGCAACTCGTACCCTTTGTATACTATATAGCATATCTCCACTTGCGTCGCGACGAATATCAAACGTCGGCTAACGGAATATCAAACGTCGGGGTGTCCTCTTGGCTCATTTCTTCATTGGATCTCATCACTGAAATGATAAGGCTGCGAGAGAGAAATTTTACGTCCGTTGTAAAGCCTTCAGGTCAGATGAATGCCTGACAAGTTGATGAATGTACCAATCGGTCCTGTCTGCAGGTGGTGCTCATTTGCTCCCAACAGCTCAGACACGCAGAAGCATAGGAGAGCGGTGATACATAGCCGTGCTAAGCGCAAGCAAATGCAAGCAACCAATTCTTGACTGCACACAAGCTTGCCATGGTATCTGCCATGTCACAACTAAGCAATCTTGCAGCAAATGATCCCATGTAGACACATGCTTGCAATGGGTGAAGCCCTCCTGGAGTGTATGCTGTGCTCTGGCACCTAGCTGTATCCAATCTACAGGACTGAGCCTGCTGGCATTAGCCATGCTGATCATGAGGCTATGGTTATCTGTTGTCAGCTATGCCCATTGCTGTCGCCAAAACAAGGCAAAGCTTAGCCTGCCTGGGATTGACTTTGTTGTGAATTGGCCCGCCAAGCACCAAGAGTACAAAAGCCAATTTGCTTCATTCTGCTGTGTACTGTTTCGCAAACAAAGCACAAGCGAAGTAGTGCTAGCTTCCTGTTAGACATGTTGTCAATCTCTTCCTTGCTGTGTGACGTGACTGCATAGTGCAAGGGACCGCCTGTTGTGCTCCTGAATGATTTCCTGCAGAAAACAGCATGCACGTTCCTGCATATTTTAGGTCTCCTGGAACATGTTTGTCACTTGCACAGAGCTGTTTTGTGAAACAAATGTACAGAGCAAGACCACAGAACAAGACTGAAGTGCTCAGATGTCCTGCCGGAATGAATGTATTCTGATATTGTAAAACAACAAGACTGCACAGCTCCCCTGATTCTTGAAAACAGACAAGAAGCACAAATCCTGTCCAGCTTTGCCTGCAAATGCGTATGCATGCAAAGCAGCACCTTTGCATGGTGTCATCCAGCAAGACGCGTAACACCAGCAGCAAAGCAGTGTGATGAAGAAAGTGGAGAAGCTATGCATGAACCTTCACACGCAGTCCCAGCCAAGGCCCGGACCTACAGACAATCAAGAGGGGTTGCACCACCATTCTAGTTATGACTGGTGGTCAACCAAAGAGAAGCTGGTGAAGTCCTAATTTGATTTTGATTGTGAATTTGAATTTGTTGTAATTAAAATTTTAGTATTGTGCCTACCTGGAGGTTGCAGGTCATCAGCTGCCCATCCTTAACAATGACTTCACCATTGATGACTGACAGATTCACAGGAGCCAAGCCTGGAGTGCAGAACAGCAGGGCTGCCACAAGGTCATGTTGGGCTCCTGCAAATGATATGCCATCCGTTCTCCAGGCCACGAAATCTGCCGCCATTCCTGGGGCAATCCTGCCCACATCGTCCCGGCCCAAGTTTTTGGCGCCGCCCTGGGTTCCCACCAAAAGTGCCTCCCTTGCTGACATGCCTGAACATGGTCATCATTACCTAATATGCTCTGTCTGTGCCCATGATCTATCGTTACGGTGTGCACAAATTGCAAGTATTCACAGATGATGGATTTCTACATTTATAAATATCTTGTACATCAATAGATAATAGTGGTGGATCACAGAGATAGAAGGCTGCAAACTAGATGTAGCAGGGTTGCAAGGACGGCCTATGTACATCCAGACAACAGCATTGGTTGCCATGCTTCAATAGCACAATAGCCAGGCAGCCGTCCGCATGAACAGCTTCCTGCTGCATGAGAGTCTGTGCACTGCAAGGGCTGATGTACACACACAAGACCAGCTCTGTTGCTGCCATTGGCTGTACGTTCCTGTTGCCAAGGATGTGACACCCTTACTAATGCATTCAGCCCTGCGTCATGCTCCTCAGCGCCACTGACCACTATCAACTTGGAGGGCCATTCCAAACAGCCCTGCCCCATGCATAAACTGCCCTCAAACTTGCTGCATGCAAGAGGCATATGGCATACGGCCCTGCCTTTTGGGGTTTACCTTTGGGGTTGCCTTGGGTTCACCTTTTGGATTGCCTTTGGGTTCAACCTTTTGGATTGCCTTTGGGGTTTACCTTTTGGGTTGCCGCCGGCCCTCTGAAGCAGCATGGCCATGCGCAACTCCATCAAGACATGGCCTGTATCATTGCTGGCTGTTCCATCCACCCCAATGCCAACATTCACACCAGCATCTAGAAGATCCCGCACCTGCATGTCCAGCATGCCAGCTCTGTGACTGCTTTTTAGAGAATTGCAAACTTGTAGCTGGCATCTCTGACAGCTGTAGCGCCCTGCATGGTTTTGATAAACACGTTGGCGTGGGCAAGCTTCAAAGCTACAAGAGCTGTGCGGGATTTGACGAAGCCTTCTGATACCTGGGGGTTGGCCAATTCAGGCCCTCAATTTTGCAACGAAGAGGAGGGAAAGGGGGTATACCCCAAACTGCACTTGTACAATGCAGAAAGGCCAGCCTTCAACGGGGTTCGCGCCTCCCAGGCACAAGGGGGACTGTCAACACCTGGGCAAGGCACATGTAACATGCATCAAAACCTGACAGAGCGGATCCCAAGAGCAAGCTGCATGTCAATGTTGTTCACTGTTGATGTTGCCTGCAGAACAGGGGGGTGGCTTTTTGACAGAACAGAGGGTTGTCAAAAAAAAAGCTCAAAGCAGCGTCAGCTGGCCACAGCCTCTGTTCTGGAGAGGCCCCATGCGCTCCATGTGCAGCACCTGACTAAACCTGACTAGCTTGCACACGCAAAATCTTGCCCAGAAAGGTATGTTAACTGCGTCTTTGCAAGCATAAACATGTGTTCTGGACTTACTGGGCAGATTCCGGAGGCCAGGCGCATGTTTGAGGAGGGGCAGTGCGCGATACCGATGCCATGCTGTGCCCACTGCTTGGTCTCAGCACCGTCCAGGTGGCAGCAATGCGCAAGCCACACGTCATCCTTGTCCCACCCAATCTTCCTGTACAGACACACACACAACTGCCTTCATGCCTGCTGATACACTGCTTTGCTGGTGTATTTTGTTGCTGCCGTCCTGCTGCGGTGTCATGTCCTGGTGGTGCGGCCATTTTGATTGCTGTAATGTCGTAATAGGTTCAGCAAATGACATTTCTATTGGCAAAAGAAGAGGTTTGATGTGAGAGGCTTATGCTGTGCTGTTTGATGCAACTGCTTGCTGTGTATCATATGCTGACAGGCTATTGACCTAGCAGCAGCAGCAGCATCAGCAGCAGCAGCAGCATCAGCAGCAGCAGCATGGCTGACAGGCTCAGTGACACACATGCCTCTGGCCTCACACAGTATAGGATGGTACTGGACATGTGCATTCCATGACATAAAAAAGGATGGGATGCATGTGACCATGTTGCATGATAACCCAGAAGATTAACCAACGGGACATTCATGCTCAGATTTTTGCCTGCTAAAGAACAAAGAGGATGTTGATCCTCTCAGGAAAGTAGTCTGGGCTTCAAATCCCACACAGTTACAACCAGCAGAGCTGCTTGCTTGACATACTCTCCAGGTGTCTGGGATGGAATCTCACACAATATTGACCAAAGCAGCTGCCTACTTGATGCACCCTCCTGGTTGCTGGGTCTGATCCCAACACTACATCCTACACTTTTTCAACCAGCAGAGCTGCTTACTTGATGTACTCTCCAGGTGTGAGGCCAAAGGTGGTGCGCAGGAAGTCATTGCCCTGTTGGTTCTCTGCCATGTGGGTGTGCAGGCGCACCCCCGGGTGCTGGCGGGCCAGCTTAGCAGACGCCACCATGAGCTCCTGACTCACACCAAAGGGCGAGTGAGGAGCTAAACCTATTTGCAGCATTGAGTACCTGTCAAGAGATGTTGGTATCAGCACTCAAGTGATGTTCTGCCTTGATGGGTGTTGTTGATGTTGTCCACTGATTTGCATTGAGAACCATGATTGCTCTCACTCCTGGTCAGTTCAAGCTTTTGCTATGGCCTTTGTTGTGGCTTTTGCTGTGGCATTTGCTGTGGCTTTTACTGTGGCTTTAACTGTGGCTCTTGCTGTGGCTTTAGCTGTGGTTTTTGCTGTGGCTTATGCCAACGAACTATGAGGTTGAGTGATGACCCCTGCCAACCCAGAATGCAGATCACCAGAGGGGTCATGTTACACAAGTCGGTATACATTGTTAGCTAATGATGGTCCTGCTGCTGTGGTGTCACCAACATGCAGTATTAGCAGATAATTATCCTAGCCCTGAGCACAGATACTGCTGCATCAGACAATGCTGCACATGTACAGACAATGTGTGTGCACAAAGGAGGTAAGCCACCTGGAGGCATCATGGAACTCTTGGATGAGCCTTTCCATATCTGCCAGAATGACATCTTCTGCTTGACAGATGCTGTCAGGGGCTTTCCCTCCCTGGCTCTTTCCCACGCTCATAGCTCCTCTGGTGGGATGGAAGCGTACCCCCACGTCTCTGCAGGATGGGTGATCAAGCCAGTCAAGACTGCTGTTGTTGATCTCACAGAGTTTTGATGGGTGCAGAAGCTAATACAGGTCTTTGTTTTGGGATATGAGAGGCAAAGTTGAAGAGCAGGACTGTTGTCTGCAGCTGTTGTAACTGAAAGCATGAGCCATGCACTTGTGCTCACGGCAATCTGAACACACTGCAAGCACCACCTGACATCATGATGTTGCATAGCGCACTGTTTCAGGCATATGATGTAGATGATTTATGCATTTCCTTATATACACCGCCCGCTGGAAGGTTTGTGTGCCACACTTGATGTTGCTGCACTGACCTGGCAGCTCGTATGCTGTCTTCCAGGCAGACGTCATTTGGATAGAGGTACAGATGGTCTGATGTGCATGTGCAGCCTGACAGGATGAGCTCTACCATTGCCAGTTTGCTGCTGATGTAGATGTCTTCACCCTGTCACAGAGGACACTGGATTGATCACAGCAAAGTTGCAGGTGTTGTTTGCCAAATCGGCCAGTTCCCCACACTATATCCATACTTTGACTGCAAACTTGCATGAAAGGAACAAATGAATAGTTCAAAGCAATTCAAGAATAGTGGGAGCAAGGTAGGGAAGCTTGCCGTCAGTTGTTGCCATGGACCATAGCAAGTCGCCAGCCAACCAAACAGCAGTTCATCCTATGACATGAGCAAGCTTGAACGTACTTCTTCAAAACAAATTGTGGATGATTAGGGCTGTGTGCTGAAAGTACCTGTGCGAGGCATCTGGTCAGACACCCAAACATGTGGTGGTGAGTATTGATCAGACCCGGAATGACCACGCGATTCGACATGCTGATGGTCTCCTCTGCATTTTGGTGCAATTGTGTGAGCTGGGTTGAAGCTCCGACCCATTTGATGACCTTGCCTTCGATGTAGATCGCTGCGTCGCGAATGTCACCGAGCTCCGTGTCCAAGGTCGCTAGAAGCTGAATATCTCGTACCAACAAGGATCGTGTCGGCACCAAGCGTTCAGCGCCTGCTTTTGACATGACCAGCTCTCCAGTCTCGTAAAGCAGTAGCAGCTGCAGGGGACTGGCTACAACACGAACTGTGGGGATCAGCTGACACTTGCTGTTCAGGAGGCACTCGTCTGGTGGCACAGCTGCACTGAAGTCTTTGATGCTGCATTTAGCATGGGCAAGCCGGACAGCATCGTCGGGCACCGGATCGCTTTGCATAGCTTTATGACTAAACAACACAAGTCTGTTGTTTAGTCAACCCTTCTTAGTCAAGGTGATCTGTGAGAAACTTGCTTGAAGCAGTGCACGAAGGCAAGATAGATTCGATAACCCCCTTACAAATCAATGCAATCAAAATGGCAACAATTGGGGTAAAGCGTGGCAGGGCCTTTGCCCTCTAGTACTGCAACTTTGACATTTCTTGCAGCCAGATGCGGAGCCAAATGTCAACTGGCGGTGTCTTGTTTACAGTGCAAGACTGAGCGTCTTATGGGTTCCGTGTGTTCCAACGCAGTGCATTAGTGTTGCAGCCGTTTCATGTGCAAATGTGCAGACCAAAAGTGGATTTATCATTGTGTCATCAACCAGTAGCACATGGCTTGAAGTGATGTCACTCAGCCAAGCGGCAAGAAAATCAAACTTCATACTTTACTTTGTTACAGTCTGTAATTTACAGGTGCATATGACGATTGTACAAGACATTAGTCCTGTCGCACATATGGCAGTCATACCTTGCCATATGTGCACTGCAATCAGGTACAAGTCAGACTGAGAAACCTTGAAACCTGTGGTCATCATAGGCCCGAGTCATACATCATCAGATGCAAGTGCAAAACTGCGTTGTACTTGGGAGATCAGAAGGCAACAACATTGGCAGTCATACAGTGTCAGCAGAGCTGTGCTGCACACCATTGTCATTTTGAGAAGCAGCTTGAGTTCCAGCTGCCTGCCTTTCTTGCACAACCCTGTCATCCACATCTTCTCGGTATGTCCTGTGACGCAGTGGCGCAGGAGGAATGTCATGAAATGCTGCCTCAAGACCACCGGAGGTGAAAAGGGTCCCCAAAGCACAATCGGACTCTCTGCCTTCAGGAAGGTAACACTCACGGTCACCACTTTCAGCAGAGCTCTGAATCATGAGCACAGGGCGGTTGGATGCTACAGCAGCTTCCCCTGTTGCTGCAGCATCCCCTGTCACTGGTGCACTTGAATTGGCAGCATTGGGGGAGGCTGAGTGTTCACGATTTCCACCCTCTGCATCTTGTGTCTGCTGCCCAGAAGCATCTGCTGAATCTGCAGATGCTTGAGCAGATTGTGCAGACCTCCCTGATCCAGTGGCTGCAGTGTCAGTGTTCATTTGTGCAAGAGGTAGCCTTGGTGGTCTTCTCAATTGCCGAGCAGCAGCAGCAGCAAGCGAAGCGGCAGAGACTGGGTCAACAGTGGCAGGGTCTTGTCCACAGGCAAAAGGCATGGAAGAGGGGCAAGCTGGTATATATGACGTCCTACGGACTGACAGAAGAGGTGACATGCCAGGCCGACCAGATGCTGACACTCCTTGTCTTGATCTGTGACTTGCAGTGGATCCAGAAGCAACGTTGTGGATGCCATGGCTGCCATCATCATTGTCACCAGGCCTAGCTTGCCGTTCCTGTGCCATCTTGGCTTGCAGTGCAGATGTCTCAATGTCCTTGGCCACCTCCTGCAGAACAGGTGCACCACGTAAGGTCACATGTCAGCGCTGGAGTGGCGTGATGGGTGTTTAGTCACTTGCTGACCGGGTGGTCACTCTGACGCATAGCAATTTACACAGGTTGCTGCAAAAGCTTGGCTTGGTTTGCTTTTGAGTTGTGCGTCAGCAAGATGAATAGACATTCGGGCCTTGGCATAATGCAACATGCAGGAAACTGATCCAATGCACCACAATGTGTGAGCACTCATGAGCAGGTTGCAAGCAAAGCATATTGCGCATTGTTGCGGGTCATGATACTCAAACTGTCACATGTCAGAGATGCAACATTATGTTGTTGCATGTCCGTGTCTCACCTGTAGCCTTCTGACAGTTTCATCAATGCCTGGTCGTTTTGCAGGCGTGCATTGGAAGCAGGTGAACAGGAGAGCCTGGAGCCGCATAGGCAGAGTACAAGGAATGCTAGGCTGCCCATGCGCATTGAGGGAAGCTATGATGCGGACCACGCTGATGCCTGAGAAGGGCGCAGCACCAAACACATGAAGAATGGTGGCTGCCAGAGACCAGATGTCAGCTGCTGCAGTGAGGGTGCCTCCTTGGGAGCAGACTGTCTCTGGGGACCTGTATACAGACACACACACCATCTTATGTAAATGCTCTGTCCAACAATCTATGTAAGTCAAACAGCGTCATGACATACATGGAGGCACTGTTGTGCAACCAAATGTCATCACATCTTCCAGTAACATAAGATAAAAACAGTGGCACTTACATATAGTTCACAGTCCCATTCGCAGCTATGCCAGCTGACGGCATCCAGTGGCTCAGGGTCTGTTGGAGTACAGCAGCCCCAAAGTCTGACAGGTAGATGCTGCCATACTGGTCCAGCAGCACATTCTGGGGTTTGATATCTAGGTGAACAAAGCCCAGGCTATGCACCTGCTGCACGGCTTGAGCAAGCTGCAAGGCAATGTCTGCTTTCTTTGACAGAGGTAAGGTGTTACCTGCAATGAAAGAGATTTGCGTTGTTGGCATGTGCACGCGATACTTGTGCAAATGCAAGCAAACAGTCATCTTTACATTCTTGACATTCCAGGGATGTGTCACAACATGCGCATTTGACATCCTTATCACAAGTAATAATCAATGCATGGCATAGCGTCAGGAGCATAGCATACTTACATGTCATGGGTATAGTGTATGTCATGGGACTAGTGTTAGTTGCAAAACTGGAGCAATGCAGTCTTGCAGTCCTTGCTACATAACGCAAAGACTACTGTTGCCAGTGAGGGCTGGCCTGTCATACCTTCTATCATTGTCAGCAAAGACATCTTGTACTGCAACATGACCAGGCAGGGTTGCTCCTGCTTTAAGCAGTACCCAAAGACTCTGCAAGCCTTTGTGCAGGCTTGCACAGACTGTAGCTTGCCCATTTCTTGCTTGAAGTTGTTCATTGCGGCTTCAGGGATGTCGTTAGCAGCCAGTATCTTCACAGCCACCTGCAAATCATTGTTGAGTCGCCAGCCAATAAGGTTGCAGTCTGCTTTTAGCAAAATAGGCCTTCAATGGCACAACGCGAGCTGTGTTGGATTGCGCACCGGGACAGTGACATCTCCAAAGCATAGTCTACCAGCTTGCACTCTTGCTGTAGCTCCCTGTCCAAGCACCTCGTTGGCAAGCTCCAGGTCAGAAGCAGAGAGCTCCCAACCAATTCTGCCAGACCGGATTTGTCTGCTGAGTGTTTCAAGGGCATAAACGCGCGGAAAGCTTGACAGCTGATCATCTCGTAAGGCTGCTCTGCAGGCTGGACAGTTTCTAGCATCTGCAAGGGATTTAAGCAGGGCGCCTGCCGCAACACAAGAACAACGCTCAGAACTATGCAATCAATGCTGCATACGTGTCGCAATAGTTCACTTGACGGGGTCGAACGGCACATACCCAGGCACGCAGCGCACAGAGTGTGACCGCAAGGCAGACAACGAGCCTGCTTTGTCTCAGACGAACCGTAAGCGTCCCAGCAAATGGGACACCATGTCAGAGGTTCCATTGTCAGTCCGCAGGTTGCGCATTCTGGTGGTGCGTTACCTGTGGGACCCGACGACCAGAGATGCCCAACAGTTCGAGATTGTTTGAAAAAAAGGTTGGCACTAATTAGTAAGCTGTGTATGGTTAGTCAACCCTAATAGCACAAGTCGAGAGTGCGCATTGCCGGAAAATGCACGCCGTTTAATAACTAGCTGCTGCTGTTTTGTGAACTTTCGCGCAATGTCTTGTACCAATCAAGACAATCGCTCCCATGCACGCACTCAACCAAAGTCGTCAGAAATGAGCTCTCTAGCTTTGCAGTTGTGTACAATACATGGGTAACTGCATTGGCGGCAGCTGACTGCATAGAGGGTGTGCACATATATCACAGCATTCACTCAGGTAGTGCTTGCCTAGTGTATTTTATCTGGTACAATATCACATTGCTGTACTCCGGCGGTTGCACGTTGTGAGAAACTTGCTTGAAGCAGTGCAAGAATGACATGCAAGATTTGGTAAACCCCTCACAGATCTTCTGAAATGGAAAACAACGACATTGGTGGCAGGGCCTGTGTCCTGCATGCTGATGGGTACTGCAACTTTGACTTATCTTGCAGCCAGATGTGGGGCCAAACGTCAGCAGGCAACGTCTTCTTTACAGTGCAAGACTGTCTGACTCAGTGACTGCGCGTCTTATAGGTTCTTAGCGTACCAACGCAGTGCGTTAAAGTTGCGAGCCTTTTCACATGCAGATGTGCAGACAAAAGGTGACACCATCATTATGTCAGCAACCGGTAGCACATACCTTGAAATGATGTCATTCAGCCAAGCAGCAAAAATGCAAATTTTCTTACTTTACTTTGTTGCAGTCTGTAATTTACAGGTGCATATGATGCTTATACAAGACATTAGTTCTGTTGCGCATATGGCAGTCATAGCTTGCCATATGCGCACTGCAATCAGCTACAAGTCAATCTGAGAAGACATACAATCTGTGGTCATCACAGGCCCTGTACATGAATCATACATCAGCAGATGCAAGTGCAGAATTGTGTTGTATCTGGAAGATCAGAAGGCAGCAATATGGGGTCATACAGTGTCAGCAGAGCTGTGCTGCACACCATTGTCATTTTGAGAAGCAGCTTGAGTTTCAGCAGCCTGCCTCTCTCGCACACCCCTGTCATGATCATCCATCATTGTTTGGTATGTCCTGTGATGCAGTGGCGCAGGAGAAATGTCATAAAATGCTGCTCTTGCAGGACCTTCATCAAGAGCAGTTGTGTCAGAAGCCGAGCCCAAAGCAAACACGGACTCTCTGTCTTCAGGATAGTAACACATGCGGTCACCACTTTCAGCAGAGCTCTGGATCATGAGCACATGGTCGTTGGATGCTACTGCAGCTTCCCCTGTTGCTGTAACAACCCCTGTCACTGGTGCACTTGAGTTGGCAGCATTGGGGGACGCTGACTGTGAGCCATTTCCACCCTCTGCATCCTGGTTTTGCTGCCCAGACACAGTTGCTGAACCCGCAGATGCTTGAGCCGATTGTGCAGACCGCCTTGATCCAGTGGCTGCTCTGACAGTGTTGACTGGTGCAACAATCACCCCTGGTGGTCTCCTCAGCCGCCACACAATAGTAGCATGCAAAGCGGCTTGGTCATCTTGAGAGATTGGGGACTCAGTGGCATAGCCCCAGCCGTAGATACCATCGCCAAAACCCATGAAAGAGAGGGAAGCTGGTAGAGCTGGCATCTCAAGGTCTGACAGAGGGGTTGACATGCTAAAATCCGTGAAAGAGTGGGAAGCTGGTAGAGCTGGCATCTCAAGGTTTGACAGAGGGGTTGACAGGCCAGGCTGACCAAATGTTCCTTGTCTTGATCTGAGACTTGCAATGGATCCAAGAGCAAAATCCCGGATGCCATGGCTGCCGTCATGATTGTCATTAAGCCTAGCTTGCCGTTCCTGTGCCATCTCGGCTTGCATTGCAGACTTCTCAATATCTTTGGCCACCCCCTGCACGACAGGCACACCTTGCAAGGTCACATGTCAGCATTGCTATGCGGTAATGGGTCTTGAGCCACTTGCTGTCTGGGTGTTGACCCTGAAAGACCAACTTACACAGGTTGCTGCAGCAGCTGAGCTTGTTTTGCTTTTGGCTTGTCCGATAGCAAGATGCAGAGATGCCAGGGCCTTAGCATGACACATCATGCAGGAAACAGATCAGTGCACCACCGTGTGCGAGTACTCATGAACAAGTAGCAAGCACAACATTGAAGCACAGTATACTGTGCATTGCCGTGGTTCATGATTATCATACTGTCACAAGTCAGAGAGGCGGCATTATGCTGATGCAAATTGGTGTTTTACCTGTAGCCTCCTGAGAGTTTCAGCAATGTCTGGTCGATTTGCAGGCGTGAACTGGAAGCACGTATAAAGCAGAACGTGCAACCCAAGAGGCACAGGGCAAGGAATGCTGGGCTTGTGTTTTGCATTGAGGCGAGCTATGATGCAGATCACACTGACGCCTGAGAAGGGGGCAGCGCCAGCAAAGACATGAAGAATGGTGGCTGCCAGAGACCAGATGTCAGCTGCTGCAGTGAGGGTGCCTCCTTGGAAGCAGACTGTCTCTGGGGACCTGTACACAGACACACACACCATGTTATATACATTCTTTGTGCAAGAATCTACATAAGCCAGACAGCATCACTGCATAAATGGAGGCGCTGTTGTGCAACCAAATGTCATTCCGACGTTGTGTAATGTAAGATACAAACAATGGCACTTACATGTAGTTCACAGTCCCATTCACCGCCATGCCAGCTGACCGCATGCAATGGCTCAGGCTTTGTTGGAGTATAGCAGCCCCAAAGTCTGACAGGTAGACGCTGCCATATTGGTCCAGCAGCACATTCTGGGGCTTGATATCTAGATGGACAAAGCCCAGGTTATGCACCTGCTGCACAGCTTGAGCAAGCTGCAAGGCAATGTCTGCTTTCTTTGACAGAGGTAAGCTATCACCTGCAATGAAAGTAAGATTTGCTTCGTTGACATGTGTATATGATGCTTGTGCAAATGCAAGCAAACAATCAGCTTTACATTTTGCTTGACATCCTAGAGATGTGTCACAACATGCGTAGTTGACATCCTTACAAAAGTAGCAATTGACGCATAGCATAGCATTAGGAGCATAGCATACATACATGTCATGGGACTAGTGTTGCTTGCAAAGTTGGAAGAATGCAGTCTTGCAGTACTTGCTGTACAATGCAAACAACACTGTTGCCAGTGGGAAATGGCCCGGCATACCTTCTATCATTGTCGGCAAAGACATCTTGTATCGCAACATGACCAGGCAGGGTTGCTCCTGCTTGATGCAGTAGCCAAAGACTCTGCAAGCCTTTGTACAGGCTTGCACAGCCTGTAGCTTTTCCATTTCTTCCTTGAAGTCGTTCATTGCGGCTTCCGGGATGTCATAAGCCGCCAGTATCTTCACAGCCACCTGCAAATCATTATTGTGTTGCCAGCCGACAAGGCTGTGGTCTCTTTTGAACAAGAAAGGCCTGCAATGGCACAGCGAGAGCTGTGTTTGACTGCGTACCGGGACATTGGCATTTCCGAAGCGTAGTCTTCCAGCTTGCACTCTTGTTGTAGCTCCCTGTCCAAGCACCTCATCGGCAAGCTCCAGGTCAGAAGCAGAGAGCTCCCAACCAGACCTACTAGACTGCACTTGTCTGCTGAGTTTCTCAAGAGCATAAACGCGCGGAAAGCTGGACAGCTGGTCATCTGGTAAGAATGCTCTGCAGGCCGGACAGTTTCTATCTGCAAGGGATTTAAGCAGGGTGCCTGCCGCAAAACAAGATCAACGCTCAGACCTATTCAATCAGTGCTGCAGCCGTGTCACGATAGTCAACTTGACGAGGTATCGACACATACCCAGGCACGCAGCGCACAGAGTGTGACCGCAAGGCAGACAACGAGCCTGCTTTGTCGCAGAAGAACAGTAAGCGTCCCAGCAAATGGGACAGCACGTCAGGGATTCCATTGTTGTCAAGTCCGCAGGTTGCGCATTCTTGTGGTGCGTTATCCTTGGGACCCGACCACTAGATGGCCCAACAGTTCGAGATCGTTTGAAAACAAAACAATGAATGCTTGGCAAATGCGGAATAATTAGTAAGCTGTGTACGGTTAGTCAACCCTAATAGCACAAGTCGAGAATGCGCATTGCTTCCGCTGAAGCGTTCTGCACGCTGACAATCGATATCAGCTGCGCAATCTGCGCAAGGAAACATCGCCTGCCTGGTGACTGTAGCTGATCAGCTAGTAGTTGACCCACCTTCACTACTTGCTCCCTAAGCCAGGGTTAGCAGACACAGCAAAGAATAGGCGTGAGAGGCCAGCTTCAAGATAAAGGCTCTGCCCGACCCGTCTTGACAGGTGAGACGCCTTCTATAGGACACCTGTCGGCCGCACTCCGTTTGCACTGCTTGTGTTTGGCATCCTGTGCAACCAGTGGTAGCAAAATGGCCTTCGGTTCTGCGGCTATGCCTTCAAGAACCACATCAATCATCAGTCTGCAATCGACAAACGTATCATTGCTGCAACAGGATGGGCGGAGCTTGGGAGTTCAACCCGGTTTACTATATGGGTTTGCAGAGCTTACATGCCATGACTCCTCTACCAGAAGACACTCAGGCCCACATGGCAGGTAACATTACACATTTCCTTCAATGGTCCAAGGCATCAATCTGTTCACTGTTTACCACCACCTCCCGATATGATGCGCCCTCCCACCCCACTCTATTAACCAGCCAGAGTGTGTGTCAGAGTTGGTGTCATGTTCAGCTTGTTGCTAAACCATGCCTGATGGTGCTGTGCAGGGTTCCTCTACCAAACTTCAGGCAGCAGGGCAGTCCAGCCCAACACTCCTGCCAACAAGGAGGGCAGCTTCAGGAAGAAACCCCGCAAGCAGCAGGTCAAGTCCCCCTGGCCCACCCCCCTCCCAACAAGCCACCTCAGGAAATCTCAGCGGCAGCAGGACCGTGCAGCTGATGCTGTTGCCAAGTCTACACAGGAGAGGTCGGCAGAGCAGCCCCGTGCTGTCGGTGGTGCTCAGCAAGCCCAGCCTCAGACGGGGGTGGCCCCAGTCAGAGTCCCCAGAAGGACTGTGAAGGTGACTGCTTTTGCGCACTGCCTTTTTCTTTCTTTTGCATTTCTTCCCCCCCCCTCCCCCCCCCCTTCTCACATGCAGAGAGGAGCTCTTGTGATGTGATTGTTAACCTTGCAGGCTTGGTGCATGTAGACTGAATCAGATGACCCTGGGAATTGATGTAGTGGCATCAAGTTGTCTTTTGCGTGGCTTAAATATGGACACTATTGTTGTAGTTGAGCAGTTTGAACTGTTGGGCATGCACAGTTTTGGTTTGTATCATTGAAGGTTGTCAGAACACAATCTGATTTACATCTGCGCAGGGGTGAGGTTGTTTGATGTTCTCCACAGTGTGTCCTAGACCTGCGTTGCCCAGTCGTTCACACATAAGCCGAAAGCATACTTGCATTTGCAAATGTGACCACGCCTGCTGAAACCAAACTTTTCTGACAGGCACCGCAGACTCAGACTGGATTTCAGCCTCCAAGAGCAGCTGCTCAAGAAGCTGCCAGAGTGACTACTGGCTTCAACCCTAGCAGGGCAGCCAAGATCATCAATGAGAGCAAGAGCCCTGCCAGGGCAGGGGGCAGAAAACCCTCCTCAGCTAGCACCTCCTGGAACGGTAGCACCAAGATCACTGCTGACAACTTTGCAGGTCAGTCTCTCACTGCCGTTGAAGTGTTGGTTACTGTTCATGTACTCAAGTCCAAAGGTTTTCTGTCGTAGATGTCAACACTGTCATGTCTGGGTTTGCACATCAAGCTTTTCTTGCATGGAGCAACCTGTCACTTGACCCATTCACAGCGACCACCAGGAATGCTAAACTGTGGAGATTGCTTCCTTTAACACCTCCCAACCCATATCTTACCTTTTTCATGATCAGATTCTGCCCACGTTGTCCCCTACCTACTGTTGGGCACAGATTCGTCTCATCTTTGGGTGTCCAACTGACCAGCCACTCAGAAACAAGTATCACACCCGTTTCAATACAATCACCTTCACCACAATCCTTGTTTGCCCAAAAGGATTGTATGATTGTCTACAAATTTGTTTCAAGACTGTCTTAGACATGATACACTCCTAGTGCTGATGGGTATTTTGACTAGTTGACAAGCCTGGCACATTTGTACAACCTAGTTGATTGGCTGTTGATACAAGTTCTCCTCCTTCTTGCAGGGGCAGCTCCAAGCCCTTTTGCTGCTGTCGAGAGGGCTTCTCCCAACACTGCTGCAGCTGGAAGGCCCTCCAGTAGTCACCTGCCTGGGGCAGCTAGGAGACCAATCTCAAACAGCCCTGCAGCCGCTGGCAGACGGCCCTCCCCCAACAGCCCTGCAAGCGTTACCCCTGGTGGCTCCTCTTCTAGCCATGCAAGGCCTCAGGGCGCTGTCAAGTTGCCCCGCCACTGTGAATGCTGCTACCGCACAGGTGATCTTCAGACTTGGTTTCCCTTATGTTGCCCTCTGACGGCAATCTGATGCAAACTTTCATGGCTGTCATGTAACGCATATTCAGTTATGCTGATGCGCTACAGTTGTGGTCTTGAGCTGCAAGACCTTTGGTGGGTTCTGATCAGCAGGGTCTGGTTTGCTTGAGGACTGTGTACAGATTTCTATGCATGTTGTGCTGGATGATGCTGCATGATGTGTCTGCAGAGGGCTTTGCATATTGATGCGGCAAGCATGACACCTTTCTATGCCTTGCACCTGCTGCACATCACCCTGCATGCTCGCTCGCTCACCCACTCACCCACTCACCCACTCACCCACTCACCCACTCACCCACTCACCCACTCACCCACTAACCCACTCACCC
>JAABUP010001749.1_pt1 | contig 44540 bp, 76 predicted proteins | sample 5559201 | NCBI WGS metagenome assembly JAABUP01 (sample SAMN10711887, study PRJNA513373) | rock metagenome | isolation source: Antarctica rocks | place: Antarctica
TGGTTGTGAGGTATGGTGTCTCGAAAGGCTTTCCCTGTTTTCGCAAATGAACGCTGTGCATAACCATTTTATGAAACGCACATTACATGTGCGCAAGTCTGTTCCGGATGGCATTGTTTTATGCGAACTTGGAAGAGTGCCATTGCAATTACATTGGCAAAAAACGGTACTCAAGTATGTCAGCAGGCTTAGCGAGTTACCCTCTGACAGGCTGGTCAAAAAGGCTTTTACTCATGCCTCATCTGTGAACACTCGTTGGTGGCAAAAACTGTCCCTTTGGCTGAGCCAACATGGATTTGAAGGTGTGCTAGCAGAGGGGACCTTCTCATTAGCCAATGCTGAGCAGCATTTAAGGGACAAATGGTACCACGGCATTTGCCAATCTTCAGCTACAAAGGTCAGCTTTTTCATGGACAACATGTTTTTTGACTCCAATGTCGTGGCCTCTTACCTTCGTGACATAAGACCCAGTGCTTCATTGTTTTCACTCATCAAGTTCAGATTAGGTGGTCACTCATTGAGGGTCGAGACTGACAGATGGCTGAGACCCAAACCACCTAGAGAACAACGTGTTTGTTGTCACTGTTCTATGCAAGCGGTTGAAGACGAGCAACATTTCCTTTTTGACTGCCCTTTTTACAGCATCATTAGAGGCCAGCATTTCTCATTATTTGGCCCAAACTACCAACAACGGGACCTTAGGCTCTTTTTCGAGCAGAATTCCCATCAGCTTGGTTTTGTTGCACACCACATACACCTGTGCTTCCAAGCCAGGATGTCTGATGAGTCACAACTGGCTCCATACCCCAGACTGTAAGGTGCTAAATGAAATGAATAGCGAAGGCTGAGTATGCGTCTGCTATTACTAGTGTTGATGTAGCAACAGCTTCGAAGCTGAATTGAGCTCGCGATTTTACAAAGACTAGGGGAGAAGGCCGCGCTCCGCGCGGCGTCAGTGATAGGGAACGGAACGCGTGAAATGACAAACCCTGGCCGACGTCAGCCTATCTAAATGATAGTAATGATAAGTGATGTAAGAAGGACGAAAATTCGGGAAACAGGACGAAAAAACAACTGTTAAGGGCGGAGCAAATCAGAATTTTTCGAAAGTTCATACTGCAATCCCCAAAAGAGAATCCCCGGAAATTGTAACAGAGTCTCAGTCTTCATTATGTGGATTGCGAAATGAAAGCTCCACATCTGCCTGTACAGCTCACTTGCAGCAGGCAAGTGCGGTGACGTCATGTGTTGTAGTAGGCAAACTTTGAAATTTGTGTACATGGCAATTTCAAGCTTACCGTAGTTACGGTCAATACAGCCCAAACGGTGCTGGGCTGTCAGAGGTTCAAGCTGAGCTTGTCATAGAGGCTGCAGAGTAGCTTTCTTGTATCGTAAGCTTACCTTGAGAGCAGCTCTCACGACATGTCAGTGATGGAGAGTTAAGGCCGCGCCGGCAAGAACGTCAAACACAGCCAAGTCCAGCACGCAGGTAAGCGCTTGCAATAGGCCTCGAGGCGTGTAGTCAGGTCCGCCGCAAGATGGCCAGGAGAAGCTGTTCACACTGCTACTTAACCCTGAGTGGCAGGGACAGTACTACTAGTACCTTGCTCAATGAGTCATCTTGACTCACTCGCTCTGAGGCTAAGACTCTGTGTTTAGTACCGTGCACAAACGCATTCAAGCATTGCAAATTCACACGAGCTGCAGCACTTCTGCCCAGGCGTGGAAGAGGGTCAGTCAGGCAGTCTTCACACATATGCAGAGCTCCTGTGAGCAGTTCATTGTAACACCAACAGTAGCAATCATAGACATGACATGGCTATGAACATCACGATAAGACTCTCTGTCATACAATGAATTTCTGAGCAAGACTAACATAAGCAACAGCATGAACGGACTCTGAAAAGGTCAGCAACATTGGCAAGTGCTCGTTCAGACATGATCAACAATCCTCAAAACACACAAGCAGCGTCTAGTCCTGCACCTTGGACTCAGCAGCTTGTCAACCATACATGTCTTACAGTCAGGAACACAGCAGAGACTGAAACCTGACTAGCAAATCACAAGGTCCACCATTTCTGCTGAGATATGGTCAGGTGACACTATCATTTGCTTGCTGCCTCAGGACCCTGTTGTCACCAGAGCAGCTTCTGCTACAGTGTCCATTGTCGCAAACTTGTCGCGAATCCAGTACTGTATCAAATACTTGGAGGCTGGATACAGCACACCCGGTGGACAGCCAGCCAAAGTCAGATACCCAATATCATTCAGCCCCCCGGTAAAGACTGGTATTCTACCGTTACCCACTTGCAACGATCCTGGCCCAGAAGAGCTGTCCACTGGAGTTGACAGCGTGACATTAGATATAGAAAGTATGACCAGGCCGGGTGCTGACAATGCAAAGCTGATCTGGACAGAGCCCTGCAGATCAGCACACATGGCATTCATGAACAACCAGATGTTCATGCAAGTGAGCTGTGCTGCTCACATGGTGCCAGCTCAGCCTGGCCAGGTAAACACCCATACCAAGCCTTGGGATCCCAGTGTTTGGAGTCAGCACAATCACATCACACGCATGAAACATCAATGCCTGGCTGTGGCCAGAAAGACAGACAGCTTGCACATGAGCAGGGCAGTGCCACAATGCCGCATGTTCTGACAACATGTTGGTGAAGATATCTGTGTGTGACAAGTTGTCCCAGCAGTACTGTAGACTGCAGACAGCGCTGCGGGCAGTTGGCATACCGGCACAGCTGTGAAGTTGGGCCCAGTCAGGAAGGTGGGGACTGTCTGATTCTGCAGATTCACAGAAAACTGCAGAGGGCGGCCAGTCGTGTTGGTAGCTGGGGCGACTGTGCCATTGCTCAAGGTCCAGTTCACATATGATCCTGACTGGAAGTTCTGAACATCTGGTCTCAAGCGTGCCTGCAAGGTTATTGTCATCGATGTTCATGACTCATTGGGGCTGCAGAAGCTGACTCAGCTGACGGCTTCTTACTGCGACATGCAGAATATAGCAAGGCTGCAGTGTTGCTGCTGTGTATTCAATGCATTGTGCTAAAAACATCGCATGGTTAACAGCGTTGTGCATGGTTTAGATGACCTGTCGTAGTGATTGACGTCTGATTCCACTACACATGACCAGATCTCATGCACAAAGCAGTTCTGGTTTTGCCATGCCTGAAATGTCAGCAGAGACAGAGAGTCAGCGTGACCTCTGATCATGGAAGTGTCACCTGGTAGCAGTCAACAAAGGCTGTAGTGGGGCAGCCAGAAGCAACGCTTTGCAACCGGCTGACAGGTGAACAGCTGCTGGCCAAACCATTGTAGGTGGTGCCGTTATCCCTGGCGACCATAAACACCTGCGCCCACATGCAGCACCATGCTCGCCGCTCTTTGCTGACATGCCCTGACGGTGTTCACAATGAGGAGCATCTGATAGCAGCATGAGATGCACAATGCTGGTGCACAGCACAGCACCACATGACTCAATACAGGAAATTGAAAGGTTTGCAGCTTATGTCATGGCCTTGGGATGTGAACTAGAAGTAGGCGGACAGCCATATTTGGAGCACCAGGACATCATCTGTCTGATATAGCACACAGCAGCTCAGCATTGTCAGATGTCATACATCACACACATCAGCTGACTGTCTCTGGCAAAATGTCTGTCCATAAGCCATGTGCGTACCCTGTAGGTATCAGTGGCAGTGCCCAGGCTGGTTGCATTGAAGCAGGTCTGATTGGTCAGACCGCCAAAAGGCAGCGCCGAGAGGGTGCCATTCAGTGTGGCGGAGCCCTGGCCTGTAGCATCAGTGCTGAAGTTGGCGGCATTCACTGCAGCACACTGCCCTGCGCCTGTACACGCGCAGTTGGTGACAGGAAGCGTGGTCCCGTTGGTGATTGTGGCCACTGGAGGATCCCCAGTGATGGCACATGGACTGATTGTGGCACTGCCGTAATCCCTGCATGGCAGGTGAGAACCTTCTCAGTTGCAGCAACAGGATTGCTCAGCGGCGCTTGCCTATAAGGAAGGCTGTCAACAGGTGTTCCTGCTCAGATGGGTGCTGAAGTGCTGTCTGACTGGCTTGGTGCACCAAAGCCTGGCTGCATGTGGCTTTGGCAACAGCTAATGCATGCATGTCACCTTGGCCACAAAATGTCGCAGTGGCATTGCCAGAGGCCAGAGCACAGCTCGCAAGTTGTTGACACTCCCCCTACCTATAGATGCTGTAGAAGATCTCCCCTACAACACTGGTGTTGACTGTCATGTTGATGGCAAACAGGCCAGTGCTCTGGTCCACTGTCGGTGCTGTGAAGTCGAGAAAGGTGAAGGTGGGAGGCTTGGTATTGGGAGTCACTATGCCTTGCAAGACACTCACTGCTGGCTGCACGTTCCCACTTGCATCCTCTGCCACCATGAACACCTGCATATGCAGCGCATTGTCAGCTTTGCACCACTGGTGGAGTGTTGCTTGCGGGCTGAGACACAGGCAATCATGAGACCTGATACCAGAGCTTACTGCTTGGCTGGAGTCAGTCATCAGATGCTTGCGGACTGTGGCATAAGCAAATGGCAGATCACTGAGCTCAGGTCAACTTAGTACTGTGCCACAAACCATATCACATGCTGATTCTCAAGAATAGTAGATGGCACATGATCACAAAATGAAAGAAATACTCAATATGGTAACCTTCACCTTGATGAATATCATGTGCATGTCGCCCATACTTGCCAACATAGTCAATCAATTATCAAACAATTGGCTGCAAATGCCATAGAGCCTGGGGACAAGGAGGCGCCAGGCACCGCTGAAGCACAGGTGCAAGCTCACCGTGTAGTTGGTGGCCGGTGTGAGGCCAGGCACAATAACACTTCCATTGACCCCAGCTGTGGTGAGAAAGCTGCCAGAGGTGGTGACGGTGGAGGTGACTGTGGACAGTGCACTGGCTGCAGCTGGGGACGGTGCGCTGGCTGTGGCTGCTGAAGGCCCATTGCCCGCCACCACATTGGCAACACTTGGCGGATTGTTCACAGCATCAACCTGCAACAGCCATTTGGCCTGTTGTCAAGGTCTCAGAGCACACTATGTGTAACTCTACACTTGTTTTGGTGACAGCATCACTAATAAATACCTAGACATGCATCAGGTGAAAGTAGTATCCTTGCAACCAGGATTGAATGAAACATAGCTCAGAGAAAACTGCATTGATACCATATAGCAGGGTGACAAAAAACGGCTGGAAGCTAGAGTTAGAATGTGCAGATCCCACATCTACTTACCGAGGCTGCAGGCAGGACAACATAGTAGACGGTGGCTGCCTCATAGAAGGCTGCTGCCAGTGTGAACGTGGTGTCATTGATGTTGACCGCCGTGGGGTAGCCCGGCATGAAGGCAGGGGGGTAGGTGTCTGCCAGCGTGAAGCTGGTGTATGGCGTGAAGGTGGATGAATAGACATTGCTAGACAGTGCATCAGCTTCATACACAAGCTTCTGTGTGGATCCATAGTATGGATAGAATGACTGGTTCTGCACCAGACCCTGCATATGCCATACTCTCATCAAGACAGTTGTTGACATGACTATGTTATAGTGAGTTGCCTGACAGTCAGAAGCACAGAGCTGCCATGGTGATGCATGGAGCCTGCAAGATGCAGCTGATAGGGGGTGTGATTGTGTGGGAAGCCATGACACACATAAGTAAACAACCTCAGAGAGGATGCCCAAAATGTTGTGGGCACAATACGTAGTGCACTACGTAACCATGTAGTGTGCCAGAAGGACAACAATTGTACAGTATGCTAATGGACAATCCACACATATAGAATGTGGCTAAATCTGCAGTAGACACCTAGAAAAGTTGGCAGCACATGCAGAAGACCTTCCATTGCGGTTCCCAATGGCAGGCCAAGACCTGACAGCAAAGGGCGGAAAGACCGCTACAGCACACAGTCCATGCATCCCTGAACACTTCGCCTGTCCCAACAAAAGACACAAATGCCTTGAACGTACATGCATGACACAAGCAAGCACAGCAAGAGCAGCAGCGCACCGTGGCATCCAAGCTGGTCACCAGCACTGCAAGCTCAATCAGTGGGTTGCTGTAGGACCCACAACCAGTAGTGTTTGTCAGGCTGGGGAGCACCACCGCCTCAAAGCTGCCATTGCCAGTGAAGTTGGCGGTGGTGAGATATGTGCCACTGCTGGTGAGGGTGCCTGAGCCTGCGCTGCCATTGGTGTCCTGAAATCCAAGCCCCATACCGGACAACAGCTCCACCTGTACGTGAACCAATTTCGAGAATATGGAGAATGACAGCAGCACTGCTGCTGCTGTTTTTTTTATGTGGGTGATTGTTTGAACTGGCATATGCCCTTGGCAAGTTGCTGTGTGAAAGCCCTGTGGAGGCTCTGGCCCTGAAAGTGTCAGTGCATTGGATATTTGCAATAGAACACACACACACACACACATACACACACACACACACACACACATGCCTGCCACATGCAGCTGTGTTTATACTTGCACAACAACAGCACAGGTGGGGAAAGGACCATGTCATGCAGAGCCAGGTGTGCAAGGCAGCATACGCCCACCTGAACCTGGGTGTAGTCGCCAGTGGTGAGCAGAGCGCTGGTGGTATCCCTCAGGCGCACTGTGATGTTCAGGCTCTCAGCCGCTGTGGTGGGCAGGCTGATGTACACACCATCCAGGAACCATGTCAGGCCTGCGCTGATCAGCTGCAAGCAAAGAAGCCAAGCTCAGACACCCAGCAGGGCCTTGCCGAGGTGCAGTCTTGGGCATTTGTTGCCTGACATGCTTAGGAGTGTGGGTAGTCCTTGTTGTGGGCTCAGTCTTGGACGCGCGTGCTGAGTCCTTGTTGTGGGCTCAGTCTTGGACGCGCGTGCTGAGATGTGTCTCCGGCCTGACATGCTTGTGTACACTGCTCAAAGTGCAGCACATGCAAGTGCTTGTCTGCACATAGCAAACAGGGACCAGACGGCAACAGCTAATTAGGTCAGGGCCTGACAGAACATATTGTCAAACCAGGTCAATTCTTGCAGGTCTGCTGCACCTGGCACACTGGCTTTGACTTAGTCACTGTGCAGAATTGTTCTAGATTCAACATTAGGGCTTGGCATACATGGCATCTGGAGGCCTATGCAGTCATTACAACTGTACATTGCCAAGAGATGTTGATAGCGGCAGTGTCTGGAGAAGATTATGCCTTGTGGCGTTGGTCAAGGAAGAGAGCCTGCAGGTTGATGTGTACTGGCCTCCGCAGCAGTGATCATTCACCTGGTACAAAGCCTTGTCTTCAGAGCTGCCGGGCTGTGCCTGGTAGGCTTGCCCCACCACATTGGCCAGATTGGTGGCAGTCGTGTTGTCTGGCCTAGCTATGAAGTACCCATTGCTGGCCTGCAACGTCGAATAGTACCTGCAGCATCATCATGCAGGCATGTCTGAAAGAGCCTGCAAATGGTGGCAGGCACATCCATACAGCTTAAAATGTCAGCAACAGTTTTAGATCCAGGACTAGATTCAAACTACATTGTATGAAAAATGACCGCATTGCCCATGCAGCTGGCTGCCCATGCATGTTATGCATCTGCGGCCACCCATGTAATGAAGGTCAGGCAAGATGAGTCTACTGCAATCGTGCCGCACAAGGGGTTGTGACCAACAGCATTACTCACCTGCAGAGCGAACGGCAGCTGCCAAAGTAGGGGCCACACAAACACACAAGGGGTGAAAGAGTCTCAAATGGCTGCTTTAATGCCAGCAACACAGGCAACAACTCACAAGGCACAGCAGTCACAAGGCAAGAGGGTCAGGCGACTGACTTGTAGGCAGGGTCCAACTCCTGCCTCTGGTGCGGCAGAGGCAGAGATGTGCCAGTAGGAGGAGTGGTAGCAGTATGGGCCACTAAGTAATTGTAGTAGAGCGCCACCTCGCTGCTGTCCCAGTATCCTCTCAGCGTGTCCAATAACACCACATCCTGCAATAATTGTGGTGTGATCAGACACTTGGCAGCTCCAGACGACAACTTTCAGTGTGTTCTTGTGGATTGTCAGCAGCATCAGACATGGGCAAAGGCTGTGACATCCCACACAAGACTGGTACACTGGAAGGGGCCAAAGGCAAAGTCATCATGCATACCAATGGTGTGAGTTCACGATACTGTTGTCCTAGGGCCCTGACGCTTCCGCAACGCAGGCCATGAGGACCAAATTGCAGCGTTGAGCTGTACATGTAAGTCGGCAGCAGTGCTTTCAAGTGCATAGCTAAACAGGTATTGCAATGCAAGCTGATGATGTGCCAATGCAGGAACGTATGCCAGCCTCACAAGCTTGCTATCATTGTCACGCTGCGTTCGGCATTGACCTTCAGTAGCAACGCTTGCGTAGTCTTGCGTAAAAGTCTGCTACAAAGCAGCAAAGCTAGCCAAGCAGAGTCGGTGAGACTGTCTTATGGCACAACTAGTGGGCAGGTCATGGCATCATTCGCTAGCACATGTCTGCTGATTTCAAAAGCACAATCTTGTATGTCTCTAGTATGCAATGTGGGCAAGACAACAAATCAGATGCCATCTTGCTATGCATGCGTTGATGTCATGCTCCATGGTACCAAGTGAGTCAGCAACCAGCGTGATATGTCACCTGTACAAAGGTGAACTGACAGTCGAAATTGATGTCGCCATACACAGCTGCTGACTCTTCTGGCGAACATGCTGATGTGGCTAGCTGCCGCCTCGCCAGACTAGTTTCCCGCCACCAAGCCATCTCATCCCTGATCTGAGTGGCCTTCCCTCTCCTGGATTTAGTGTCAAAGGCAGGCTGGACTGGAGTTGGCGTGGCGGGAATGATTTTGACAGGCTGCATGCCGAAGTCTTTGCGCAGCAGATGTCTGCGCCCTGTTGCTGCTAGAGACACTGTGATCTGCAACACAGCATGCATACCTCACATGGATGAGCTATCTTGTATGGCAGAGATTGGTCTGCATAGGCTGTCTAACAGTTGAAGAGCATGGCAGGATGTAACTCGAATGGCTATATGGCATGGTGCTTGCGCATCATATCTCATAGTCTGATGATAGCAGCTATAGAACCTGGCAAATGCATTTGGCAAAAGTGTGGTTTGCAACGCATAATCAGCCAATGCAGCATGAGAGAGTGTGTGTCCGCGACACAATATGTTGGCATAGCTGCTTGACTTGTGAGCAAGTGTCTAACACAAGACAGCATGCAAATGCCAATGCCTCTGCAGCTGACAGCGCTGCTGCAGTGTCCAAGACAGCCAATATTCTGTAACTCACTAACAAACTTTGATGTCACTGATAGTTACCTTCTGTCTTCTTGTCGTGCCTGTGCTTCATATCTGCCGACAACAGTTGCATTCTAGCAATTTTGCATTGCTGTAGACAAGGAAGCAGAATGGCCATGTTCACATCACGGACTGCGCAATCCAGCCAACATCGCTACTGGGCAGGCTTGCATAGAAGGCTTACCGTGCCGGCTGCTGCAACAGCAGAAACCCCAGACACTGAGCCTCCCCCTTGCTGTGCTATGCCCAGGATGTCCACACTCAGACTCCCTGTGCCAGCAGCAATGGCAGTGAAGGTGATGCTGGCCACGCTGATGTTCCCTCCCTGCTGGGAGCTGGAGGCAGGCTGCAGGATGCTGTTCATCAGGACGCTGGTGGCGTTGCCCCGGGCGTTGCACACAAAGGTGAGGCTAGTGGCGGGCCAGTCTGCACCTGCCGTGCAGTCTGACTCGCTGGCTACTGACAGGATGGCTGATGGGTAGTTCACTCGCAACTGCAGAGCAGAGTTGCAGTCAGCAGGTGATGGCAGTCAAGATGCGAGTCCAGACAACTGGAGGTGAAACTGGCTGCTGGCCAATGACAGTAATCCTTAGGAGTGTGCCTGCAGGATTGGCATCTCTTACAGGAATTCCATTTTGGGGCAGCACAAGATGTTGTACAGCGTCACGTACAAAGACAGGGCAGTATGGTGATTGGTACTTGGGGCCAACTGGCAGCTGCATTGAGGTGCAGCGCAGGTTGTGATGCCCTTGAGTAGCATCAACGCACATGTCAACCAAGCAATGTAAAGCGTTTTTCACCGGTTCCACTGTGAAGCTTGAAGATCTGAAGCAAGTCAATTGGGTCCAGGCGTGCTTGACAACAGGAGAGCACACAGGCTCACCTCATATGCTATCAATGGGCTTGAGGTGGAATTCACTCTGATGTCCATGTCAAAGGTGCTCCCAACTACCAGTGTCCCAGGAGTGGCAGTTTCAGCGGTCTGGCTCTGCACCTGCAGCCCAAAAGCCTCACCAGCATCCACATCCAGCTCCACAGGATTGAGGTTGGCGTAGACAGTTGTGCTGCCTGAGACAGCGCTGCTGGTACCACAACCGGACAGAGGAGTTGCTGTGAGGGTGATGACTGAAGGGGAGTTGGTCAGCAGAGTAACGTTACCATAGTTACCGACAAAGATGCTGCCAGTCTGCAGGCACACACGTGTTGTAACCAAACAGGTCAAAGAATGGGTTATGTACAAAGAACGGGTTATGTACCATAGAAAGTGCTGATGCAGTCAGGTTGTGTGACTGCTGTGTGAAACTCAGCAGAGGCACATGAGCATAGGAGTGATTTAAATGCTGGCAGTCTGCAAGGGCACAATGACATCTTGCAATAGACGTGGGCAAAAGTGAATACATGGGCAGCTTGAGTCTGCTCGTTGGAGGGCATGGCAAGAAACTCAATTTAATGTCACAGAACATATGGCGACATATGCAGAAGACACCATGCTGATTTGTGACCCAGCTGCAAAAAGCTTGTTCATTGTGTGTTAACAGGAGAACCACTGTAGTGGAATCAGAAGCAACCTTGGTAGAGAAGCTTTCACACGGCAATCCTGCATCACAGTATTGTGCAAGGACCCCTCATGCAATTTCAGTAACACACTGGAGACAGGCATCCATCTGCGATGGTCACATAGCAATTGACACAGGATCTCTGAGCATAGGCTCTGCAAGCTGTATTGCTCTGTATTCAGTGCAAGCAAATTCTTATGACAGCTAAGGTAAACTCACTGGGGAGGCTGTAAAGGCCAAAATCCCTGGGATATAAATGATATCCAGGGGCTGCCGAGCTGATCCCAGGGTCTCGCCAGCAATAGTGTATGTATAACCATCACTCATGACCATGACCACCTACAAGCAAAAGCACAACATAACACCAACAGGCTTATTCTGCTACCCACCACGCTCTGATTCTGAGAAAGCCCGCAGCTCTGATTGCATCATGTACTGCACTGCATGCCGTGTCACATCTGTGTCATCTGGCATGTTATTATGCACATGCAACCGTATAAACTGCAAGCCATACAAAGTCAAAGCCAAATCACCTGTAGCACGTTAGTCGCCCCAGGCAGCCCGGCAAATGTCACCCCGCACTGCACATCTGTGCTGTTGCTGGTACACCAGTTTGCAGAAAGAGTCACAGTGGACACAGTCACAGGAGTGGTCCCAATAGTGATGGCCAGCGGGGTGGCAATGAGGCCACCAAATGAGCCAGCAATGGTGGCAGTGCCAGCTGCTAGAGGACGCAGCCGGTTCAGCAGAGTGGTGTTGCCCAGATTGGCAATCAGCTTGGCGGTGGTGAGTGGTGTGACGCCGAGGACCCTGCTGGCAGCCTGAAAGCAGGTGCAAGTCAGTGCAAAAGCCATCACAAACTGTACAAGGTCACAGCGCATGATGTGGACAGTCCACACATCACATCGAAGCTGCAGGACAGTCTACACATCACATCGAAGCTGCAGGACAGTCCACACATCACACTTCAGCTGGAGGTACCCTTGCTGGCATTCCAGATTGGCGCATTACAAAGTGTACTGTGGTTGACCATGGTGTATGTCCTAACAAGACATGCATGGTCTGTGTATGCGACACATTAAATTAAGCTGCCGAGGGTTTGTTCTGGTGTGTCAGGCCATGTGGCTGACAACAAGACACAGCTGCTTGGCAAGAGCAACACTGTGCACAGCCTACTGAACAGCCAGGTTGGCTGCTTCATGCCAACTTGGCAAGTTGTTGTGCTTGTACTTGTGGCCAAGTCAATCAACTGATCAGACAGTTTGAACTCTCTGTTTTTGGGGGTTCAGGGGAGTCAGCAGACAATGACTAAGAATCCGACATACACCAGGCACTAGAATTTTACGGGCGTGACAATGGTATGACAATGGTAGTGATGTAGCAACATAACATGTGCACTGATATGCGTGGTGCTCAGAGGCCAAATGGAGACAGCTTACCGTGGTGAGATCATACAGCGTGCTGGCGTTGTTGAGCACACCCAGCACCCATACAGTTGCCTGCATTACCAAGAGCTTATTCTGTCAACCTCGTTATAGAACATGGATCTTACCATTTTTCTTTTCCAGTTCTGACACAGGCACAAATCCATTTTGTGAAAAAGGTGGACACAGCATGATGCGCCTGTTAGGTTAGGAAGTGAGTCAGGATTACATGGGCTTGCACAATCAGAGTGCATGCAGGCAACCCACGCAACCCAAGCATGAGCACTTGTGTATGTTGCATGCTGCAAAACCTGCAGGGCTTGGCTGTTCACTGTTGACATGACTTGCACTTCTGCAACAAGATCAGGTCATTGTGACTGCATCATTGCTGCATGCTGACTGCAAATCAGAATGCTGTGTTGCAAGCAGAAGTCCATGCAGCAGCTTTCTGCTGACAAACTTAACAAGCAATATAAGGCAACCCACCTGCTCATAGTCTGTTGTGTTGCAACTGATTGGCTGCAATGGGCCAGGCTCAGTACTAGTTGTAGTTGCTGGGGCGCTGGTGGTATCATAGGTCTGTGCACTGAGCACCACGCTCTTCATCAGCACAGCATTCACAGTGGTGTCCAGAGTCAGAGCTGTGTTCCCAAAGACAGGGAAGGTGACTTGAATGCGGCACACATGGCTTGCTGAGTTAGATGTGCCGGCAGCAACAGTGACGGTGGTCGGCTGACCAGCAGTCTGAGTGAGGGTACAAACTGTGGCACTCTGCAGGATGGAACACAGATGTAGGTTTGTACAGCTCTGACGAGGAGTCATGCTGCATCAGAAGCCATGCACATACTGCACCTGGCCAAGATTTGGTCAGCGACATACATAAGACTTGCAATCACCAGAAAGGCATGGCACTTCCATCAGGCAGCAAGAGAGGTTGCATCTGGTGTTTGGTGTTGTAAGCGTCAGCAGGAACATGCACAGTGCATGGTGACCTACAATCATAGCTGCCTGTGAAGCCTCAGACAACATGACAAGGCACCATCATGCATGTGTTTCCCTGGTGCATTGGACAGGCAAGCTCACCGGTATAAATGTGAAGACAGCACGGCTGTCAGAGCTGAAGTCTTTGACAGTGCCATCAGAGAAGCTCATCGTCACATTCAGAGTGGAGGTAGTGGCAACTGATAAGGGAGCGTAAGTCGCAGGATCCCCAGCTCTGCAAGAAGCACACCTGATCTGAGCATCTGAGATGAAGAACAAGCTGACAAGGTAGCACCCTGCCTGAAAGTTTGCTGGAAACACAGCAGCAAAGCTTGACAGCAGCAGTTGACACATGCAGTGCACTTTTGGATGCGGATTGGCTGAGCAACATCTAATGTCACTGTTCGCCATCTGTCTTTGAATCCCTCTGGGCCTTCCAGACTGGGCGCTGTCTTGCGGACGCAATGTAGCAACCTGGCACAAGCTGTGCAGGCGTAACCTGGTGCTGGGCATGGGAATAAAGCAGGCTGGCAACAGCATCGACACGTGTACAGACTCACAGCGTCACAGGTCAGAAGAGCATGCAAGAGCAAGGCAACATTGGCCCTGGCTGTCTGCACACTGCACAAGGCTGTCAGCTCTTGTTGAGAAAGCGTAGCATATGGGTAGCAGGCATGCTCACGGAGCAATGTAGGCGGGAGTGGCAGTGAAGGCCAGCACGGCGGTGGGCGTGGGCAGTGTGACATTGACCGGCCCATTCCCGGTACCAATGGGCACTGAGCAGACTGTCAAAGATGCGTTTAGCCCATTTCCACAGTAGCTGGCATTGCCATACGACGCTGTCACTCCTGCCTGCACTCAGTACAATGGCCGTTGTCACAATATAGTCCTGTGACAGGTGAGCATGCATGAAAGAGGTATGTTGAGTGGCGGCTGCGCGCTTTCAAGGACACAATTCAGGCTGTGTGACGTGCACACTGTTTTTCCTGGTTCGTTGTACTTCTGAAGCTTGTCGCACCAGCCAGTGACAACTTGAAGACACTTGAGGACTTGGCCAGTCACAGATGGGATGAACCATGGTGCACAGGCCTCAACATCAAAGCAGGGTATGTCTACCAAGGCAAGCAGGGATGTATGACTGCTTACTGTGATGTTCCCCACACTGTCGTTGACACTGAGGTACAGAGGAGCTAAAGACGTGATGTTGAGGCCTGGCAGGTCTGTCACATCATTCATGAAGCCATCACTGTAGGAGGCATACGCTCTGACAGCTGCAGAGCTTGACTCGAATGAGAAGTCCTGCAGACAAGGCAAAAGCTCATCTGCCATGGCGCTCTGGGGCAACTGCTTGTAGCATGGATATCCTGGTCCAGCACAGGCAGTGTGCTGGGCAGAAGTGCAATGGTGGATGTTTAGCTTCACCGTCTGTCTGCATATGCTCCCCTTGCAGAGATGACTGGCTATGCCCTGCATGGTGTGCTCTGCAAGCCAACCTGCCAGAATGCAAAAACATAGGCTTGTTTGACCTTTGCCCTGATGCTGCAACATGCATTCATTCGTTTGGCCCTTGCCCTGATGCTGTAACATTCATTAATTCATTCGTTTCATACGTGTCTTCCCTTGGGGTCAGGTGCGTACAGTCCTAAATAGCTCCCAGCATGAGGTCCTGTTTTGACTACAACCCAGCATTCTTGTGCATGTCTCACTTGACACTCATGCAGCAGAATTGTATCCTGTGCATTGCAGCCATCACTGATGCAGCTGTTTCAAAGTGTCCAGCGGAATGAACCTGCAATGGCTGAAGCTGTGCGGTGACAGAGGCAATGGGGCTGATGGAGGCAGGGGGGCTGAGCCATGTGGCCCCGGTGTAAGCCACCAGGCTGATCTTGGTCAGGCACACATAGGTGGCCACCACACTGACTGTGGTGCTGGCTGTCATTGATCCCACCTGTTGAATGGAAACTGGAATGGTCACTCCAGCATTGACACCCTGCGGAACACAGCCATTTATCCTGCAGGTGGTGTACATCTTGCTGTGCATTATTATCAGCCTCATATGTAGATATCTTGACATTGAAGGTCCAGCTTGCAGCAGTGCCTGCTGCGCTCAATGTGATTGCTGGTAGTGACTCTCAATGCTTGCAGGCTGGGTTGTTTTGTCTGAAGCTGATCAGCCAGTTAGCCTATGCACAACACAGAAAGCGTGGAATGCAATTGAGTGCATAGCTCAGTCAACTGCACACAGACAGCTTGTGGAAGTCCAGACGCAAGACTGCTAAAGGGTGGCCGTGGTTTGAAGGCGTGATGGTGGTGGGAAGTGGACGGAGGTGACGGTACGCTGACCTGAACCATCTCTGCCCTGTATCATATTACAGTTGTGCTAAGAACAGATCGGTTCTGCATTGGAGCATCCACACATCTGCCTTGTCATGTATCTTGCACACGGCAGCACAGCTGGCATGAGGGGAGACGGTGGTGAGCCTTACTCAGCACTGTTGCAAGAGTCAGAACATGACTATGAGGTACACCCCAAAGCTCAATGACTGTTGTCTGCTGACATTCATCACATTTGCTCCTGCCCAAGGTCTTCAAGCATGTTTGAGCAACAGATTGCATCACGCCTATGCCATGCAGAAAAGCACCACAAGCAACCAGAACCACAAACCTGGACGTAGTTGTTGACGAGCGCAACCAAAGCAGAAGAGGAAGTGAAGGTGACAAGGGTGGTGACGTCCACCCCAGTGATGGCCGTGCCTCCGCCAACAAAGTCACATGTAGCGTAGACAGCGCTCCTCTGGTACAACGGGGTTGTGCAGCTGCTGCTCACTTGGCTGAGGCTGGCCGAGGGGATGATCAGGTTCAGGATTGGATCATCCACAGTGACTGCCAAGTTGGCTGGGAACCATATCAGCATGTTGACCTGCACAACCCACATGACAGCAAGATATGAGCCCTGAACACTTAACCCTGCTGGTATTGCTGTTGAAATTTCGGTGACACAGCAGTCTATGTGGCAGCAGTTGTGATGCGTCTAGAGCCCGAGCTGACATGAGTGTAACTGGCCTGTGAGTCAAAGACAGGAAGGATGTCGCAGCTGTGCATGCATTGCAAATAGCCTGCAGTTGATTCTTGTTTCAGTCAATCTAGCAGGCATATTGCGCTGGCGCCCACAACATGCTGGTGCAAGCGTGTAAGATACCAGGGATGCCATGAAAGCGCGCTGTGACCTACCACTGCAGACACGCTCCCAAAGGTGAGGGTGACAGAGGCCGTTGAGCTGCCGGCAGTGTCGGTTGTGTCAACCTGTACTGTACAACCTGTCCCTGTGGTGGACCCTGCTACTGACATCACCCCGGACACTCCTGACCCACAAGAAAAGCCCGAGCCCGAGACGATGTTTGATGTGGCAGCATTCACTCCATCAAGGCTGTCCAAGTACCAATTCCTCACTCTGCACAGAACACATGTATGTGTAAGTTGATCAATTACAGAAGCCTAGTCCATGCGCACTTTTCATGCAATGAATATTATTCTATCCTGACCTGAAACAAGAGAGGGAAAATGGAAGGTACCATTAGAGAGCAGCGCAGCATGCACTGTGTAGCTAGTTGCATGGGTCAACCTATCGCAAAAACTAGTCCTGCATCCCAGCTGCAACAGACACTTCATTGATTGATGTGGTTGCAGTGTGCATGCCTGCAGTCTGGTCTAATCAAGAGCGGTGCAGATGTGATTGGGGGTGGAGAAACCTCATGCGTCAACAGCAATACAGCTGTACAAACATTGCACAACCAAGCGAACAGGGTACATATGCAGTACACCAAGCAGGCACATGATACAGCCGCAACAGTCTCACATCCCTTGCATTGGGGAAAACCTGCATGCAGGTTTGTCATCCCGAAGCTGTCAATTGTGCATGCCACAACTGGTCGTGTCGCATGCTGTAACCTCACTTGCAAGGATGTGGAGTGTACAATGCATGGACAACATGGGACTCACAGGAAAGCCTGCAGCAGCGCTGTGACTTTCACGCCTGTAATGGGAGCAGTGTTGAAGAGCTCAGAGGAATCTGCAAAGGCCAGCAAGCCCTGGGTGGCTGGAGCCGCAACATACAGCTGAGCCAGAGTTTGGCTGCCTCCTTGCCTGTCCCTCACCTGCAGTTGAAGAGACACTGAGCATACGTGCCATTCTGCTGGGCATGTGTCCAAGCTGGGTGCTCAAGCCAGTACTACCATGTCACAGCCTGTTTTCTTATAACGCACTGGTCAGCTCAGGCGTGCCCAAGCATTTGCATTGCATTGAGTTACTGTAAGTCATGACCTGACTGACCCTTTGCTTAGACAGCTCACAACAATGGCTCAGCAGTTCACGTGTACAGGACGTCACAACAGTACAAAAGTGGCTGCAAGCTTGATAGTCCATCTTGGTATATACCATGCACAGGCAATGTCAGCCAACCTGGGCTACAAACTGCTTAGCGATGTTAACACCAGTGCTTGAATCTGAGGTCAGCACCAGGTTGTTGGCACTGGGGTATGATGTACTGGCGCCAACAAACAGCACATCTGAGTAATTTGCTCCCCCTGTGAGCGTGGACTGAACTGTGAAGGCAACATTCAGCAGCCAGACGCTAGAGCCTTGGGCTGCTGCTGTGTTAGCTGTACCGGCGAAACGCGCTGGGCAGTTGAATGCGAGATACCTGAAGGTTCACGGGCAGAATCTGAGCACAATGACGTGCTTGCAGTCAGTGTGAGCTTTGCTATCGACACAGGGAATGGGGTCTCGAGAGACTGAGCTTTGCAAGCTTTGAAAGTGGTGCTGAACCTGGTCGGCCTATATGGAGGGACCAGCAGTTGTAGTCTCCTCACATGATATGTATGTCAGCAGCACATACATCATTGCTCCTTTTTGGGGAGGAAATGCAGTTGCAAGCATCACATCACAGGTTGGACAACACAGTTGAGCCAAATGCAGATGCTTACTCAAACTTTGATGAGCCAGACGCAGTCAGCGTAGAGGCTTGCTGGTTGACATAAGGTGTGTCCCACAAGCTGCCAAGTGTGTAGCTGCTGTAGGTCAGAACTGAGGGATCATAGTACAGAGGCAGAAACCAGGTCGCCACTGACGCATTGGGGCTGTATGCTGCCACCTGAACAGTGAAGCTCTCACCTGCAAGCACAATACAATGTGTGTCAGTAAATCACAATGACAGGACGTATTGCCATTTACACAGCTGGTATATGTGCACAGATTGTACCTTGGGGATAGCAACAAAGCTGACACTCATTTTGGTTTGGGTTATGTCCACTACACAGTGATGTTTCCTGGATGATGAAGACACAATCAATTTTAGTTTGTTCATTGGCACCCGCAATGTTCAAATTTTGTTGACTGTGAAAGCAAATACAACTGAAGCCAAGCTCATGTAAATTGAATAAAGGCTAGACTCTGCTGTTGAAGTATAGGAGGGGTCCTGACCAGCATTGGGAGGACACCAGGCTACAACAGCAACGTTTTCCTGTAAAATCGCATCAGCCAAATGGACAAAAGTAGTGGCTCAACCCAGATCATCTCACCAGGGTGTAAGCAAGCATCACCCAAATGGCCAAAAACAGCGCCTCAAGGTAAGTGATCTCACCAGGATGCAGATTTCTGTATGGTACAGTGACGAGCATGGTGACCTTGCTGGGAGCTGCATGCAGGCTAGCAGCATGGAGATTGATGGAAGTGGTGGCAGACGTGGCCACTGTTGTGCCTGAGATTCGAAGCTGCAGCGTCAGTCTGGCTACGGAGGTCACTCCTGCTGCTGGGAAGAAGGAGGAGGCAACATACAAGTTGCAGTCGGCTGTGCCATTGGCTGTGGACAGCAGCGTGACATTGCATGCCGGCAGGTCGACCTGTGGGAAGATCAGAGCACATTTGCTATATTTGCTTGAACTGCTTCAGGAGCACTTCTCAAGTCAGACCAGCCTCTCAACAGCTGTTCAGTGTTCAAGCAATGCAGCCAAAACAAATTGAACAAGGCTGCCTGAGCTTCAACCGGTGTGTCAGATGCGATGATGTGGTTCTGACATATGGTACCATGTTGCTCAAATGCAAGGTCCAATCAGCTGCTTATACTCGTGATCAATGGCTTGATGGTGTGTTATTGTAGCAAGGAAACACATGAGGGTAAGCAATGCATACTGTGCTAAGGACCACTACCACACCACACGACGTGAATGTTGTGAGCTTACATCTGCGCTGCTCTGGGTGATTGGCGATGTGTAGGTGATGTGCGGCACCACAGATAAGCTGGTCAGATCCACCTGAGAGTGACTGTAAGCATCCCAGACCTGGTACCTGCATGCAGCAGCCAAGCAGTGATGACCTCTTCTGAGTGCAGACAGATATCGTATGCTGCCGGCGCAATCTATGCTTTGTCAGAGACACAACTGCCTATGACAGCCTTGTAGCAGCACAGGCCTCAAGAACAAGCAAGGCATGGAAGCATACAGATGCATATTTTCATGCTGGGCACAGCTCGCCATCAAAATCTGGAGTAACTGGTCAGTCAGCATGATGGCATATGCCACACATGCAGATTGCAAGAATGATTGAAGATGACCAAATGCTCATCGCTTCAGAATGTTCATTGTTTGTTGCTTGAGCCAGACAGGTCAACTTCTTACGCAATGCTCAGCAGCTGGCCCTCTTGGTAATCAGCTGCAGTGCTGTCGAGGTCCTCTAGGAAGACGTCCACGTTACGTACAATGGCAGTCACCCTTGCTGGCGGCAGCCGGGCAGTGACATAGGCATAAGCAGTGGTGGTGGGAATGATGGTACCATTCAGCTGTGCTTGCAGGGCACCAGCTGTGCCTGGCACCTTATCATTGAATGCGCTGAAGTCCCGGTAGAAACTGCAAGCACATTTTGCCACTAGTAAGACAGAAGCAACCCAGCTGCTGCAGACGGAGCTGCGCTCTTATTGTGTAGGTTTTTTGCACACCATGATACCTCATGGCGCAAGCCAGTGGAGTCATCCAAGTCGCTAGCAATGTGAAAGACATGATCAGGCATGCACCAGCTCAGCAGCTGCACAAACAAAAACAACGATGCACGGTCCTGATCACATAAACACATGCAGCAGTGGCATTGTGCTCTGTGCCAGATAGGGTATGTGCAAATCTAGCTGGGCTGCAGAATGAGATACAAATGAACAAACAGCTTGTTGCTGTGCATCCTATGGCTTATCACGCATGCAATTGTATACCCATCTGCATGCAGTGTCCCGCCCTACAAAAACCCTCAAGTGTTATGCAGCTGGCTGGCTTGCAATGCATGAGGTCTTTGCACAAACAAAACAGGTGTAAACATGGCTATCCGCCTTCAAGCATCAAACGAGCTGACAGGCATTGCCAGCGACTCTCAGAAACAGCTATGTTCAGCATTGCACACCTTGTTGCGCTCCAGTTACCGTACAGCTGGCTGGTTGGCAAGCCAGGGCTGGAACCCACAGGCACAATGTCAGGCTTCAGCTTGGAGGTGAAGATTCCTGCAGTGCAGCTGAAATCGCCAGAGGTGTCTGATGTGTTCAGCAGCCTCTCTGTGGGCGTCGCCTGCAGGTTGGGGATGGGAGTGGCAAAGTCTTGGGCCACCAGATACACATCATACAAGGTGTTGGCTGTGATGCCACAAGACCCTGCAGCAGCATGACAGCTTTGAATGCGGGTGTGTACCATAAAAGTCATGTGTCCTGTGTCATGGATGGTAGTTGCTGCTGTTGCCGTGCTGCATTTGAAAGATGAGAACAGCAGATGCGCTGTTGGCAAGGGTTTGCAGATCACGCACGAGCATGACAGACAATACTGATGCAATGAGTTGCGCGGGAGCAGTCTGCAGCAGTCTGCTTTGCAAAGGATTGTCACGAAAAAAACAGGAATGGCTTTCCAGCTTGTGATGTGCCACTAATGATATGTGCCATGCATACATCTTGGCAGGAGTCACAAGGGGAGTGTCCTGACCTGAGGAAAAGGGAATGCCTGCTTGTGTGACATTGATGGTGCCATTGAAGTCTGAGGACAACCCATTCAGACCAGTGTAATTGTACACCTGGGCTGCTGTTGGTATGGAAGTGTCTCGAGTCTGCAGGATGCCAACATAGTGCACAGCACAAGGCTCGTCCATGACCACCTGGACAAGACAATTGTGGAAAGTAAGGGTGAAATCTTTTTCATTATCAGGAACATGATAGAAATAGTCTGCAGATTTTCTGTTGATTGGCAGTCTGATCTACTTCGACATGCGTATTGAGCATGCGCCAAGTGTTGAAGTGCCTCAACCCTGTACAAAGCACCTGGGAGAAGCATAAGGCCATAACTGTGACACACGCAGCCTTCAGAAAGGCTTGCAGCCAACAAGTTGCTGCCTTATCAACATTGTTCTATGCAATGTCTTTCAGACAGCGTTCACGGCCTGTTAACATGCTGTGAATGACGGTATGCCAATCTAGAGCCAGCTTGAGCTCGGCAATGCCCACCTCGACATAGACACTGGTAGGTGCGGTGTACTGGACAACGATTTCCTCAAAGTTGGGCGGTGTGGTCCGCACTGTCTTGACAGTCACACTGCTGAGAGCTGTCTGCACATTTCCCAGGGAGTCCTCAGCCACCAGCCACACCCTGTACACTACCTGGTTCTGCAACCCCTGGTTCACTACACTGAGGTAGTTTGTGAAAGCCTGCAGCGTCAGGATGTAAGTGGCCTGAGTTCAAAGGCAAAAACTGTTTGCTTGCAATGAATACTTTTGAGCTGTTCAGACATAGCATGCTTGAGGTGGGGCAGCCAAAGAAAAAGCCTGCACAGCTAGGCTGCTGTACAACACTAGTATGGTGAGATGGTGCTGTGACAGCTTGAACATGATGTTAAAACATGATACATGAGGACAATGACATTTTCACGCTGCTTCTGTCACATAACTTCTTGATCACCAAGCAGCCTCTGAACACGCAGAAGCATTAGACCCAATCACACATCGGCACAACTAGCAATATTGGGTGTGCCACTCTTACAGTTCCAGCGGCGATGGTGCCATTGTACAGACTGCCTGGGGCAGTCCCAGCAAGCACAGACGCCAGGCTGGGTTGAGCTATGCTGTACAGCATAACCGTGTAGAACACAGTGCAGCTGGACTTGTTGAGCTGGACCAAAAGCGTGAAGTCTGTCTCATCCACTTTTGAGACCAGAGGTGTGCTTGCTGTGAAGCTTGGTGGAATCACATCAGCCGTAGTGACCTGCACATGATGCAATGGGCGGTGCTTCAAAGAAAGTGCCATCAAGACTAGAGATCTGCAAGTCAGCTAGGGCAGCGCACTAGAGCCAGTGTCTCTTTGGCAGCTTCTGCAAGCAGAGTCTAGTTGATGAAACAGCATGGAGCTCACAAAGCATTACTGCAGCATGTCCAGCAACAAGAGTTGACATGAGGAATGTCACATTTCATGCCTGGCTTTGTTTGCATGCATGCTGTTCACTGTGCCTGCTGATTGAGGCAGACCAGCACACAGCCGGTGCAGGCTAGTGTCTTACATTCAGCAGTGTGGCTGGAGTGGCATAGTTGGGCTGACTCTGAGCATCATGGCCCGCAACATAGCAAGTGTAGTTCACTGCGCTCTGCAGCCCCTGCAATGACACAACAGAGGTGTCGACAATTGCTGTCAAGCTACATTCATCAATTGAGTCATACAATGATACATTACAGCTTCTGCCATGTCCCTACTCAATCCTGCCTGCCAACAGCACTTGCTGACACATTCATGAGCAATCAGCCAGGCTTGTTGACAGTGCATGCCAGAGACATACTGCTGTCCAGACAGATCAGCGTCACTGAAGGCGCGCTTTACATCCAGTCACTAAGTCATTGCACCCATACCCGAGACAGCGTGTCCAAGGCACACAGAAGTATTGTAGACATTGGCAGACCAGCAAGTGTGAGCAGGAGCAAGCAACAGATGCCATGCGCACCAGAACAGCCTGAGAATAGTTTGTGTAGGCGCTTGTGATGGCCATGTCTCCACTGGCTGCCACAGTGTAGCCAGAGAACAGAGTTGCAGCTGACTGTGTGGTTAGAGCCTGGCTGTCCACAACCGTTGGCAAGCTGGAGTTAGCTGGCAGAACAACAAAGTGGGCAGGTCCTGTGACATTCAGAGATACCACCAGCGAGAACCTGCAGACGACATGTAAGCTGAAAGCCGCAATTGGATCCGGTGCACAACCTTGCAGACAATGTCATTGCAGCAGTCAGGGTGACCCCTTGCTGCATCTGCTGGCATAGTCTGGTCATCATGCAGCAACCAGCAGCATACCACTTGTCAGGGCATTCAGCAGTGTGATACTGCCGCTCTAGTTACCTAACTTGTTCAAAACTCCTGAACGATACAAGTGATGTGATGAGAGGCTAGGTTCGACTACAGCTTTATTGCAGCACACAGACGGCAGACACGTCAGAGAGTCATGCTTTGGCATGGTAGCCAAGGTGTAGTGTTGGCAACAATGATCTTGGGCTGCTTGCAACAACTGTCAGAGAAAAGTGACAACTCACTGGGTGCCTGTCACAGACCCAGAGGCAATGCTGGCGTTCATCTGTGGGGGCATGAGGTAAGGCTGCTCCCAGATGACCCTAGTGGCAGTGCTTTGTTGCAGAGGAGGGGACTGCATATCCTCTGCCGCCAGCCACACCGTGTAGTGTGTCTGGTCCACCAGATCAGGCAGAAGCTGTGTGACAGTGGTTCGAGCCACAGGGGTGACAAAGTGCCCAGAGTCTATGACAGCTGTGCTGTCGGGCGAGGTGGAGGAGAAGACCTGCAGAGCAGAGGGCAGTACGGTGAGGTTCAATGATTCACTCCATCAATCACATGTCTGACCCTACAGGGTTCACGTATGCATAGTCCTGAGTAGCTCCCTGTATGAGGTCCTGTTTTGGCAGTCACCGTACCAACAACATTGCGTGTGGTGTGGTGTATATTAGCCTGGACACCTTCACGCCAACTTTTGCAACTGTGTGGAGGGTGCAAGTGGGTACAAGGTCTGTCTGCTCAGCTGCTGCTAAGCTGGAATCTCCAGGCAAAGTTGGATGGCTGATGCACTGCACTGACATGGGTGGACTTGCGCCTCTACCAGTTAGGGGCAAGAAAGTAAAGTTTGACATGCATTTTTGTACGAGCATTGCATGCGTGGGTTGACAAGCAGGCTGCTCACTTGCATAAACGCTGACAAAGCAATAGCAAGCTGAGATGTGAACAGCTGGCTCGCAGACCTGGGCAGCCGTAGGAATGCTTGTTGCCTGGCCTAGCAACACCATGTAGTAGACAATGGCTGTCTCGTTGGTGGACACTGTCAGCACGGCATTGCCCTCTGTGTAGTTGCCAACTGCTGTGACAACAAAGCTTGGGGGCACATTGCTGGGGGTCGTCACATTCAGCTCTGTCACCTGTAATACAGCGTGAAACTGTGCTAGATGTAAAGTCATACAATGGCATGCACCTGATATAGTTTGCCAGTGACATGTATATGCATCACAGACTAGAGACCATGACACCCTGCAGGTTGTAGTCTCTGGTCACCACCAGGGCCTGATTGTGGACGACTCGATCATAGCGTTGGGAGCAGTGCGAGTGTTCTGGTCTCAACAATGCAGATGGGTTCCAGGAACTACTTTTGCTTGTCCATCAGATCAGATGTTGCTCAGTGGCTTGATCCTCTGACAGGCCTGCCATGCACGAACTTTTCGTTGTATGCACCTAAGCACTTTGAGCAACATGCCCTGCAGGGAACATCATGGGGATTTACAACAAGAGTTAAACGTCTTACATTGACCATTATGTTTGGAATGGTGTTGTTGTCTTCCCCAACAAAGTATATACTGTAGGCTGACGCAATGTCTACTCCTGAGACGCTCCCAGTCCCATCTGTGTAGGCTGCTGGCAGCTCTATCAGACCTGCCGCCACAGGATTTACTACACTCTCATTGGCAGAGACATATCTTGTTGAGCTGACAACTTGTTCCACTGTGGGAGCAGCTGCGCCCTGCAGCATTGGCAGCCTGTGTGAGTGCTAAAAAAGCTTGCAGGAACTGCCTGCTGCTCATCATTTGCAGCAGTGAACCTCATGAGGTTGGGCATGCAGCAGCATAGTGCCAGTCTGGTGGTCAAGGCAAGCAACCACATTCAGCAAATGAAGATCTGCATGACAGGCACTATGTAGATGCTTGGTGCAGTTGAACCTTCACAAACAGCATCAAGGTTCAGTAATTGCACCAACCACTGATCTGTTTTCATCAGAACAACAGCTGTTCAAGGGACACACCTGTTCCACAACAACATAGTAGACCCTGCCAGTCTTGTTCTGCTGCACCACCACATCAAAGGCTGTAGCCTGTATGTTCTGAACATATGGCGTCCCTCCAGTGAAGGCGGGCGGAGTGTGGTCCACAGTCCTGATCAGGAATATGTTGGTCTGTGGAGACCTGCAAGCAACTGACTGGAGACCATGAGGCTGCCGGGTCATCGCAGTATGCTGCCATGATGCTGCAATTACTGGAAATTGCTTGTGACATGATTTTGCAAGATTGCACATCAGCAGCAAGACTGTTAGTGGCCTGCAGCATACCCCTTGTATATGCAGCAAGAGGCTTCAATGGATGACTGCTGACAAGCTTCATGCATGCTGAGCAGTTTGATGGGTGCCAACAAATTGAATACAAAAGTGAGGCAAGATAGCCAGACCGATGCTGGTGACTGGGAATGCAATCAGACACAGCATGTCATGGCAGGTGCTGCATTGCAGCCTTGCCTGTTGGGCGTTGGGTATAGAGTGTCCTCAGTCACCACCAGGAGCTGGAAGAGGGAATTCATATCAAGATCAGCCACTGTGCTGGGCAAGGATACGTTGCTGCCTGCGTCAGGCAGCAGCAAGCAGCCATACCCCAGCACATTCAGCCCAGACAGCGAGGTGCCGGCATTTGTGATAGCTGCAGCAGGACTGATCTTGCAGGACACATTCAGGCTATTGCAGGTGGGCCCCAATGTGCAGGCTGTGCCCACTGCCCCAGCCGTCGAGTTGTCCTGCTGCAACCGCCTGCGCATGAGAAGATAGCAGTTGATAAGTGGGGCTACGTACTAGCTTGAGACATGTCCATGCGTGACGTGAGTGGGTCACTGTTTGCAGGCTGTGCTCAATGTGTTGAGTGAAGAGTGTTATCATGCAAGGGCATATGCAGTCTGTGCATGCAAACAGAAGTGTAGCGTCACATACAGCTTGCATTGTATGCACTCTGTGTTCCGAAATCTATGAGCAAGGTAAATCGGGGTTTGCTTGTGATGCATGCGTTTACATAAGGCACAGGCATTCACAGCTATCAACGTACAAGCTACTCCAAGATGACAGATATAGCATGCAAACAAGCTTCCCTGCAAAATGCAGCATCGTCTTCAACATGCCTACCCTAGGCGCCCAACTCTACGATTTTGTTGCTACTTACATCGAGCAGGTGAAGTTGCTCGTGCAATTTTGACTATAGTGTGAGCAGAGACCCTTCTATACGTGCAGATACTCCAGAACACATACCTATGAGTTACACTGTCTTGCCAGTTCTGCGGCAAAGCAGCACCAGAGACAGCGCTTGTGCTGCTTCCCATAGACACCCCACTATGCCATGGAGTGACCCTCATGTCAGTACCAGCATCAGAGGCAGTGTCGTCTGATTGACCAGTTAGACGCCGCCCAGTGGGAAAGTCCACCTCTATAGTAGTGTCACCTCCCTCAATTGTGACAGGCTCTGAGGAGTAGTCACTCTCTGCTGTTGGGGCAGGAGTCAGCTCTCCAAAGCCCCCAGAGGCCAAGACTGCGCTGCCTGGCTGGACTGAGACGGATGATGAGGACAGGTTTGTGATGACGTAGTAGATGGCTCCTGCCGTGTCTATGCTGAATGCAGCGTCAAAGGAGCTTGTGGTGACCTGCACCAACAGACATGAGGTGCAAACGAAAATATGCGAACTGCAGTCGACATCAAGGGTAGAGTCAATAAGGGATGAGAAAGGAAGGAAGCATTGCAGAACAGGTAAATGTAAACCCCAAAACAGGATCGGGCAAAACCCTGGGATATTCTGCCCTGTCATTGTAGTCTCCCAACTCCCCGGCTGCTTCTGTCAGCCAATTAAATGCTAACCCATTTTGGTGACGTCATGTCATGAAATGATACTGTAGCAATGGCATCTGCACATGGACGTCAGCAGAAATCATTGACGCTGACGAACTGACATCCCATGAATGCACAACAGAGCACTGGCAAGGAGGATGTGAGCTAAATGGAGCTACTTACTGAGCCTGGTCCTGAGCCAGCAAGCAGGGCAGGGGGGCTTGTGTCTGGGGCAGTCTGCACAGGCACCAGGGTAGGGACGACCTGGGCATTGCCAGCAGTATCCACAGCCACAAGCCACACCTGCATGCCCATCACCTTTAATTTAGAGTTGAGGGTCGCAGTCCTGATGGAGGCCAAGCAGCATGTGCCTTGTGATCCCAAAACCCAAAAGAAAGGAGAAGCTTTGCAACAGTAAGGTGATTGTCGGAGCAAGCAAACTCCTCAGGTCTGTCAGCCAAGCATATTTCAGCGTGCAAGTTTAGCTTGGAACATGGCCCCAGAACTGCAATTTGAAGCTATGCATGCCGTATATCAAGCGTGGCAAAAAGCCCAATGTCCAAATGAAGACAAGGTCAGCAGCAATGGTAGGTAGTCTGCGTACCTGATAAGGAGTGTTAGGAGCCAGGGCATAGATGGACTGTTGGCAAATAGCTCCAGAGCACAAGGGTTCTACTAAGCCTGAGGTCAGCGTGTAAGCATGTGGCACAGACAGGCTACCAGAGCCTGCCAGCGCCCCCTGGAAGCTAGAAGGACTGATCTCCAAGATCTCTTCTGATGTGGGGGCTGCTAGACCATAAGCCGCTAGCAACTGCACATACTGAGTATAGAAGGAGGCATAGTAGATGCCATAGAACACAGTGCCTGCACAGCAGACCTTGCACTCGCAAGTATTGGGCTAAGATTGCCTGACTTTTCACTCCGGGCCGATCTCTGAGTGAACATGCTGCCAGTCACAAACAGTGATGATTTTGCTACTCGTCCATACAAGCAACTGACTGCAGCTTACACAGCAGACCTGGAGTGGTGATCATTACCTGGCTCACTCAGCTGCACTGTCAAGGTGAAATTGCTTTCCCCTATGCCGCTTGCATAGGCAGTGCTGAGGAACACAGGCGGTGTGACGTCCTTGGTGCTGACTGGCAGGAGCTGCAGGGCACTGTTTCGATGGCGGTGGGCATCACTGACAGCAACCAGCAACAGAGTGTAGTCTGAGGCAGACTCCAATGTCGGGCAGCGTTGGCAGTACAGCTCTGGAGAGTTGCCTGCACAGTCAGTTATGCTTGTGATATGACAGTGACCTTCAAAGCCTATGCCCCACAAAGCCCATGGCAATGCAACTCTGTATGCTGAGGCATTTACAAGAGTTTCTCTGTGTCATGATGTATGTCTTTGTTCATACACTGGCAGAAAGGGTATGGTGCTGAAAGCTGGCAATGTGAGTGATGTGTCTTCCATGCTGCACAGGTTTATCAAGACAAACAGCTCACTTGGACTTGTTCATTAGTCAAAGGGCCATCTTGCCATGAGCCTTGATGACAGCTCTTGAAATACAGCAATTCACTCAGCAAGCAATGCTTTCATAGCTGTAAGCGTGTCAAGCAACCACCCAGATCACGCTCGCATTCAGTTTCAGAACAGCACAGGCGCAGGGGCATGTCCAGTGCAGAGAATGCATTACCCTCGTCAGCAAGCTGTGCTGCCTGCTGACACTCTGTGCTGTTGTCATCACAGCCCGTCACAGACAGCGTGACATTAGCATATGCTCTTGGTACGCGTACTCGTCCACATGCCACTGATAATGTTTGCAGCTTGGATCTTTGCAGTGCATTAGCAGTGGTTAGCACATCAGCAGCAGTGTAGTCCCTGCAACAGAACGTGCACAGCTCTGTCAGGTCACATCAGTCATTGCTTTTTACCGCCGATCTGAGCTGCCGGTGAGCTATGCATGGCCCATACTGCATCAGCAGTAGCATCAATTGCGGTTCAACAGCAGACCAAGTGTCTGCTGCTCAAGTTTGTACAATTGATACTGGCCACAAAGCAGCGTATTCATGCAGAAACAATGACTCCCAAGATGGAATGTCTACACTGAGTTAGTAATCACTGACTCAGAGGCAACCTGTTCCTTCGCTTTGCAGCATGTTTATGACAACAAAACCCTTCTCACATGGCAGCAAATTTTTCAGGGATTTGTCATGGCACCTGCATCTAGTGGTGCTGTTGTTGTGACAGCATGCAGAATGCATGACAGCTCACCCAGGATCCAAATCATCAAGGAACAGCTGTGAAGGAATGACGGTGTAGTATACAAAGCCAGACCGGTCTACAATCATGCTGGTATCAAACCCACAGCCGCTTGTTGCCAGTATACTGGGACCCGCGACAAACTTGGGGTGGTCATTGCCAATCAGCAGAGCGCACAAAATGATGCTCAGCAGCAATGCCAGAGCTGCCACACAAGCTGCAAGCCATAAGCATGGCTGACGCCGCCAACTGCACACATCAGAACACAGGAGCAATCACGACTGTTGTGTCAGCCCTTGGCATAGACATACGTCAGCTGCTTACTGACCGTGACTGCAACAACAGACGGACATTCAGCATATAGCTGTCCTGGTGGGCATCTGGGCACATGGCATGACACAGTGCTATGGCATCTGCAGGCAAGGCAGATGCGGCAGCTACAACGTGCAGTTCAGCCGATTCAAGCTGCGTGCTGAAAGTGGAGGCAGCAACAGCAACAATCAGCAATGGGGCAGCAGGTCAATCGTTACTGCGTTTAACACAAGCAGCAGTATGCAATGGCAACAGAAACTCAGGTGCAACTTTGCCTTGACAACTCTGAAACTTGAAGACACAATAAATGTTCCTGGCATAGCACACCACATCGTCTGTCATTCAAGTGATATGATCAGCATGCATCAACACTTGCACCATATCTGTGCATGGTGTTCGGAAAATGTGTAGCTCAAAGCACTGCAAGCAGGATAATTGTCGGAGCTTGCCATATGAACACAGTGGGACACAGTTTCCCTCTGCACCAAGCTGACAAGCAGCATTGACTGCTTACTGCACACACTAGCTGCTGCCAGTCAGTGAAAGCAGGACATCACAGGTGGGACAGAGAAAGGTGTACCTGTCAGCAATGACAGCCCACCACCGGTAGGAAGGATAGGCAGGGAAGAGGTGGGTAGGCATGAATACAAAATGATAGCCACCCTCGTCAGACCCCCTTCGCCCACTGATACCAACACCTGTACAATCCAGAGGGAGCATGAAATCATGAAGCCACAAAACATAAAGTGACTTGCTTTGAGCTGGTGAACTTCACCTGTTGCTTGTCGTGCTTCTAGCACATAGTGCGGGCCAGGTGCAGGCACAAGGCAAGTGCCATCAGAACTTGGCAATCATATGGACCAGGTTTATCAAATGAAAATTACAATCATTGCCCTGCACTCACCTAGCTCATTATGAGCCGGAAAGCATTTAATTGATTGTTTATATTTTCACTACACTTATGCAATGCATATCGTCAAGCATACTGTGACCAGCTCAGCATGCCCTCATGAGGTGTGCGCATGTCAGTGGTGATACAGCATGTCAGGCCCATGAGCAATGCTGCATTCGCGTGGTGAAGTATTGTGCTGTCCCTGCAGCTATTATACAGCTGTTATGTTTTGGTTCACTCCTTGCTCATGCCGCTGGAACATTACGCAGTGCTTTGCGGAATGTACGTAGCAAGAGTACCTTGCCCTCCTGGCTTGCCTACATCTAGTGCCTCTTTGAGCTGCAGGATCTGCTCCCCCTTGGCTGCAAGCTCTTCTGTGAGCCTGTAGTTGGTGCCTTGCTGCTCTTCCAGCATGACATGATATTTGGATAACCGCTCACGCAGCTCCTCGCTGCATTGCACTTGCACCCTGTTGTAATCGGCATCAAAAAGGAATGCAGATGCAAACACTGGCTGACAGTGCTATAGCAGTGTTAGGTGTGTGAGCTGCACAGTTCTTGCTGTCTCACAGGCAACAAGTGTGCAGGAACAAGCAGCATGTGCTGTCATACAGACAGCTGCACACGTGAGCACAGGTATTGCGCGTTTAGTCACAGCAAATTGTGGCGTATGGCTTGGCAAGGGTACAGACCTGTTATCTACCATGTCCTGCTGTTTATGATCATACAGCTCTTTGAGGTATTCATACAGGTTGTTGGTCTCCCATGTGATCATCTGCTCCAGCTCAGGTCTACTCAGCAAGCCAGCTTCATGCTTGCCACCCCTATCCAGCTCCACGTCAATAGCCTGCATACACATGTCATTCCATTGACAACATCAAACATGGCAATTGTAGATCAGACTCTTGACAGGTGTGGTCACAACAAGTCTGCTAAGCCAGGTTACCATATTGCCAACACTTTCACTGCTACCACGCCTTGAGCAGTTGCTCCATGTCGTGGGAGCATCGCCACTGTAAGCAGGAATTGCTTGCACAATGGATGCTGAAACGAGTACAATCACCATTGTGCAGAACTCTATTGGTCAGGGCCTCACATCTGGCTGGTTGGTGATTGATCTGAGAGCAGACTTGCTGACGGGAGAGCGCTGAGGAGAATCGTCCATTGTGGACACTTCTCTCCAGAGAAGACTTTCACTGCCAGCATTTGTGTTCTCATCCCCAAATGTCCTCCAGCTGGTCTTGACTGCAATATGCATGCATGCACTCACGTGTGCTTAGCGCAGACAGGCACAACTGACGCAGCTGTGGCCTTGGAGAGTATGGAACAAGCTATCAGCAAACGCAGGCAGGTGCAACAGGTGTCTGTGATTGGGGTTATCTGTCACTACCTTGATCCATGCCCTGCCATTGGGTATGAATGCGTACAGGACTTTCGGCGGGCACAGGGGAGGGAGCCCTGCCACTGGTGCTTGCTGTTGTGCTATTAAGTCGCCTTTCTGCATCCTGAATGCTGCCGCCCCTGTTTCTGTGCCACAGTGAAGCCTGCAAGTGAGCAAAGAAACCTTGTTGTTTGGCAGCTGTTGTCAAAACAGCAAACATTTTTCGTGTTCTGCTCGTTGTGCAGAGTTTACTGGGCAACAGCCCTATTAGATAACACAGCTACGGTTACCTCTGGACCGCCAGCGCTTGTGGGCCTGTTAGCTTGTAGTCTCCAGCTTCCTCTGCCAGTGATAGAACCTAGTCGAGGAGCAGAAGGACTGTTGTCTTTTGCAGAGTCAGGCCGTCCAGGTAGCAGTTTCTGTGTCCTCTTGTCTTCATCCATTCCCCTCAGCAATGGTAATTGTGTTCAACAAGATTTCAGCTGGCAGGGACACCGTGGTAGTGACAGACGTGTTGCGTCCGCTGGGTGACTGATCAACGGATCAACCGATCAACCGCAGCTACAGATCATAGCCGTGACCAGGACCTTGTCACGAGGATTGACACAAAGGACACAAAAGCTTTTCGCCCGTCAGGTCGATATTGTTTGACCGTCATGTATGTTACAGCAGCAGGTATAGGCAGCTGTCTTGAGGGCTCACGGAGCATTGGTACGGTGTCCGTGCTGGCTCACCTTGGTCAAGATACTTTGAATTGCCCACAGTTGTTGTCCAGCAAGCGGTGCAGCTGTCAGCGTTCTTCAGAACCTGTTGCGTTGCATTGTAAGCGCAGCGACCAGCAGGGGTCAAGTCTGCACTTGTTGAGGTCGAATTGCAGACGGGACAAGCTTGACCAGATTGCTGCCTTGCAACGCTCCTTGTCCAAGGAGCGAGCAAGAGCTTAGGTCAGACTAAACAAGCGACCCTTTTGCGTCGTTGCACCACCACATTCGCTGCTCGGCATGCAGAGCAGCGCCGTGCGGCGTCAGTTGCCCGCTGCAGCACGGATTCACATACCGGGATGCAGACCTGCTCATCCGTTTGCTATACAGCCTGGCCTTTTGCATCAATCCCGCAAGATGTGCAGACCTCGCCAAACACGGAGCAGGCTCGTCAGCGTGCATGCCAGCATTGATGTATGGCAGACCGTATCTCAGCTGAAGGCAAGGGCCCTGAGTGTGCTGTTTACCGGGTGTCGTTCAGTTGCAAGCTAGACAAACACCATCTTGATGCAGGGAGGTGCAGCGTCCCTGGCTGTCTTCCTCGAAACAGCCCCACCTCCTCTATACCTTGTATATATGCTAGCAGCAGGCTTTGGCATCCCTGTGAGTACAGACAAGACAACTTTCTGAGCTGATCTTCATGCGTGCATGCATGCTTATCAGCATACTCAAAGTCAGCAGCATGACATGCAAACTTCTTTGCAGTGCAGCGAAGATGCACTTGTAGTCTGGGTGGGGTCAAACATATTCAAAGGGGTATATGGTGGCTGGCAAGGCATTGCTTATGTACTGAGCATTGTCTACTTTGGCGTGGTTGTGAGTGACATGGTAAGCTACTGCTTAGGACACATGCCAAAATGCGTTACCATAAGCATCATGCGGACTGTCACGCAATTTGCCACACTCCCTATTCTGTGTTAGCATCATTGGCTGGTCTATGGCTGGTGTAGGGGCCCGTAAGGCATCACCTAACCTGGCTGTGATCATTTGTCTGTTTGAGGCAGTGTCAACCTGTAATCTTGAGGGATGGGCATGCTCAACAGGTCACAGCGCTGTCTAAAGCTCAGTTCACATCTTGAACAACTTTTGCTTGTGCAGGTGACATTCTTCATGGGAGTTGCACTGCAAAAAGGATTCTTCAAGAGCCTGAAGAACTCGTTATTCAGGTATGATCCTGGTGAAGGGTATACCCTTGCATATCATCCCGGCGGAATTACTTTATGCTGCTCTTTTTACGCTTCTTGTCATCAACACTGTCTGTCCTTGCAGCAACTCCAATAGCTTTGACAGAGCAATCAACGTCATCAACAAACGCAGCAGAACAATAGGTGTGTACGCACCTACACCCATTTGATATCTGCAAAATCATCTGCTGTCCTTTTCTGAGACAAGGACATACAGAGCATGCTTGAAAAGCATCCTGCAAATCCAGTCATGACTGTGAAGGGGAGACTGCGTGTATATACAAAGCTTGCTTTCATAGCCAAAGCCGTGGTCTTATATAATGAAAAACTGGTTATGTGACCCGTTATTTCGCCCTACTGGACGCTTTGTGTACTGTTGGTGCAAGTCCTGCTGGATATGGTATCTTGCAGGGGCAATACAGAGGTTTTCCCTAGGCTTCAGGGGACCTTTGTGCCTTGTCTGTGGATTTACTGGTGTGCCACCAGCCAGATTTGCCCTTGGGGCTGCTGTGGGTGCCCTTGGGACCATGCCCCTGCAGCTCACGGTGGTATGTCATGTGATCATGATGCATTGACCGTGTTGAGCCGCGTTGAGGCATGTGAGCAGCTGACAGCATGACTATATTAAGCTCTGTCTTGTAGGGCTACTATTTGAGACATACACCAAACCCCTATCTCACAGCCTTAGCTGTGGTCTCTGCACCAAACCTATGTGGTAAGATCCTGTGCGCTGCGATCACGCTGACTCTGTTCAGATAGTTGGATGTCTTGCAATTGTGTTCTTCTGGTAAGGAGCAGTGCAGTTTATGGCGGGGTGTCACCCCTGCAGAGTGGGGCATTGTCATGACTCACGCTTTGCAGCAATAGGGTCAAGTCATGTCGCTGATTGTTGAAGCAATCAACACTGATACTACTGTTTGGCCATGCAGGACAGCTATTAGGACCAATTGCCACTGCCACAGGTTTATATTTTGCTGGCAAAGAGCAGCCAAACCAGCAGAAGCCTGAAGAGGCAAGTGCAACAACAATTGATCCGTAGCTTTATGCACTGCGCGCCTACAATATGCTAATCTGAGCTGCATTATTAGGTTGTCAACGTCTTTGTTACTGGCATGAATGTACTGGGAGCAAGCTGCCTCATGTACACCCATGTTTTGGAAGGTGCAAAGTCACGCACCAAAGCAGGTCAGATGCTTACAGCCTGTATTTACTGGCTACAGTTACAGCAAGTACTGTTGCTTCTTTGCTGAATGGCATTGTAAACTCTGATAAAGGTAATAACAACGTTGCACAAGGCAGACAAAGTATCACAGAACTAGCAAGTTGCCAGGAAAATATTTTCACACGAAAATCATTTACTTGTATAGTTGTCTGTGCATTGTTGCTGACGTGCTGCAGGAACAGCATGCAGCTCATTGCTGGCAAGGTCAAGCAGCCTTATTAAAATTAACAATTAGTGCTTGGGGGTTGTAGTATAGCTGATCAAATTGAACAGCCCGAGAATAGACAAGATGCCCGCTGTTGCCAGAAATCCAAATTCGCGGCACTGCTTGGGAAACGAGTCAGGGAAGGACAGCTGAGCAGCGTGTGAGATCCTGGCCACTGTAAAAACAATCCCTAGGAGGTGCAGAAAGTAGGAGCTCAGACCCTTGTTGAGCTCCAGCAAAGCGAGCAAGATCAAGAAGACTGGCAGATACTCCGCCAAGTTGCCCTGAGCCTGGACAGACGCAAACAACCTTCGTAAACCGCACCGGTTTAATGACCTAGATCGTGCATCGAGACTGTGTCAGCTAACAGGACACTTACCCTGGCCTTGCGAACCATGTCCTGCTTTCCTCCGTCACCGTGCATAACGCCATTGCTCGCACGGGTCAAACCCACGCGCAGAGCCAAGTAAGCGAAGAGGATGGACAAGAGTCCAGCATACAGTGCTGTGATGGGAAGTGTTGTTGACTCAATGAGAGCGGCCATACTGATAGAACGGCAAGAGGTGCGAATCCGAGTGGGAGAATGCGGCTTGATCTCAAAGCAATCGTTCGAGAAACAAACTAAAAGCCGTGTATGACCATGGCTCGATACACAAATTTCAAGCCCCTTATGAGTAACAACTGCTTCCGCGCAACTTCTTTGTTAACACGGCACGACCTTGAGTACCCCACGACGTACCCCTTGGCAGAACCTAAACCAGACGCAGTCACTGGGGAGGGGCTAACAAGATCAGACGGCCAGCTCCTACAGTCGGCCCTCACGAGGCCTGAGCATGCCAGTGTGGCAATGAACCCTGCTGTGGTTTTGTGACAGGCTGGTGTTCCAGTCAGCAAGGAGCTTGATTTTGGACCTGCCTTGCCTTTTACCATGGGGACCGTGGGGTCTGAAATTGAGTTTCAGGACTGTACCAGCCCCACTGCCTCAGCTTCTGGGCTCACAGGCACCTTTTCAGTTTGATCCCCTCACATTTTGCTGTCACAGGATGCCGATACAAGATTTGATGCTTGGTCTGCTTTTCATGATCAGATGTGACCTTTGGATGAGGCGTATTGCATTTGCTCCAGCCTTTGCCTAGGCTTGTGGTGCCGACGAATCATGACTGTCTGGAGGTTCACTGACATTCAGTTTGACACAAATGAATGACGCTAGGCAAGGTTGCTGAGGCTCTGCCACGAGCTATCAGCTGATCTGCAGACTATTTGGCTGGCTAAAGCTTGTAACCTTCTTCTTCTTTCTTCTGTGCAATTGAAGACGAAGGCGTGAACAGCTATTATACAAACATATGTCGCATAACTTGAGGCTGTGGCTGTTGGCTGAGCTGACAAATTCGATGGTCAGAAGCGCTGAAACTTCAAATCGCAGAAGCATGCTTCCTGCGCAGAAACAGCCCAATGCTATATAGAATGAACCAGAAGCACTACCTGGACAAGAAATTCCCCCGCTTTCACAGAATCTCAAGAAACAGCCTTGAGTAAGATTGCATTTCCATGAACAAAGAGGTACAAGCAAGTTTGGTGCCAGGCAAATGCACCGTGAAGGCCAGGCTCATATTTTGTGACCCAGGTGTACAGTGCAGGCGTCCTGGCACGCACAGCACTTTACTCTCACTTAACGCCATTTTCAACAGAAATGACAACATAATGTGTTTGGTAAATGCATGTCACACAAAAGCACCCCATTGCCCCGCCAAGACGGCTTATGGTAATGTTACTTCTCAATGAAACGTCCAGCTAAATGCAGCCAGAAATGGTGATCTTCTGCTTACAGGCGGGGCTGGAGCATGCCTGCTGTCGCGGTATCTGCTGTCCAAATCTGCAGATATAAGGCCTGACGGCTAGCGTCCCAGCTAGCATTGACAGCTAGCCCACTACACGAGAGAAGCCCTGTAGCTATGAAGTGCGGTACTTGCAACGTAGGGTATGCTTGAAATGACAGTGTTGCTTTGCAGCAGACAAATCAGTCACTTGCTGCAAGCTTGCGTCAGTAGAATCATCCAGTGGCCATCCTCCCGCATGACAGTCAGCGAGTTTATGGAAAAGGCTTGCCTGAGGTGCAAGCGGCCAAGAGCAGGGGCAACGCCAACTTTGTGGTACTGTAACGCGTAACATACCTTAGCCTCTTGTCGCCGACCTCACGTTGCGAATGCCCAAACTTCTGTGGGCAACTTTGGACCACGGGTTCCCGCTCGACGGTTCTGCACGTGAGCTTTACGTTGCACGCCGTACGTAGACTGAGTCTAGGCTGTAAAGGCACTGTCATCACACAACATCTCACACACATCAGACACACTGTGAGTGATCGATTGACCTCACCATGCCTGGCATCAGCAGCAGAGCCAGTGTGGTCCCAGCAGGACAGCGATGGTACCAAGCAAAGCGAGTGCCACTGTACATCTGCGTCGCTGGAGGGCTTGCTGGAGCGGCTACGTACTTGCTGGGCAACAGGATGCAGGTGCTCGCATCATTAATCAGCATGCAGTGGGCACGACGTCAGCAGCGAGCATGAGTGAACGGTGCATTGTGGTGTTGATTGCTTGCTGACTGTTGCAGCACCCTGGTGTGGAAGCATCGTCATCGCAGAAAAATGACAGCCTCAGCGAGGAGAGTCACGGTGCAGCAGAACGTGGTGCCGATCATCGTGAAAGTGGGGGTAGGAAGGCTTCTCGGTCAGCTGGATTTCATGAGGGCCAGGTCTGAAGTTGAAAGTCAGCTGGTTTTTGTCTTCAAATTGTCACTCTGTGCAGAGTCAAGTACAGCTTGGTGGTACCCCTTTGTGACAGTGTTGTGCTTGCAGAACACTGATGGCATCTTCCCAAACGCTGCCATTGCCAAAAAGCTTGGCGAGGTTATGGGTGATGGTAGCAAGGATATATCAGGCAAGTCAGACAAGTGAAGCATTATGAGGGACTCCGGCACACCAAATATTATTGTGATTTGTTTCACCAGCCTTTCTTCACTGTATCAACAGGTCATTTGCGTACTTCTAGCAGCAACACAGTTTCTTGGCTATTGGAGCAATTTTGCTGAAAAGCATCCTAAGCAGACCTCAAGCGCTCATGACTAATCTCTGTGTGACCATCTACTTGTTCTCATGCTTAGAGACATGCATTCATCTCTGAAAGACTTAGTCATGCTGTGGATCACAATACCATGTGTCAACACCCACAATGTAAACATGCATTGCCTGGAGGTGTGTATCTCCACATTATGGCGCAATTCAATCTCTATAAATTGCCTCTCTTGAACACTGTTACTGAGGCTTGAGCCCACTGCTTATGACTTCAGGACAGGTATACATTGTAGCTTTCCATTTAGTGTGCTATTGAATTACTTGTTGTATTGCAAATTTGCATCTGATTATAAGTAGGCCCACGTGTGGAGCATTTTGAATCTTGACCACAGTTACTCGTCACTGCATCATCAGGAACGAGTTTCTGGATCCAACCACACATTGAGCATCACTGTGCTGTATGCCGCATAAGCCACTGATCATGCCATGCCATGGTGACATGGGAGCAGCTGTGGATCAGGATCTTGTAGTGTGTCTACAGCTGACAAAATGTGGTTTACAACTCCAATTGTTTGCATGCACCAGCAATGTGAGATGCTGATCTATCTTGTCAAAAGAGTATGCCATTGTCATTTCTACATGTATCTGGGTTCATACACTCAGCTAGCTGACCAAGCAAAGAGGTGACTATCAGCTCACGGTATACACCTGTGCGTTCAAGCCAGGATATCTTATGAGTCACAACTGGCTCCACACCCCAGACTGGAAGGTAGTAAGTGGCAAAGAAAGAGAAAGCAGGCTCACAGTATGACTTCTTCAGGCAGCTCAGGCCCACCACAGCCATGAGACAAAGGGGCCTCCACATGCCAGATGTCAAAGCGTGCATCAAAAGAGGTCACAGGTATGTTCTTCAGATCATCCAGCTGAGCAAAAGATGATACTCCCAGCTCGTCAGGTATCCACCTGTATACATTGCAACTGTCGTCACACCCCTGCTTCTCACATCCATTATAATGTGCATGCACAGGGCAATACAGTGTCACGAGGCAGCTTACAGTGGGTTGCAACACCGTTTGGCTACATGTTTAGCACCAACTGATAAACAATGTAGGCCAGACTATGCATCACCAGGTTGAACCAAGCCATGCTGGCCTGCAACAGGTGTGATGGACTCACCTATCAGAGCCCGGCTCTTCTTGCCGTAGGGGCTCCACCTCACATAGCCCTAGGGCTTCTGCAGGCAGCTTCTTTGCATTCCCCCTGTCCTTGTTGCGCCCCACCAGCAGACCCACCCCATGTGTTCTGCCATCCTGCAGCTGCTGCCTGGTCACCTCACTCAACGGGTACTCCACCACATCACCCATGACCGCCATCCTGAAAGACCTTCCATTTGTCTTTGCATACTACAGTGGCTGCCTTATTGCCTAACACTATGTTTAATCCTACTAAGTCACATATCACCAATATAACAACTATGATAAGTCACATGTCACTAACATAACAACTGTGATGAGTCAGTATGGTCATGCCAATAGTGCAGACACCAACTGCTTGATGGTACTTAGCATGCAGTCATACAAAAATGATACCATGCAGCTCTCAGTGCAGTGTTGCTATCTAGTGTACTGTGACGGTACCATTGATGATTGACACTGTCAAAAGCAAGCAGCAAGTGCCACTTTTGGCGCCAAAAACATGACTCTGCACATTTTGGCCCAATCAGGATCTGATCTAAGATACACAAGCTTTCTCGAAACTGACTGAGCCTGCCTGTTGCTCATCCCAGCTGAAATGGCACTGATTCATGCTGCTGACAAGTATCACAGGCCAAGACCGACAATGTCTACAATGGCATGCAGATGTGAGTACCTGCCAAAGAAAGCTTTTTGCCTCTCACAACTTATGCTGGAGAAGGGCTCACCCTTCATCATTGCTTGTAGCGTCAAGGTCACCATCAACAGACATGCTGGCTTGTGAGGCTGCTCTAGCTTTGGTGCGCTTATTCTCTTTTGTAAAGGGCTTGAACTCGTCCCAGGCATCCCGGGCATTGCCCTGCCCTGCATGGGCTCCTTGATGCTGCTTCATGCCATCTGGCCCGAACTGATTGTATAGCTGGCGGGATATTGGATCAGATAGTATGTCTGTAGTCAGGCAATGAGAATGTGTATCACACATTGACATGACATGTTATTGGCTTGTGAAAGTGGATCATATACTACCGCCATGTGCCTGAGAAGCGGCGCTTGCATGCCTGTAAGGCGTCTAAAGGAGCATGTGTGGGACACATTTCAAGACATTGCTCTCCAGACAGCATTCCTGCTTGAGAGAATACCAGATTGGAGTGTCAGATGCCACATTTTGTAGTTTGCGTCTTGCATGCTAGCTCCCAGAGTTGTCTGGTCTTGATATTGATGAGAACTGCAATGTGCAGATGCACAGGGCTGTATGCAAGACGCTTGCGCAAGGCAGGTATGACTGGCTAAACCTCAAGGCAAATGTTCAACGCTTTGAAGCTGTGCCGCTGCCTCTTTAGCTTCCGCACACATGGAACACTGAGTGGCACAGGGCAGTGGCATACTGACACAATGCACAAGAACAACCTGGGCTCACCATATGCTGAGCTGAGTTGTGCAAACTGCTGAGTTGCATCAGGCGCATTGCTGACGTCTGGGTGAAGTTTCAAGGCAGCTTTTCTGTAAGCAGACTTGATATGGGCCTGATCAGCATCTGTCGCTACCCCCAGCACCCTGCAAGGAGGTCATGGCCTTACGTGCAAGCTCCTATTAGTGCTCTCAGGTAGTCTGTAGATGGATCAACATCCCACATGGGCGCAGAAGAATGAAGAGGACAATAGACAATGCCACAGATGGCCAAAAAGAACTTGAACCACCATGCTGGTGTGGGCGAAGCTGTTATGCAATGGCGATAACAAAGCTTTTGAGAAGTTTGGCTCCTGTCAAGCGAGATACTATGTCAAGCAGCAGCAAATGCACAGTCATGCGATGCAGCTTGACATGTGCACTGGCCTTCTGCACTGTGTGCGTGTGCCCTTAACCATCGCGTGTGCCCTTAACCATCAACTTTCGTGCAACACACTTCCACACATGCCAGCTGTTGACATGTACCTATAAAATGTATCATCGATGACCCTGTTGAGACCAGAGGTCATTTGTACTGTTGACAATTGCCTTGTTGATGCATTGTTAGTGGAATTGCTGCCAGTTGCACTTTGCTTTTTGCTGAAGACATCATCCCAGGTGGCAAACTGAGGTTCTTGGTTTGCTTCTGCTGACTGACCCTTGACTGAGAGTTTCCAGTCTGAGCCTGCTACCTGTGCAACAGGCGACCAGTGTCACCATGCCTGGTTCAGCAAAACATCCTGCTACAAGCAAGATGCTGGAAGCAGGAAGAATGAAGATAGTCTCAGGCATCTGTGTCAAGCCGGCCTGTGACTGCTAGAAGAAGCAAGTGCAATTGCTGACCGATGCATGCTGCTGACCATAATGGTCGACGCTGCCAAGATGTGCTTTCCATCAGGTATGTCTAATGCGCCGTGTAGCATGTTGTGACTGTCAATGACAAGTGACTGCTGCATTGCATACCTGGTTAATGATCCTGTCAAAGGCTTGCTTGTACATGCCCTCAAGCTCCTCAATCTCATCAAGTACAGTGTGATTCAGCAAGCCCTGCAACCATGGTTTCCACACTTGTGACAGCAAGCACCAAAGGCGCTTTGGCTTTCGCAGCTGCACTTACTTGCAAGACAGACACATACTGCGTGCCCTGCTGCTCTCCGTTGGCTGCTAGTGCATGCATGATGTCTTGCAACTCTTCTTCAACTTGCTGGGCGTCCTGCGTTTTATGGGAAAGCATCGCCAGCAGAGCCTTGTTGCTGACCTGCAATATGAAATCAGTCTTGGAAGCAAGCCAGGAGACGCTGCAAGCAATGCTTGGGTAAGCAGTGAACAGCCTACTTCGTTTAGCTGCATGGACGATACAGTCTGGGTCCGACTTGAAAGCACCGACCGACAGGTCAGCGGAGCAGTGTGGTGGGCTGCCCGTTGCTTTCTTGGCTGCAACGATGCGTCAATGCGGCATTGAAAATCTGGATGGCTGACGAAGGTACAATGCTTGTCGGACGTCAAGAATGACGTAGCAGGCAGACTGTTGACCTTCATTTAGTACGTGTCAAGCAAGCACTTCGTGCCGCCGTTGCTGCGGGCAATGTTTTTTTTACAATCGCAAAGCGAACGCACTGGTGCGCGACCTTCAGCTTTCATAGCAACAACATTGGTCAGGAGGGTGAATCTAAGGATAGCAAGAGAAGAAGACGATTGCTGCGAAGTAGCCTTATTAGTAATTTTAGAACTTTAGCGCAAATTGCGCAACATTGCAGGCTTCTCCCTTACCCTTAGTTGGTGTATGACGACTTCCATGTCGACATGTTGCATTGATCACCACAGTGGTATTTGATGTCCGATTACATGCTGAGTTAGACTCCTATTTGTTGCATATTTCGTTTTCCAATTTCTTGATAATTTTCTGATTGTGTTTCACCCCTAGCTAGAGGGGCAGACAGAAATAAAATTCCCAAAGCATGAAATTTTGTTACAAGGGCACATCTCTCATCCATGATGTTCACCTAAAATTTAGTGGAGTCACAAAAAAAGGGGGGGGGAAAAACTCAGGCAAATCTGGGCCAGGCCAAAACAGCACTTTTCACACAAAAAAACATGTCCCCAACATGATTTGCTGATTTGCTAGACCTCGTAAAGCACACAAAGTATGCTCTCAAGCAGCAATTTGGTGGGCCGCGCGATGCATTGCTATGCAGTGTTTACAGTATCGTTGAGGGTGCTGACAGATCCACTGCAGCACCTCGACAGTAGCATACAAGCGGTCAGGCTGCACATATAGTTCCGCTGCTTGACCACGTCAGTCATCCATGCATAGTCCAAGGATATATTCTTGCCCACGTCTCGTGTCTGTGATAGCCCGCCGAAATTGTAGTCGAGCCTCCTGTAGCGCGGGCAAGTTAGCTTCAATCTGCCGTGACCAGCAACGTGTGCCAAAGGATCTGCGCTGCGGTTGTTGCAGCCTAAGGGTGCTGGAGCTTCACAGCTCTGGGCATCAAAGCCAGAGAGAATGCCTTGTGTCGTTTGGTCGCAGAAAAGCTTGCGACCTAAAGCAATTTGCATGGGGGTCTTAACAGCTTTCAGTCCCCTGATCCTTTTAGGGTCAGGGTCAATGCATTACATAATTCTGAAACTCTAAAATACTCTCATTGTTCATGTGCAGAAACAACATTTGAGAGGCTTTTTTTTGGGCCCGTACACCACACCATTTTGCATTTCACACCTCCAATATTTAGACATGTTTTCGGACCTAGTTTATTTGTCTGTCATTCTTTGTCTGTTTCGTTTTCTGATGAAAGACTGCAATTTAGTCAAAATGGGCTAGCTGGCCCCCAACGACTGTAAAATTTGACTGAGTAATCAATCAATCAATCAATCAATATATTTAATGTCCTGCGGGGCAACTGGGACCCAACAGACAAGAAGTTCAGTTCAGTGAATTCATACAGACAAGATTTGCTTCCTACATGCAAAGCATTCCCTAAGGAAACCACCACATGCATTTGGTTCACACAAAATCACAAAGTCTGCAATAGTACAACAGTGCTGCAAGAGGTCCAAATGCTGTGACCTGATGTGGCTGTACGCTGGGCAATCAAAAACAAAGTGCTGCTCGTCCTCCACACAATCCAATGACTTGCACACTAGACACAGCCTGTCTGTCCTATCTAGGTGAACA
>JAABUP010001750.1_pt1 | contig 44532 bp, 57 predicted proteins | sample 5559201 | NCBI WGS metagenome assembly JAABUP01 (sample SAMN10711887, study PRJNA513373) | rock metagenome | isolation source: Antarctica rocks | place: Antarctica
CAGCAAACTCGGGATGTCGCTGGGGCCGGCTGCGCTGATAGTGATGATCACGTCGGGATGGTAGTGCTCTGCAAGCTCATGCAGAGCCCTTGGCATTCCTGCGCGGAGCGCAGCCTGCCCACCACCGCCGTTACACCTCACAATGGACCAAGTCCCGCACGACGATCGTCAACCGGTCACCGCCGTGACTCAGTTGGAGCAGTCGACGGCAACGGCTAGGGCGGCGCAGACCTGACGCATCCGAGCGTCGCTCAGCCGGCCGATTCGGTCGACAAGTACTGCCAAAGACACGCTCGACCGAGTCCAGGTTGACCGCCGAACGACGCGGTACGGGGTCGTCTCCAGGCTCAAGCACCACTTCACTGACGAGTCCCCGAATTGTCGTCGTGCACGGAGCAATCAATGCGCGGCGATGCCGCGGGATTACTGCATCGCGGGAGAGCACGACGACCGGTCGACGCCCTATCTGCGGCATCTCGCACCACCAGACGTCACCGCGGCAGGGAAGAGCCATCAAGATGCGGCCGCAGCTTGTCGAAACGATGCCAGGTCGCCCCACTCGTCCGGCTCGTCGAGCGGGTGCTCGTCGTAGGCGACGTAGCTTGCGTCTACCTCGACGGCGCGGTGGCGGGCGAGTAGAGCGGCCAGCGCCTCGTCCACGAGGACCGCGTCGGTGACGCCGGATCGAACGCGTCTCGCATCGTCAAGAAGCGTCGCATCCACCGTCGTACTCAATCGTGCGCGAGTCATGCCACCATTATGCCACGCTGGCCGTCTGGGCGCCGACCAGTGCCCGGACAGCGATCGCTGACCGGTCACCGGGTCTGCTCCCGCACAGGTAGTTACTACCCCATCTAGGGTCACCGAACCGGCATCGATCGGTTGGTCCAAGCCCGATCCAGTAGCCGCTCGAGTCCCTGCTCGGCTCGTGCTTCGGTCTGTCGAATCACACGCCAGTAGGCCGTCGCAACATCTGGGTCGAACTCGCGGATCCACAGGGCGGACTCGGCTTGTACGTAGTGGATCAGTGCAGTGAGAGCGTGGGTGCGGCCGGTTAGTTTGGACAGGGGATCGGCCGGGTCGTCCTGCAGCGAGATCAACGCCGCGAGCGCGGCGCTGCGGTTGACGTCCCCCGATCCGTGCACGTACTCGCCGAATGCTCGGCTTACGAGGTTGAGCCGTCGCCAGCCGGCTGCCTCCAACCAGTCTCGCGGTGTGGTCTTCGAGCACGACTCCAGCTTTGCCGCGGCCGCGGGCTTGAGGCGCCATGTGCGGACTCGGGCCAGTTGATCAATGACCGGTCGCAGGCAGCCCATCGCTCGGTTGTCGTCCTCAAGCCAAAGCCACACGGCTGAGCGCAGCGCGGAGGAGCACACCACGAAGGCGTCCGCTGCGGGCTGTCGCGTCGGATCGGTCCGCAGCCACACACCGAGCATCGCGGCCATCTCACTTGCGAGTACCGATTCGACATGGGTGGATTCGATTCCGCCGCTGTCGAACTCGGCTCCGAACCGGACGCGCTCAGCCGCGAAGGAGCGGCGGGCTGTCATGGCGGCGCGGTAGCGGCGTTCTCCGAACGCGAGTGCCGGCCAGATCTGTGTTGGCTCCTCAACCGCCCTGCCTGTGCGCATCGCCGCGATGGCTCGGTGGAAACCCGTTGCCGATGCGCCTGTCTGGGCTTCTACACCCGATTGAGCAAATACGAAGGGCAGCATCGGGAGCAGGTGGGCCTTGATGTCTGGCACCCATCCTTCGGCGCGGCGAATAAGCGTGACGGCAGCGATCGTCTGCGCGAGTACATCCCAGCTCTTGCCGGCGGCCAACGTAGCGAGCCCGGCGCGGATCTGGCTCAAGCTCACCGTGAGCGCATCGCAGACTGTTTCGATACTGAGCACGTGGGCCGAGTCCAGTGGATCGCTGACGTCCGCCGAGTCAAGCCAGACGAGGGCCATGAGCCGACCGCGGCCGTGAATCATCTCGCTGAGCTCGGCGAACAGCTGACCAGCGCTGCGTACCGGAGCGCTAGCGGCCGCTACGGTCACAGCCGGCTGGCTCCACAGTCGGTCGAGCCAAACGATCGTGTCCTCACCGGGCTCCTGAGTCATCCCCAGGTTGCCGGCGAGGTTGGCCGACCAGCGTTCGAGCTGGGTACGGGCAATCACGGCTGCACCGACGGGCTGGAGACATAACAGCAGCCGGACCGCCTGCACGATGCTGTCCAAGCCCCATGCGAGGTGCTCGACCCAATCCTTCCCGGTGTCGAAGGCGGCCCGGCTCGGGTTGCCGCCGAGTTCACGTACGGCCAAGTCGAGCGGCATCAGGCCGCTAATCACTGGCATCACCACACACTGAAGTTGGATTGAGAGTGTGTCGATGCGCTGCAGTCGCTGATTGCTTCGGGAGATCAATGCTTCAGCGACCGCGTCGTGACTACGGGTGGCCGCAGCGTGGAAGCCGTCGATCGTTGGTGGAACTTGGCGTCCTCGCCGTTCAGCCAGGGTTCCAACCCGTCGCGCCTCCCGAGCAGTCGCGCGTCGTAAGGTGCGCGGCCGGGGTTGGTGTCTGGTCGCCATTGACACACCCTTTGTTGATCCATGCCCTTGGCCTGAATCCGATGGGCGTCTTCAGAGTCAACGGTACGGGCGACGGCGACCCAAATCCGGAACGACGTCGGCCAGAGCGGCCCAGGTGCTCGGGACTCTCCCGACCTAGCGCGCGGCGAGCACAGGTAGCAGTGCGCGACCCTCGGCGGTGAGGCGTAGTCGTGCCGCGGCGGGTTGTCCTGATATGGCGGGCGCTCCATGATGCCGCCGGCGAGAAGGTCGGCCAGACGCTGGGTCAACACCGTCCCATACACCCTCATCCGACCAGTGAAGGACAGGTCTACTGCGCCGCGGTTCTGGACGGATGCTTCCGCCGGATCGTGGGTTGGGCGATGGTTGGTCACCTGCGATCGGAGCTGATCGTCACCGCCATGCAGATGGCTCGCTGGAACTAGCAACCCCAGTCTGGCACGATCGGTGACCGGTCAGGGATCCCCAAATGACGATCGGGCGATCTTAGTCTCCAACGCCGAACCGTCACCGTAGGACGTTCGCGCTACGGGACGAGGATTTGGTCCGGCATCGATGGCTGTTGGCCGACCATGCGACGGTGACACGACGAAGTTCCGGTGGCCAGCCACAGGGTGACCGGTGAAGTCATGATGCATGATCCCTATGGCAAGCGGATCGCCGGGCGATTCCCAGCGGGCTCCTCGTGCCTTCGTAACGGGAGTTGAAGATGGACGAAGAGTTTTGTCATCCGCGGCTGGCGGCGGTGTACGACGCACTCGACCCGGACCGCTCTGACCTGCTGCCGTACCTGGACGCGGCCGCCGAGTTCGGGGCAAGGCGGGTGGCGGACCTGGGCTGCGGAACGGGTGTTTTGGCGTTGCTGCTCGCTGGCCGGGGATGCGACGTCGTGGGTGTCGACCCTGCTGCCGCGTCGTTGGCGGTAGCTCGCGGCAAGCCCGGCGCAGATCGGGTGCGATGGATAGATGGCGACGCGAGCTCACTGTCTGAAGCCGACATCGGTGCCTTCGACCTGGCCACGATGACGGCCAATGTGGCAATGTTCCTTGCCGGGGATGCGCAGTGGGCTACCGCGCTACACGCACTGGCTACCGCACTGAGGCCAGGAGGGCACCTGGTGTTCGAGTCTCGTGTCCCGGCCGCCCACGCGTGGGAGCGCTGGACCCGTGAACAGACTTGGCACACGGCGGACGTGCCCGGGGAAGGTCGAGTCGAAGCCTGGGTTGAGACGCTGGTCAGCGGCATCAGCTGGCCGCGAGTGGGCATCAGGAACAGCTTTGCCTTTGCGGACGGGACGCTGCTGACCAGCGAGTCGACCCTGCGGTTCCGAGAACGTGACGAGCTTGCGGACGATCTCAACGACGCCCATCTGGACCTGGTCGATGTCCGCGACGTGCCAGATCGGCCCGGCCGGGAATGGCTCTTCGTCGCACGGCGAAGATAGCCACGACCCCGGCGGTCACATGGTCACCGGACCGTGAATTGAGCCAAGTGTCATCACCGCGCGCCCATCCCCAACCGGATCGGTGACCAATCGAGTTCGGTGGGCGGAGCGTTCGACGGGCCCGAGCTGTTTGGCGTTCGGGTGCTCGGTGACCCTGGACGGGCGGGTCAGACGTCGTAGGCCAGCTCGTATCGATGGGTGCCGTCGTCGTCGACCGTGAGGTGGACCGAGCCGGTGATGCCCGTGAGCGCGCCACGTCCCGATCCGGGCACCACCTGGTAGCTCAGCGTCTGCTCGCCCACGTGCATCGTGCCGGCTTGCTGCAACGCGAAGCTCCCGTCGCGGTCGAGGATCCGGCCGTGGACAATTTCCATCGCGACGTACCCGGCTGAGCCGGCGCCCGGATCCCCGCTCGACAGCATCACGCCGCCGCTCGTACCGTCGAGGTCGCCCCCGAACGTCTTGGTGAAGTCGAACCTATCCACCTCCGCCCCCACTTCCGCCGGGCTCGGTGTGATCACGATGTCGAATGTGCCCCGCGCTATGAGACTCATCGGGTACCCCAGCCCGGGTTACGTCCGGACAAGGCAACCAGCCGCTCCACCGGGGTGGCGTCGGCGGGTGGGGTAACGGGTGGGGCGAACGCTTTGCCCTCGCCCTGGTAGTCGGGGGTGAGCATGTCGGGGGCGAACTTCAGGGATGCCCGGGCCGCCGCGGCCGGGGGGTCCCAGGACTGGCCGGTGGCGGTGGCCAGGTCCCAGCCGTGGACCTGGTACTCCCACAGGATCATCCCCAGCGCGAGCTCGCCGGGCATGGCCGCCTCGCCCAGCTGCAGCGGTCGCTGGGCCGCCCCGGCACGCAGGGCGGCGTCGAGCTCGTCGGCTCGGCGGCGGATCTCGGCCGCGGGGCCTGCGGGGGCGATGTACTCCTGCAGGTCAGCCCGAGGCGCCCGGCCGTCGGAGTCGGCGAAGCCACCGGCGAAGGTCGCGAGCCACCCGACGACGTGGGTGCGCAGCGCACCGACGTCCCACCCGGCGCACGGGGTGGGATCGGAATTTTGAGCGGGAGTGATGTTCTCGACGACGGCGGCCAGGTCGGTCAGGACGGTGTGCAGCTGGTCGGCGGTGGTGTCGGTGCTGGTCATGATCGAACGGTATGTGGACCGCGTCCGGTGGACTTGAACATTCGCGCCAGCTTTGACCCCGCAGGCTGCTAGCGTCGGTGCCGTGGCCGACGAGCCCGCTCTGGTGGAGCACGACAGTCGCGGGATCCTGGCGCACTGGTTGCTGCGGCAGCGGATGACGCTGACGCGCTACCCCGCGACACCGGCGCTGGTCGGTCTGGTCGACCGGTTCTGGTGCGTGCGGTGGGACTTGCCCGACGGCGCGGTGCACCGCCAGGAAGTGCTCACCCACCCGGGGGCGAACCTGGTGGTCAGTCACCCCGATGCTGACGCACCGCTTGCGCCCCGCCGCGGGTCCCGCTACGCGGGTCTGGAGGCGGTGGTGTCCGGGGTGGCCACCGCCGTCGTGACCCGCACCCTCGCCGGCTCGGGCTGGGCGGTCGCCGCGATGACCACACCCGGAGGCCTCGGCGCCTTCACCCGCGGACCAGCATCCAGGCTGACCGACACGGTGGTCGCGCTCGAGCAGGTGCTCGACGTCGACGCGGACGCGCTCATCGCCCGGATGGCGGGCGACGCCGACGAACCGGCGCGGGTTGGCGTGTTCGCCACGACGTTGGAGAAGGCCGTGCACCCGCGTCGGGTACCGGGGGCACGGTGGGTGGCGGCGGCCGCGCGGATCGCCGAGACCGACCGGTCCGTGCGGAGCCTGGCCGACCTGGCGGCTCGCACCGCGACCCCTGCCCGCACGTTGCAGCGCCGCTTCGACACCCACGCGGGGGTGTCCCCGAGCTGGGTGCTGCGGCGCTACCGCCTCCTGGACGCCGCCGACTCCGTGCGCGACGGCGGACACCCGCGCTGGGCCGATGTGGCCGCGGATCTGGGTTACAGCGACCAGGCGCACCTGGTGCGCGACTTCCACGCGGCCACCGGACAGACCCCCGCCGCATACGCCAGTTGGGGATCCGCTTGCGAGAAGCTGATCAAGACGTAGATGCCGGTGGCACACGTCGAGATCGTCGCGGTAAGCCAGTGATCCGCATGTGCGACACGTTGTCCATCGAGTACGCGTGGTGGCGCGGCTGCCGACTCGCTTGCACTGACTGACCTTGCATACCTGATAAGTCAGAGATTCGAAGGCGTCGGACCGTCAGACTGCAGGGGTGACGCAGGCAGACAAGTCCGTAGAAGATGTGCATTCGCCGTGGTTGCTGAAAGTGGTCGACCAGGTGGCGACGGCCCCTCAGGCGCTGGCGCTGCTGAATCGGTCATGTGCAGCCGCGATCGTCCACCACAGTGCCCGCGCGCTGCGCTATGCGCTGGCGATCACCAAGCGCGAGGACGTCGCCGTGGACCACGCGGCGCTGGTGCATGCCTGCCTGCTGCACGACCTCGGCGCCTCCGTACTGGCGACGAGCGCTGAACGCTTCGAGGTCCAGGGCGCTGACCTGGCTGTGCAGTTCTTAGAGCAACACGAGGGGGACGGGTGGTCGCAGTCTCGTCGCGAGGCGGTGTGGGCGGCGATCGCTGTGCACACCAGCCCGGATATCGCCGAGCGGATGAGCCCGCTGACGCGTCTGGTTCGGCTCGGGGTACGCGCGGACTTCGGAGAGGATCTCGTCGACCCGGGCTTGCGGCGCGCCGCCGAGCAGGACCACCCGCGCGGCGACGTCGAGCGGGTGCTCAGCGGCGTGGTGGTCGAATCAGCCCTGCAGGACGAGCGCCGAGCACCGATGTCCAGCTGGCCGGCGGGACTGCTAGCAGCTCACCGCGCATCGGCGGACCCCGACGCCCGCCTGGCGGCTTTCTGACCTCCGGCCCGACGCCACCTGACAAGTGCCCGTCCCGCGATCGGCTATCGAGACGGGCGAACCTCGACCCGATGATGTGGGGTCTGACGACTCTGAAAGCATGGTTGACATGGGCATAGTCAGTCTTGCAGCCGACCAACTTTCACCTTCAGCGCCGCCGACTCCTCAGTCGGTGAAACCATGCGATGACACCCTTTCGTGAGGCGGCTCAGGACATAAGGAGGCCACGATGGGTTCCCTTGACCGCTGGTTGCTGGGTTGTTCGGGTCGGCGGTGCGCCGGTTGGGGTGATGGGGTGGCTATTCGCCGTTGGTGTTGCCACGGCCGGGCGCGGCGATGATTTCGATCTCCACACGGGCGCCGAAGGGCAACGCCGCCACCGCGACGCACGAGCGCGTCGGTCGAGGCTCGGGGACCGCGGCCATGTAGGCGTGGTTGAACAGCTGCAGGTCGTTGATGTCGGCCAAGAAGATCGTGGCCTTCACCGCGTGGTGCAGGTCCAGCCCGTAGGCGGCGAGTTCGGCTTCGGCGTTGCGCAGGGCCTGGGTCGTCTCGGCCTGCACACCCCCGGTTACGAGTGCACCGTCATGGACGCCGAGGCGACCGGAGACGAACACGAGTTCCCCTGCCGCCACCGCCGGCGAGTAGGGATGCGGGGCCTGGGCGTAGGTCAGGGTTGAGGTCATGATGGTCCTTTCAGAAAAAGTTGCGGCGCACCGAGGTGCGCCGCCCGGTTTGGTTAGTTGGCGGGCTGTGCCTGATCAGCGAGGAACCCCAGCAGCGGGGATAGTGAGCTGTGTTCGGCCACCGGGGCCGCTGCGTGGTGCTCATGGGGCATCCCGATGCGGTTGTGCCACCACACCGGCATCCCCACATTCCCGGCGCCGGGAAGGTCGTGGCGGGAACCGGCCACGAACAGCACCCGCGCGGCGGGGAGCCCGAGCGCGTCCAGCGCATGTTGGTAGGGCTCGGGGCGGGGTTTGTAGGCGCCGGCGGCTTCGGCGGTGGTGATCACCTCGAAGGGCACCCCGACCTGGGCGGCAGCGAGGTGCCCGAGGTGCTCCGAGCAGTTCGTGACGACACCGATACGGGTGCTTGCGGCCAGCTCACCCAGCACGGCGGGTGCTTCCGGCCAGGGCTGTAGCTCCCCCCAGTGCTCGGCGAGGGTGGCGGCCAACGCGGGGTCCAGTCCCTGGCGGGTGGCGGCCTCGGCGACGAGCGACTCATAGGGACGGTAGGCGCCGGCGGCGTAGGTCAGCCGCAGATACTCCTCGCGCCACCGGCGTCCGGTGGCGACGTCACCGGCCACGGTGTTCCACAGCGTCCACGAGTCCAGGACAGCGGTGAGCAGGTCGAACAGGACCGCCTCGAACCGGCCCGGGTGGGTGGCTTGGGTTGCTTCATGGTTGCTCCTGTTCACGGGGGCTCATCAGGGCCGTGAAGCGGTCGACTCCGACGTTGCCGCCGGAGAGCACCACACCGACGCGGCGGCCGGTGAAGCGGGTGGGATTGGTCAGCACCGCCGCGAGCGCGGTGGCGCCGGAGGGTTCGACGACGAGCTTGAGTCGCTCGAACAGCAACCGCATCGCGGTAAGGATCGCCTCGTCGCTGACCAGGAGGACATCCGTGATCTGGTGTTGGTTGATCGCGAAGGTCAGCGCCCCGGGGATCTCGACCTGTTGGCCGTCGGCGATGGTGTGCGGTACGGGGATACGGATTCGGTGCCCGGCGGTCAGGGAGCGGTGGGTGTCGTCCCCGGCGACGGGCTCGACGCCGATCAGCTCGACGTCGGGAAGAAGCCCGCGGGCGGCGGTGCCGCACCCGGCCATCAACCCGCCTCCGCTGACCGGCACCACCAGCGTGTCCAGCGGGCCGACGTCTTCGATCAATTCCAGCGCCGTGGTGCCTTGCCCGGCCATCACCTGCCAGTCGTCGAACGCCGGTATCGGGACCAGCCCACGCGTCTCGGCGAGGTCGCGGGCGAGCGCCTCACGGTCCTCGTGGTAGCGGTCATAGCTCACCACGGTGGCCCCGTACCCCTCGGTGGCGGCTCGTTTGGCGGCCGGGGCATCTCGGGGCATTAACACCGTGGCGTGCGTGCCGACCAGGTTGGCGGCCAAAGCCACGGCCTGGGCGTGATTGCCCGAGGACCAAGTGCACACCCCGCGGGCCCGCTCGGCCGCCGTCAGGGTGGAGATTTTGGTGTAGGCGCCGCGGAACTTGAAGGCGCCGGCGCGTTGCAAATTCTCCGCCTTGAACACGACTTGCGCACCGGTCATCGCGTCCACAGTGACGGAGGTAACCACTGGGGTGTGGTGGGCCACCCCCGCGAGCTGGCGCGCCGCGGCCCGCACGCTGTCCAGGGACAGAGCTTCGTGGGCCACCGCCAATTTCGCCACCCTCGGCCGCGTCATGCGCCCGCGCCCGGGGCCGGGGTAGCCAGCTCAGCCCGGGTGCGGCGGATATGGGTGCGCATCGCGGCCTCCGCACCGTCAGGATCTGCCTGGCGGATAGCCTGCAATACGTGGCGCAGTTCATCGTGACCGTGGTGGCGATGCTCGGGCGCTTCGGCCACCCGAACCAAGGCAATCTGCATCTGGGTGTGCAGCCGCTCGATCAGCGTCGCCAGCGTCGGGTTACCGCAGGCCCGCGCCAGCAACGAGTGGAACCGGGCGTCGGTGTCGGCATAGCCCTGTCCATCAGCCCCCCGGATCGCAGCATCCTGAACGTCGAGAGCGGCGTCCAGGTCCTCGGCCAGCCCCGCGGGTGACGCCTCGGCGCACAACCGAGCCGCGAAGCCCTCCAGCGCCTCACGGACTTGATGGATGTGGCGGGTTTCGGCTGCTCCGAGCGTCACCACCACAACCCCCTTACGGGGACGTTCCTCGGCTAACCCATCCGCCACCAGTTGCAGAACCGCCTCTCGTACAGACCCCCGGGACACGTCCAACTCGCGGGCCAGGCGCGGGACCGACAGTTGATGCCCCGGCGCCGGATCACCGGCCAGGATCGCCGCCCGTAGCTGACGATGGACCACATCGGTCAACCGTCCCGGCGGATCCGTGATGGCCGTCAACGCCATGGTGTTCTCCTTCTCTGCTCGACTACACGCTTCGACAGAGATTACCGGTTACCTGTTACCTGTCAAGGGTGTACGAGTGACGAGTTGGATGTGCACGCGCGGTCGGCGGTGGGGTTGGACAGTGAGACCTGGGGTTGTTCGAGCGGCGGTCGACGCCGGCGCACGGTCATGCGTTGTCGTGGGTGCAGTCGTTGCCGGGTCCGGTGGCGGTGACGTAGGAGGCCGGTCCGACGGGTTCCGGGTTGTCCCGGTTCTTGGTGGCTGCCGGGGTGATTGTCGGGTGGCGGCGCCGTCGAAGTTGCAAGGTACGGCAGCGAGAAGAGGCCAACCATCCCGGTCACCAACACATCAAACATTCACCGGCGCACGGGGTGCCCCGATGGATGTCCGATGGAACTAAATCTCAGCGTGTAGTGGATTATCCCTCAGTATCAGATTTGACCCGGGGTCAGCCTCGACCCGGCGTTCAGGCGTCGACCCGGCGCAGACGCCAAGCCGCCAAGCCGCCAAGAATCACGGCGTAGCCGCACAGCACACCGAAGCCGGTCCACGGCGCCAAAGCATTGCTCAGATTTCGCGTCCCGCCGTACAGCACCCGTCGCACAAAGTACGCGATTGGTGGCAGTTGGTCCGGCAGGAGGTGACGATGGCCGAGGCAGCGGCCAGTCAGGAGGTCGACCCCAGCACCATCTTGCGGATACGCACGGTAGCCAAGGCGGGTGGAGAAGGCGGCGTCCAAGCCCGGCGCTGCAACCTCGAAAAGGCTGTCAAGTTGGAGGCAGCGAACGCGGAGGTCGTCAGGTTTGCCGCCGGTGACCCTCACATAACCTCCGCCCAGCCCCAAACCGGTCTTGGTCCAGCGGTAACGAACGCGGATTTCCACGTTACGGTCGAGCTGACCCTGTTCCGGTCGGTCCGGACGGGTCAGACTCGCCACGAGACCTACACGAGCAGAACGATCACTTCGCTCGCGGCGCAGCTCCACAGTCGCCAGCGGTGCAGGTGACCACGTTGCTGCGATCTCCAATCAGCGACCTCCTCCGTCGCCCGCGATTTAGTTCAGCTGTAGGTGGGAAGGTGTGCGCGCGCTAAACGCCGTTTCGCCTGTTGGCGGGCGACGTGCAACGGCGCCTGGTCCTTCTGATGCGCTTCCTGAAGGATGTCGCCGAGACGGTCACCGATACCGGCCAGCAGGCCTTGGATCTCGTGGTCGAGGAGGTGCTGTAGTTCGTGTCCGGTGGCTGCCACGATTCCGCCGGCGCTGACAAGGGTGTCGGGCGCCCAGGTGATGCCGCGGGCGTGAAGCAAATCGGCGGTGCTGTCGGCGTCGAGCTGATTGTTGGCCGGTCCAACGACAGCGCGGCAGCGCAGCGCCGCGACTGTCGAGGGAGTCAGGACGCCGCCGACTGCGGCCGGTACCAGCACGTCGACCTCGGCAAGCAGCGCCTCGTCCGGTTCGAGCCACCCGGCGTGCCAGTGTTGGGCCAGCTCACGTCGACGCGGGTCGATGTCGGAGACGATCAGCCGCGCGCCGGAAGAGGCGAGATGTTCAGCGACCAGTTGACCGACATGACCAAGACCCACGATGGAGAATGAGGTCTGCGTCAGCGGCTGCCCTGCCAGCACATGCTCGCGAACAGCTCGAATGCAGGCAAGGACGCCGGCCGCGGTCGGCCCTGAGGAGTCGCCGCTACCACCGAGCCGCTGCGGCCTGCAGAAGACGTATTCGGTTCGCTCGTTGATCACGGCCATGTCTTCAGGGGACGAGCCGACATCTGGGCCTGTCCAGTACTGACCGTCCAGCGACTCCACCACGTCACCGATATCCTGCAGGAGCTCGCGGCGAGAAGCGCCGGTCAGCGGTGCATCGTGGGGGTCCAGAGCCACCACGGTCTTCCCGCCACCGTGGGCCAGACCCGCCAACGCAGCCTTCTCCGTCATCGCCGCGGCCAGCCGCACAGCATCCCGAACGCCGTCCTGCCAGGAGGTATAACTCCTGATGCGGCAACCGCCCAGCGCCGATCCGAGCGTTGTCGAATCAATGCAGACAATAATCGTTCGCCCCGTTCGGCGTCCTTTCTCTACCCGGAGATTCTGCGGGGAGCTCACCGAGCACCGGCCAGCGCCTCGGCGGGTACCGCGCCGAACAAAGTCAGCCGCTTCGTCGCTGCAGTAACCCGGTGACGCGGACCCAGAATCAGCAGCCCAACGTATGAATTGTCCTCCGCCGAAGTCTGAGCAAGAGCGGCGAGATACACCTCGTAGTCGCGAGAGCGACGGGCCACCTCGGTGAATGCCACAACATGCACACCCTCGACGGACGCGAAACGCTCATGCAGATCACGCAGCTGACCCTGACCCGCGACCAACACAGGAACTGGGTGCCGATCTAAACTGCCATGGCGCAGTCCCGCCGCGTCCACACCCTCGTCCCCCAGATCCGCGGTCCTGGCGCTCGCGGACAGCCCGAGTACGGCGGCGGCGTTGACAGCCTCCGCGGCTGGTAGGCCCTCGCTGAGCACGATCACGATTCTAGTTTCCAACGACACCGCATCCTCCAAGGGCTTAAATTCGGCAACTTCCAGAGGAAGCCAACCATCCGGAGGCCAACTAGGATGGCTCTGTCGAATTAAATTCGGAAAAGGGTCAGGAGACAGATCGTGGACGAACTTGATGCAGCGATCGTGCGGGAATTGCAACAGAACGCTCGGCTGAGCAACCGGGAGCTTGCCAGCCGGCTGGGACTTGCCCCATCGACGTGCCTGGTTCGCACACGAGCGCTGATAGACCGAGGCGTCTTCACCGGTTTCCACGCCGGAATCGACCTCCCCCGGGTTGGCCTCGGCGTCCAGGCCTTGGTTGCGGTACAAGTGCGCCCACTGAGTAGGAACGTGATCGAAGCGTTCCGTAGCTTCGCGATGGGGCTGCCGGAGGTGCTGGCCGTCTTCGTCCTGACCGGCGGTGACGACTTCCTCGTTCATGTGGCGGTTCGGGACCTCGCGGCCATGCATGCCCTGGTCATGGACAAGTTCAGTTCTCGAAAAGAAATCATCGGCTTCCGTACCTCTGTGGTCTACGACCACGTGCGACGACCCGTCCTGACCATCCCGACCGAAGTCATCGCCAAGTAGGCGCCAACCACCACTGCTCATAGCCACAGCCTGATCTCGTGCCTTGCGCAGCGCCGCCGACTAGCGCGCTCGGACGATCCATCCGGATTGCCGGGCGATCAGAGCACGCGGGAGGAACCGGTAGCCCAGCGCCGATACCTTGTTCAAAAGGCCTGGCACCTCTACTGCTTTGCGGCGCCGGAGCGCGGCCAGCGAGGCATCCACGACCTGATCGGGAGTTGAACGGCGCCCGGTCATGAACTGCGCACCGGCGGCGGCGAAGAATCCGGTGTCGGTACCGCCGGGGCAGACGGCCAGCATCCTCACCCCGGTGTCGCGGAGTTCGACGTGCAACGCCTCGCTGAGTGAGAGCACGAAGGCCTTGGCGGCGCCGTAGACAGCCATGGTCGCGACCGGCTGGAACGCGGCGGTCGAGGCGATGTTGATGACGCTGCCGTGCCCGGCGGCCACCATGCTCGGCAGGACCGCCCGGGTCAGCAGGGCGACCGCGACGCAATCGAGTGCGATTTCGGCGGCGACCCGTTCGCTCGGCTCGTCGAGGAAATCACCGTGGTAGCCCTCGCCGGCATTGTTGACCAGCAGGTCGACCCCGCCTTGGGTGAGCCTTTCGACGACGGCGCCCTGTCCGTCGGCGGTGGACAGGTCGGCAACGATGGTGTCGAAGTGCCCGCCGGGGTGTTCGCGGGCGAGTTCGTCGCGGACGCCGGCGAGGCGCGCGCGGTTCCGGGCGACCAGGATGACATCGTGGTCGGCGGCGACGCGTCGGGCGAAGGCGGCACCGATTCCGCTCGAGCCGCCGGTGATCACAGCCAAGGGGCGATTCGAGTGAGGGGGGTTCGAAGACGTCATCCGGGTCTTTCCTGTGGGTCGGGTGATCCAATGGGTGTGCCTACGGCGGCGGGGCCGGGACGAGGGCGGCGGCGTAAGAGTCGTAGGGCCCGGAATGGTCGGGGGCACCCCGCTGTATGCCGAGACAGTTGCACTGTCGGCTATTGGCGAAGAAGCTGCCGTGAAATCCGAACGGGATGTGCTGAGGCACAGTTGCGCGGGCTATCTCGGAGAGGTCGTGCGCGTCGAGCAGCAGCAGGTATGAGGTGTTTTGGTCGGCGTTGAGCACGACGGTGAGCAGCACGCCGTCGTCCTCCACTGTGGCATCTAGTCGCGGGATGAACACGGGTTCGCCGGGAAAGTGGTTGTCATAGTGCCACTGTTGGACTTCGCCGGTGGTGACGTCGGCCTTGATGATCGTATCGAGGAACACCGACTCGCCCTGGGTGGCGATGCCGTTGGCGTACTTGTACCGGTAGGGCTTGGTGTTGAACTTGGCGTAGTTGATGCGCGGCAGTTCGGCTGAATGATTAACCAACGTGCGGGAGGCGACGGTGCCGGTCTGCGCGTTGATGGTGAACCGGCGCAGTTCGCTGGGCGGGTAGACGTTGTGGTTGGGCCTGTCGAGTAGGGAGGACAGAAAGTAGTGTTGTGCGACATCTGCGCTTGGGCAGACGACGATGTCGAGATCCACCACACCGTCCTGGCCGTCGCGGTCCACAGCATTAACGTGATGGAAGCCGAACCACGCCTCGTTGGTGTGGGCGCGACTGACTTCACCGGTCCGCCGATCGACCAGCGTGAAGTGGGTGCCACGCTCAGGTTCCCACCGGTAATTGGCGATGAACGGTTTGCCACTGAGCAGCAGTCGTAGCGGGTTGACCACCAGCGGTAATTCCATCAGGATCGCGTACTGCCCGCTGAGGGCGAAGCTGTGCATGTACGAGGGTCGTTTGGTGGTGGAGTGACCGAAGACTTCCCGTGTCTTACTGCCATCGGGCAACCGGTAGAAGTCGTAGGCGGTCGCGGTCCCGAAATTGAGGAGATAGTTGTAGGCGGCACGCTCGTCCGGGTCGTGGTGGGGATGAGCGGTTGTGATCGCGCCTTTGAGTTGGTCGTCGAAGCCGACGACGCCAATCGTGTCCAGGGTCCGCGAGTCGAAGGCGACGCGCATCGGAGATTCGGTCTGTGCCACGAACTGATCGGCGATCTGGCCGATGGTCACGTTGGCGTTCGCGCCGACGCCTGATCCGGTGAAAATCTGGGTGATCCGCTTGACCAGGGAACGGCACGGATCGGTGGCGAACTCCGAGTAGGCCATCTTGCCGTCTTCGTCCGCCCGGCGCGCGGGGCTATCGAGAAAGCGGTTCGCATAGCCGACCCGGCCAGCAGTGATGTCGAACTTGTGCAGCATCGCCAGCCCGTCGAACCAGTGATTCAGCGTCTTGTCGTCGAGCCGGAACCGGGCCGGCCCATTCCTGATCAGCGTTCCAGACGGCCACTGAGGTATCTTCCCCTGGACCTCAAGGGACTTGATCGCAATTTCTTTTCGCTGATCGGCGAAGCCTGTCTCGAAGCCCACCGATGTTCTGCTGGCTACGTTCGTCATGACCGAGTCCTCTCCGGACACAGAATTCATGGATGTACACCGACCCGCGAGGCGCGGGAGACCGTTGGCGTTCAGAACCGAGGCGCACGTGGAAGTAATCGACTGATCAATTCGCCTTTCTCGTTCCTGATCGAGACGTGTCGGTCCTGGGCGGCTCGTCTCCTATCTGCCCATGTAGCGGTCTGCGCTCCTCATTGCTCACTTGACCTCGGCTTCCTGTTCCAGCCCTGCTCTCGTCAAGAAGATCCACGCTCCGTTGACCCCGCCGACAAGACCAATGACGGCGCTCGCAACGTAGAAGTACGTTCCCCAGCGGGCGCCGAGCAGCAAGAGCAAACCGCCCACGACCGCGCAGCCGATGAACGCGGTCAGTGCCCACTGCAACCGGGCGTTCGGCCGGGTGGTCTGCACGCGCAGAGCCGCGGAGTCGAGGACCTTGAGCATGATCGCGCTGAGGAACGCGACCAGCACAAGCTCGATGCCGAACGCACGCGGGGGCTGCGGCACCGTGATGAGGGCCGCAACTATGGTCACGGTGAGGAAAAGTGTCAGGCTTTGCGCGGCGCGGTTACGGAACTCCTGCGATACGGCGATCGTGTCGAACCGCAAGCCGACCACGATGAAGATGAGCCCCGTCAGCCCGGCACCGGCGCCTCCGGTGATACCGGCGAAGCTAAGCCAGTCGGTCATGAAACTCTTCCCTGGTGCCGGGTCCGGTCACATAGCTCAAGTGAGGGAGTCAGTTGGTGCTGCTTGGGTTCTGCCTGGTCTCGACCTTTGCGATGGGTTCCGGGCTGCTCTCCAAGGCGGCTACCGCGTCGGGCCAGGCGGTATCACCGACGTAGAGGATCGACCGGAGATAGGCCCAAACAAGAGCTCGCAGGGTGGCCACCCGCTCGGGGTTCTCGTCGCTGCACTCGGCAGCGTCATATCCTGAGACCCCGCCGAACATGTGCTCGGCCCCGAAGAAGGTCAGCAGCGTCTTGTTGGCGCCCGGGCTGTAGGTGTAGGCGTCCCAACGGTAGCTGAGGCGATCGGAGAAGTTCAGGTTCAGGTCTTTGTCGCCGCAGATGACCAGGGCCGTACCCGTCATCTTCGAGAAGTCGATGTACTGCGTCGAGGGATAGTTCTCTCTCGACCAGGCCGATAGGTGTTCATCTCCGATGCCGGGTGCGGCGATGATCACGCCCGCCTTGATACGCGGATCGGTCAGGTCCTTCTCCCGATCATCGTCAGGGTCCAGGATCTGCTGTCCCATCAGTAGCGCGGCTGTACCGGCGCCCAGGGAATGCCCGACCACTGCGATCCGGTCCCGATCGAGTCGGCCGCCGAGGCCTGGCACCGTCGCCTCCACCTCGTCGAGGTGGTCGAGGATGAAATGCATGTCGGTTGCTCGGTCGCGCCAGAACAGGGACGCGTCGGGGAGATCCTTTTCGCGAAGTCCGAGGGCAAGTGAATCCAGATGGGTGGGTTGGAGGACGACGAATCCGTGCGCAGCAAAGAAGTTGACGAGCGGTCCGTATCCGTTGAAGGAGGACAGGAAGTTGGACATGCCGTGGCCGTGGGAGAGCAGTATGACGGGTAGATCGCTGCCGCTCTCCGGCATGCTCACTTTGATCTGGAGATCCACGGGGCGGCCGGGAACCTTGAGAACCACCGGACTGTAGGAGATGACCGCTGTGGCGTCGTTGACCGGGATGTTGCCGGCTTCGGTGAATGGTGCACTCATTGAACAGAACTCCTGGTGTCGGGGTCCGCACTCGCCGATTGGCGTCGCGGGCGGGGATCAGGTCGGTCGATGCGACCGTCTTCTTGGCGACGATGCTGGGCCGGTCCACGGCCCCGTGACGCGGTTCAACCGCGAAACGGATTGCCTGTCCGGTAACCTACGGACTGCGGATGGGTTTGGCAATGACCGTCGTCATGAAAGTCGCGCAGCACCTTGCTGCCGGTTCGGAACGCACCTGCGAGTGTCCGGCCGACACGCTGTCGCCGGTCGGTGGAGGAACGTGGCGAGATGACCAGGATTCATGTTCGTATGCGTGGCCGCGATACGAGCGAGGAGCATCGTGGCGCCAGCCCGCTCGATCTGCTCTTCGATCTGACCTTCGTAGTTGCCATCGCGCAGTTGGCGTTGCAGTTTTCGCACGACGGTGACGAGGTGACGGGCCCGTCGAAGATCGGTCCGTACCTGGTGGTGTTCTTCGCCATCTGGTGGGCTTGGATCAGCTTCACCTGGTTCGCGTCGGCGTATGACACCGATGATGTGCCATACCGAGTGTTCGCGGTGGTGCAGATGGCGGGGGTGCTCGTATTGGCTGCCGGGGTTCCAGCGGCGTTCCAGAGCGGCGACTTCAGGACGATCGCGGTGGGGTACCTGGTGATGCGCGTCGGTCTGGTCGCGCAATGGGTGCGCGTCGCCGTCGAGCACGCCGCAGGGCGTGCTACCGCCCGCCGCTACATCCTCGGAATCTCCATCGCGCAGCTCGGCTGGATTCTGTGGCTCCTACTGCCACAGAACCACCTCCTGATCTCATTCCCGGTGCTCGTTGCGATCGAACTATCGGTGCCGATCTGGGCTGAACGTCCGGCAAAGCTGCCCTGGCACCCCGGACACATCGCTGAACGATACGGCCAGTTCGTCATCTTGCTGCTGGGGGAAAGTGTGCTCGCCGCCGCCAACGGCATGCGCGCAGCGCTGAGCAATGGGGGTGTCACGCTCGATCTGATCGTTGTCAGTGTCGCCGGCCTGGTGCTTCTGGTAGGGCTGTGGTGGACGTACTTCCTGGAGCCCACCTCGGCGGGGCTCGTCGCCCACCGGAGCGGGGCCTTCTTCTGGGGGTGGGGACATTTCCTGCTCTTCGCAGCACTTGCGGCGGTCGGTGCATGGCTTCAGGTGGCAGTCACGGCCATATCGCACCACCTCGACAACAGTCATCTGCAGATCGCCTACGGGCTGGCGAGCCCGGTGGCCATCGTGCTGGTGATGATCTGGGCGGTCGACCTGCCGTTTTCAGGACTGGGCACTGTTCGGGCAGCGGTACTACTTCCCGCGGCTGCGATCGTGTTGGCGCTCCCCCTGACGGTGGATGTGATCGGTTTACCCACGCTCGTTGCGGGCCTCGCGTTCGTCGTCGCCGCCACCGCCGCGGTCGCCACCGCACGCGATGGGGCTGATGAGATCGACGGTGAGAGCAAACCAACCGTCACGAACTGATCAGGGCCGAGGACGCTGAGACGACTTCGCCTCGTCATCCGCCCTCATCTGCCGCCCAGGCTCCTGTGGTCGGTGGACTGGGCGCCCCCATTTTGCCTGCTCTCGCGCCCTTTTTACGCTGTACTGTTTTCGCTGGGTCGCAAATCTCTCTTACACAGCCCGAGCAGGGCGCCTCGCGCGTTGGACAACGACAAGGATTGCGAGGACCGCCGTGCGACCTTCCCCCCGCGTTGACGCGTCACGCAATCGGACTCGGATCCTGGACGTGGCCCGCTCTGCGTTCGCTGAGAACGGCGCCTCGACGTCGATGGCGGAAATCGCGCGCCGTGCCACTGTCGGAATGGCGACGCTCTACCGAAACTTTTCCGGGAAACGGGAGCTTCTCGAAGCCCTCTATGTGGACGAAGTCGACGCGATCTGCGACGCGGCCGTGGCCGGGGCCGGTCAGACCTCGACCGAAGCACTCGAGACCTGGCTCGAGTGCTTCGTCAGCTTCGCGTATAGCAAGAGGCCGCTCTTCCTGCTCCTGATGGTCGACTCCGACCTGTCCAACCCGGTGTTCGACAGCAGTCGCGACCGGGTCCTGGCCGCCGGACGCCCGCTCTTCGAGGCGGCACAAGCGGACGGGGCCTTCCACGCCGCCCTGACGCTCCAGCAAATGCTCGATCTGCTGGTAGCAATCGCCACGATCAGCAACGATCCCGAGTACCTCGAGCCCATCTGGCGTGCAGCTCTGCGCGGCTTCCGAAAGACCGACTAGCAGCACGTGTTCCGCGCATGTCCACCTTGCAAGTGCCACGTGCAGACGTCTTGGACGTGGATGCCGATGCGCCTCCGGCCGGTTTCGGGCTACCCACCGGAGACGTCCGGTGCGGTCCTGTTGCAACTGCAGACCCGATCGGATACGTTCAAAATACGGACAGGATGTCCGTGGTTAGGATGGGTGGCGAACCGATCATGACCAGCCCGAGGCAACAAGGGCATCGGACTGGAAACGGTTCGGCGTCTTATCGCGGCGGGGCCACCAGGTGTACCTGGGCAGTCGTGACCTCGGACGGGGGATCGCCGCAGCCGAGGCTGTCGGGGCACACTCGGTGCAGTTGGGACGTCACGTCCGATGAATCGGTTCGAGCAGCTGCCGAACTGGTCGGACGGATTTGAACGCTTGGTCGTCCTGATTAACAATCTCGGTATCACCGGTCCCGTGCGTGAGTTCCAAGGAGTATGACGCCACCGATGCGGCGGCGGTGCTGATGACGAACGTTGTCGGTTACGTCCGAATGATCCACGCTTCCTGCCTTGGCTGGAGTTGGCTCGCGATCCCCGCATCGTCTTTTTCACCAGCGGCCTCGGCTCGTTCACCCTCGCGTACGACTTAAGCGGAATCGAGTCGCCCGCGGGCTTGCCAGAACTGCCCGATCCCGGCCCACAACAATATTGCTTGTTACGAAGGGGTACTCCGTCGTGTCGAATGACTACACCACGATCAAGGTCGTATACAAAAAAGCTGTCGCCCGTGTAACGATCGACCATCCGCCGCTCAACGTGCTTGATGCCGCATTGATGACCGATCTCGACCGGATCTGCGGTGCACTGGCCCAGGACTTGCAAGCCAGGGTCGTGATATTTGATAGTGCAGACGCAGACTTCTTCGTGCCGCACGGAGACATGTCGATCGTCAGCGACCCGGATAGCTTCGCAAGTTTGCCCATTGCTCAAGACCAACCCATTCAGTGGAATCCGATGATGCGGCTACACGAGCGGATCCGGAAGCTGCCGCAGGTCACTATCGGCGTCCTTCACGGTTTGGCTCGAGGTGGCGGCAGCGAGCTATTGACCGCGATGGACATGCGTTTTGCTTCACTTGAACATGCAGGTCTCGCACAAATGGAAGCACCCACCGGCATCATTCCGGGTGCCGGTGGGACGGCTTACCTGCCGCGGCTGGTGGGCCGAGCGCGGACGCTGGAGATCGTGCTGGGCGCCCGACTCATCGACGCAACGACAGCGGCGCGTTGGGGCTGGATCAATCGGGCTCTACCCGACACCGAGCTGGACAGCTTCGTCGACGCGCTCGCGGCCGATATCGCCGCTCTCCCGAATGGCGTTGTCGCTGCCGCGAAGGTCGCCGTCGATGCTGCAGCTGACTCGATCGAGCATGGCCTCACGGTGGAGAATGAGAAGCTAGGCGAGCTGTTCGCGAATCCCATCGCGGCTCGGCTCACCCAGGCCGCATTGGACGCCGGCGCCCAAACACGAAAAGCTGAATTAGACCTGGAGTCGATTCTGACTCATCTACGACGATTGACTTCGCTGAGCGACTGAGCAGGTCCGCCGTCTCCGGGGCTGCATTGACCGATTCGCGCAGCGCTCTCTCGACGCGCCACAGGTCCACTGCATCCGACGCGAGGTGCAACGCGTACCCGTCGCCGACGGTGATCAGCACAGCTGGTGGAGCATGCTGACGGCCGCACTTCACGAGTGGACAGGGCCCCTGTTCGAGGAATTCAACGAGCGGACCTGGGCTCAGCCGGTCATCGAAAGGTTTGCGGCACAGCGTGTGGATGCCGTGGAGCGGCTGGCCGACGCCCGGCTGGCGTCAGGCAATGCCGGTGCCGTCATTGCCCTGCTCGACCCGCATGTCGTCGAATATCCCTGGCGCGAAGCGGGTTGGCGGCTGCTGGCCCTGGCCCTGTACCGCAGCGATCGGCGAGGCGAAGCGCTCGCGGTCCTCCGACGAGGGCGAACTCACCTGGCGAACGACCTGGGGCTCGATCCGGGCCGGCGACTCGCCGATCTGGAACGCGACATTCTGCACCACGATCCTGCCCTTGAGCTGCCGGACCGGAGTGGATCGATCCTGCTGCAAACAGCGTCGGCCCATGCCCGAACCGGCCCACGCGCCCAACTCGAGGGCGCCAGTGCACTCTTACCCGGACTTGCTGTCTCTGGCGGTGTGGCGTTCGCCCAGGACCAGCGACTTGCTGCGATCACCGCGGCGGAGGAACTCGGCGACCCGAAACTGACCGCCCGGGTCATCGGCGGGTTCGACGTCCCGGGAATCTGGACCCGATCCGACGACCCGGCGCAGTCCGCCACCGTCGTCGATGCGGCACTGCGAGCACTTGCCACTCTGCCATCGGATGGAACCGGCCGATTGCGTGCACAACTGCTCGCCACCGTCGCGATGGAATCACGCGGATCGGCGACCAGAGGCGGCGAGGCCCGCGAAGCGGAACAGATCGCGCGGACCGGTGCCGGCCAACTGCAGCAGATGCCGGAGCAGTTCCTTCGCCTGCCAACACTTTTGCAGGCCGCTGGTCGGGTCGGCGGTCTTCATCGCCTGGTGCATCTTCACCCACTCCGCCTTGGTCAAGTGCTCGCCGGCGCGCAGCAGCCGATTGCGTTGCGCCCATGCGTCCGCTTCGGCCGCGGTTGGTTCAGGCCAGCTCCCGCCGGTAGTCGGTGACGGCCCGGTTCGCCAACGCCACGAGGTGGAACCGGTCCAAAATGACGATCGCGTGTGGCAACGCTTCCCGGACGACCTTGGCGTAGGTGGAGGATATGTCCATTGCGACGTGCGTGATCCCGGCCCGCCACGAATCGCTTTGCTGCTCGATCCACTCGATCACCGACTTGGCGTTGCGGCCGTTGATCTGCGCGAACAGGCCACCGGAGCCGCTGATGTCGACCAGGTCGGTGTCGACCAGTCGATCTACACCAGGTGCGCGATCGGCCACGTCATGCCGTACTCGCCGGCAACATCGGACACCAACCTGATGTGGTCACCGATCGCTTCGGCGGCTCGCCTGCGCAGCCGGGCGGTCAACCGCGATCGGGCGGGGATGCCCGGCAGCGATTCGGTGAACGACTTGCATTCGCACCAGGCGACTTTGCAGCGCCACTTCTGTTTGCGCCACAACAGGATCGGCACATCCGGCCCAATCACCACGTCCCGCGGCGGATCGTTACCCACCCCTTCGGCGACGGCGACTGCTCCCCGCGCTGCGGGCACTACCCCGGCCAACTCCGGATCCGTCGCGACCTGCGCGACCCGACGACCGTCGGAGTCCACCTCGACGTCGACAACGCGGATTCCTTCGATTCCTAACAGCAGTGAATTACCCTGATCCATGCTGGTGGTCCTTCGGCTGGATGCGTGAGAACAACCAGTCTGCAGGGACTACCAGTCCTCAACCCCGCCGACGCGCCGCTGCCCGTCAGGCCACCCCAGCCCTGTTAAGTTCGAAGAGCCACCATGCGGCAGTATTCAGACTCCCTATATCGGTTTTTTCGCGACGTTCAGTTGTTGGTGTGCATATTTGCGGATCGTCGTCAAGACTTGAACTCGTAGCCCTCACGTGACTTTCCGACGACCCGTTCCTTATGCGAACGCTCCAGCATTGCGGATGCACCAGTCGCGGAAAGTATTGGCGGCGATGCCAGTGACGTTGTAAACATCGTCGGTAATCATGCTGGCCCGGCCGGCGCGAAACATCTCCTGAAGATTTAACAGGGCATCCACGCTCTCGCGTGGCATACCGTTCGCCGCGTTTTGCACGGCAATTTGCTCGGGGGTAACGTCTTCGAACTCAATAGTGGATCCGAGGACCTCGGCGAGTATCGCCACCTGTTCGCGTGATGTGAGTGACTCCGGCCCGGTGAGAAGGTAGCCGTGGCTGACGTGTCCCGGCTCGGTCAGGGCGACCGCGGCGACGCGGGCGACGTCGTCGGTGTCGACCGAAGCCAAGCGGCCTTCACCAACAGGGTCAACGACCCGACCGTTGGAGCGAATACCGTTGGCCCAGCCGAGCGCGTTCGACATGAGGTTGCCGGGGCGGACGTAGGTGACGTCCAGCCCGGAATGGCGCAGCAGTTCTTCACGGGCGACGAAGTCAGCCCCTATGATCGGCGCGGGCTTGAGGATTGCGCCCATCGAGGTGAGCGCGACAATCTTGCGGACGTCTGCGGAGCGGGCCGCGTCGATGACCACTTGGGTCTGGCTGACGCCAGGAGTGGCCTGAAGGTGGAACACTCCTTCGACGCCTCGGCTGGCGACGGCGACGCTTTGGCCGTCGTTGAGGTCCCCGACGGCAATTTCGGCCTCGGCCGGAAGCTGACCGCGAGCGCGGGTGGCGTCTCGGACGAGGGCGCGCACCTGGTGTCCTTGCTCCAGGAGAATGCTCACGAGCGCTCTGCCGATGTTGCCGGTTGATCCAGTGACGAGATACATGTCGGTCCTTTCAGGCGATTAGTCATAGTTGCGGGGGTAGGTGATTACCAGGGCAGATCGCCGTTGCGGTCACGGTAGGCGCCTGTCGGGCCGTTGGGTCCGCTGGTCGCGAACTCGATGATTGCGTCGGTACCGTCTTGGACGGAATGACCATTCCCACTGCTGAGGTCTGTCGCAGTCATGCCGGGATCAGCGACGTTGATATGAATGGCAGGCAACAGGCTTGCGTAGCGTGCCGTGAGCATGTTGATCGCGGCCTTGGACGCTCCGTATAGCGGTGTGCCGGCTCGCGATTCGATCCGGTCGTTGTCATGGAACAGACCAAAGGACCCCAGCCCGCTGCTGACGTTGACGATGCGCGGGTCTGCGGATTTCTCCAGCAGCGGCAGAAATGCGTGAATGACGCGGACGTAGCCCACCACGTTGGTCAGGAGAACCTGAGCTGCGTCGTCGGCGTCATAGTCGTGAACGTCGCGCACCGGCCCGCTCAGCCCGGCATTGTTGACAAGTACGTCGAGGTGTCCTTCAGCGGCCTGAACGAGGTCGTGTGCTTGCTGCACCGACTCGTCCGAGGTCACGTCCAGTTGGATGAACCGAGCGCCCACGGTGTCGGCGGCCGCCCGGCCGCGGTCGGGGTCGCGAGCAGCGAGGAAGACGCGATGGCCCGCATCGATGAGGCGGCGGACCGTTTCAAGGCCGATGCCCTTGTTGGCGCCGGTGACCAGGGTGATCGTCATGTTCTGCTCCAGTTCGTTCATTGGTCCGCTGGGGCGGCTAGAGTCGAGATTGTCATTTGCGGAATCGTCACAACAATTAGGTTCCAGACGTGTCCGCGGCAGTCTCTGACCGGGTGACGCCGGCCTTGGTTAAAAATGTCCATCCTGCGAGCGCGCCCAGTAGCAGTGCCAACAGAGCGCTGGGCACGTAAAGGTACATGCCCCAGAGGAAACCAAGAAGGAGCAGCAGACCGCTCGTCCCCAGAGTGGCGGCAAACGCCACCAGTCCGATCATCAGCGTGAGACTCGGAAGAGTCTTCTGCATTTGCTTGGCCTCGGAGTCGAGTGCTTTGAGAACTGTGGAACTAAGCAGGAAGGCCATTAACATCTCACCGCCCAGCGCTCTCATTGGCTGAGGTATGGCGATGAGGATTGCGATCACGGTGGAGGTCATGAACAAGATCAACGCTTGCGCCGCCCTGCTGCGGTGCTCTTGGCTCACGGCAATAGTGTCGAACCTCAACCCGACGACAATGAAAATAAGCCCGGTAAGGCCAGCCGAAGCTCCACCTGATATTGCAGCAAATGTTGTCCACAAACCGGTGCACCTTTTCCTGGGTTATTTAAGTCGCCGCCGAGCGGGGCTATCAGTCACGAAGGCCATGCGACTCCCTACCGTACTATCTCCGGATGTGCGGGAATTCTGCCGAGTAGTCGGTTGACCGACAATGCTGATGTTGGAAACACTCTCGTGCCTGGCCGTGTGCTGGACATCAAGATGCGCCTGGTGCTGCGGCCTTTTCGAACCACCTCGGTTTCCGCGTGCCGAAGCGGTCTGCCCGCAGATCCTCATCGGCCGGTGGCAGCTTGCGACGTGTCTTGGCACCCCACTGGCCATGATGAGTGGATCGCCGATGCGCGACAGGAGCGCTAGCTCGGACAAGAAATCCGATGACTGAACCAATCTTGAAAAGATTTGACGTTGATCGTTGTGGTTGCCTTCCTGCCGCTGGGGATCGAGGTGGCTGTCGAGCAGCGCGAGTCGGCCGCCGGATGCGACACCACGGTGGATCTTCGGACCCACGGCCGTCGCGAGTGGCAAGGCAGCGTCGGGAACCATCGATCTGGGTTACGCAGTCATGTCGCTGCCTCCGTTCCTGGCCTGGCCGGTGCGATCGCCGTTCGGTGAGTGGACAACTCGACCCTAGCTGCGCAGCACCGGAGTCCGCTTCCCCGTTCTTGCGGCATGTTCCCCCCGTCTTGCGGTTTCGGATTTCCGGGGATGAGGTTCTCGGGCCGCCCGTATCGGAAGGTCGGCGGTGGTGGTCGTGGTTCACCCGCATCATTCGGGGTGTGCCCGGTGGCAGGGCCGGGTGGCAGCGACACCTGGCCGGGATGGACGTCGTCTCGTCCGCCGCGAACTCGTCGCCGCCCAACGGTCGGCCTTCCCATTGGTGGGCGTCAAGGTCGAGCACCCGTGGCGTTTGGCTGGCAAAATGCGGGTCGGTGACGAGAATCCACGACTGGTACTGCCCCGGCTTGCGCGCCTCCTGCGGCAGCCACCGCCGCACCGTCGGAGCCGAAGCTTTTTCGAGCAGATCCCATCGGGATGGCCTGGCGCGCTAACTCCGGAGCCGGCCACCGGGACAACGGCGCACCACTGTCAACGGCCGGTCGGCAAGCCAGTGCCTTCACCTGCGCCACCTGCACCACCTGCACCGGCGTGAACGTCGGTGGCCAGCCGGACCGTTTCCCATCGACCAAACTCGGCAGTCCCGGTGCGGCCGCCACCTCGCGGCGGTGTCAACACAGATCGACAAGCGCGCGGTATTGGGTCGGCCCCGCGCGGCCAGCAGCACGATGGATATCCGCAACGCCAGCCGCTGCGTCATCGTCCTAGCCCGCGCCGCCAACCGAGAAAGCTCCGCGCCCCGGGTAGGGATCAATTCCATCTGATCGGCGCTGACCGGCGACATCGGATCCTCCGAAGTCACCATCCAACCCAACCAGGCAACCGCCTGCACAGCGGACCGCAACGCCGAGCATCGAGGGTCGAGGGTCTGGGTCACCTTTTGTCATGTCAGAGACCCGCACTATCGCAGGTAGAGGCACTTTGAAACACAGTTCAGGACCCGGGTGTAAGCGTGAGGTCAGTGTCCGGCTTCACGCCGGTACTGTGTCGGGCTAGCACCGTGGTGCCGTCGGAAGGCGTTCGCAAACTGCCCGGCACTGGCATATCCGCAAGCCGCCGAGATCTGTTGCACGGTGTCCCGGCTAGTGCGCAGGAGCTTTGCTGCCAACTGCATCCGCAAGCGGGTGAGATGGCGGTGTGGCGGTTCCCCTGTCGCCAGCTTGAACCCCCGCACGAAATGAAATTTGCTGATCGATGCGACAGCTGCGAGGTCCTCAAGCAGCAAGGGCATACCGAGATTAGAATGCATGTAGTCCACGACGCGTTCGAGGGCGACCGAGGAGAGCGCTCCCGGCATCTGCCAGGGGCGCGGCGCCTCGCTTGCGAGCGAGCGTCCATAGACCATGTGCAGTGCGAGCGACTGCGCGAGTGAGTCGGCGTGCAGCGGTTCGGCCCGCCGCACCACCGCGGACAGCAGCGCTCGTCCGATCACGACGAGCAACGGGTCCTCGACGTGGAGCGCGTCCGGCACACGGGTACTCAGCCCAGGCCTGCCCAAGCCCTCTGCCGTCTCGTGCAGCATGTCCGCGCTAACAAACATGTGGAGCAACTTCATCGGTGTACACGAATCACTGTGCCAACGCAAAGTTTCATACCGTCCGGGTGCTTTGATCCCTATTGACGTTGGCTGCGGACGTGCACGGGTCCACCCTCCGAGGCGTCGGGACTCGACGGTGAAGACCCCGCCGATGTTCAGCGAGACGAGCAGGTCGGGTATCGGCCCGGTGGTGAAGCCGTCGCGTTCATCTGGAAGGGAGTAGGCGCGGACGACAATCGACCGCCACCCTAGATCATCGCTAGATGCGAGCATCTCCGACGAAGGGCTTACCTGCGCCGCACGTTCTGGCCCAAGTTTGGTGAAGATGATCGGCGGTGGCAGTGTGACCGGTGTTGCAGATGCGCCGCGCGCCGCGTTCGAGCCGAACTCCGGGCCGCAAAGGGGGGCGTTGGGCACGCCTAGACCTTCCGGGTGGGCGGTGTCGCAGCTGCCATCATCGGGAAGACCTCGACCCCTTCATTGGCGGCGGCCGCGCTTGCCAGCTGTGAGGTGCTGGTTTCGGTTCCGAGGACGGATAGGAGACGAAGGGATTCACTTGCCGATGATCGGGGTGCAGCGGTGAATACAACGATTCTCAGGTCCGACCCGTGGACGGAGAGCACGTCGCATTCCAGTTCGATGGGACCGAGCATCGGGTGGTCGATGATTTTGCTTTCTCCGCCGTGATGGCCAACGCCCGCGTGGCCCCAGATCTGGTTGAACTCTGCGTTGGCCGAACGTAGGTATTGAACCATCGCAGTCAGGTCGTCATCGTGGGGGTAGCGGGCGGTGACCTCGCGAAGGTCCGCGACGAGGGAATGTTTGTACTGTTCGGGTTTGGGGTGACGCACGGGGCCGGACTCGCCGATGAAGGTCCGCCACACGATGTTGGTGCCTCGGTGGGGCCGCTGGCGTTCGTCTCCGGTCACTGCGGACCAGAGCGCGTTTTGTTCGATGCGGGTCCAGGCGGCGTCGAAGACGGCGATCGGGACGTCGGGGAGCCGGTCCAGGAGTCGTTGCGTGCTAGGGGTGATGTGCTGCGGGACTTCGGCTCGCAGGTGGCTGGCGTGTCCGGCCAGGCGACAGGCCAGTTCGTACTCGGCGTCCGAGAGGCGCAGGGCACGAGACAGTGCGCGGATGACGCTGCGGCTGGGATGGGACCGTCCCTGCTCCAGCCGTTTGACGTAGTCCGCCGATACCCCGGCCAGCCACGCCACTTCTTCACGTCGCAGTCCGGGTGTCTTGTCCGACCCGCGCCCAAAGGGGGAGCCGACATCGTGGGGTTGGATGCGCCCCCGCCATGCTCGCAGCATCACGCCCAGTTCCGAAGATCCGCCCATGCCGTCATTGTTGCCGGTTTTGGCGCGGTCACGGTGGGACAGATTGGGCCACGCTGATCCCTTCTCAGTGGGCGAACCTGGTTGTGAATCGCCCCACATTATTTGGCAGCTGCTTATCGCCACGTGGTCGAGGCGGGGATGAGGGTGAGGACGACCTTGGCGGCCGATACGCCGCGCCGCTGCACGTCCAGGGCGTGTTGTAGATGCTCGAGGCCGTCGCCGATGATCTGCGGCGGCGGGACCACGGCGTAGCGGCCCGCGGCCAGGGCGGCGGGCAGGAAGTCTTGGTACACAGCGGTACTGACCTCGTTGTGCTTGAGCGAGGTCCCGAAGATGTATTTCAGTCCGACTCCGCGCAGGCGGGCGCGCAGCTGTAGAGCGATGTTGGAGGTGATCAGCGCGAGCACCGTTTGCGCGGTGGCAAACCGTTTCCGGTTGTCCGGGGCCAGACCGGTGAAGGAGACCGGCGGGCTTCCCATGGCCACGGACTTGTTGCCTTTGCACTTGGCGACGATGCGCACGCACGCCGGCGCCGACGTGGTGCCCAGGGCGATGGCGCCGGCCAGGTGCTTCTGGTTGAATGCGGCGATGACGTCGGTCACGACGGTCGGGCTGTTGTAGTCGAAGGCCTGCGCTGCGCCCAGTGGGGTGACGTAGTCGAAGTTCGCCGGGGAGCAGGTGGTGATCACCTCGTAACCGGCGGCGCGCGCCAGCTGGATGGCGTTACTACCCACGCTGGTCGACCCGCCCCATACGAGCACGGTCTGTCCGGTCGGCGTCGCTTCGGCGGTGGGATGATTCAGGCCCAGCTGATCGGTCTGGAACAGCCCGCAGGAGGCCGTGGACACGGCTAACGGCAGCACCGCGGCGTTCTCGTAGGGCAGGCTGTCCGGGATCGGGCAGGCCATCCGTTCATTGACAACTGGGTAAAGCTGGAAAGCGCCTTCGGTCGCGCTGTTGCTGTCCTTGTCCGTGCCGACGGCGTGACCGATGACTCGGTCGCCCACTGCAAACCGGGTGATTTTTGCGCCGATCTCGACGACTTCACCGGCCACGTCCGAACCGATTACCGTCGGATAGGTCAGCCACCGATAGGCCAACGTGCCGGCGATCTGGATGATCCAGTCCAGCGGGTTGACCGCCACGGCGTGGTTGCGCACCACGATCTGGTTCGGGGCGGCCACGGGATATGGCGCCTCGGCGACCTCCAGCCCCTCTCGGGCCGCCTTCATCCAGGCGGCGGTGTTGACGGGCGGTTTCCGTTCACGGTCCGCGGGCCGGCCGGGACTTGAACCGGTTGTTGGGTGGGGCATTTCTTGCTCCTGATCGATGATTGCACTGCGTGCATCACCACAGTAGCCATCGACTGCACAGAGTGCAATTAGCGATCGCACGCAGTGCAGTCAGTAGGTACGGTGATTCCGTGAGTCGATGGGAGCCCGGAGCAGAACAGCGACTGCAACAGGCAGCCATGACGCTGTTTCTCGAGCGTGGTTACGACAACGTCACGGTCGCTGAGATCGCCGGCCAGGCCGGCCTGACCAGACGGACCTTCTTCAACCACTTCGCCGACAAACGGGAGATTTTCTTCAGCGGAGCCGCCGCGTTCCGAGCCGGCGTCGTCGAACACCTCAATGGCGCCGGCTCCGAGCTTTCCCCGATGAACGCCGCTGTCGCCGCGCTGACCGGCGCCGGGCGTAAAATCGGTGACTACCGTGAATATGCCCCTGCAGTGCGCGCGTTGATCGCCACCTCGCCCGAATTGCAGGAACGCGCGCTGATCAAAATGGACCTCATTGCGACGGTCATCGCCGACGGACTGCGATATCGCGGCGTCCCGGCGCGGGCAGCGAACTTCGCGGCCAGGACAGCTGTCACCGCGTTCGAAACGGCGTGGACCGACTGGATCGACAACCCAAACACAGAGTTCTCGACCTTGATGCAACAGGCCATGTCGGATCTGCGCACCGTGGTCTGCGACAGCGAGCCCGAGCCCTCGTGTCGGCCGGGAATCAACGAGCACAGCACAGCCAGGCAGTCGCGGATCAGACCGGGACGCGCTCGACTCGAACAAACCGGACAGGATCCGTGACACGGTTGTTTGGCAGCCCCCGGCGGGTCAGTCACCACAATCAGCTCACCCATCCACCTATCGTCGGTGAAAGAGCTTCGCTATGAACCCTGTCCGGCCACGACGGGCCGGCGTCGGCGGCCGCGCTGCAGACCGGTGGACGATCGGCTATCGGGACGTCGACGTCGACGGACGCCCCTACCGGCGTGACTTTCTCAGGTTTGGAGTCAGGCTCGGAGGAGGTCGGTTGAGATGGTCCAGAGTCGTTGTGCGGCAGCGGGATCCAGTGCCCATTCTTTGACGCCGTGGGGGTGCTGGGCGAGGTTTGCGTCGTTGGTCACGGTGTAGGCCTCTTGTCCGTCGTCGAGGTAGTGGCCGCCGGTGTGGGCGAACTGCGGGGCGACGGCTGCGACGAGGGTGGTGGCGGCTCCTTGTTCGACGGTTTTGTAAGTGAAGACACCGGCGGCTTCGGCGGCGTCGAGGGATTCCCGCTGCGCGGTGGTGAAGTTTCGTTGCAGTCCGGTCGCGACACCACCAGGGTTGACTGCGTTGGCCACGATGCCCAGCGATGCCCACCGCCGGGTTGCTTCAACGGCGAACAGCGAGTTGGCGGTCTTGGACTGGGCGTAGGCGATCTGCGGGTCGTAGCGGCGATGCTCGAATTGCAGGTCGTCGAAGTCGATGCCGGAGCGCATGTGCGCTGTCGAGCTCAATGAAACGATCCGTGCCCCATCACGTTGGGACGCCCCGAGCGCCAGCGCGTCCTGCAGGCCGGTGGCCAGCGCGAAGTGGCCGAGGTGATTGGTGGCGAACTGCAACTCCCACCCCTGCAAGGTGCGCTCCAAGCCGCCGGTGACCAGCCCAGCGTTGTTGATCAGCAGGTGAAGTGGACCCTCCCACTCTTGAACGAACCGGGCGACAGTGGTCAAGTCGGCGAGGTCGAGGAGGCGGACTTGAGGTCGGATTGCCCCCGTCGAGGCTTCGATGGAATCAGCGACCTTTTCGCCTGTGTCGGTGTTCCGTACCGCGAGGGTGACCTGCGCGCCGGCGGCGGTCAACGCCCGCGCGGTTTCGGCTCCGATGCCGGAAGAAGCCCCCGTCACCACCACCCGGACGCCTTCCAGGGCGACGCCGTGCAGCACGTCATCTGCGGTGCTGGAGGCGGTGAACGCTGTCGGAATGGGTTCGCGAATAGTCACCAGCCGGACTATACGCAGTGTGCTGTATCTGTCTAGGGGGTATGATCGGCTCGTGAGGGAATCCGAGCACGGTCAACCGGCCCTGGAGGATGCCCGGGCCGACCGTCGCGATGCGGTGCTGGAGTCCGCCCTGGTCACGTTCGCGCGTTTCGGGTACCGCAAAACCTCGATGGAAGAGGCGGCCCGGGCGGCGCGCATCTCCCGCCCGGGCCTGTACTTCCTGTTCACCTCGAAGGAGGTCTTGTTCCGTGCCGCTGTCAGTCGGTCCGTGGAACTGGACATCGCCGCTGTGGAACGCGTGTTGGCCGACACGGACCGGCCTCTGCCACAGCGCCTCCTGGAATCCTTCGACTGGTGGGCCGGCCGCTACATCGGCCCGCTCACGCGGGATATCGCCTCGGTGATCGTTGACAACCCCGACCTGCTCGCTGCGATTCTTGAGACCGCACCGCGACGCTTCGAAGGACTGATCACAGGTGCGATCGCCGTCGAACAGGGGTCCGGGTCTGCCTTGCGCGTGGCGAAAACACTAATCAGCACATCGCTCGGCATCAAACACCAGGTCGGCACCCGAGAGGCCTACCTGGAACGACTCGAGGTCGCTGTCGATCTCCTCATGCGCTGACAACAAAGACGAACTGACGACTACCTGCAGTGCGCTTCGCGCCAACATCAAGCTGCCCGGAAGACGATCCCGCTTCGGGGACCAGGCGGGGCCCAACACTTCAGTATGTTGCTGCGGCTTTGAAGAAGGTGTAGGGCCTTGTCAACTTATTGAGGCGGCGGCTGGCTGAGGACGCTTTAGATCCCGTCGGGGGCGTGCGTCACCCGGGTGTCAGGCTGCGGCGGGCAGGTCGGTGACCTGATCCCACACGGCGAATCTGGTGGCCATCTCGGTGCGGTACTGCTCGGCGGTGAGGCGGTGCCGTCCGGGTCGAAAATGCGGTGAGATCGAGCTGAACGAGGAGAGGAACCGTTGCGTTGCTCCGACGCTACGGAACCCCTTCATCGCTTTCTCACGTTGCCTGGTCGGCTGGTGCGAGTTCTCCGCGCGGTTGTTCAAATACTTGCTGCTGCGGTGTTCCACCGCGCAGGCCAGCTGGCGGTGGGCCACACCGTAGGAGCGGAGCTTGTCGGTGGCCAATACCCGAGGCTTCCCCTGTTTGCTGAGCAGTTTCCGCAGAAACCGTTTCGCCGCCGCAGCCATCACGGCGGTCCTGGAGCAGGAGGTCCAACACCTGTCCGTGCTGGTCCACCGCCCGCCACAAGTGGCGGTAGCGGTCGTTGCTCTTCACGACGACTTCGTCCAGGTGCCACTTGTCACCCGGACGCGGCTGCCTGCGCCGGAGTCCGGCGGCGAAGGTCGGGCCGAACTTGGCACACCACTGCCGGATCGTTTCGTAGGTGACGATGATGCCGCGGGCCAGCATCAACTGTTCGATGTCACGGAAAACTCAGGGTGAACCGGTGATACAGCCACACGCAGTGGCTGATGATCTCCCCCGGATAGCGGAATCCCCTGAACGACACAACTGCCACACCCACCCGACACCGCTTCCCTTTGACCTCGACGTTCACCGACCGACGATCATCCCAGAGCCGTGCCCGAAGCCAAGTTGACAAGGCCGGGTGATCTCCTCGAGGTCCAGTTGCCGTTCGAGGACGCGGAGTCCGGCATCGGTCAGCTGACCGGCATCCCGTCTGCGGAGCAGTTCTTCGCGCTGGGCCTCGAGCTCGCCGATCAGCCATTCCAGGCGCTTTCGGTCCGGAGCGCCATCAGACATCGGCGCATTGGTCGTCGGGTTAACTTGCCAGGCTGGGCCGGCAGTCATCTCGCCTCCGCGCCGAAACTGAGATCCATTGCCGGATGCCGGCGATCAGCTTCATCGTCGTTCTCGCGTCCGGATCGGCGCTGACCACCGCCTAGACTTCTGCTGACATCCTCGCCTGGAACGCGGCCTGCTCAGCACACGCCTGTGTCAGGACTGCTCGCGCAGCTGCTCATAGGCAGAGCCTCGGTGACGTGGCATACCGGTACGAGCGGATGGTCGTGCTCGCGCTGTGCTGCCACCACCGATATGGGTTGGGCGATGTATGTCTTTCATGCGACGGTCGGGCGCGACTATTGCGCGCTGACTGCGTGGCGGTCTGTGGGTGCGTTTTCGACCGGCGCCGTGCCGAGGGTGGCGATCGGGGGCATTGGGTCGCGGCCGGCGAAACGTAGTGGCGTGATCGGGTCGCCGGTGGCCCAGGAGTTGAAGGCCTTGAAGTACAGCCCGAGGTGCTCACGGGTATCCCGGCGTCGCTTGGGCTGGCCCTCCCGTTTACGGGTCATGTTGAACATCACCCGTCGCAGCATCAGCCGGGCATCACCCTTGGGTAGCCCCGCGCCTTCAGTGACGCCTTCGAACCAGGCACTCAGATCGGCCTTCGGATTGGCCTGGGCGACGAGGTAGCTGGCGGCGCCGGCCGCACTCTTGATCATGCCGATCGCGGCGGCGAGCTGGTCCCCCACCACGATGAAATCCCGCAGTTCCGGATGTGCGGCAAGCGTCGTGACGATCTGATGGTTGGTGACCGCGGCGGAGCCGCCGGACCACGTCAGGTCGGGCCGGTTCTCATACAGCCAGACGGTGCGCACCATCGCGGCCAGCATGGTCACCGACTTCTCGCCCTCCAGGGCAAGGACATCGGATGCGTTGCGGCGTTTCCCGGTGTCGAGCACGTCGAACGTTTCGTCGCTGACCTCGGTGAAAACCGTCATCTCCACGGGGATGCCGGCTTCCACCACCGCTGCCAGCCGGTGCTGGCCGTCGACCAGCGCTCCTGCGCTGCTGAAGGCGATCCCCTGGTGCGTCACCATCCAGTCGCCGCGAGACATGGCCTCGGCGAACGCTTTCACCGTCGACTTCGACAGCGGCCGGTTGGCGGTGTTCACCTCTAGATACTCGGCGGCCTTCTTCGGAGTGATGGACTGGACCTTGCTGCGCATTGGTCGGCTCCCTGCAATAGGCCGTGCTGCGGATCAGACCCCCGTCATCCTGCCACCGCCACCGCCGGTGGCGCAGTTCCCGCAGCCGCTACCCCACGCGCTCCATGCACCCCCCTCGAGCCGGACCTCCCGCCAGTCGCACGAACGCGACGCGAGGAACACGAACCAGTCCTTCAAATCGCGCGCGTAGGCCTTCACCGTGTTCGGCGATCGCTTCACGTCGGTCAAATAGGCCAGATACCGCTCGACCGGGTCGATTGGAACCTCGTCCTGGCCGATCACCGTCCATGACTCACGCCGCGACGACGGCACCACCACCCGCGAAACGAACATCGAACCTCCCGAAGACCCACGTACTGGACAGCGGCAGATAGACACGTCCGGCACACAGATCCCGGGACCGATCAGTCCCGTCATGCACGTCGAAGACCCCCAGAGACCGGCTCCAGATAACGATCGGGTTCGTCGGCCGCCAGGTGCACCCAGTGTTCGGCCGGGTAGTTGTAGAACTCCAACAGCACGTCCCGCAACGCCGCCCAGAACCCCAACGCGCCGCCGCCCATGGCCAGCACCGGCGCCCGCATTCCCCGACCCTTCGCCTCCCGAAGCAGGGCCGCCCAGCTCTCGGTGGACTCCCGGTAGCCGTCGGTCAACGCGACCAACTCTTTCTTCCCGTCGGCGCGTACCCCGATCATCACCAGCAGACACAGTTTCTCCTGCTCCAGCCGGACCTTCAGATGGATGCCGTCGACCCATGGGCAACGTCGCCGCCGACGGCAGCCAACTGTGGCGAAGTGGCCCTAAAAAGCCCCGGCAAGAGCCGCGTCGTGCTGGCCCGCTACGCCCGCAACCGGCGGCTGCCCGACGCGCTTCACCAAAAGGCGTTCGCTGCCCTGACCGCATCGCCTGGCGACAGAGGGTTCTACGACGCACACCGCGAACGCGGCAACACCCACCTCCGAGCACTGCGAGTCCTGGGCAACAAAACCCACCGGCATCCCGCACGGCTGCCTTCGCCACCACCAGCCTTACAACGAGACCATCGCCTGGGCAGCGCAAACATCCCCCGTCGCTGCTTGACAAGTTACGACCGTGGGATGCCTAGCGAAGCTCCCCCGTTTCGAGGACTTTGACGCAATGGCTGGACCGCATCGTGGAGTACGCGCGGGTAAAGTGCGGCGTGATCGCGGTGATCGAAGCAGCAGCGTGGCAGGATGTCTACGCCGATCACCGCGACTGACTCGACTAGGCCCTCGACGACATGCTTGAGCGCGCGAAGCGATTCAGGCGACGTCCGTAGCGACGTCGACGCAACCGACGTGAATCCTGTTGCTCGGAGCGCTGTCACGGGTGCCGCCGGCCGAGTTGGGAGGCCCGGTCGAGGAAGGCCATCACGGTCATTCTTCGAGGCCTGCGCACACGGTGATCGTGCAGTCAGCAGCGGGGAGGTGATCCAAGTGCGCTCTGTCCGACGACTGAATCGAGCACCGTAAGCGGTTTGAGGCCGCTTTGATCGGAGCGGGCTACAGTCCAGCGGTTGACCAAATATCGAGGCGATCTGATACAGCTGCGATGAGGGCGGGCGATGACTCAAGGGTGACCGATACTGTCGAAGAAGGAAGCCCGAAGCTGACCTTCCCCGAACGGCTGGAGCTCGTCGCGGTCGCGGTCATCGCTGCTGCCGTCGGCCAGCTGGTCCTGGTGGGTTTGTACTACCTGCTACTGGAGACCTACGCGCCGATCACCCACGCCTGGCACCAATTGGTCCCCGATAGGGACCTGAGGCACGCCCTCCGTAACAATGGTGAAGGCCTGTTCGGTGGTCTGTTCGCGGTCGGGGTCACCTGGTGGCACTATAAGAGAGAGCCTCCGATCCGGTCATATGACCGGGCCGAGGACCGGCTCAACATACCGAATCTCAAGTTCGACCAGAAGCAGGGATTTTGGCGGATGTTGTGGGCTTTGATCCTGGTCATCCCCTATGCAGCACCAGGGTTTGTGGTCACCCGATTCATTGTCAGCCAGATCCAGGAATTCGTCAACCACGGCATCTTGCCGCACCTGAGGCCGCCCGCCCTGACGGGCTCCATTGGAAAACGAATGTGGACCGTTGCTACCGGGGAGTGGCCACAGAAGGCAATCGGCTACGGAGCCGCGTTTTTCTTTGGACGCAGGCCGATGAAGGCTGTTTTCGACTACGCACAATTGCGGTCCGTTTCAGCACATATCAAGGCCAAAAAGAAGCCCAGACGTTTCTGGTTACCCAACTACCGCCGCCGTTACCTGCACGTGCTGGATCACCGAGAACTGGCTGTCCGGGTCAGATTTTCCCGGCTCAAGAGGTTTATGTTTATCGGCTTGCTGCTGATTGCGGTCGGCCTAGCCGTGTACGGCTGGGTAGTACTGAACAGTATCGCCGCCTAGCCTGTAACTAATCGAATTATTAGCGGTAGTTGTTCGCATAGGGTGTAGCGGTCGTCGCAACACCTGACCTTCAGGAGTTGCGATGTCAGTGCCGAAGTCTTCCCCCGGCCCGGCGCCCGGCGCGCCGTTGACAACCGAACAATACCGTCGGTTGACCGGATTCGGAGGCCGATGACTTCGTTCTCAGCAAGAGCCTTGCCTCGGCGCACTTCGACCATTTCGAACCACACACCGGCTGACGAGGGGCCGCTCACAGTGCTCCGGTAGTCGTCCCACAACCAAGGTTTCGAGACAGCTCACAAGCCGAGAACCAGCATTGGACCGGAATCGCTGTTCCTACTGGTCAGCGCCTTCCTGTGGATTCCCGAACGTCCGTCCCAAAACGACTGTCCAGGTAGCGGTCTATGTGTCGACTTATGGGACAATGAGGTATGCCGTCCAGACCGCGTCGATCTGTCGCGAAGGAGCCGCCGCCGGCGCAGGTCTTGCACGCGGTGCTGGGGTACGCCCGGGTCAGCACGGGGCATCAGGTGTTGGATCAGCAGCTCGATGCGCTGGCGGCGGCCGGCGTTTCGGGTCGGGTGTTCACCGACACGATGTCCGGGATGCGGGATGACCGACCGGGTTTGGCTGAGCTGATGGCGTATGCCCGGGCCGGGGACACGGTGACGGTGGTGGCGTTGGATCGTTTGGGACGCAGTCTGTCGGGGATCGTGCAGACCGTGAAAACTCTGGGGGAGCGTGGGATTGTGCTGCGGTCGCTGCGGGAGGGGGTCGACACGTCCACCTCGACCGGGCGGATGGTGTTGGGCATCTTCGCCAGCTTGGCAGATAAACGAAAGGACGTTGATCGGCGAGCGGGCGGCCGCGGCGCGGGAGGCGGCGCGGATCCGCGGCCGGCAGGTCGGCCGCCCGTCGGCGTTGACCGGGGAGCAGGTGGCGATGACGGTGCGGATGCGGTCGGCGGGGGAGTCCGTCGCAGACATCGGCCGCACCTTCGGTGTTGGTCGGTCGACGTTGTACCGGCTGTGGTCGAGCGCCGGTGAGCCGCCGGCTGCGGCGGCGATCCAGCCGGGCCGGGGAGCCCACCGGTGAACGATCGCCGACCATTTCGGGTGATGTGCACGGCCGCGGCCGCCGCCGCGGTGTTGCTGCTGACCGGTTGTCAGCTACCCGGAGACCCGTTACCGCCGCCACCGGCGGTCAACTCGGCCACCGGGTCGGCGGGTGCGCCGGCGAACGGGGCGGGCACTGCCGCCGGGGGCGGGTTGATCCATGCCGGGCACGGGTGGACCGCAGCGGGGATCGTGGGGGTGTTCCCGGCGGCGGGGAGCTGTCACCTGCGGTTCACCCCGGCGGGGGAGCCGCTGCCCGATCCGCGGTGCACACCCGGCGCCGCCGACCAGGCGGTGACGCAGCAGAATTTGCACACGACGGTGTGCCGCAAAGGTGGCTACACCCGCACGGTGCGCCCACCGCAGGCGGTCACCGACGCGGCGAAGAGGAAGCTGCTCGCCGCCTACGGCATTGCCCGCAGCCACACCCGCGAGTACGAGCTGGACCATCTGCTGGACTTGGCGTCCGGCGGATCATCGGCGGTGCAGAACCTCTTTCCGCAGCCGAATTTCCTCAAGACCGCTACCGGGTCGGCGTTCGTCCACAACGACAAAGACCGGGTCGAGGCGTATACCTTCCACGCACTGTGCGCGGGAAAGGTGACCCTGGCCGCGGTGCAGCAGGCGATGACCTCGAATTGGACGACCGCTGTGAAGACGTTGGGGCTGCCGATGATTCCCGCCGGCTACACCGGATGACGCCCGCGCTGCTGGCCGCGACCGTGGTGGTACCGGGGTCGGTGACCGCGTTGGCCGATCGGGTATCCGGCCCGGTCGCCGCGGCGGCCGCGGTGGTGGTGGGTGCGCTGCTGCTGCTGATCCTAGTGGTGTGGCTGGCCCGGAAGGTGGTGCACAAGATCATCGGGATCGCCGTCAGCGTCGGGGTAGCTACCGCCACGCATGCCGGGATGCAAACTTGGATCCATCAGCTGATCAGCACCGCCACGCGCAGCTGAACGTGCCTGCCAACACCCCAGGTCGCGCGGTCAGCCCCACGGAGCAATATCGCGCCAACTCACCGGAAGGGTGGGTATGTGCTCCCCAGAAGCTCTTGCCGGGGCCTTGAAAAATTTCCTGACGGAGACGAGCAACTAGCTGATCCGGCACTGCAGAGCGTGACAGAATCACCACGGAGGGCGACGCCATAACGCGCCCTCGTAAGCGGCTCGTGGAGGGAACACGATGGGTGGCATAGACGGCAATGATTTCAGCGGCGCATTCGAGGATGCTTTCAAGGCGCTCGGCACCGTGAACCTCGCGATCTTCGGCAAGACCGGCGTGGGGAAGAGCGCAGCCAGGGCTGCCTTTGAGGGCGACGATCTCACTGATCTATTCCGGGACGCATTCAAGAAGCGCGCCAAAATCGGCGACAACTACACGCCCCCCGTACTCGACTGAGGGTGCATTGCCATGCCACTGTTTCCCGTCGGCTATGCGCTATCTTGGCCTGCCGGCCCAGCCGACCCTGCACTTCTGGCAGCCCCACCTGCAGATCACCGTTGCGTTATCACGGCCGTCCGCCAGGCAGGAAGCGGCCGGGCGGCAGTTCGGCAAGCAAAACAGCACCGACATCAACCCCCAACCTCTCTAACAGGGATTGACCGTGATCTGTAGATCGCCATCGACCAGCACCCGGCGCAGCGTTGTGGGCGCGGCGCTGATCGCCGCGCTGCTTCTGTCCGGCTGCTCCGGTGGGTCCGGTGGCTCCAATGGGGCGATTTCCCCGACCACCTTCGTGCCCACGGTCCTGCCCACTGTGGGCAGTCAGTCGGCCGGTGGCCTGAGCTACACCTGGCACCAAGTCTTCACCAGTCCTGGCAGCACACCCTCGATCTACGACATCCACGTGAACGCCGGCTGGGTACCCGGCAAGTCATCCGCTGACGTGATCGCCGTCTACATCGCCGACAAGGTCGACCTCAGCTCGGGCGCCGACGCACCTCTCACGCTTTCGGTCGACTGCGCAGCCTCCGGTCAGCCGTTGGCCAGCGGTACCTATATCCGCAATGACGGCGGCCCGGACGATGTCACCTGGTCCAGCTACACCGACCTGGCAACCTCCTGCCGCTGACCGCCCTCTGATAGCTGCGTCGACAACCCGACTTCTTCAATCAGCAGGGCGACCTGGGCAGATCTACCATCACAACAAGTTTATTTGGCACCGCTTCGGCGCGCCGGACATTACATCGCATCAGTGTCGCCTCAGCAGCCTCCGCGGCTTGACCGGCAACTCGGATGACAACGTGGGAGGAACGGCGTGCACCTCGGTGTCAACCGATACCGGCTCGACTGGCGCTGCCGGCTGCTCTGCCTCGAGCGGTGGGGTCAAGGTCGAGTGGGCACTTGGCGTGGCCTCGAGGATGCGCAGGGTTTGAGCTTGTGTGCCTGGATGATCCGCTCCCGTTTGTTGACCGTCACGGTCTATGACGATGAAATCGCCGCTCTCGCTGCCGACGATGCCGACTTGCCAGCAGGCAGGCTGACGGTGTCGGCGCCTCGGATCCAGGGTTTTCGCGCGTGGTCAGCGCGGCGATGGACTCCTCCAACTCGGCTACGTTTTGTGACGGGTGCGATCATCTGACCGCCGGCAGAGAGGCCTGCGCAGGCCAACGAGATCGGGCGAAGTCGTCCCGTAGGTGGTACCTCTGCGGGAATTTTCACCGGGCGGGTGTTACGGGACGGTTCGGCAACATGTACCCCGGCCACCTGCAGCGTTCCCGTAGGACGTTGGGCTTATGGGACGCGCCCCGGCGTGTGTGAATCAGCCGTGGGGGCATTAGCCGGTCTCGGTCTCGGCCTCCGGCAGCGGTGCTGCGAATGTGTCCTGGGACGGTATCGGACGCCGAGGTTCCCGCACACCGGCCCCATCGCCTCCGTTCACAGCTCGCCAGCTCACCACCACTGAGTCCCAACGCCACAACCGAGTGCCAACGCCTGGGGTTTGCCCGGTGACCAGGAAGTCTCCGGGCCAAGTCAACGCGGCCAGCGGCGGCCCGTCCGAGTCCGGTTGCGTCAAGACCACACCCGCGGCGCTGGCTACCTTTCGCGCCTCCTCCATTGGCAACCCCACCACATCGGGAACCGTCACAATATCGGTCAATCGCCACGCATCACCTGGCATCGCTGTCGCCTCCAAAGACGCCGTCATACTTGTAAACCCATTCAACATCTTGGTGTCAAGTTCACCTGTGGTAGCCGACGACGGGTTTCTCTTGCGATCACATCGGCTGTTCGCGAGCTGGTGTCAGCGTTGGTCATCAGGTGTCGGAGGTCGTCACGAGCGCCCCGCAGGAATCTCGAACGACCTTTGACGCATCCTGAGCTCGGCCACTACCATGCAAGGCATGGTTCCTGGTGACGATCCTGTCTGGTTGGCTCAGCTCCGCCGCGGATCTGTGGAGCACTGCGTACTCGCTTTGCTCAGCAAGGGGGAGCGGTATGGATTCGAACTCGCTCGCACCCTTGCCGACGCCGGCGGCCTGATCGGGAGCGAGGGCACGATCTATCCTCTGCTCGCCCGTCTCCGACGCAACGGACAGGTGGACACCACCTGGAGAGAGTCGCTGGAAGGGCCACCCCGTAGGTACTACCGGCTCACCGAGACCGGCGCTCTGGCTCTGACAACATTTGTCGGTCACTGGAAGCTCTTCCGGGACGCCATCGACCACATCCTTGACGAAGCGTCAGCGGCATGAAGACACGGAGCAACGCCGACAAACTCGTCGACCGCTACCTCTCCGAACTCAACGAAGCACTCCGCCGCGTCGCAGCCCCCCGACGTCGCCAGATCGTCGAAGACATTTCCGACCACATCGCCCAAGGCCGATCGCTCCTGGACGTCGAAGACGAAGCCGGCGTTCGAACGCTGCTGGAGCGCGTCGGTGACCAGGAAAAGATCGCGACCGAAGCGGGCACCGACGGACTCGACAGCTCGTCACGCCGAGGTGACGCCTGGGTGCCGTGGCTGCTCCTCCTGGGTGGGTACGCGTTGCTCGTGGGTTGGTTCGTCGGTGTCGGTCTCCTGTGGTCATCAACGACGTGGCGAGTGCGCGACAAGATCCTGGGCACCTTCGTACTGCCCGGAGGACTGCTCAGTCTCGTCCTTCTCGGTCAACAAAGTTCGGTGACCGCATGCTCCACAGGCGTTGCGGTATCTCCTATCCCGATCCCGGTGCCGCCCGGATCCACACCGCTGGCTCCGCCAGCCTCGCCAGGGGCCCTGCACCCCCTCACCCACTGCGTCACCACCGGGTTCAGCTTCCCCCTATCGATTGGAATTCTCGTCCTGGCCGTGGCAGTGATCGCACCGATCCTGGTCGCCATCCATCTGGAACGAGTACGCCGCAGCGGCTGACCCCGGCCCGAGACCGCGACCAGCTCCCCAAAACGATCACACAGACGGTCCAGCAGGCCGATCGGCTTTCGAGACGCGTATGACAGCCGGAGATGTCCATTGACGCCGTGAGAACATGCAGTTGTGTCGCTATTCGCTGTCAAACCAACCTTGCACGGCGCCTCGATCATCCTCCGACCCTTCACCGCGTCCGATATCAACATGATGGGCGCGATCCTGGCCGACCCACAAATGCTCCGTTTGACCGGATCGGTGCACAGCACCACCGAAACCCAAGAACAATCCCCGCACCTGGACGCGGTGACCACGGAGTGGTACGAGACGCGCGCCGACCAGCAGGACCGGCTCGACCTGGCCATTGTGGACCGGAGCACAGATGACTGTGTCGGCGAGGTCGTGCTGAACAAGGTTGACCTCGCCAACGACGCGTGCAGCTTCCGCATCCTCATCGGTGCGGCAGGTCGTAACCGTGGGCTCGGCTCCGAAGCCACCCGACTGGTCCTCGACCACGCCTTCGCCACCACCCGCCTGAACCGAATCGCCCTGGAGGTGTACGCCTTCAACCCACGTGCCCTCCACGTCTACGAGCGGGCCGGTTTCCAATCCGAAGGACGCTTACGGGCCGCCCTCAAATTCGACGGTGCCTACATCGATGCCATCGTGATGTCAGTACTCCGTGAAGATCGCGCGTAGACCGCGCCCGCGGGTCGTGCAGAGTGTCTGGTGAGCCGTTCGGTGCCCGGTAACGGATCGTGCTACGGGACGGAGTCACGAGCGGCGCGTCCGGCGACGGGTTACTCGTAGTGCGTCCACATTCGCAGGACATGCACGATGTGGCGATCGGGGAAGATCTCGTAGACAAGCCGATGCTGGATGTTGATGCGTCGCGAGTAACAGCCGGCTAGATCCCCGACGAGCTTTTCGTACCGTGGAGGTGTACCGAGCGGATCCTCGGTGAGAACGTCGAGAAGCCCTTGTGCCCGTTGCTTCAATCCCGACGATGCGAGCTTTTTGGCGTCCTTCTGTGCCTGGCGCGAATAGACCAGCGTCCAGCCACTCACCAGTCGGGTTCTGGCGAGGCAGCCTCAACACCCTCTGCCCGCGCCGCACGGATCGACTCGGCATATCCCGGAACGGCCTCCAGGAAAAGGGTCTCCTGGATCGCCCGCCAATCGGCCTCGCCGATCAGCACGGCGTTGCCCCGCTGCCCGGTGATCGTCAGTGGCTGAGAATCCTCGTTGACTTGGTCGATCAGCCGGTACAAGTTCGACCGGGCCGTTGTTGCACTCACTGCGGTCATTTCAACCACCTCCACCAGCACCGTACGGTATTCCGTACGCGCAATCAAGCTGCGCCCCACCGCCGCGCCAGCAGCATCCGCCCAGACACCCGCGCGGCGTGTCCCGTTGAGGGTTCCTCAATTGGAACAGCGGAACGTCAATGGCCTAGCGCCACCCCCTGACGAAACGCCAGTGGGCGTGTGAATCGCATACGTGGCCCAGCGATGGCGCCATACCTTCGTCAGCCGAGGTGGTCCAACG
>JAABUP010001751.1_pt1 | contig 44529 bp, 39 predicted proteins | sample 5559201 | NCBI WGS metagenome assembly JAABUP01 (sample SAMN10711887, study PRJNA513373) | rock metagenome | isolation source: Antarctica rocks | place: Antarctica
AAACCATCAATTTTGAGGGAGGAGGAGCCAGCATTCCCTCGGGGCGGAGCTAACATTCTCACTCCATTAGAACATAAGCAGATACAGATTCAAGCGAAACAAGATGTACTCTTCGAGCAGAGGACTGGCAAGAAGGCTACGAACGATGACTTTGATGATGAGGAGAATGACGAGAACCTTCCTGAACAGACGGGTGCCCCCCAAGCGAAGAGCAATCGCAAGTCCAATTCAAAGAGCAAGAAGAGAACCAAGGAGGGTATGGCTGATGAGCGAAGTCTGCGAATTGAAGGGCTGAGCTACAAGGTTCGCTAATCGAGCATCTCGAAGGAGAATCGGCTGACTCTGGGTTCAGCGTCTTGTACCGGGTTCTGTCGTCCTGGGACAGGTGTTACAGATCAATCAATACGACGTTGCTTTGAGCCTTCCGAACAATCTCACTGGCTATGTTCCTCTTACATCAATATCAGACAAATTGACCAAGAAGTTAGAGAGTCTGGCTACAGAAGAGGACGACAAGGAGAGCGAAGACGTGCATCCCAGGGGGCTTGTGTCTGTCGGGCAGTACTTGCGGGCCCATGTTACCTCCACTCAACAAGATGACTCACTTGGCGTTAAGGGGAAGAGACACATCGAGCTTTCCATAAATCCTCGAGAAGCGAATGCTGGCCTGGCTAAGACTGATATTGTGACGAACAGTATGATACAAGGTTCTGTGCTCAGTGTGGAGGACCATGGTCTGATTATGGATCTTGGTCTCGAAGGGGCCGGCGTTCGAGGCTTCATGTCGTCTAAAGAGCTAGGTCCGAACGTCGACATATCAATGGTCGAGGAAGGATCGGTCTATCTCTGTCTCGTGACCGGCAAGAGCTCCAACGGAGCAATCATCAAGCTTTCAGTGGACCCTACGAAGATTGGGGCTACAAAGAAGGGCAGCTACGTCACAGACGCGCCGACGATAGACTGTTTCCTGCCAGGTACTGCCGTCGATGTCCTTATTTCCGAAGTCACGCCGTCAGGAATTACTGGGAAAGTCATGGGCATGCTCAACGTGACTGCGGATTACATCCATTCTGGTGCAGCTTCAAGCGGGAAGGACCTCGAGAAGAGATTTAGCACGGGAACCAAAGTTAGAGGTCGTATAATCTGCACATTTCCTGGGGCGGAAGAGAAAAAGGTCGGCATATCGCTACAGGACCATATCATGTGTTGGAGATCAAAGACTACCACTTCCACAAATATAATAGAGAATCTATTACCAACACAGCAACTACCTGTATCAACTATAATCGAGCAAGCCACTGTCGTCAAGATCGAACAGGGTTTGGGGCTTATGCTTGATGTCGGTGTCAAAGGTGTCCGAGGCTTCGTCCACATCTCAAAGGTTTCCGACGGCAAGATTGAGACTCTTTCCGAATCCACAGGGCCTTATAGGCTCGGTACACAACATAAAGCCCGCGTCATTGGCTACAATCCTCTGGATGGACTATTCATCGTTTCGATGGAACCTAAGATTATCAGCCAACCTTTCCTGCGCATAGAAGATGTCAAGGTCGGACAGATGGTGAAAGGCACCATAGAGAAGATGATGCTCAATGCCAACGGTATCAACGGTATCCTTGTCAACATTGCTGAAGGTATCACAGGCTTGGTCCCCGAGACACACCTCGCAGACATACATCTGCAGCATCCCGAGAAGAAATTCAAAGAAGGAAACATAGTGACTGCTAGAGTTCTATCAACTCTTCCAGAGAAAAAGCAGTTACGCCTCACACTCAAAAAATCCCTGGTCAATAGTGATGTCGAGCCCTGGACCTCATACAGCGAACTCAAACCTGGTCTGCAAGCACCTGGGACTCTTGTCAACGTTATACCATCAGGTGCAGTCGTTCAATTCTATGGTCAGGTTCGGGCGTTTCTGCCAGTCTCGGAGATGAGCGAATCGTACATCCAGGACCCTAAGCAGCACTTCAAGAACGGCCAAGTTGTAAATGTTCACATCATCTCCGTAGATGCAGGCGAGGGGCGCATGACAGTCTCATGCAAAGATCCTTCTATTTTTGGCGCTGCCCAAGAAGCAGCGTTGAGAAATTTGGAGCCTGGGACGACAATCATCGGCAACGTTACGGAGAAGACCAATGACAAAATCGTAGTAGAGCTGGAGCCATCAGGTCTCAAGGCCACTCTCCCAATCTTACATCTTTCCGATGGATCTCTATCAAAGTCGCAATCTATCGCGAAAAGAATACGGGTTGGTCAAATTTTGAAAGATCTCATGTTTTTGAGCAAACAAGAGGCCAAGCGAATGGTCAGATTAACGAGCAAGCCGAGTCTCATCAAAGCTGCCAAAGGAGGAAAATTATTGAAGGCTTTTGAGGATGTTGTGGAAGGGTCCGAGGTTCAGGGATTTGTGAGCAATGTCACGCCTTCAGGTGTCTACGTAAAGTTTGCTTCAGAGCTCACAGCCCTTCTTCTGAAGCAGCACTTGCCAGAAGAAGCGGCACAATTGCCGGACTTTGGAATGCAGAGGGATCAATCAGTCACTGCGCGAGTACTGTCTGTAGACTACAGTCAGAGACGTTTTCTTTTGACACTCAAAACACCAACCACGTCCGAGACAAAAGAGTCCCCGAGCGCCAAAGTAGCAGCCACATATGACAAGGAATTATCTAACCCAGTTGATGGAGTGTCGAGTAACATTGACGACTTCAGGCTTGGAACGTTGACCAAAGCCCGAATTGTCTCCATAAAGGACACACAGTTGAACGTCCAGCTGGCGGACGCCGTACAGGGACGTATCGATGTCTCCGAAGTCTTCGATATTTGGGAGGATATCAGCGATCGAAAGTACCCTCTCAAGAAATTTCATTCAAAGCAGGTCCTGCCAGTGCGGATCTTGGGTATGCATGATTCTAGGAACCATCGGTTTCTGCCAATCACCCACCGTGGCAAGGCACCGGTTTTCGAGTTGACAGCTAAGCCAAGTAATCAGATCTCCACAGACATAGGTATCTTGAGCATTGATAAGGTCGAAGTCGGCTCAGCATGGCTGACGTTCGTCAATAATATTTCAAATGATTGTGTATGGGTCAATCTGTCGCCGAATGTCAGAGGTCGCATACGTGCGATGGACATCTCAGATAATGTGTCTCAGCTTAAGGACTTGGCCAAAAACTTTCCAGTGGGCTCAGTCTTGAAGGCCAAGGTGCTCCGAGTAGACGTGGAAAACAATCGGCTCGATCTCTCAGCGAGATCTGGTAGCGGTTCAGGTCCTGCGGCTTTAGACGAACTTTCAATAGGGTCTGTTCTGCCTGGACGAGTCACTAAGGTTACAGAGCGCCAGGTCATGATCCAGCTCAGTGAGTCTCTTTCAGCACCAATCCATTTGGTTGATCTGGCCGACGATTACTCGAAGGTGGATCCCACCAACTATGAAAAAAATCAAACTGTGCGAGTTTGTATTAAAAACGTTGATCTTCCAAATAAGAGATTCACGCTTTCAGCCAGGCCATCGAAAGTCCTGAGCTCTTCCTTGCCAGTCAAGGATTCCGACGTGGCCTCTATCTCTCAGCTTAAAGTCAACGACATTTTCAGGGGTTTTGTCAAAACCGTTGCGAACAACGGAGTATTCGTTTCATTGGCCAGCAACGTCACAGCTTTTATTCGTGTCTCGGATCTATCGGACGCCTTCCTCAACGAGTGGAAGTCTGAGTTCGATATTGATCAGCTCGTTGAGGGAAAAATCATTGCTGTGGATCCGATGCTTAATCATGTCCAAATGAGCTTGAAGAAATCTCATTTGGATAACGACTATAAACCACTCCTGACCTTTTCCGACATGAGATTTGGTCAAGTCGTCACTGGTAAAGTGCGAAAAGTCGAAGACTTTGGCGTCTTCATTGTGGTAGATGATTCAGCTAATGTCAGCGGTCTATGCCACCGGACCAAAATGTCGGACCAAGCAGGTGCAAATCCAAAAAAGCTGTATGAGGAGGGTGATCTAGTCCAGGCGAAAGTCTTGAATATCAACAAGGAAAAGAAGCAGATTTCGTTTGGTCTGAAGGCCTCATACTTCGAATCGGGGAAGGAGCGGCAAAATGGCAAAAAGGGCTTTGATGTTCCCGGAAGCCAAGCCGCCCAAGACAGCGATGGCGATGAGTCTACAGATAGCGACGATTTACCGAATGGAATGAATGGCGTTGAGCTAGATCAAACTGTGTCTGCCGGGGAAGCCGAGCCATCGGAAAATGAAGTCGGACTCCGAGATGTTGCAGATGTAGATAGCGATGTGGAGATGAGTGGAGACAACGGCGACGATAACGTTTTCCGTCATGAGGACCTTTCAACATCTGGCCCTAAAAGCACTGAAGGCCTTAGTACCGGTGGATTCGATTGGACTGGTGGAATGTCTACAGTAGACGACTCAGCCGCCCAGTCAGAAACAGACGCAGAATCTGTGCAACCAAAAAAGAAAAAGCGAAGAAAAGCAGAGATCCAAAGAGACAGAACAGGCGACCTTGACGCCTATGGTCCCCAATCTACAGCTGACTTCGAGCGCCTACTCATGGGCCGTCCTAATTCCTCCGTGCTTTGGCTCGAATACATGGCCTTCCATCTTAAAATCGGCGAAGTCGACAAGGCACGAGAACTCGGCGAGCGCGCCCTCAAGACCATCCATATCCGCGAAGAGAGCGAGAAAATGAACGTCTGGATCGCCATGCTGAATCTCGAAAATACTTATGGCAGTGACGAAGCCCTAGATGCAATCTTCAAACGTGCCTGTCAGTACAACGACAGTCTTGAGATACACTCCCGTCTCGCAAGCATCTACATCCAGTCCCAGGCCTATCCCAAAGCCGACGAGCTCTTCCAAGCCACACTAAAGAAACATTCCCAAAGCCCCGATCTCTACACCAACTACGCCACCTTCCTCATGACCGAACTCGCCTCCCCCGACCGCGCCCGCGCCCTCCTCCCTCGAGCAATGCAAGCCCTACCAACCCACACCCACCTCGCCCTAACCTCCAAATTCGCCCAATTGGAATTCACAACCCCACACGGCTCTCCGGAGCGCGGCCGAACGGTATTCGAAACTTTGCTTTCACAATGGCCGAAACGCCTGGATTTGTGGAATGTGTTACTTGATTTGGAGATGAAACAGGGCGATAAGGAGATTATTCGGCGGTTGTTTGAGCGGGTGACGGGTGGGGGGACGAATTTGAAGGCTAGGAAGGCGAAGTTTTTTTTTAAGAAGTGGCTTGAGTGGGAGGGCAAGAGTGGGGATAAGAAGAGTCAGGAGAGGGTGAAGGCGCTGGCGGCAGAGTATGTGAGAAAGCAAGGGAAGCAGGTGGATATAGAATAACTGAGATACTGCAATCAATTTGCACAAGCGCCAGCAGCTTTGATGTATCTTGAGTGCGATAGCAACTCATGGCGCTCCTTCGTATTGATCATTTCGCACCATCTGCCTGTCGAGCTCACAGCGATGTCTCATCAATGTATCTGACTTAGTCGCCGTCTCGCGCAATATGATGACAGAGTCATTGCTGATCCAGCAGGAAAGACTGCGTTAAGCTACACATCCTCTATTCGCTTCTAGCTGCTGCACAAATCCCCTATTGATCTGAAAAATGCATACTAATGATTCTAACTAGAAACGGCTAGTGCATTTTAGGGGAATTTGGCCTTTCAATAACTCCAGTCGGTACGAATCAACCAGATCGACAGCCTCCCGCCCAAATGTTCGACTCGGCATCGCACTGACGGTTGAAAGGACGCAGCGAAATCAATTTGTCCTACATTGATGGTGGACCGCTCAATTTTGGTAATATAAATGGGAAGTATTAATGCCTTCCTATTTAAAATACGACGTTCGTTTTACTAATTCTTATATCCTCCCATATAAATTTCTCGAGAGATATTGTCCACGAAGGGAATAGTGCCTTGGGAAGATGGTCTTGGCTGAGGCTCTGTTCTAGACCGTCACACGGAGGTTTGCAGAGACTGGCCAACTAGCGTCTTCCGCCGAGCAAGCAGCTGCCAGCGGTCTTTCTCGTCGGCCAATCGCCTGCTACATTGCTGCATGAAGACCAGGCTGGCTTATGTAAGAGCGAAGTCTTAATTTGGTTAGATGTTACCGAGTAGCCACCTGCCTAAAATGGGCTTTATCGCTGAACCTTGCCTGGAGTACGTTTGACATTATTGGTCTTCAATGTGTTTGCGTTCCATTACGATAGAGAGTCTTCCGTTCCTCGCGAGATGAAGAGAAAATTGCGTTGTTCCTAGTCCAAGTGGAGAAGTGGTTGGGTTTGAGCGGTCTTGATGGAGGGAGGTTAGTCCCTAGTTCCGAGGCCTGAAGGAAATTATCTGCGACCGGGGCGACCTGGGTGAGACGAATGATAATGATGAGGCTGAGTGTTGGAGTTTATGGGAAACGGAGCCTTATATGGGTGATCTCTATGTGGGAGTTGACTGCGGGAGTTTTCATCTCAAGCCTTGGCATAGGGCTGTGAGAGAACGGTTTCTTTTTCTAGCTGCTGCATGCACCGGGGCTCTGCGTCTACCTCAGGTTGTTGGCGAAGAGGCTGACTAGCGTCTTACACTCAGAAAGCCCCCCCGAGCAACCTTTTTGTAGAGCCAATCATCTGCTCACAGGTCAGCAGGTTCGGCTTATCTAATGACCCTGTCCGTATGAAGTTAGACTTTGAAGAGCATTTGAGACACCTGCCTGAAAGTGTTGTTAATGTATTGGTTGGGGATTAAGACGGGAGTGCTTTGGTGTAGGAAAGGCAGAGACGGCAAATTTACACCTACATGATTGGCTGACTGGAATGAGTCGTTGCGCTCATTGTCAGCTTGGCTTTGAAAGATGTGCATTCGGTTTTGGGGCGGAGTTTACGTGCTTTGCTGTGAGGCTGAATGAACTTGAGCACTGCAGTTATAAGACTAACGTTCTCTGACCTCGATTGATGGTCGCTCCTGAGACCTTAATCCACCATGTTCATCGATCTAGTAACCCATACGTTGTTATCTGAGCAAGCAGTCGTGTCGCTCCTGATAGCGTCGGGAAGGCAGCGATAGACGATGACATCATAGGCTGAAAAGATCGATGTGGGGAGGCTGCACTCGTCTGGCTCGATCTCGGCCACCTAGCGTTCTTTGACAAGCAGGCACTCACGACGGGCTCTATGACACATCCAATTACTTGCTAAGAAGTTATAGAGATGGCTTGCATAGTGGAGCTCGCCGGAATAAGTTAGACCGTGCATGGCGGGAATGCAGCACGTTTTCGTATGCTCAAGCTGAACCGAGCTGCTGGAGCAATGGTCGATGTCACGATCAAGAGAAACACCCCAAATTTAAGCAACATTAGCGCCTTTGAAGATCTTATAAGCCTAGAGATTAGGATGGGGATATTCAGGAATATGGCCTTGCCACGCCAGCTCTCAGTCATTTCTCAACCTTAGATCTGATCTTACAGAAAACCGCAACTATGCATTGGAGGGTATGGATGAATACACACCCCGCTGCCAGTCCTTGAATCTATAGGTTGAGCTCATGAAATCTAGCGAGCGAGCGTATTTCCATGAATTAGCGGCAGCGATACCACATCTCGAAGAGCCAATTACCTCGAGGGAGAACAGACAGCTTAGGTAACACCGAAGCAGTGATCTCATTGGCTTTCCACTTATGTCGGCATACAGAGCCTTACCTGAGACCTCAATGTGGAATACATCCGAATGCAGCCTCCAGCCTCGCTATCGGGGCATGGCCCCGAGTCAACCTTAATGCATGCACCTCTGAGAAGCTAAGCGTCCGTTTCGTAAATCCTAGTAAGCATCGTTCTTCCGGCCAATGGTGCGTATCAGGGGCACAAGCTTCTTTGACAAGGCAGTCTTGAGGACTCGCGCACGGATGCCTGGTGTCAAAGATTAGAATACAGAGTCGGCCAGTTAGCTCCATGCAATCAGTAGGTTGAAAACCTTCTGTCGAGGAGAGCAATGGCTTTCCAAGCAGGGACAAGACCGGCTCATAAGCTCGTGCCCTCAAAAGATAGGCTTGAATGATGGTCGTGTTGTTGCGTGTCACCAATCGGCAGTGGTGTTGGAAATGCCGAACTTAAAGAAGAAAAGACTAGAGTAATACATAAGCAGTGACATAGCGTGTTAAGAATCCCCTTGCGCTACACCGAGCATGCCTAGGTACTAGATGCCAGACTAATCATTTCAATGCACGTGATTTAGGCTATAGGCGATGTGCGAAAATGAAGAATTTGACCGACTAGCGTCTTCAATTACACAATTAGCCTCGAGGGTTGTTGTGGTCGAGCCAATCGCCTGCTGCTGAATATGGAATCATAATAGCCTTGATCTGCTAAGCTCCCTACAGTCTCGTACTAGTATTCTAGAGGTTTTTGGGGCGCAGGGGCACAGGCAAAGTCGGGCGCCCGCATTTTGCGTGGTTGGCTTCTTGATACTGGATTGGGTCTGGCTCCGCATGCAGCTCTGAGCTTATTTGAGCATCCGACCATTACTGACCGAGCCAATCACCTTCGCAGAGTATTCTTCGTCTTATGCGGCCTTATGCAGCCTTATGCAGCCTTGAGGAAGCTAGCCTGCGGCTCTGCACTCCTGTCCTCACCGCTCCATTTGATACCTGAGACCAACTAGCGCCGATTTCTGAACAAGCAGCTGCGAGACGCTGTCGCAGAGAGCCAATCGTCTCCTCGATGAATCAAGGTTTGCTTATGTAATATCTCGCGTTCGATACGATTTGATCTTGTCAACATTCAGAGATCTTGAATCCATGAGCTTCGCAAGCATGTGGCTCTATTGCCCGCTTCAAATTGCATTGGTAACTTCTCATTAATCAGTTGCAGGATAGCGGTTCTTCGCAGACAAAGAATTCCCGGCGTGATTGGGTTGACAGCTGTTAGAAGTCTTGTAGTGTACTGGGAACGTAATTCGGTACGTGAATATTGGAATTCTCCTCATCCAAGAATCATGTCCTTAAGCGGTTATCATGAGGATTGGTGACATTGCTTCAAGTTCCAGTCTGCGCCGGGTATTCTGCTATAACAGATTACGATCTTGTGTCGTGTGACAATTAAGCCGCGCCCAGTCGAAGCATCGAGCTCGGAGGTGACAGAGGAGCTCAGGATTTCAATTCTTTGTTCAAAGGATTAGGGTGTAAGGCCTATCCAACAAGCTCCTTCAGATACTGTAGCCGTCCATATGTCAAATCAGCCTTGCTGATAGCCCCCGTGCTCAAGGTCAAGTCCGCAAGCTCTTGTTTCCGTCGTTGAAGCTTCAGCACTTGCTCTTCCCAGGATCCTTTCATTATGTACCTGATAGTGGTGACCTCTTTCGATTGACCCAATCTGTATATCCTGTCCAATGCCTGCGACTCACTCATGGGATTCCACTGTGGCTCCATGATGTACGCGCGCGACGCCGCAGTCAGATCCAAACCTACGCCTCCACAAGATATCGTAGCCAGCAGTACTTTGATATCAGGGTTGGTGCGGAACACTCGAAGAACATTGGCGCGACTAGTTGCGGAAAGGGATCCATCGAGGCGAACGCACCTGATGGACTTGGCCCAGAGCTGTGGCTGAATAATGTCCAGCGTCTTCGTCCACGAGGAGAAAACAACGCTGCAATAGGTCATTAGCTGAGTAATCCGACGGGAAGTCCTAACTCAGAATGCAAACCTTTTGATGTCTTCCGGAGTTTCGAGTAAATTTTGTACAAGCCGTTTTACCTTCGTCGGCACACGGCGTTTACTGGTCGAGCTCCTTTGGTTCGATAGTAGGGGGAGACTCATGCTATGGGAGGTGGTGCTCCCAATGTCAATTTTGGTCAGCTTTTGAGGCCTCCTTGGAAGGTGGTTGCATATCTGATAGGTGTTGGAATCTTTCCTAGATTGCTCCTTGAAGCAAAGAGAACACCATATCTCCAGCGATTCACAGATCCGAGGTTCCTCCTCGTGCTCCGCGTCAGCCTCATTAGATAGCACAGACGAAAGATCTTGACAGCATGCTAGGTTTGAACATTTGGCCAATCCTAAAGCGTCAAGTTGATCGAAGCGCTTCTGGGCCTCTAGAGCACTCCACCCTGGCAGATGCTGTGTTCCCTCTCGGTTATCTTCAGCAGGCCTGATTCCGTGGTTACAGATCAGGCGAAGCTCATTGACCCATTTTAAAACGTTGAGAAAGGTCCCATTGCCATAGTCCCGATCGCCAGATCCAAAACGGCCGATGCTTGATAACGTCGTTGATCTGGCTCGCTGGTAGTCTTCCCACTCTAATGTGTCGAAATCTAAATAGTCGGTTTCGTCTTTCCGAGGTAGAAGCTTAATAGTGTCCTTCGGGCGCCGAAGCGAAAGACAGTTCACAAGGGTTTTGAGCTTCGCGATACACACAGGGTCTGACCTAGCTTTCCAATTCTCAGTGACCTGGGTATTGAAGACCCTCAGGTCATCAAACGGCGAACATTGGAGAAACTTGAAGAGGCTGTATAGATCCATAAGGCGGTTTTGGATTGGCGTGCCCTGGTGATGTTAGCAATTTCTTCATGGAAAACGCTTACTTCCATTACCGTCACAGCCCAGCGGGTCTCCGCTTGAAGTGCGCATACTGCTTTCGCAAAAGATTTAGACGGCTCTCGGATAATGTGGGCTGCAAGTCAGCAGTAGCCCTTTATAGTTTTTCCCTACGCACCTTCGTCTAGGACGATTCTTTCCCAGGATATTGAATGTAGAGTTGCACGAGTATCTGCCTCAGCCAGCCACGTCTTCCAATCAAGCCTTACAACAGAGTAGGTTGTGATGACCAACTTGTATTTGCCTAGCTCTTTGAGGCGGTTGACTCTATCTTTCCCATAGTACACGCAGCAATTCAATGCGTCGGGTGATCGTAGGTGTCTAACAGAGAGTCAGTAATCTCTCGGTCAGCTTGACGAATCCTACTTTTGTAACTCGTCCTTCCACATTTGGATCACTGCTCTAGTTAGCTCAGGAGGTACCGTCGTGGGCAAAGTGTCGTAGCTTACAAGTTTTGGGAACAATCACCAAAGTCGCAGAGGCAGACGGCTTGGCAACAGTGCTCTGCACCTGATTCTCAATCCCGGATGCGATGAGGGCGAGGATACTCAAAGACTTCCCCAGCCCAGGTGCGTCAATGAGAAGCCCTCCACGGAATGGGCGGGGTGGTCTGGTCTGTATCAACCCAGAGATGATGTTTTGATACAGCACCCGTCCTTGCGAGTCTCTCTCTTCCCTCCAGATGTCTCGGTGGTGTCCATCCATTGCCCAACCACGTTCTCGCTGCATCATGAATGTCAGCGCTTGCTTTTGGTGCTTGTAGAGCTCAGTCGATAGCGCTGTTGGCGTCGCTGCGTCAGCGAGCGCGTCTTGTGCTGTAGCGTCCGTAAAAAGATCGATAGGATTGGCGAACATCTCGACGTTGGAAGTATTGTCATCGACGATATCGTGCAATTCAAAGGTGTAGATCGTCCGGCAACCTTCTATAGATAGACAATGTGGATTTTGGTAAGGAAGGTTAAATTCACAATGCCTTGGATGCTGCAAGTACAGACGACATCTGGCTAAAAAATTACCCACCATCTCAGACTGCTTGGGAGGTCCATAAAGCACAGCGCAAATTTCCGTCGATGGTCCGAATTTGGTCTTCTTAGCTTTCACGTGATGACTTCGACTAATCCGTAGTGCTTCCCCAGATTGAGAAGCGACAGAGTCTGCAAAGAGTTGTACAGTGAGTTCTCTTTCAAGTTTAGTAAGTATCTCCTCGCCAATTCGGTCAACGACTCCGAAAACCAATTTGGTCCTTGAATCCACAAGAGTCCTCGAGCTGTTGATCATATGGAGAGGTATAGGAAGACCGTGCTCCGCGTATGTATCTGACCGCTTGAATGGAAGTCCGCGAATCTGATAGAAAGCATCAATGAGTGTAGAGCAATCCATTCAAGGGTCTCTCAGCAGCATTCCTGTAATGTACTTTCGTAGAATTGGGGACCGGAGTGGGCCGTTTGAAGCTTACCATGCCAAAACAACAACGGTCTAACTCTGCCATCTCCGCCGAGGTCTCCCCGTCAATAACCCCGTCATGGTCATCCAGTGCGTTCTTCATGATACCCCAGACCCCTGTGGACTGGACCCTGGTGCTTTCAGAACAATCTCGATAGATGAAGAGAATCTATGATGTCCGTTTACAGACAGCCTGAAACACGTCGAGTTCGGCAACAGACACAATTGCACATTAGGAGGCAACCGAAGATATACCAATACAGAAAAGAGTGTTTGTGGATATAGGAGCCACGGTAGCCGTGCAGCCAGACATAGGGTCATTGGTTGTTTGTTGCGACCGAAAAACAAATTTGCTGCTGAGAAAAGCAAATAGATAGGTGCGTGCTAAGAAATTTGCAATGCAATTCCGTTGCAACTCGGAAAGCGAACCATGCGCTGCTGATGATCAACGGTCCTGGATCATGACCGCAGGTCGGTCGTGTACCATGATCATCAGCCCCATCGTGCTTTTCGAAAGCCCTGTTCCGAGAAGATACTCAGGTTCAGGGGGCTGCGGTCGGAGGCGAGGTCTGAGAGCCTCGAGAGCAGCCGAAGAAAAAGCCAAGGGGCTGTGTGCATGACTAATCAGAAGTGCCAAGAGATCGATGGTCCTTTCCGGATAAGGAAAGTGGCTCTGCTACCACTCTAATGCAAAGGGGAGAAGTCCTCATAAACGGGGCGTAGGACCTCAGAAATGGGACATTCAGTATCTCAGCAGCTAGAGAACGTCTCGACTGGCAGACCAGCTCATACATTCGAGCCTGCAGCTGCCCAAGCAATGCTTGTACGGCTAGTCAAAATCGCCGATTGTTATGCGACGGATTTTGCTTTCATCCTTACACCGTATCCAGGTGCTTCGCAATATTGTCGTGATCTTATACGTTACGATCAGGACAGATGCCACTTCAAGTTGAAATAAATTGCCCTGTGGGGCGGCTGTGAAAACACACCCCTTTTCGTTCGTCTCGTCTTGCCAGCAAGACGTAACCGGCAAGAACAGTTGAGACCCGCTTTCGATAACCTCCGTGGTACAATGGTATAGGCAGGGATGGCTACCGGACAGGCTATAGCGCAGAAAGCTCTTGAGAAGTTGAAGTCTACACTCACAGCTGCGGACATCCGTATGTTCTCCGATGCCACATTGGCAGACATATGGCGAACTGCCAGACAAATCGAAAAAGAGCAGGCCGCCCGGCGAGATCTACGATACATGCGGCGAATTGAACCCTATCTACGGTCTCTGGAAGCTTATGCCGGCGTATTTGAGGTCTTCTGCCAGGGTTATCAACCAATGGCTTTTGTTTGGGTACGTCCCGTCCTCTATCATTCTTGTCTTGTAAGTGACTGATTGATGCACTAGGGCCCTATCAAGCTGATGCTACAAGTGATTCTGCCACTACCCCTAGATGATCATCACTGATGTATAGATCCAGCTGGCCAGAAACTACATAGGTGTTATGGATAACATTCTCCAGGCTTTCAATGAAATCGCAAATGTCCTACCGAGAGTGGATAGACTGAGATCAACATTTCGAGATGATGCGCACTTTGACCAAGCAATTGGACTGATCTACGGTGACATCATTGAATTCCATCAGCGAGCTTACAAGTTTTTCCGCTGTAAAGGATGGCATTTCTTGTTCGCTGTCAACTGGGGACTGTTCGAGAAGCGCTTCCAATCCATCCTCCACAGACTTCAATCTCATTGCGACCTCTTGGACAGGGAAGCCGCCGCCATTCACTTCTCTGAGATGAGGGACTTTCGGATCAAGCGTCAGATAGAAGATGATGCTTTCGAGCGGCACAGACACAACAAAATGGCTGAAAGTGTGTTCCGGTGGCTTTCGGCCGGAGAGGATCTTCAAGAGGAGCATCTCCATAAACTATCTGATTACAGGCTGCCTGGAACCTGCAATTGGGTGCTCCAAGACCCTCTAATTGATACCTGGATCCAGGGTGATGGCGGTGACCCGGTTCTGTGGATGACGGGTATTCCAGGTGCTGGAAAGAGCTATCTATGCTCCCTGATCATCCAAAATCTACAAACCAGACAGGATCAATCGTCGTTATATTACTTTTGTGGTAAACAGCCAGTCGACGGGGACTCATGTGCCATGATATTGCGAACGCTTATAATCCAACTGTTACGGGACAATTCTGATGCGATTCCGCTGGCATACCAAGCATACCTTCAAAATGCGTCAAGCCGCGCGAGTCCAGCAATGAAAAGTTTGATTTGCCAGCTCCTACCTGTAGCGAAATCCACACGTCTTGTCATCGATGGTATCGATGAAGCCAACCAAGTAATACAAAGAGAAGTCCTCAAAGCTCTTCTAGAGATCCAAAAAAAGTTGGGCTGCAATTACAAGCTTCTTGTCTCCAGTCGGGAAGAGCCTCAAATACAAAAGGCTTTACTGTCTAAGTCTCACTTGAAATTGGGGGCTAAGACATCGGAGGGCCTCGGCATCTATATCGCAGAAAACGTCAAGGAAGTGAAAGATCATTTTGAGGGTATGGAACCTGCCCTCGCCGCGCAAGTGGAAAAACGCCTACGCAGCAAAGCGCAAGGAATGTTTCTCTGGGTCCGACTTGTCACATCTATGCTCATACAACTAATCTCAGAAGCAGAGATCGAGCAAGCGATTGACCAGTTGCCTGATGGGTTAGATGAGGCATATGGGCTAATCTTGTCACGAATCCGTTCTTTGGGTTCGATATCGAGAGACCGGATCTTCAAAGTACTGTTCTGGCTATGTACAGCATACCGCCCAGTAACGACCCACGAGGTTGCAGACGGAATAATCCTGCATGCCGGTCAACGAGAATTGAGTAAAAGGACGAGGAGTAGTAACCTTCGAAGGGACATCGTGGAAGCCTGTGCCCCTCTTCTCGAAGAATCGAAGAATGGCACATTACAACTGGTCCATTTTTCAGCAAAGGAATACCTCATCCATGAGCAGAGCGGTCCCTTCGTTGATGTCGCTAGGGCTAATTTCAGCGTTGCTCTCGCCTGTCTTAATAACTTGACGACTTCTTTGGACCTTGTACCCCGGCATCATGATTCTGCGATTGACGCGGACCTTGAGACTCGGGTTGTAAAAGGGCATTTTGGATTACAGTCGTATGCGCATGATTTCTGGGCTGAGCACACAGCGACCTATTTTGCACGAGCTGGAGAGCCGAACTCCGATACAAGAGAGCTGCTATCTGCCCTTGAAAGTTTCTCTCTGGTGTCAAAACATCGCTTGGACAGTCGTAGCTCCTCAAATCCCCCAGCTGGAGGCGATTTTGCCGCTGGACTGAGCAAGCTTGCACAATATCCGCCACTTTACAATGTTGTTTCATATTGGTTCCTTTTCAAATCGAAATTGCGCGACACAATATCCAACACCGAGACTCCCGAAGCTCAGCAAGAGTGGAGATTACGCACCGACGAGACATACATGAGCCTCATAGACTCACGTTTGTGCAAAATGACTGAAAACATATTGAAGATGAATTCCTCTGAGCTACCACCGCATATTGACAAGGACCATTACGAGTACTTCATCAGCAGGTTCAAGCTTCCTTGCAGGTTCTTTGGCTGTAGTTGGAAGTTTGAATCATCTAAAGATCGAGAGGCACACGAAACGACTCACGTACCCTCCTATCCTTGCCTTCGATGCGATTTTGTGAAAAGGGGATTTAGAACCCGTAAAGACTTGGATAGGCACACCCAAAAGTATCACATGTGTCCAGAGGACTTCGAGATCCCCGCCGATCTACAATCAGCTTGCGATCGTTCTAATGAGCAAACGCCGAAACAGGGCTCCAAATCGTCAAGCCTGCCAAGATGCTGGAACGAGCAAGGGCGCCAAGTGCTTCAGCAAGGGCTTCGGCAGGTTCTGACCAAGGTTGAATCTCAATTGAAGCATGAAAAGGATGTAGCTCCTGCAATGAGGTATGAAGTCAATGTGGATAGCATTCGTGAGAAGATCGAGACCCAACAATACGAATATCTGTCGGACTTCAAGGATGACCTGCATTCACTCGCAGTCATCCACGAAAACACTTCAGTTTCACTGGGAGTTGAGTTCATTGGGTCGTTCTGTGACAATGAGCTTGGGAAGGCAACGTCAGAATACCCAGGTTTCACAAACCTTGACCACAAAACATCTCCGAGTGGACCGAAAAGAGCCCATTTTGATGATCTTCATCAAACAATGTCGGAAGCGAGACCCCCAGATGATAGCATTGGAAGCCCGCCTCCGCTGGACAGCTCATCCTCCACTGGTCGGGCACCCTACTGGTCGATCAACGAAGAGAAGGAATTCCCAGAGATCCTACGACGGTGCGGACGAGACTTCATCAAGATTGCTGACTACCTGAAGACGAAGACCCCCGCTGAAGTTGATCGCCACTTTATTGAGCTCGTGGGTGACGGAAGGAGAGACTTGCTAGAAGCGGCTAATCTGGCGGACTCTGAAGTCAATAGTTTGCAATCGGACGTCCTTATTGCACAGTCCACAGACTATCCCGCAGACTTAGATCATGAGAATCCAGACCACCAGGGACTCAGTGCCACTTTTGGCCTACCGTCAGCAATTCCACAGTCGTCTGACAATATCCCTTTGGAAATTGTGGACCCACAGGACCTGCCCGTAGAAAATAGGGCACGCCGCGTAAATGCCGCCACAGGACCAACACTAACGGACAAGAGTGCAAACGAAAGCCACAACGGCCCAAAGACTACCAAGCGGAAGCCCCGTCCGAGGGTCATTTGCAATCGCTGCAGGTCCGAACTTCATGACCAATACGCCATGAGAAGACACGTATTACGTCTCCATACAGAAACGAGAAAAGTGTGGGTATGCGAAGATATATCGATTGATAAGAGTTTTCTCAGTAAATGCCAAGCCTGTTTGGCAAGCAAACGCTATAGCTCAAGCCATGATGCCGGGAAACATCTGCGAGAGGCGCACTTCAGTCTTGAAACACCGGCGGATACCTTTTATAGATGGATGCGGGAGACGGAAGAGCCAAATCCGAATTTTCGAACATCTACACCAGAAGTTCAAGTTCGCCGAGCAGCAAAGCGGCAAAAGCTAGACGCAAAAGCAGTATCTCTACCACCAGTACAGTTTGATCCAAGTAGCTCAAAGCTGGACAACCTGCCTTCAATACTAACTCGATTAGATCAGTCACATGCGGGAGAGGGAATATCAAAGCCCGGAAGCCCGGTGCCTCTTAGTAGTGATCTTGAAGACGAAAGCGCGAAAGACTCAATCTCTTCCACGCTTGGCAACATAAATTCGAAAGACCACGATCTACTTGATCATGTGTCCTGGGATAATATTCTCCCTCGCTCTGATGACGATTTTTGCCCCATCTATCACGATGGCTCCAAACATCGTGCCAGCAAAGCATTGATCAAACCTCGTCATGTCCCGCGACTACCACACCTTGATGCGTTTCGGAAGGCTGCTTGTCAGGACCAAGTCGACGCTATCTATCAGAGGCTCGACACAGAGCCAGAGTACAGTAGGAGCTACGAAGATCAGCTCGAGAACTTGACATCGCTGTCGCGAACGCTGATGAGCAATCTGAGGGATTGGCGACGGCATTCGAGCTTGGTCCCACAGATCCCTTTCTCCATCTGAGCGGGCGCATCTTCACAGGCAACCTGGTCGCCTTTATGTATTTTTCATACGTTCATTCTAGAGAATACCCAAGGTAGGTCTGGCCGACTGGTGTACTAAGACGTTAGCTGTGATTATGTAACCTGACGCAACTGATATAATTGGGCGACGAGGGAGTGCTCCGAACGCTGCTGGATGAGCGAGGGACGCTAGTCGGCCAAATGCAACCGGGGCATCAGCCTTGCGCTAAGGCTCAGAGCAGAAAGGCTGAGCCTAGCTCGTGTCCTGCGAGCCGCCACTGATGGGTTGGAAGTAAACGCTCGACAGCTAGCAGGCTGTGGGAGGATCCTAAGGCGTCCTTCGCCTAGATCTCGCAGGGTCGCAAGAACGGCAGAGACTGATTGATGACTTATGTAGTAGCACAAATACCTTTCAAATGTGTCTCCAAAGGTAGCGATGAGTCTTCTCCGATTGCGACTGACAGTAAGTCCTTCGTCTCAATCTGCCGTTCAGACGTGGTGCTCCTAGCGACGCTTGGCTGTCGTTACGTTGTCTCCAGGTTGTCAGCTGAACGAAGTACTCTATACTCTATTAGGTTGAGATCTGTAATTCGGTCCGAATCAATCATTCCGGATACGACGCCCATGAATGCTCATAAGGATGAGTTGCTCGTTGTAGATATCGACAATACCTTAAAATGAGCAATCATGCTGGATCTCTCAATGGCGATGCTTCAGATGTGACCAAAATGTGTCACACTTCATTCATCAAAATACACTTGAGTCTAGCAGTCACTTCAAATCTACATCGGAAGTTCTTCATTCGAGGTTGGAGAGACCGCCTTAGAAACACCACCTTGCAGCATCCTGATGGGATATCAGGATGCGTTGGATGTGATATCAATCGCAATCCCAGCCTAAGATCTCCACAGAATCTGAGTATGTTCTGTGCTATGGAATCAAGATGGTACTGTCTTGCTCTTCCTGCAGAACCGATGTCGGAAAACTCTTCTATATATCTATCCTGTTCTCAAGGGGCCACTCCTAATAGAGAAATGTTGCAAACTTGGTTCTGTATTGGGTGAGTCGATTGTCGCAATTACATAAATCTGCATTTACTCCGTGCCATTGATTACTCTGATGTGTGGATCGTACTTTCCTGCAGCTGCCAATGACACGCTTCAATGAAGTCGTCCTGCAATTGCCAATGACACGCTTCAATGGATTCGTCCTGCAACTGCCAATGACACGCTTCAATGAAGTCGTCCTGCAACTGCCAATGACTCACTCCAATGAAGTCGTAGCCCTCAAAGGTATTCCTGGAAAGCACGGCTTGCGAGACTTTGTCCATGATTATAGTAACTACGCAACAGAAGATTAATGACGAATATAACAAGCTTTCTTGGCATGAAGTAAGTCACGAAATAAAGATGAATTGCGTGGAAAACGACGAACTTCGAGCTCTTCGCATTGGAATGATTCCGTTCGTATAATTTAAATAACACAAAGCCTATTTGCTCAATACAACTCCAGCTTTCAACCTGCAATATACTTACCGCAGATAGAGGAAACCCGCCCGATTAGGCTCTGATGGAAAAGGACAAGTGTTCCAGGACGGAGGCTGATGCGAATACTTCTGCATCTGATATTTTGAGGACAATTCCACGGCCGCAGTACCCGATCCGAATATTCTTTGGGAAGCCTACACCGTTTTGTTTGGAGACTCAGCGCAGAAAAATGATATGGAAACACCCCCCACACCGTCCCTTCCATCCAAAAGGAAAGTGGTTGGAAGAGCTCAACATTGATGATATAAGACTGGTGCTAGGGCGCATCTTGATTCTCTTAGGCCATGAAGCTGGCGAACGATTCTCGGTCGAATTCCTTTCTTCGGGTAGCTTTAACAGGGTCTATACGGTTCAGACTCCATCGAAGGTATATGCGTTCCGAGTTCCCCTGCCTATCGATCCATATTTCAAGACCGAGGCAGATGTCGCGACCACCGAGTTGGTTCGGCACTTTACCGGTATCCCTGTACCCAAGATATATGCATATGAATCCTCCGCCGATAATGCGCTGGGCCTGGAATGGATTCTCATGGATAAGATTACTGCTGGCAAAATGTTGGCAGATTCATGGACATCACTGGATCTAGATCAAAAGACGCAGATGACCAGGACAATCGCCAGGTGGATGTCTCAACTCTCAAAGATCAGAGCGAAGAAGATTGGGAGTATCTACATGAGATATAGCGGCGATGATAAGCTCGACTTCTTCATCGGAAGGTCAGTGAATACACTTTTCACTTACGATGAACGCTTGATGTATGATGTACCGCGTGGACCCTTTTCATCGTTGAAGGAATATTATGCGACATATTTGGCCGTTGCGAAAAAAGATGTGGAGGGTATGGATGGTTTCGCTTCAGTCTTCTCAATGAGCCATCAGACGTTAATTTCAGATTGGCCTCGTTTGCGTAATTGGACAGAGCATCCCGAGCTGAGAAAGCAAGAAACAGAGCAAGGAATAGAGCTCAAACACCTCAACAGAGGTATCAGCGCTCTCCAACAAGCATTACCAGCACTTTGCGCCAAGATCGGCGACACGAGATTGAGCACTCGGCTTTCCCATCTTGATCTGTCGGAGCGAAACATACTCGTTGACCAACATGGAACGCCAGTCGCGATCTTGGATTGGGAGAACATCGAGCTCTTGCCTCGCACGTTCCTCAGTACACCTGCATTTGTAAGTATCTCCAAGAACAGACGTCTGACATCCTATTTCAACCACTGGAACGAGGGAATTGCATGTATCAGGGATTTTGACAAACTGGACGAGATAGCAAAGTGGTACCACTCAAGGGAGGAATATGAAAGGCGCAAGCATGAGCGTCCGGTGCTTCGCAGGGTCTATTACGAGGAGCTGAAGAAGCTAGAATGTCCTCTTGTAAGGGTGGGATGGGACCATCGGCCCAGCTTTGATCGGGAACTTTGCATGCGTGTCTGGGATTCCACCACGGGAGCTGAGGGACACATAGAGTGGATAAATAGCCACCTCTCATACGGTGCGCACATTCAAGACAAAGTAGATTAATGGGTGAGACATCAGTAGATGTGATATTATTAGTCTTGGGGAGAGCCCTGGCGGAGATAATCGGATTCAGTACCGATGTCCATAGTCTCATGGAGCTTTTGGTGAAGCACTTTGATGAATGAGTAATCAGATGTAAAATAATGATGGAATTTTCGACCTCCGAGGCTCGATATTATATTCCGCGCACTAGAGCTGATTACGGTTAGACTATATGTGAAAATCTTGGCAGCATTCCACAAACTCTTTCGACTTCTGTTGGGGCATCCATTGATTTGTTCCCAGCCGACGTAACACCAGATACAACCGTTCGAAGCCCAAGATGATGGAACGAAAGGGATACGCCGGGCCTGGCCCCAATACGAAGGGTGGGGGTCTTCGAGGTGGCCCAAAACGGTGGACTGGTGCTGGCCCTGCGCCAGCTCGACACATACCTTGGCCAGAGGTAAAATAACACATTGCTCCGTCCCAATACTGATGACAGTATACTGAAAGCTACTATAGATCTTCAAGCATCACATATCTCTTGCCGAAGGACATCTCAAAATGGTGGACATGGTGCGCAAGCACACCGTGGAGGGAACTGGGAACTATCGTACAATCATGGGTTGCGTCAATAGAACTAAAGACATGTTACAAGAGACCAAGCAGATCTCCAGATCATTCGTACGACCTGCAACGGGCCGAGCCTTCCTATGATCTGCTTACACGAACTAGGTACCACCACATCGGCAACGAGAACAAGTGCCCCTCGGTTCTTCGTCAGCTTCCATGTATCCTGGGTACTCCCCCGCAGACCACGAGTATGGAAAGGCAGCAGAAGAGTATGGAAGAGCAGCAGCCAAAGCAAGGGATGAGGGAATAGAGCTCAAAGATCCAGAGATTGATTACCAGATCGGGCAAGGCAGAGGTGTAAAGAGGCGGTCACTGGCAGAAATACGCGAAGTAAAGGCAGCGAGAGAAAACGGTAGCGGAAGTGGGTCGGGATCTGATCGAGCGACTGGTGTTTCATCTGCGAGACCGCCCACGACGAATGGCAATTCTAAAGAAGTAAAGTCCGAAGAAGCGGATCAAGAAGGAGACAATCCGTATTTCGTCATCGACACCAAGCCGACACCAGTCAATATCCCAGGTATACAGAATCAGCCTCCAAAGCGAAGCGTATCGCCTCCGCTCGAAGCTATTGAGGGCAAGAAACATAAGAAAGCGAAGAGAAAACATGAGGGCGACCTCCCTGATGCCAAGGACGGGAATGGTGTGCAGTTCGAGGACATATCAGACAAAGTGGACGCTCGCTTGAAGGAGAAAGAGGAGAAGCGAAAACGCAAGGAGGAGAAAAAGCGCAAGCGGGAGTCAGAGGGCGAGCCCCCCGCTCCTGCTGTCACAGCTCAAAGTAATGATGATGCTGATGCATCTGCGGAGGCGCATAAACCAGAGAAGAAGAAAACCAAGCACGGCGATGAAGAAGCGTTGGCGGATAGGACAGCTTCGAAAAAGCGGTCTGGGAAAAGCGCAGGGGTTTTGGAGGATGGCGAGGGCAAGAAGAAGAAGCGGAAGAAACCTAGCACAGCTGATTGAGCGGTTCAAATTTACATCTGAATTGTCTTCGATGATCCCCCTGGCTTGCGGAGATTTCTTGAACTAGTGCTAAGTGCAAGGATCCGCATAACAGTCATCTACAGAGCACATACAGGAAGTGAGATTGACGGGAGGTCTCAGACATTGTCGAAGTGGAGACATCACTGGCTGTAGACGCCAGGCCAAGGCATTTCGTTTGAGGATATCGAGTGTCTGGTCGTCGAGGATCTAGTGATGGCGTAGTCTTCATACTGACCTTCTTGTATTACCAAGTTGAGTATCTGAATTCAGTAAATACGCACGAGAGACAATGTGCCGGGTCTGTGGTACATGAACAAATCGGTCCAAGTCACCCCAACATTATGTCATTGGATGATTCATAAGCAGATGGCAATTTGTGTTGTCGATATGAAAACCTTTGTCTCTGAATGGTATTTCCTTTGTCCCTCTCTTCTCAACAAACCGCACTCACCAATTGGGATAACACCCTTTATGAACCAACCTCAATCAGTCACAAGAGTCAACAACTCCACTTACTCTAGACTCCAGCAGGCTTCAATTTCACATTGGTTCGATAAATTGATCTTACAGATATGAGTCACCTAGAAAATCGATCGAATCGTGATGGCCCAACCAACCCAACCACTGCGACACTCGTTCCTCGAGCGCCTCAAAGCCCAAGCAACGATTTACGGAACAATGCGCCCCTATCGCCAGTATCCCCAAGTGCATCATCAAAGATGTCGGGTATGAAAAGCAGGAGGCGATCTGCTCCAGAACTACCATTCCTCGGCTCACAATACAACGTGGACGTCAACGATTCTCCGAGCATGTCCCCCTCGTATGGTACACAACAGAATGGCCGCGAAGGTCCACCCATCAAAGAGGTACCTTACCAGCCGTCAGTGCAGTGGCCACTCAGCCCACCTTTGACCGATGATGAAGGTTTGCTGTACAAATCTAGGGAGCGAGCGCAAAGCATGATGGGGTTTGACATTTTGGAAGGCAGTGACATCAATGGTCGAGCACAACCCAATCTTACATCTTTCACTTCAAAATCAGTGATATCTGACATCATCAGAAGCATTCCTCGCCCACAATTTCCGATTCGTGTGTTTCAAGGGCAGCCAGGACCTTTCTCATTGGAAGCCCAGAGGACAGTGATGAGATGGAGCCACGAGCGTCGACATTTCTGGCCTGATCCAGTCTGGTTATCAGCCCCGAATACCGCCAACATCAGAGACTTGGTGTGGCCTTACCTTAAGGATCTCGGTGCAGACTACCAGACCATCGGCGTCGAATTCCTCGCCGAAGGTGGCTTCAATAGGGTCTTCACAATCCACACGATTCATGCATATACTCGAAAAAAGACTGATTATATTCTTCGTGTTGCGCTTCCGGTCGACCCGTACTACAAGACGGAGAGTGATGTCGCAACAACGGAGATAGTGAGACATTTTACTACTGTACCTGTGCCTACCATCTATGCCTATGATTCCTCTACCAACAATTCGATAGGCATGGAGTGGATGCTCATGGAGAAGGTTGAGGGGCACAAATTGGACGAGACGTGGACTGGCATGGACTACAATTCAAAGCTTCGAGTGACCAAGACTCTAGGGGAATGGACGGCCCAATTGGCGAGGATATGGTGGAATAAGATCGGGAGCATCTTCATGCGATACACCACCGAACGTCTGGAGTTCTATGTCGGTCGATCCGTGACGTCTTCATTGAGTCAGGAGAACCGTCTCAAGTATGAAGTCTACCGTGGACCTTTCGAGACTCTGGAACGCTTCTACGCTTCAATTATAGAGGCAACCTCTCGGGACATTGATAATTTGGCTCGGGCCTTCCATTCTGGTTCTTTTCGATTCGAGTCAATCTCACCCAACCTGAGAGGTACTTTCCTTGATCAACACATACTTTACTATCTAGATGGACACCCGGATTGGACAGAAGCGGACTGGCATGCAGAGCAGACCAAGGAGCTAGCGATGCTGTCGCACGCGATCAACGCCTTAAAGGCAGCATTACCAGATTTATGCGCAAAATCCCCAGAAACTTCCCGAGAATTATGTACAATCCTCGCACACAATGACATGTCTAGAAGGAACATTTTCGTCGACAACTTCGGCACGCCTGTCGCTCTTCTGGACTGGGAAGCAATCCAGCTGAGACCGTTACTTTGCCTTACAGATCCACCTGACTTCATCCGATCTAATGAAGAATTGTATGAGCCTGAATTGAACCCCGCGGACGATGAGTCTACGTGGAGGAGGCTCGGCTGGAGTGAGGAAGACATAGAAAGATGTCAATGGGCCAATCAACGCTGGTTCGTTGAACATATGGAGGACTTCATATGTACAAAACTTCGTCTTGAATATGAAAGTGAGCTCCGGCAATTAGGATGTCCACTTGCTGATGCTGTGTGGGAGAATTACTCCGACCTGGACTGTCAGCTGCAAGAGCGAGTCCTGGATTTCTCAAGGAATGTTCACGATCATTCAGAATGGATCGAAATGATGCTTAGTCCAGAAGAGGACAGTGATATCAGTGAAAGCGAAGAGTGTGAGGATGGGTTAGGAGAAGGAGATGCTCAACAATTGGACACTGCAATGGGGGACTTCGATCGCAGTGGGCACAGCTCGAGCTCAGGGAAACGTGCTGCCCCGCTATAGCGTCGCGAGCATTAGATTACCAATCTTGACAGAACACAGAGCGTCCACAACAAGCCAATAAGAATACATGCCCACAAAGGAGAGCGTCTAGGATTCCTTTTAGAATTTTCAAATGACCCGGCCAAGAAGCCAACGACCTTATGTTTTCCAAGAATCGAACAACAAACGTCTGTGATTGATTATAAATAGTCATTGCATCTTGTTTTTCATTATGTTGATAATTCAAAAAGAGTCCTTTGTTTGCTTTTGTGTAGATTTCTTTAGTGATACTCAAGTCGTCATCTATCACTATAAGTGCCCTCTCAATTCCCCAAGCTCTCAGCAAGCATCATACATGTCGACACACAAGTCCAGACCAAGACAATCCGAAATGCTTATAGGTTGTTGCAATTTTTGATCGCAAGGCTGTCTAAGGTATACATGACATACTCAGGAAGCTCAACTATGTGTCCGTCATTCATTCCAAAAAATTTCGAGCGTGTTTTGTATCAGACCCTTGTGTTTTCAGATATCCTAGCTCGAAAAGCAGATGTCATAATAAAGATCTTGGATGCTATCCAATCGGAAGCAGGTCAGGGCGGATGAGGTGCAATGACGCGAACTTCTAACACGGATACTAGGACGTCAGAACAGCGACCAAGGGTTGGGAGTTCTTTGCCAACACCACTCAAGTGGGGTTTGTACCCGCTTCTGGTAGTATTTGAAGCCCTCTCCTGCCTTTACCAGTCTACATTCTTCAGTCATCTATACCAACACAGAGCAGCTACCCCGATATGGTCCTTCCCGGTGAACACGGTATGTTATCATAGAGTTGCCTGAAAGTCCATTTCAAACTGCTAATCAAATCAAATTGAATGTAGAGCCTCTCCTCGAGGAAAATGCCCGCCTTCCCAATGATGGGTTCAAGAGCACTGTTCTGAAGTCAATCAATGAATTTATTCTTGAAGAGCTGGCAGGTGACGACATCTCGAGATGCTTCACTACCAAATCTCTTCTGGGTAATGGTTGGCCTAAAGGCCAGGATGGCAACTTCAGAATAGACAAGCAGCCTGTCAGTTTCTTCATATGATTGCCGAGTCCTCAGAATCTCGCTGACACTTCACGGACCGATTAGCCCTCACTTGAAGGGCCTTCCCGTCAGCGATACGCCGTTCAAGTGAACGACAACGCTCCTGATAGTGCCCTGAAAAAGGTCACCCGGACGGCAGGGGCAGGCGGAAAAGCTTTTAAGAGATCAAGTGCTACGGTTGCCCAAATTGAGGTTAATAATTTTATTAATCAGGGGGAAAACACGTCCGACATTCTCCGCGAGGCGTTTTATCAGTCTATGATTCCAGACCAAGTGTACAACGGAGCCATGTTAAATCATATCTATGTCGACGAGCGGTGAGTTTTGGAAGAAATCCTCAAACCCCTTTTCTTGCTAAGAGTTTGCAGAGGAGCTATCTTTATTAAGAAGAACGAAGATTACCAGGAGCTTTTGGAACAGAATGCGGTTAAGGCGGATAAAAAGATAAAGAAAGCGAACCACAAGGGATCAGAAAAGAAGTGATTTCCAAAGCCGGCGGGTCACTAGGACAGAGGCGTAATACTTCATTGGCTATTTGGAATATCCAATCAAAACTCCAATGTACTTTAGTCTTCAAGTTTGCGACATGAGTATTCTTTTGCTACTTATCTGTAAACCACTTATATTACCTATTTGAGCTCTTGTGTACCTGGAATAATACGCTTGTTCGGGGTTCGACCTGCTTGTGTCATCTCCTCACTGTTAATTTTCTCACATGTCATGACTTAAAGGCCTTCTCTCTCTCTACATATTTTCTCTTCCTGCAATTTTCATCTTTGCAATAAATATAACTCATACATGAAGTGACGCACTATATAGTATCTTTTGATACCTGACACCGGTGCTGTAGCAAATATCTACAAATGAAGAACCCTTTTGAGGCTAAGCAATCCTCGTAATCAATATTACGTTTTTGTCATGGCCAACCAATGGTGTCATTTGCAATTACCTAGATCTCCTTCTAATTGAAATTCCTACCGCGCACCTCTTGGATTTCGTCTTCAGGATTATCAAAGGCGAGCAAAACTATGGGAAACAGCGACTTCCTTCTGAAAATATTGGACGTACGTGTGAGCCTTTTACCCCCCCAACGGCCAGTCAAGTCATCAATCAGGAGCTATGACATACTGATCATTACACAGAAGTCCGACGGGTACCCCGAAGGCTACACCATCGTCGAGGTTCGAATCAATCATAAAACTGAGAGTCTTGGCCTCCAGCAGATGCTATCAAAACACTCCCAAAAATGCCAAGGCATTGACTCAAAGCGGCACTGAAAGAGAGCCCTATCCCGGGCACATATAATGCCATAAACAAATTTCGTGTGCACCTCGCACTGTAGGTCCGTTGGTAATGTTTAAATACTCTTCTTGCTGATAATTTGTTAGGCCGGGTGGTATGAACGCAGGAGCTCGTGTGATTAACGCGCAGAAGATCGCCTTCGACTGGTTCGATGTGGCTGGTGATCCTCTTTCTGTTGTCCATAATGCGGAGGTGGATACGTCAAAATTAGCCAAGCTTGCTAAGAAGAAGGCCGGTAAAAAGTGAAAAGTGGTAAACGAAGGGTGGCGAGCATCGTTTAGGAGGCAAAACATGTGCTCATGTTGGGTGGCTGTTGGTTTGTTGGATTGATATGCTTGATCTGTATACCTCAGCGGGAGGCTATAGTTTGCAATAATGGTGTCATTGCCGTGATTGAGTCTTTTACTATACGATTACAACTGTACATTTGTCATTCGAACTCTAGCGTATCGAATTAACCAGGTTTCTAGATATTGCCGTAAGAGTAGGATACTTTTCAACCTCGTTTCGGTATTATATCGAGAACGTGTTGATATTTTTACCCATCTTCTACTACACTGACGTTACTAAGCCTGCTAACCCTATCACTTAGGAGGTCTAGTACGGAGTCATCAATAATGTCGTAAAGGCTTTGACTATAAAGATGAGCTCTCAATATTGACCATATATTATCATGTTGACTATCTAAATTTAGTGAATAGACACGAGGGACACTGCGCTAAGACCGGGGTACAGGAACTGTCTCGATCCTAGTAACCTTAACATAAAGTCATTTAAGGACTCACAAGCAAACAGCTTTTTGTGTAATGAATAAAGTTGATTGGTGATCACCTTTGTCTGCACAAGGCTATTCCTTTGTCCGTTCTCACCAATTGAGGAACTCGACACTCTTGATCGCTTCCGCACTCGCATCCACACATACGACTTGAAACTATCGGATGCGTCTTTCATTCATCCAATCAGATGCTTCCCTCGAGCCGAATCCTACTGTAGTCCTTGTACCACCATATTAATTTTTCGACATTCTCGCCCAATATAGCATCGTCTATTCAAGATCTGTCAAGGCGATTAGAAGACGCTTTAAATCCTGATCAAGTCTACACAATACCCATGGATCCTGAATACGGTACCAAGGGAAAAGAAGCATCTCTGAAGACCAGACAGCTTGACAGCAATATTGTCGACGAAGTTATTGACTTGATTAAATACAGAACCTCGTCGAATCCGGGCTGCCCTTCGTCACTGGTACCTAAACTTAGCATCAGCTCGACTTCGAGCTCAAATCCAAATCAAAATAGTGCCAGGCCCTCTCCTACATTAAGGACGTCAAAATCAGTTCCAACCATCAGCTCTGTGAATGAGGTTAAATTGAAAGAACCTCAGCCACCAAACCATCGCTTTTCATACAGTATACATCCACTTTCTCCAAATCAGCCCAAGACCGTTGACCTTAGGTACAATGATGGCCACGACATCGATGAATATCACCTTTCTGTAGACCGAGACGATAGACGCAATGTCGTTTTGATTTCGCGCGCGGAGCTAGGAGATCTCGCCTCTGGCGAAATTCCTGAGATCATAAGACAAGTAAAGAGGCAACGTTTTCCAATCCGTGCTTTCAAAGGAATACCGCCTCCCTTTGATCGTGGAGTACAAAAGCGGAAGATGCGATGGCGGCATCGTCATTATTTCGAATACAAACCACAATGCATCGCGGAGCCAGCGATACAAGTCATCCAGGCTGTTGTGCAGCCCTACGTCGAGGTTGTCATTTCAGGCGCCGAAGTCACCTCGGTTCAATATTTGGCTGAAGGCGCTTTCAACAAAGTCTATACTGTAACCGTCGGACACAAAGACACAGGACACTGTCAGGATCTCATTTTCAGGGTAGCGATGCCTATCTACCCTTACTACAAAGTCGAGAGTGATGTGGCTACCACTGAGTCTGTCAGACATTCCACAAACATTACGGTTCCTATCATCTATGCCTTCGACTCCTCGGCGAACAACAAACTTGGCTTCGAATGGATTCTCATGTAATTGGTGAGCAGCAAGCCACTAAATGAAGTCTGGGACAATTTAGATTTCGCAGTTAAAATGGATCTTACCCGAGGCGCCGCTGACTGGAACAATCAGCTTTCGAGCCTATGCTTCAAAACTATTGGGTCAATTTACATGCGCATAAGGCGAAGTACACTGGAACTCTTCATCGGGCCAGCGATCCACACTAGGTTGTATGAAGGAGGCAGAATTTTACACCCGGTCAATAGAGGGCCTTTTGAATCACTCCAGGCGGACTACGATGCTATGTTGGATCTGACGCAGCGTTACGTCAATGAGTCTAGACAGAAAGCTTCAACGGCACTAAGGGAAGCTGCTCGGAGTGAGTACATCGCTGAACGAGAATGCTCTTTGTCTACCAAGACGCCTCACTGTGACGCTGGCCGAATTCCACCAGAGACAGATTCATCTTCTCAACTGCTGAGTGCGGAAGAGAGCCTTCTAGCGCAGGCAGACATTGATGACGCGCGAGATGAGTCGAGGTGGGGCGTGAGCAGAACCCATCTATCCTTCCTACCAGGAGATTTGTTCGTCTACCGAGATCTAATAGCCAAGCTCTGTCCATTACAGACCGTCAATGAACCGCTAGTCACACGTCTCGCGCATCCTGATATCTCAATGTCTAACATATTTGTGACCGATGGTGGCAGCCTGGGGAGTCTCATCGACTGGGAAAGGGCACGAGTCGAGCCAGATATACTCAATCCCGGAGTCCCAGAGTTTCTGATTGGCGACGACGCTTTTGAGGCCCCCCCAGAGACTCAAAGTCGGTATGGTAGCGGAAACAGCAATGTCATCACCGAGGAGGACTTGAGGGACCTACGAAGTGATGAAATGAGCTATCGGTATGCAATGGACCTGATCGAGAAAACGAAGTTGCGTGAAGTATACAAACAAGAGCTGCAGAGACTTCGGTCGCCCCTCTCGGAAATCTTCATTCGAGATCATCGGAGTCTCGAGCAGCAACTAATGGAGCGTGTTCTCTGGCCCCACGATTTTGGTGGGAAGTGGGCATTTGAATGGGCCGTTGATCACCTTGGAGAGGCAGCGGTAATGGGCGAAGAGGAGGAACGTATGCGTTGATTGGAGAGCTAGATTTCTCATGATAGGAAAACACACATCAGATCTGAATTGAAATTGTGCTTATTCTACCCTGCCAATACCATGATCGGTTATCATGTCGATGATTTCTCTCCTTCACTTTTCTTCAACAACGCAGATCATTGTGAATATCTGCCTAAATGTAAAAGTTTTTGACACAGCGTCAAAGGCTTTAACATGCTCATGTAGTTCTTGCGGGTAAATTGTATGACTTCATCTTTGACACCGTTCAAAACAGGGAATGTCATATCTTTACAAGCTTATGTGAATCTAGTGCACTGCCTTCACACATTTTCATACCGATTAACACGAGCGTTAGCGTATTTTGTGCGGCATCAGTAACCATATAGCTTTTCTGTCGCTCCATCTACTTCTCGATTCCGCAACGCACACCCTCCTTCCAGCTTCATGGAACTTCCCCTTCCAGTCGGGATTTGATTCCTTGCAGCGCTCAGAGCCGTTATGCCTTCTTTAAAATCAGGCTATCAAGCCGAAGATCGCTTTTCCTTTTGATTGCTTCTTTTCTATAAATATACATACGTCTCTCCTATTGTAATAATATTCGATGCTGACTCGAATGATCGGAAGTGTCGGTGTCAACACAGATCTACGATGGAGAGCCTAAGGGATGCCACATCATTGAAATCAATGTCGGCAAAGGTACTCTGAGTAAGACATCTACCAACCGACCTCTTGACACAGAGCCGATGTTGCCTTTACAGAAACCAACGACATTCCTTCTCTCGCGGCTTTCTACCCCATCCTCGGGGCTGTGGGTGCTGCCTTGACTGTCCTATTTGCTGTGACGGTCATTCCGGTCGCCTGGGGTGTCGTCGAATATGGGTTCGTTGATCCATCGCACCCATATACAAAATTGATGACAACACGGCCTAAGCCAGCGGAGCCTGTCCTCACGGAAGCAGTCCAAGTCAATATCCGGATTCCTGATTCCAAACCCAATCCGAGCCCGCAACAAACTGTTCTTGAATGGAGTAGGGAAATGCACCTTTGGAAACGATTCCTGGTCTAGTCTCACAGACACTCTCGCAATCATCTTCGTACAGCCTGAACTCAAGAGCGGTATTACTGCGGCACATTTGGAGGGCCCGTCCAATTGAGTCTCACCGCAAGGGCTATCAACAGAGTTGAGGTCAAGATTGGAATGTAAGAGCTGACTTTCAGTCGGCTGTCATGCCACTGGAGCTGATTTGAAACTCCCAGTCCCGACAGTAGACCGATGCCGGCCTCAAATTCGAGTACAACGGGAATCCACCAGATGGCTACCACATTTTCGTCTCTGCTCAAGGCAAGGATTACGACCGCCAATGGATGATAATGCATAACTTTGGCAACGCCCTTCTCCAAGACTTCACGAGCAAGCGAAAACTCGATCACCTGATGATCCACGGGGCAGTCAAGGCTGGCGACAGATCGAGAATCATCAAGACTTGTGGAAGAGATGCGAGGTGACTTGCAGATTATCCGGGCTCCTTTGTGTCTCATCCGTCGAACCGGAGCATGGCGGATAAGGAGATTTCGCAGTGGGTACACGGCTTTATTTTGACCCAGGTGCGAATCATGATTGTATTCCCGCCGACTTCCGACGAGAACAACGCCGAAGGTACTCACGATTGCCTCGATGACTCCAGAATGGTACTGCTTCCCTCATATTTTCTCGCGATTGTGATTACACCCTATATACATATTTGAGTCTTTCCTCGCCCACAACCACACCTTTCGAAATGGAATATCCAGTATCCTGAGACAGAGGAGTACAAGGTTGTTCTTGTTTGAGGGATCATGGACGGGTCCATCGAGACTTGGAAGAAACCTGGACTTTAGTATGAGGAGAGACAAATTGTGTCTTCTGGGTGCGACGAGTAAGTTTGCATAATATCAACCCTTCCTTAGACGTCTGGCCATGGGCTAAGTTTCTTTGAGATGGTGGAGACCGACCCATAATCAGCGAGAGGCTGCATATAAAGAACACCAGCGCAGACTCCAACGTATGCTACTGAGTGGCCTGCTGTGCAAAAACCAGAGGAGCCTCCAACACTAATTTCACCGAAATCTCCAATCGAAGACGATGGGTCGGACTCATCTTTCGATCACTCCGATCTAGATGACAAAGACCTGGACCTTCCTGTCGACGAGTTTCTAAGAGCCAAAGTGCTCGTCGCGTACGACCAGGTAAGGGATACCAAACACCAGGCCGACGAAGGCGGATTAGAAGAGGAAGTGTCGGATGAGGATGAGGATGCTGAGTGGGAGAAAGATAAGAAAGAAACAGAGGAGGAGAAGAAGACAGCTGATGGAAGGGCCATTCAGGCTCGTGAGACGCGGGTACCCAAATCGCTCAAGCAGCGCATGACACCCAAGTACAACCCCTTTGCGCCCTCCCAGGGCCTCGATGAGCTGGCAGCCAGATCAAACGAAGCGCCCAGCGCAACCGAGGGACGAACGCGCCGGACGTTGCTAGACTCATACGATAGGATGATGGCGAAATTCGACCGGCAGCAGGCCGAAGCACTTCAACTCAGCCAAGCCGCAAACCTCACTCAGACGAGGATGAATAGGAAGAAGACGAAGAAGTAGTCGAGGACGAAGAGCGAGAGGCAGCTAAAAAGAACAGATGCGAGTACCTAAATTGCTCAAGGACCGAATGATGTATGATGATGGGTGGGGCTCGCACACTTCCAATCGGAACAGTACTTAGGTTTGTAGATATTTAGAAATAATGCGAACTAAAACATAGGAAATGTGCTGCTATGCGTACTGTTTATTCAGTCTCCCACGACGCTGATTTCTGTTCTTTTTGATTCTCAAGAACCTACTGATGGCAGAGGTCGTTTGTCGAGTATCAAGATCACGGAATCTCGACATTTTGCATGCTTCCCGCTCACGTGACTGATGAGTCAGCAATCAATCTTGGATAACACCTCAAATTTTCTGAAGGCTACCATTTCATCGATTCTCAAGCACACTGTTTTCATGCTCAAATATCATTCTATCGTAAGATGAGAAGGGTCATGCACTCCCGCATCAAAGCCTGAGATTCAGAGCCTTATCAATGGTGCGCTGCGACGATCAAGCATCCAATGAGATTTCCTGGAACATCAGGACGGCCAATTATGATGACATTATCATCGTTGAATACTGTATAAGTATCACGTACTGATCACAGTCGTGTGCAACCAGTTAATGTAAGTCGTGTCTCGATTTCATCCCATTGCAGATTCCTACTGTATCGGTGCTATCAAGATATCTTTGAGCAGAGAGCCTGCATACATCTTGACAACCTCTTTTTTCGCAATGATTTACGAAGTTATATTCCGTTTTGCTTCACTCTGGATCGTATCTCAAATCCGCATTGCAGAATCGAAAAGCAATGGAAGTTGTCGCGGTCACATTTAAGAATAGCCATGTCGCCTATCGCTTTGCGCTTGACGCATCTGGGGAGTTCGCGTGTCCCTGTGACACATGGGGCCCCGGAAAACGCTATGAAGCCACTTGGTGATCATTATATAATGTGTGTGGAGAAGCTTTGCTATAGCTGGGCTTCAGCTACGCTTCACCAAGCGATCTCTGCAGTACCATTCTCCAGACATTATGCATCCTTTACTTCAGCTCGGCATAATTTGGACTTTGTACGCCCACTGCTCACTGGCAGCGCCGCCGCCTGATGTGTCGTCCACTACTTCTTTCACTTCCTCAGTAATGAGATCCCCGGCCACATCCCTCGACGCTCTTCATTCATCAACGACAGCATCCCCGGAACCACCATCCTTTAGATCAATCATACCCGAAATTTGGTTTCAATTGCCAAACATGCTCACCGAGTAACGATATCCACCCTTTCACCATGCTATTCCCAACTAACAACCCCCCAGCGCCGCCCGAGCAACCCCCAACATCTCTATCCCCATCCCCTCCGTCACCCACACCCTCCCCGCCGCCGTCTCCCACACCATCGACTCCATCACCGACTACACCTTCACCCCCCACCGCCAATTCAACTACTCAATCCCCCATACCAAAACAAACCTCTCCATCATCCTCGCCAACCCCGGCCAAGTCCCCTCCATCGACCCTAAAGCAATGGCCCAAACAATCCTCTCCCTTCGCTCCACCATCCAATCGCATCTCAATGCTACTGGTGATCGCTGGCTCAATGGCGACGAGGACCCGTATGGGTGGGAAATCGGTCTGGGATGCTGGTTGGAGTTTTGGTCGAACCCGGAGAAAGGGGTTGAGGGGAAGAGACAGCATCTTACGTTAGGGATATTGAAGGTTGTGCTTGATGGGTTGTTGCAGAGGCTGGTCTATAAGGGACTGTACGAGTTTGCGTATGTGGAGATATACGATAGTGATTGGGGACACGTGGGAACAGGGTTCGTGTCGCCAAATATGCCGCCGTCGGATGAGACGACTAGTATACTGGCCCTTTTAAGAATTGAGGGGAAGCGGTAGGTATTCGCTCTAGTGATGCTCTATTGATTGCAGGATCATTCTGCGAGATGTTCGAATGTATCATGATCTGTGTTTTTGTGATTATGTGATATCGATTTACAGGTCTGCCACTATCAAAAATCCGAAACGAGCAGAACGAAAAAGAGGTGCATAAAACTCGGTAGCGGGAAAAAGGGGTGTAAGCTGAGGGTTCGAATTTAGTATTTGATGAAGATGGGCGACATCGCGCTGCATAAATCCCATTCCCAAAACCACGGTCTATATCCCCCAAACCAATCTAGGAAACTCCAATCCCATGTATCCCATAAATCTCATCTCCCATCCACCACCCCCCTACCTCCCCTCAAAACTCCACATCCAACGCGTCCTCCACCCCCTCAAGCGACCCATACACCCTTATCAACGCATTCTGCATCACGGCAATCGCGTGATTTTCGTTGTCCAGCGCACTGCCCAATCTACAGTCATCACACACAATCAGTATCCACTCATTATGGAGTAAGTCAAAGGGGAGAGAAGGGAGCGGCCTACATGGCATTAACAGCCATCCTCGCGATCCCACTACCCTGCAAATCGCCATCCGTAAGCCGAGTATTCATGCGTAGATAGTCAACGATTTCGGCGCGGACGGCGTCCATTTCGTGGACGTGGTCGATCAGGATGTTGTTGAGAGCGCGTTGGACGTCGGTGGTGCTGTCGGAGGGTGGAGGGGATGCGTGGAGAGGGGGAGGAGATGACCGGAGGGTTTGGGTGCTTGCGCGGCTAGAGGAGGATTGTGGGGTGGAGGGGGTGCTGGAGTGGCTTGGTGGGGAGGAGGGAACGGTGTCCATTGCATCGGTGTCGGGAGCGGTGGCGGGAGGGGATTGCGGTGTGGTGTCCATTTCGTCGGAGTCTGATGCCTGAGAGTTGCATGTGCAGGGAGTGTCTGAGCGGTGAAGGCGGTGGGCGTTGCAGCGATTGTTGGTGTGGACGCCTTGGACTAGGGAGCAGACTCGTTGCCAATAGGTGGGTTGCGTGCTTGAGGTTGGTGCGGTGGTATTGGTGTTGGGCGCCATTGCGAAGAGGTGGTTTTGATATTGTGCTGCGAAGTCTGTAGAGATGATGTTGGGGAAATCGAGGAGGCCTTTTTGGCTGTAAATGAAGGATTGGGTTTGGAGAAGTGTGCAGATTTGGAACTGGAGGAACAGTGGGTGCAAAGGGAGGGCATTATATAAGATTCTGGAAGCTGCAGAAGAAGTCCTGGAAGCCATACTCTAAGACACGGACATAATGAAAATGTCTTGGGTCGGAGAGTCGTTGCGGACGACAGGGTATGCAAGACTTGCAACAAAGAAAACGAGCCCATGGCGCGGAGCGAAAAGGAGCATGTCTCAGATAAATTGAAAAGTCTCTCTCAAAGATGTAGAGACAGCATGCATTGGTATCTTCATGTAAAGAAAAGAGAAAGGTGATGTTTCGCAATCATCCGTTTCGCCCCAGACACCTACCACGTCCTGACACCCTGCTCGTTGTCGACCCATCTAGGCCCAACCTCTACCATGCTTCACCAGCATCAAAGTCAAATCGCGTCAGCTCCTTCCCAGCATCCTCCACATCTTTCTTCGCCTTCATACGCATGTAGAAAATGGGGCAATCCTTGCTCGAGCAAATGACTTCGCAGTGCATACTTCCCTGGCACCTCTGGCACTGCGTCCAAAGTCGTCCAAATCGCACCTCGAGCTCACTGACCTTCGTCAAAGTCTTGGTGTATAGCTCTCCTGTCCTGGGTCTGCAATTCTCACAGACGGCACCCGCCTTCTCGTCGGCGCGGGTCAGGGGTTTCTTACAACCCATGCACGTTTGTGTTTTCTTGGCGAACTTCATCAGTCCGCCCATGGTTGGTGCAGCGACAGAGATGGCGCGAGTGTGCTCGCCTGTAAGGAGTTGTCCGGCTTTCTTTTCCCCAAGTATAGGGTCGAAGATACGTCCTAACGGCTTCGCGAGCTGATTGTCAAGATAATATTTGGTATCGATGGGCAGGTTATTCTCCAGCACAAAGATCGGATCTTCGCTGCGCTCGTAGTTTTTGGCACCTCCAGCGCCTTTGATAATCACATATGCAACACGATCGCCAAGGGTAGGTGCGGAGCCGGCATCGCGCTTCTTCATGCGCTCTGCAAGCTCAACATGGGCTTGCTTTGCTGTGTAGTCGGCTTTCGCAAGGGCTTTGGTGATAACAAGTTTCGACATGTCTATTTTGTTCTGAAGGAGGTCGGAGATCGTGTCTTTCACATAACTACGAACTCATCAGTGATAACAAGCGAGATGATCTAGGAAAGCTTACTCTTGCGCTCCCTGCACATCTTGATCAATGAGAATTTTGCGCAGTATGGTTTCTATGACGGTTTGGACCAGACGGCAATTGTCTCTCCGCACCGTTTCGATCCCTTTGCTGTCCATTTTGTCGTACTTGTCTGGACTAGTCCAGTAAAGGCCGGCATAACGCTTTTTGTTGATGAGCAGGTAGGGGAAATAAACTTTCTCGAATTCAAGTTTGATGGGCTTGATGAACTTGTCGGACACATATTGGGCGGCGTCTTGGCCGAGGTCCATAGCCTTTACCAAGTCTTTTGGTCCGAACTTCACCATCACGGAGTCAGTGTCACCGTATATGACTTGAGCGTCATACTCGTAGCCGTTCGCAATAGTGTAACGTTTCTCGACCTCCTCTTTTGTCCTTTCGATCATTTGTCGACCATAACTAGTGGTGCTACTAGCAATGGCCAGACATGGCAGCTTTCCGACGGTGGCACCTGTAATACCGTAGACACTGTTTGCACTGATCTTCAATGCCAATTGTCGACCATTGAGTACAGCTTTCTTGAATGTATCAGTCTCGATAGCGAGTTCCTTTTTGGCTCGTTTTCTAGCCCCTAGCAACTCCTCGAGAATCTGGGTCAAAAGACCTTTGCGAACTTTAGCTGTGCAGAACATATCTCCATTAGGCGTAATGATGTAGTCCTCGTCCTTGACGAGATGCAATTTCTCGACGCTAGTCTTATTAAGTAAGGTCGTGTAACATAAATTATGGGCTTGAATGATACTGGGGTATAGCGATGCAAAATCAAGTGTGGCAATCGGAACGTCGTAATAACCTCGTGTGGGTTCAATAACGGTGGCACCCTCATACTGTTCATCAGATGCTTCATTTCGTAGATTTGGAATGACAAGATGCTGCTCCAAGGCCTTCCGGAACAATTGGCTTATGAATTTGACTTGTTGACCTCTCGCGAGCAGATAGTTGAATGGGACACCAGTGACTCTGGCCATTTCTGTGTAGTTGACGAGACACATCAACTTATCCATAAGTCGCTGCGGCAGGAAAGCGTCTTTCAGACAGTATACGGCCAATCTTCGACGAGACTCGGGTGTTCCATTGAAGAGTTCAGTGATCATCGTGTGATGAACGTCTTCCTTTTGCTCGCCCAGGAAGTGGGCACAAACAGCATTCAGAGTATAACTTCGTAACTGATGGTCTCGTTGAACCAATTGAAGCAAGTCGAGTTGTAGACGTCCATTCGTATTCGTCGCTTTTGTATCTCGGTTGCCCATCTGTTTGCTCGAAAAATTGGTCTCTTTCGCGTTTGACTGGGTACCCTTTAGCCTTGTCCAGAATGGGAATTTGGTACACTTCAAGTGTTTTGCTCGATCAAGGAGATAGGGAAAGTCGAAGTTAGCAATGTTGTATCCGATGATGACATCTGGATCGGCTTGCTCCAGGAAGTCTCTCCACGCCAGGAGCATTTTCTCTTCAGCACCAAACTCGAAAATCTGCGTGTTGACGATGAGGCTGCAAGTATCAAGGCAGAACACGTTTCGTATGAATGGCTTGTCGTCTCCGTATTTTGTCACAACGTTGGCAATTTGGATGACTGGGTCTCGGTTGGCTTCTGGGAAAACTCCTTTTCGGCCGGCACATTCAATGTCGAAGGACAGGATGCGCAAAGGCGCCATCTTTGCCCATTCTCCGTCATTTGAATGTGCAATCAGGTCGCGGTAATGGACATATGCCTCGATCTGGCAATTTGAATGTCTGTCTCTCTGAGGTATTATGTGGTATTTATTGAGAGGGGCTTCTACCCACGACATGCCTGTTACCTGCAGTTGATTTTAGCAATGCATCGTAAAGCTGAATGGACGTGTCCTTACGCCCGTATCAATCATAAACCGTAAAACGTATTGTATGCTGTCAAATGTCATTATCCCACCGTCAACCCCTTTCCACATCTGCTTATAATTCATGTTGCCACTCTCTATCGTCGTCCGTAACTTGTTGATGAACTTGGGGTCTGTGACTGTAATCTTCAAATAAGGACTCTGCTGATTGCCTTGGAAGCCGAATAGATTTTCTCGCATGACCATCTGAACCGAGTATATCACCTGCTGATGTTGTGCCAATTGCGTTTCAAGATAGGCCTTGAAGCCTTCGGTATCAGACTTGGAGAACGAAATCGGCGCCGCCACATAGAGATAATGGAGGAAGTCTGTGACGTGGAGGAGCACTGAGTGGCCAGTCTGGTGTCCTTTACAGTTAGTAGAGCTCCTTCATATTCGGAGAGGCGGTCTCTTGCCTCTGTGACTCCAAAGAGCTTGATGGTCGTCTTGCCTCCATGCAGAGTACCCTCTTCGGCATCTATCTGCTGAAAGCAAAGGCTGTCTTTCCCCGCATCGAAGTCCTCCAGTCCAGGCCGTTCCCATTGCTGGTCCTTCTCCGAATTCTGCTTTCTGAGGCCGGTGATATCTTGGGTGAGCTTTTCCAGCACCTCCTCTTCAAACTGGCTTTTCGGCTGACTAGAGCCTGTCTTGACGGCATTTTGGCTGAGCTTGAGTCTCTTAGAAGGTGAGGAACCTGCTTCCACCTTCCTTCTCTTAGTTGCTGCAGGGGACGGTAATTTATTTGCGTGTGCTTTGGCGGAGTCTGCTAGTACATGCTTCGGCAGGGTGGCAGCTGGCATTGTGACGGTTGGCGAGCTGTTGGAACAGCTCAAGACAATGGCCGAGTTTGAGCAACAGTCGCTGCAGGCATGATCACACTTTCTCAGCTTTACCGCGGGGCGTGTTCCAAGCGCGTCAAATGTCATCGCGTAAACTGCATCCCGGAGATCCCGGAGTTTGAATGTGCTAACTCCGGGTTCCAATATGTGGACTCTTTGAGCCGCGGCTATGAACAACAAGTTTGTTACAGTGTCTGCGATGCACGAATCTTCTAACAATACTTGCGTCGAATAAACTAACTCATGACGCCCGTTAATGCTTGCCCCATCGCATGATCTAGGCAAAACCCTTAGAAGAAGGGGGAAGACAGGGGAAAAATGGCAAAAATGGCGAAAAGTTCGTGATAAGGGTGTCGCATAATATTATAAAATCCGCCTTATCGCATATTTCTTGGCATATCTGTACGCATTCAGCCCAAGACCTCTGTAGTCAAAAATCGAAAATCGATTTTTTTTTCCGTAATCGATAATCGATTTTCGATTACGAGAGTGTAATTAAAATCCGATTATAATCCGATTATATAATCGATTAATTAATTAATTGTTTTATACTCTACTATCTAGCTATCTAGTAGCTAATAAAGGCGTTCTATACTTTTAGATATATAAAGGAAACTTTATTAGGTGAAAACCTTTACTACTTCGCTATTTTACTCTTATACGTTATTAGTAGTACTATATTACGCTTCTATCGTATACTTCCTATCGCTAGATCTTCTTCCCGCTTTACTTCTATTACCCTAAATAGCTATTATTTTACTAGAGAGAATTAGCCTAGTATCCTACGCCGTATTATTTACTAGGTTACGGTATTTAGGCCCCGCGACGTTAATAGGATCGTCGTAGAATCGCTAGTACCTACCTCCTAGAGTATAGCCTATCTACCTTATATATAGTCCGAGTAGAATATAATAATATACTTTATATCCTACTTTCTCTACCTATACGGGTAGTTTACTATTAATATTCTAGGGACCTTACGTATATAGAGGAAGTTAATAAAGTTAATCTTTCCGGTTCGTAATTAGGTTACTACCGAGCTTATAGCTTTTACTAGCCCTTTATAGAGACCTCGTCTTTCTAGCTCGCCTTATTATACCGGGGACCTTATCGCCTCTAGGATCCTATTCTAATATTTCTTCTACCGTTCTTTCTACCTCTTATCGCTCTACCCCTTTATTTAGGCGCCTATTATCGCCTTCGCCGCCTTAGCCTAAGCCGGCGTTAACCTAGGTAGGAGAGTAGGGGTTAAAGAGTCTATATCGCTTCTTCCTAGGACGTAGAGAGACTACGCCTTCCTTTCGTTAGCCGGTATACTCCGTAGCGCTAGTTTTCTTCCTCTCTTCGACCTTAGTCTCCGCCTAATCCTTATATTACTCTTAATTACGGCCGAGTACGTTCCCTTTATAGCCTAAGCGCGGATTACTAGCTAGTTAAGGTATATCTCGATTAGTAGTATTCCCGCCTCGACCTCTAGGACCGTAATTAGAGTTACTTTAAAGGCTCTAAGAACTATATATAAATACTAGTTCTATATTTTCTTTAGTACCTTTACTCTTATTCGGTTCGATCCTAGCGTATCTCTAGAATTATACTACGATCCCGCTACGTATATTATCGCCGGCCTTACTACCGCGCTATATACCTACCTAGCTTTATTAAGTATAGCGCCCTATATAGAACCCGCTACTACTAATAGCTCGAGTATCTAGGTCGCTATCTTAGCCTTAATCTTCGCGAGATAGAGTCCCTACTTTAGTTTCCTATTAATATATAGGCCGAGTATATAAATAGATATTTCTAGCTTTACTCTAGCCTCTCCTAGATTAACTACCGCCTTAAGGTTAAACCTCTTTAGTCTCCTAGTTAGATAGATTAGCTTATATTTATAGGGCGTAAACGCTACTCCGTAGGTTTTCGCCTAAATAAGGTAGACCTCGTATACGTTCTTTAGTACTTTATAGTTACTCTCCGTACTTTTACTATACGTTATTAGATATATATCGTCTATAAAGCTATCTATCTAGATCGGGAGCTTTAGCTTCGCGTATCCCTTAATTAATAGCGTTTTAAAGAAGAGGAAGAGTACTAGAGAGATTGGGGAGCCCTATAGAATTACTATCTCTATCGCCTCGACCGCGCTCGTTTTTTAGCCTAGCGTTATAGATACTACTCTATCCCTTAAGAAGCTTTCCGTCTATGTTACTAATAATATCGGTACCCCCTTTAGCCGGAGATTATAGAGTAACTATAGGTAGGAGACCTTATTAAAGGCCCTCGCTATATCTAGTAAGAGTAGGCTAGCGACGAACTATTCGCTACTATTCTAAACTATATATACCGCTCTAGTAATCGTCTCTATCGCTATTCCTATAGACCTATTACGCCTTACCCCTATCTATTTATTAGGGAGGAGCCCGTTCTTCTCTATATAGTCGCTAAGTGTTGAGGAATGAACCTATAAGGGTTGATATAGGTGGATAAGATAATAATATTTAGTCTATAGAGTAGAATATTAGGATATAGGCCTACGCCAAGTATGCTAAGTACCCTTATCTAATTAGATTAAGATTATAATATTTATATCTATAATAAATGCCTACTAAAAAGGAAAGAAGCAACGCCCTCGTTATATATATAGCTAGTAATTAACTGAGTAACTAACTAATTAGAAGCCGTAGGCCTTATAGGATGCGTATGCGTTTAGTATAGAAAGGAATATATAGTATTACTAAGAAGACGCGTAAGCAAAAAGAATCTATTAAATTTGGTCGTATACTAAGACCTTGTTTAACACTTTCTCTAGTTCCTTAGGTAGCGACGACGAAGCGGCGACGATAGCTATAAGACTGCAAATTAGCTTCGGTGGGAGCCCTAGCGTAGGCTTCGAAGCCCTATAAGGTTAAATTAATAAAAAGTCTTATAGTTGCTAAGTATTAATAGCCTAAGTAAAAGTTAAATATATTACTAATTAATACTTCGGATAAACCCTAGATTGCGACCGGAGTAAAAGGAGTCGTTTAGCGGATTCTCCGAGAATCTGTATACTATTTAATAAGGCTAAACCCGAATAGGTAAGGCGTGGTTTTTGCGGGGCTACTAGCCGCGTGTCTTCTTTAAAGGAGTGTAGTGTTTAATACGAAACGAATGACTAAGTGTACTATACTCTTACTTCTATAGTTCTTCTACCTCTTCTAGTACTAGTTACCGTAGTACTTAGGATGGTAATCGGATTAAGAGGATTAGGTACGGGAGAAATCGATATATTTGCGTAGAGGTGATAACGGCATAAGTAACTAAATAGGTAGAAGCTTCTACTAAGGGGCTATAGTAATATCGACTAGCCTAGTAAAAGGATCGATAATAGCTAATATCGACTAACCTAGTAAAAGGGTCGATAATAAGGTATATTAAAAGGTGCTCGATAACGCGAGTGTATAAGAGGTCCGACTTAGGTAAAATAGCTATTAGGTGTTAGCTGAGAAGCTCGCATAAACGTATAGTATAGACGATTTATAACGTCGTCTACTACTAAGAATTAATCCCGTAGATCGACCGAAGTATTACTACTATTTATTGAGGAATAAACCTATAAGGGTTAATATAGGTGGATAAGATAATAATATTTAGTCTATAGAGTAGAATATTAGGATATAGGCCTACGCTAAGTATACTAAGTATCCTTATCTAATTAGATTAAGGTTATAATATTTATATCTATAATACTAAGCCTTTAAAAGACTACCGTCTTAAGGGATTTCCCTAGTATACTTAATTATGCTGCGCAATAGGTCGGGTTGGGTAGGTTTTGACCATTTTATCACCCGACCTAATTTGGGGTAGGTAACCCATGTCTTAGCCCTAGGTGGGTCGGGTTATACTACGGGTTACCTATAGGTAAACCTATAATAACCCGGGTCTTCGTTAGCTAATTAAGTATAATTATCTAAAGCCGAGATAATTAGGGTAGATCTTATACTAATTATTATAATAATTATTAGTAGTATAGTATTATAGTCTTATAAGTAGAAAACCGTTATTATATTAAGCTACGAAAGTAGTAAGCTATCTATATACTAGTAACGCGATATATCTTTTCTTCCGAAATTCGTACCTAAGCTACGCACTAATAGTATAAGTAGGGTAATTATTTACGCGTCCTTCTATATAATAGTAACTCGCTTCGCGTAAATTGCGGCGAGATTTACACCTATTAGATACTATTAGTAATAAATCGAGATATAAGCTTAAGGTGAGGTTATATACTCGAACTAGGTTATAAGGGACGCCTCTAAATACTCGTAAAGTACCTCTAATATACTAGACTAGAAGCGTAGATTAGGCGTAATTATTTACGCTATCTCCCTTACTAATCTCGAGAATAAAAGCTTAGGAATTAGTAGTAGGAAAGATTTCTAGAATCGGCGAATTTCCTATAGCGTAACG